>Ga0209101_1002723_pt1 | contig 11328 bp, 11 predicted proteins | sample ConPoolayeCmetaG_FD_185481 | JGI IMG/M metagenome (GOLD analysis project Ga0209101, IMG submission 185481) | Hot spring microbial mat communities from California, USA to study Microbial Dark Matter (Phase II) - Cone Pool mat layer C metaG... ... | reverse complement strand
GTGAAAGGGGAGTGGAAGTGGCGCCAGTGGCGCTGGGCGGAGGCGGCGGGGTGGCGGTGCGCTTTTCGCCCAAACCCGGGTGACGCTGGCGGCGCCGCACCCCATGGGGCGGAGCAGGGGTGGAGCTGGGGGGCGCCGGGGTCTTGACACGGCGCAGCGGCGACACGAAATTGGTATGGGGTTGTGAGTACTTTCACGTGGGGGGGTTGCTATGCAGACTTTTCGCATGAATGCCAGCTTCCTACCTGCTTTTTTAGAGGCTCTCAAAAAGTGGGGCACGTTGGTGGCGCCGGTGGAACGGGGGGCGGGGACGTTCGCTCTGGAGGTCATCGACGACGTTTCCCTGGCCCGCCCGGAGGCGCTGCGCACCATCCTCCCTTTCAAGAAGCTGCTGCTCAAGCCCCGCTTCACCATGCTCGAGCGGCGCGACGGCGGGCCGGCCAGCGAAGTCTTTGACAACGACATGGGCCCCACCGTGTACTTCGGCGCCCACGCCTGCGATGTCCACGCCCTGGAGATCCTCGACCTCATTTACATGAGCGATTTCGTCGATCCCTACTACCGGCGCAATCGGGAGAAGCTCACGGTGGTGGGGTACGGGTGCATGCCCGATGAGTACTGCTTTTGCAAATCGGTGGGGACGGAGACGGTGGAGCGGGGGTTCGACGTCTTTTTGACGCCTTTGGGGGAACGGTATCTGGTGACTGTTTGTTCGGCCCGCGGCGACGATATCGTGCGGGCCAACGCTGAGCTGTTCGAGCCGGCGAGCCGGGCGGATACCAGGGACTACCTACAGCGCTTGGAGGAGCGCGAGCGCCGGTTCACCCTGGAGATGGATGTCACAGATCTGCCGTACGTTTTGGAGCTGAAGCGGGACGATCCGGTCTGGGAGGAGGTGGGGAAGAAGTGCCTCTGTTGCGGCTCCTGCTCCATGGTATGCCCCACCTGCGCGTGCTTCAACGTGGTGGATGAGCGGCCCGGACTGGATCGCGCCGTGCGGGTGCGCACCTGGGACGCCTGTCTGTACCGGGACTACGCGGTGGTCGCCGGGGGGCACAACTTCCGCGCCGACCGCGCCGATCGCGTGCGCAACCGCTACTACCACAAGCAAGAGGCCTTCGTGCGGGAGTTTGGCAAGCCGTCGTGCGTCGGGTGTGGCCGCTGCATCGAGAACTGCCCCACCGGCATCAACGTCGTCGAGGTTTTCAAGCACGTGCGAGGTGAGCTGTGAGTGTGATCATCCCCAAACCGTTTGTGCCCCGCGGAGGCCCGCGGGAGCTGGCCACCGGGCCTAACCCGTACCTGCCGGCGAGCGCGCGCATCATGCGTACCGTCGATCTGGTGCCGGACGTGCGGCTTTTTGAGTTGCGCTTCGCCGACTCGGCGCTTGCCGACTCCTTCACCTTTCGGCCTGGCCAATTCGTCGAGCTTTCCGTGGAAGGGGTCGGCGAAGGACCGTTCTCCCTGCCGTCGTCGCCGACCCGCCGGGGGGTGTTTCAGCTGGGTATCCGGCGGGCCGGAAAGCTCACCAATTACCTCTTCGACCACCTTTCCGAGGGCGACCAGGTAGGGATTCGCGGGCCGTTAGGGAACGGGTTCCCGGTGGAGTTGTTGGAGGGCCACGATCTCATGCTGGTCGCCGGGGGGCTTGGCATGGTGCCGCTGCGCGGGCTGCTGCAGTACGTGGTGGACCTGCGCGAGCGCTTTGGGCGCGTGATGCTGCTGTACGGCACCCGCCATCCCGATGCCTTGCTCTTCCGGGAGGAGTTGGAATCGCTGGCGCGGCGCGGCGACGTGGAGCTGCACCTGTCGGTGGACTCGGCGCAGGGGAAGCCCTGGACGGGCAAGGTGGGGGTGGTCACCGAGCTGCTGGACGAGGTGTCGTGCCAGGTGGCGTCCACCTACGCGGTGGCGTGTGGGCCACCGATCTTTTACAAATTCATGCTGGAAAAGCTGGTGGGCATGGGGTTCGGGCGCGACCGCATTTTCCTGTCGTTGGAGCGGCGGATGGAGTGCGGCATCGGCAAGTGTGGCCATTGCGCGGTGGGATACACGTTCACCTGTCTGCACGGGCCAGTGTTCTCGTACTGGGACGCGATGAACCTCCCCGAGCTGATCTATACGTAGGAGGGGTGCCATGAAAAACGGCAAGCCGAAAGTGGGGATCTTCGGGCTGACCGGGTGCGCCGGTGACCAGCTGCAGATCTTGAACTGCGAAGATCAGCTCCTGCCCCTGGCGCAGCAGATGGACATCGTCGACTGGGTCATGGTGTCGTCGCGCAACGACCACACCTGCCGGCTGGACGTCGCCTTCGTTGAGGGGGTGGTGGCCACCGAACGGGACCTGGAGACGCTCAGGGAGATCCGGGCGCGGACCAGGACGCTGGTGGCGCTGGGCACCTGCGCGGTGTGGGGCGGGTTGCCGGCGATGCACAACGAAATCCCCCGGGAGGTTTTGCAGCGGGAGGTGTACGAGGGCAGCGCGATGCACTTTCTGGATACCGTGGAGGCGCTGCCGGCCACCCACTTCGTCCCCTTCGAGCTCACCCTTCCTGGCTGCCCCATCGAGCGGCACGAGTTTCTGCGGGTGGCCCACGCGTTGCTCGCTGGCTGTATGCCCGAGTTTCACCTGCTGCCGGTGTGCTGGGAGTGCAAGGCGAAGGAGAATCTTTGCCGGGTGGTGCACTTTCACGAGGTGTGTGCGGGGGCGATGACCCGCGGGGGGTGTGGGGCCCGCTGTCCGTCCCACGCGGTGGCCTGCGCCGGCTGCCGGGGCCCCCTGGAGGAGCCCAACTACGACGCCAATATCACCATGTTCGCCGATCGTGGCCTTTCCTGGGTGGAGATCGCTCGCAAGATGAGTCAGTTCTCCGCGCCGGTTTGGATGAAGCAGGGTCTGGAGAAGGAGGTTCGCGATGAGCGCCGCCGGTAGGTCCATCGTCATCCCACACCTGGGGCGCGTGGAGGGGCACGGGGGGATCTTCGTCAAGGTGGTGGGCGGCCGCGTCCACGAAGTCAACATGGACATTTTCGAGGGCTCGCGGTACTACGAGGCGCTGCTCAAGGGCAAACACTTCTTGGAGGTGCAGGGGGTGATCACGCGGGTGTGCGCCATCTGCTCGGCGGGGCACACGGTGGCGGCGCTGTCGGCGCTGGAGCAGGCACTGGGCGTGATCTCCTCACCGCGGGTGTTCAAACTGCGCGGCCTGCTTACCCAGGGGGCCACTATCGAATCCCATGCGCTGCACGTTTTTGCGCTGGCTCTCCCCGATTTTTTGGGGTTTGATTCGGTGCTCTCCATGGCTGCCAAGTTTCCCAATGAGGTCACCTTCGCCCTGCGGCTCAAGCAGCTGGGCAACCGCATCCAGGAGCTGATCGGAGGGCGCGCCGTGCACCCGGTCAACACCCTGGTGGGCGGATTCGGGAAGCTCCCGCGCCATCGCGACCTGGAGGAGATTCGCCGGAGCCTGAAGGCGGCGGAGGGGCCCCTCGCCGAAGTCGTGGAGTTGGTGGCGTCCCTCGAGGTGCCCGAGTTCGCAGCTCGCCCCACCGTGTTCGTGGCGCTGCGTCCCTACGACGATGGATATCGATTCCGGGGCTCCACCTTGTGCACCTCCCGCGGCGAGGAGTTTCCTATCGCCGAGTACCGTGACGTGGTGCGGGAGTACACCGTGGAACACTCCCACGCCAAACACGCTGCCCTCGCCTCCGGGGAGACGTACATGGTGGGCTCGCTGGCGCGCCTGGCGCTGTGGGGGGATCGCCTCCAGGGGGCTGCGCGGGCGGCGTTCCAACGTCTCTTCCCGAACGGTGTGCGGGAAAACGTGCTCACCAATACGTGGGCGCAGCTGGTGGAGCTGGTGCACTGCGTGGAGCGGGGGCAAGAGGTGTGCGAGGAGCTACTGGGCTTGCCTGAGAGAGAGCGGGAGATGCAGGAGTACGAGGTGCGGGCGGGCCGGGGGGTGGGCGCGTTGGAGGTTCCCCGCGGTACCTTGATCCACGAGTACTCCTTCGACGATAACGGTATCATTCAATCGGCCAACGTCATCACCCCCACCGCCCAGAACCTCGCCAACACCGAGCGGGACCTGCGCACCGCCGTGGAGCGACTCTTGGCCAGCGAAGTGAGCTCTGAAGCCGCCCTGAAGCTGAAGCTGGAGATGGTCGCCCGGGCGTACGACCCCTGCATCTCCTGCTCGGTCCACGTGACCTGCCTTTGAGGGTTGGGGGGTGGCCGAAAGCCTCCTCGTGGTGGGGTTCGGCAACCCTGTGATGGGCGACGACGGCGTCGCCCACGCCGTGCTGGACCAGCTGGAGCGCTCGACCACGCTGCCCGCCGGGGTGCGCGTTGCCCGCGGCGACACCGACGCTTCGCGGTTGCCGTCGCTGTGGCGCGGCGAGGGCGAGGTCTGGGTGGTGGACGCGGTACGCTCGGGGCAAAGGCCCGGGACCGTCCATCGGCTGGGGCACGAGGCGCTGTTGGCGACCGGGCAGACCCACCGCCATGCCCACGCCTTGAGCTTGCCCGAGTGCTTGCGGTGGATTGCCCTGGCTTTACCCGAGATGGAGCACGTTCGCTATCGCTTTTGGGGGATCGAGGTGGCGTCGCTGGCGCCGGGCGAAGAACTGTCGCCCCCCGCGGCTGAGGCCGCGACCCAGGTGGCCACGGAAATCGTCGCCGAAATCCGCCAGAGAGACTGGGGGATGTGCTGAGCTCTTCCTTTTCTTGAAGCGATCCCGAGTGACTTACGCCGGAAGCTGGCCGGGCGTCATCTTCTTAAACTGAGATGGAGTTTCAGTATTTTATATTGTCACACTTCGTAAATGCTATTGACATCCTGTGGCGTGGGGGTTATTTTCATTGCCAGGGACCCGCGAGCAGCGGACAGGCGTGGCGGCACAAGAAGGGAAGGAGGGAGCAATGCAACGCGTCGAACCGCGGGATTTATTGCAGTCCTCGCGTGCGTCGGGCGGAGTAGACCGGCGCGACTTCGTCAAGATTTGCTGTATGGCGGCGGCCGCCGTAGGCCTGCCCCCGGCGGCCGGCCTGAAGATGGCCGAAGCCGCCGCGAAGGGCCTCAAGCCTTCAGTGATCTGGCTGCACTTCCAGGAATGTACGGGGTGCACGGAATCGCTGCTGCGCACCTCCCACCCCACCGTGGCCGAGTTGATCCTCGACCTGATTTCGCTGGATTACTCGGAGACGCTGTTGGCCGCTGCCGGCAAGCAGGCCGAAGAGGCGCTGCACGCCGCCATGCACGCCCACGAAGGCAAGTTCGTGTGCGTGGCCGAAGGCGCCATTCCGCTTAAGGACAACGGCATCTACTGCAAGATCGGAGGGCGCACCGCGAAGGAGATCATGGAGGAGGTGGGCAGCAAGGCGGGGGCGATCATCGCCATCGGCTCGTGCGCCTCCTGGGGCGGCATCCCCTCGGCCGATCCTAACCCCACCGGTGCCGCCGGGGTGGCGGCCGTGCTGCCCGGCAAAACGGTGGTGAGTATCCCCGGCTGCCCGGCCAACCCCTACAACCTGCTGGGCACCGTGCTGCAGTACGCCACCTTCGGGACGCTGCCGGCCCTCGACAGCAAGGGACGCCCGCTCCACTCCTATGGCCGGGTGATCCACGAGGACTGCCCCCGCCGGCCCCACTTCGACGCCGGCCGCTTCGTCAAGCGGTTCGGTGACGAGGGGCACCGGCTGGGGTGGTGCCTCTACCAGATGGGGTGCAAGGGACCGGCCACCCACGCCAACTGCTCCCTGCAGCATTTTGGCGAAGTGCCCGGCGCCTGGCCGATCGGGATCGGCCACCCCTGTTTCGGGTGCACCGAGCAAGCTTTGGCGTTCCGCGCTCCGCTTCACGCCACCGTGGGGATCGAGCGGCCCACGCCTCCCGACACCTACCCGCCCATCCATCCGGAGAGGGGGAAAGTGAGCGCGGTGGCCACGGGGGTTGCGGGGTTGGTGGGCGGTGCGCTGATCGGCGCGGGTCTTATGGCCTCCAAGAAACTGGGTGAGGGGCAGCCGGCCCAGAAGGAGGAGTGACCATGGCGGTGGATCGACGTGCGCTGCTCAAGGGCCTGACGGCGGCGGCCGCGGCGACGGCGGCAGCACCGGCTGTGGCCTCGCGGCGCCGGGAGGCGCCGCCGGACGCGGTGGGCATGCTGTACGACGCGACGCTGTGCATCGGCTGCAAGACGTGCGTCGTGGCCTGCCGAAAGGCCAACAATCTGGAGTATGAACCCCACTCGTCGCTGTGGGACGATCCGGTGGATCTTTCCGGTCGCACCAAAAACATCATCAAGGTGTACCACGAAGGGGAGCGGATCTCATACATGAAGCAGCAGTGCATGCACTGCCTCGACCCTGGGTGCGTCGGGGCATGCATGATGAGCTCGTTCCAAAAGCGCGAGCACGGCATCGTGACGTGGAAAGGGGAGCGCTGCATCGGCTGCCGCTACTGTGCCGTGGCGTGCCCCTACAACATCCCCAAGTTCGAGTGGGACAAAGCGTTCCCGCTGGTGGTCAAGTGCGAGATGTGCAGTCATCGCATCGCCGAGGGCGGCATTCCCGCCTGCTGCGAGGTGTGCCCCCGTAAGGCGGTGATCTACGGGCGTTACACCGAGCTGCTGGACGAGGCCAAGCGCCGGCTGGCCGCGCAGCCGGAACGGTACTACCCCAAGGTGTATGGCGAAAAGGATGGCGGTGGTACCCAGGTGCTCTACCTCACCGCTCGCGAGGTGCCCTTTGACAGGCTGGGTCTGCCGGATCTGGGCGAGGAGCCAGTCCCCGAGCTGGTGCGCACCGTCCAACACGGGATCTACAAAGGTTTCATCGCCCCGGTGGCGCTGTACGTGGTGCTGGGGGCGGTGATGCTGCGCAACCGCAAGAAGGGGGGCGGCCATGAGTGAGCGCGCTGTCCCGGTGGGAGGACCTATCGTCACCCCGGCGTTCCGCTGGCTGCTGCTGGTGTGCGGTGTCGGGGTGATCATGGCGGCGTGGCGCTTTCTCGCCGGGCTGGGCCCGGTGACGGGCCTCTCCGACGGGTACCCGTGGGGGATCTGGATCGCCTTTGACGTGGTGGTAGGGACGGCGCTGGGGTGCGGCGGCTACGCCATGGCGATTCTGGTGTACATCTTCAACAAGGGGAAGTACCACCCCCTGGTGCGCCCGGCGGTGCTGACCTCGGCGCTGGGGTACTCCCTGGCGGCGGTGGCCATCGTCATCGATGTGGGGCGGTACTGGAACATCTGGAAGCTGCCATTCGCCTGGCGCTGGTGGAACCTGTCGTCGGCGCTGCTGGAGGTGGCGCTGTGCGTCATGGCGTACGTCATCGTGCTGTGGATCGAGATGTCGCCGGTGTTTTTCGAGAAGTGGAAGGAGGGTAAACCCGGGCTGCTGCGCAACCTCGCCCTCTCGGTGAGCCCCATCCTGGACAAGGCGCTGCTGTGGATTATCGCCCTCGGCCTGCTCCTTCCGACCATGCACCAGTCTTCTCTTGGGAGCGTCATGCTCCTGGCGCACCACAAGTTGCATCCTTTGTGGCACACCCCGCTGCTGCCACTGCTCTTCTTGGTGTCGTGCATTGCCATGGGGTATGGCGTGGTGGTGCTGGAGTCCACCCTGTCCTCCCGCGCCTTCCGGCGCCGCGACGAGACGCCGATGCTAGCGTCCCTGGGCGGGGTGACCTCCGGCTTGCTTTTCGCCTACGTGGCGATCCGCCTGGTGGACTTGGCGTGGCGCGGACGGCTAGGGTTGATCATTTCATCGGGTTGGCTGAGCTTCTTCTTCCTGCTGGAGATGGCCCTCTTTTTGCTCCCGGCGGCGATGCTGTTGAGTACGCGTTGGCGGAGTAACACGGGCAACCTCTTTCGAGTCGGGATGCTGGTGGTGCTCGCCGGCTCGCTGTACCGTTTCACCACCTACCTGATTGCCTTCAGCCCCGGGCCGGGGTGGTCGTACTTCCCGGCGGTTCCCGAGATGCTTGTGACGTTCGGTATCGTGGCCTTTGAGGTGATGGTGTACATCGTTCTGGTCAAGCGTTTCCCGATTCTGGCCGGTGCCCCCCAGGGCGCCACGGCACACTAAGGAGCGAACACGATGAGCAAGCGCATCGTCATCGACCCCATCACGCGCATTGAGGGTCACCTGCGCATCGACGTGGAGGTGGATCAAGGCGCCGTCCGGGATGCCTGGTCTTCGGGGCAGATGTGGCGCGGCATCGAGCCCATCTTGAAGGGGCGCGATCCCCGCGATGCGTGGCTGTTCACGCAGCGCATCTGCGGCGTGTGCACCACGGTGCACGCCATCACCTCGGTGCGCGCCGTGGAAAACGCGCTGGGGATCGAAGTACCGTTAAACGCCCAGTTCATCCGCAACATTATTATCGCGGCCCACTGCCTGCACGACCATATCGTGCACTTCTACCAGCTCTCCGCCCTCGACTGGGTGGACGTGGTCTCGGCGCTCAAGGCGGACCCGGACAAGACGGCCGCTTTGGCGGAGAGTTTGTCGGCGTGGCCGCGCAACTCCAAGCACGAGATGCGGGCCGTCAAGGCGAAGCTCACCGAGTTCGTGGAGCGCGGTCAGCTGGGGATCTTCGCCAACGGCTACTGGGGCCACCCGGCGATGAAGCTCCCCCCGGAGGTCAACCTGTTGGCCGTCGCCCACTACCTGCAGGCGCTGGAATACCAACGCATCGCCAACCAGGTGGTGGCGCTGTTGGGCTCCAAGACCCCAAACATTCAGAACTTGGCGGTGGGGGGGGTGGCTAACGCTATCAACCTCGACAACCCGGCCACCCTGAACATGGACAAACTCTACAAAATCAAGGGTCTACTGGAGCAGGCAGCGGCTTTTGTGCAGCAGGTATACCTCGTCGATCTGGCGGCGGTGGCGGCCATGTACGCCGAGTGGCTGCCCTATGGTAAGGGCGTGACCAACTACCTGGCGGTGCCGGATCTGCCCCTGGACCGGGCCGGCAAGGTGTTCGATCTGCCTGGAGGCACCATCTTTGACGGCAACCTGAGCGCGGTGCGGGAGATCAAAAGCTTCGACGATCCCTACTTCCGCGACAATGTCGCTGAGTCCATCGCCCGCGCCTGGTACGACGGCGATTGGGAGCGCCACCCGTGGGAGGAGGACACCGTCCCCCGATACACCGACTACGACCCGAACGGGCGCTACTCATGGGTCAAGGCGCCGCGTTTTCAGGGCAAGCCCATGCAGGTGGGTCCACTGGCCCAGGTGCTGGTGGGGTACGCTTTGGGCCACGAGCCGATCAAGCGGTGGGCCGATCTGGTGCTGGAGACGGCCGGCTCCCTGGCCAAGACCAAGTTGTCCCCGGCTGTCCTTCACTCCACCTTGGGCCGGCACGCGGCGCGCGGCATCCGCGCCGCGGTGATGGCGGAGTTGGCGCTCAAGCACTGGCAGTTGCTGGTGGAGAACATTGGCAAGGGGGACACGGAGATTTTCACCCCGTGGGAGTACCCGAGGGGCGAGATCCGCGGCTTTGGTTTTCATGAGGCACCCCGTGGCACCCTCTCCCACTGGGTGGTCATCCGCGACGGCGCCATTGCCAACTACCAGGCGGTGGTGCCTTCCACCTGGAACGCCGGGCCGCGCGATGGCAAGGGCCAAAAAGGGCCGTACGAGGCCTCCTTAGTCGGCAACCCCATCGCGGACCCCGAGCGCCCGCTGGAGGTGCTGCGCACCGTGCACTCCTTCGATCCGTGCCTGGCCTGCGCCATTCATACGTTGGACCCGGAGGGCAGGGAGCTGGCGCGGGTGCGAACGCTGTGAACGAGACGGCATGGGGCGGCGACCCGCCGGGGCACCGGCGGGTCGCCGTGGTGGGACTGGGTAACGTTCTCCTGGGCGACGACGGGTTTGGGCCGTTCGTAGTCCGGCATTTTGAAGCGCGGTACGACTATCCTGAGTGGGTGTCAGCCAGCGACCTTGGGACGCCGGGCCTGGATTTGGTCCCTTTCATCGCCGAGGCCGCGGCGCTGATCGTGGTGGATACCATTCAGCTCGACGAACCCCCGGGAACCCTCCGCCTGTACAGGCGGGAGCACCTCCTGGCCACACCTCGGGGCCAGCGTCTGACTCCCCACGATCCAGGTCTCTTCGAAGCGCTGGAGATGCTCGAGTTTCGCGGTGACGGGCCACGCGAGGTGCTGCTCGTCGGTGTCGTGCCGGAGTCGTGCGCCCCCCAGCCCGGGCTGTCCGCTACGGCGCGGGTGGCGGCCGAACAGGCCGTGGAGGTAGTGGCCGAGGAGCTGCGCCGCCTGGGTATCCCCCTCAGCCGGCGCTCGCAGCCGTTGGAGCCGGACATCTTCTGGGAACGACCGGTGGTTGCCGGAAAAAGAACGGTATGAGTTCCGGTCCTCCCACCCCTGGCCTGCCGTGGCCGCAGCTGGAGCGCTGGCTGGTGTGGCTGATAGCGGCCCACAGCGTGGTTATAGGGGTCATGCTCCTGGGGGCGCCGGCGTGGTCGGTGCGGTTTGCCGGGTGGGAGGGGGCCGAGCCGCTGTTTTTTTTGCGCCAGGCGGGGGTGTTTCACTTCGTGGTGGCCACCGGATATCTGCTGGAGTATCACCGCAACGGCACGGTGACCCTGCTGGCGGTGACCAAGTTCATGGCGTGCGTCTTTCTCCTGGCCTCCGCCCTGCTCACCGACACCGCCTGGTCGGTGCTGTTCTCCGGGATCACGGACGGGGCCATGGGTTGTGCGGCGGTGGTCGTGCACCGGCGAGTGGCCCGTGGCGACGGCGGCGGGGGCGCGTAGCACCCCCATGCGAAAGCCCGGCGGCGCCACTCGGAGGTCTGCCAGTCTCTTCATAACACAAGGCTGTTCAATAATTGCCATTGCCCTCCGGAGAATGCCCTATGAGGAGAATATGAGAAGGCAGGTACAGTGAATTGCAGGGTGGGTGGGCTCAATTTCTCGAAAACTCCGAATGGGGGTTGCATTTTCCCGTCTCCTGGTCTTATCATGGACTGTAGGATGTCTTACATTTCCTTAATTACCCGGTGGTGGGTCGAGCAGGAGGCAGGCGGGTTTATCGGGCGACGGGAGTGAAAAGGAGTGGAAACCATGAGGAGTGATAAGAGCCAGGCGCTTATCGCCGGAGTTTTGGCCTGCGCCGTGTCCTTGGCCGCCGGTGTGGGTGCGTCGTGGGCCGCGCAGTCATGGACCAAGTACGCCGGCAACCCGGTGGTCACCGAACGAGGCGGCTACCAGCCGGAGGTCGTGAAGGTGGGTGGGACGTACCATATGTTCTACACCTTCCGCGCCCCGGCGGGCGGGCCGTATACAACCATCGAGG
>Ga0209101_1002722_pt1 | contig 11331 bp, 10 predicted proteins | sample ConPoolayeCmetaG_FD_185481 | JGI IMG/M metagenome (GOLD analysis project Ga0209101, IMG submission 185481) | Hot spring microbial mat communities from California, USA to study Microbial Dark Matter (Phase II) - Cone Pool mat layer C metaG... ... | reverse complement strand
CTTGTATATGCCGATATTCTCGAAGTCCTTCTGCCGCCGCCGTGCCCGCTCCGTAACCGAGCAGACCATGAAAAATTTCAGCTCCGCGTTTGGGAAGACAACCGTTCCGATATCCCGTCCCTCGCATACCGCCGATCCTGCCCGCCCCATCGCGCGCTGCTGTTCCACCAGCGCTTCCCGCACCGCCTTCGGCACGCAGTAATCCGACACGTTTTTCGTGACTTCATCGTTTCGTATCGCCATGCTGACATCCTCCCCGTCCATCCATACCTTCATCTCGGGAGGAATGCCCGAAAAACTCAGAGTAGTCCGCCGAACCAGAGCGCCCAGTGCTGCCGTATCACTCGCCGGAATCTTTTCCCTCAGCGCTTTCAGCGTTATGGCCCTGTACATAGCGCCGGTATCAAGGTGGATAATGCCCAGCCGCTGCGCCACCAGCTTTGCGGTCGTGCTTTTACCGGAGCCCGCGGGGCCGTCAATTGCTATAATCATAATCCGCGCAAATTATATAAAATAGCTGAAATTAAGATCCTAAGTCAACCATCGATACGATTATCATGATTATAGACAGGATTACAAGGATTCTAAGAGTGCGGCAGAAGCGCATGCCCGACGCCTCACGGGCGATTCGACGTGCAATCCCCCCGGGCTGAGGAATTCCCGCGCAAGGGAAACACAATCCGGGTATTTTTTTATATCAGCATGACATATTTTACACTGCATCGGTTTCTGAATTCACGGCGTTTAAACTGTGTATCTGACTTATAGACGTTTTTTGCATCGATATGTCTCTGAAAATCATACACCACGGAATTATTTCATGGCGCTGTTTTTCGGTGTCTTCCGTGTGTTCCGTGGGTATGTTCTGCATCTGCGCACATCTGCGGATGAATACAAAAGTATCCGCAGATGACACAGATGAACGCAGATACAAAGGCGTCCGAGCGAGCGACATACATGATTGTGAGGGGTGGTTCCGGCTCAGCCGGTTGAGGTAGATATTAAAATATTAAAATAGAAGGACATCGGAATGATTTCACGCGACATTATTGCAGCAAATCTGAAAAACTGCCTCTCGGACACGTCGTTTCTCAGCCTTCCCCATTGCCGGAAAGGAAAGGTGCGCGACACATTTGATCTGGGCGACAAACTGCTGCTGGTCACCACCGATCGCCAGAGCGCCTTTGATCGCATACTGGCCGAAGTGCCCTTTAAGGGGCAGGTACTCAATCAGGTGAGCGCGTTCTGGTTCGATAACACGCGCGATATCGTCGCCAACCACGTCATCGATATCCCGGATCCGAACGTGACCGTCGGAAAAAAATGCACGGTATTTCCAGTGGAATTCGTCGTCAGGGGCTACCTGACCGGATCGACCGACACCGCGGCGTGGACGCTCTATTCAAAAGGGCAACGCACTATCTGCGGAAATATCCTTCCCGACGGCATGAAGAAGAACCAGAAATTCGACACGCCGATTCTCACGCCCACCACGAAATCCGAACATCACGATGAGCCGATGTCCGTGGATGAGATCGTTTCTTCGGGGCTTATCGCGCGGGAAACCATGGAGAGGCTCACCGGCATCGTCATGAGGCTTTTTGAGCGCGGCACTAAGATCGCGGCGGAAAACGGCCTTATTCTCGTTGATACGAAATACGAGTTTGGCGCCGACAAAGACGGAAACATCGTGCTTATTGATGAAATACATACACCCGACTCGTCGCGGTTCTGGCTCGCCGATTCCTACGCGCAGCGGTTCGCCGAAGGCAGGGAGCCTGAAAATATCGACAAGGAATTCCTGCGCCTTTGGTTCCGCGAGCATTGTGACCCTTACAAGGACAAGGTGCTGCCGCCGGCGCCCGATGAGCTGGTCATTGAGCTGTCATCACGCTATATCAGGCTTTACGAGATGATCACGGGGAAAGAATTTTCAATCGACGTGTCCATGCCGATAGAAAAACGGCTGAAAAAGAACCTGGCGGCATATCTGCCTGTCGCGGCGCCGGCGAAAAGGAAAGCTCGCGCGGCGGCCGGGCCGAAAAAGGCAATGCCCGCCAACCGGAAACGCCGGTTAAACGCAGCGTCAAAGCATATGCGGAACAAGAAACCCAAACGCACAAAAAAATAATAGCAAGGAACAGTATGACCGACCAAAGAAGCGACCTCATGTCCGCGATCGTGTCCCTGTGCAAGCGCCGGGGATTCATTTTTCAGTCGAGCGAAATATACGGCGGGTTGAATTCCTGCTGGGATTACGGGCCGCTGGGCGTCGAACTCAAGCGCAATGTCAAGGAGGCGTGGTGGAACGCCATGGTGCGCCGCCGCCGCGATATCGTGGGCATCGACGCATCGATACTCATGCACCCGAAAGTCTGGGAAGCGTCGGGACACCTCAAGGGGTTTACCGATCCGCTGGTTGATTGTAAAAACTGCAAGGAGCGGTTCCGCGCCGACCACCTCGCAAACCTTGACAAATGCCCGAAATGCGGTATGAGCAACACCTTCACCGAGGTACGGAAATTTAACCTCATGTTCAAGACATTCATGGGGCCGGTCGAGGATGATTCGGCTGTGGTGTATATGCGCCCCGAGACCGCGCAGGGCATCTTTGTCAATTTTCTCAACGTGCAGCAGGCCGCCCGCGCCAAGCTCCCCTTTGGCATCGCGCAAATCGGCAAGAGCTTCCGCAACGAAATCACCCCCGGCAATTTCACCTACCGCACGCGCGAATTCGAGCAGATGGAGATGGAGTTTTTCGTTCGGCCGGGCGACGACGAGACGTGGTATGAATACTGGCGCACCGAACGGCTTTCCTGGTATGCCTCGCTGGGCATCAAAAGGGAAAACCTGCGGCTGCGCGATCATGAGAAAAACGAGCTGGCGCACTACGCCAAGGCCTGTGTTGACGTTGAATACCGTTTTCCGTTCGGCTGGAGCGAACTGGAGGGCATCGCCAATCGGACCGATTTCGACCTCAAGCAGCATTCGCAGCACAGCGGCAAAAGCCTCGCGCTGTTCGACGAGGAAACCAAACAGCATATCTTTCCCTATGTCATTGAACCCGCGGCCGGCGCCGACCGCGCAACGCTGGCATTTCTTGTCGACGCCTACGCGGTGGAAGGCGACGGCGAGGACAAACGGACTGTCCTGAGGTTCCACCCTTCCCTCGCCCCCATCAAGGTCGCCGTTCTTCCGCTGGTGAAACGCGACGGGATGCCGGAAATCGCGGAAAAAATTTATACTGATTTGCTCGCCCATTCCATTCAATCGTTTATCGACGTCAATTCATCCATCGGTAGACGCTATGCGCGGCAGGACGAGGCCGGAACGCCGTTCTGTATCACGGTCGACGGCCAGACGCTTCAGGACGGTACGGTTACTATCCGCGAGCGCGACAGCCGGGTTCAGTATCGCGCCGCCTCGGCGGGTATTGTCGAGACCATAACCGCCAAGCTGAGGGATGCGTCACGATGAAGAAGCGAATCAGTGTTGTCATGGGCGGCCCGTCGGCGGAACACGAAGTTTCGCTGGCGACCGGCCGGCAAATCCTCGAAAACCTCGACCGGAAAAAATATACGGTCAGGGCGATCGTAGTGACGCGCGATCTGAAGTTTTATTTCTGCGACGCCACCGCAAAAACGCCCGCGCTTGAACAGCTTGCGAGACCCGGCAAAAAGGTTTTTCAAGGACCGTTCAGCGCGTCGACGTCCCGGCCGGTGTGGGAAAAGACCGATGTGGCGGTGCTGGGGCTCCACGGCGAATACGGCGAAGACGGCCGGATACAGGGTTTTCTTGAAACTCTGGGAATTGCCTACACAGGGTCGGGCGTGCTTGCCAGCGCCATCGGCATGGATAAAATAGCCTCAAAACGAATATTCGACGCCATCGGGCTTTCAACCCCGCCGTCTTCCATTTTTCAATCCGGCAATCCCCTGCATACGGCGGACAAGATTGCCGCGAAACACGGTTTTCCCTGTTTTGTCAAATGTCCTCAGTCGGGTTCGAGCAGGCTTATGGGACGGGCGCGGGATATGCAGGAATTGCAGACCCTGCTGCGCTCCCTCTCCCGCCAAGCGGCCCAACTGCTGGTCGAAACAGCAGTCACCGGCGATGAATATTCATGCCCGGTGCTTGAATATCCAAGCGGCGAGCTCAAAGCGCTTGCGCCGATACTCATCCGCCCTGTCACATCCTCTTTTTTTGACTATCGGGCAAAATATTCCGCGGGAGCGAGCGAAGAGATTGTACCTGCGCCCTGCGGTGAAAAGCTCACCCGCCGAATTCAGGAAATTGCACTGCGGGTTCACCAGACACTGGGATGCCGCGGCTTGACACGAACAGATATGATCCTATCGGGCAATACGTTGTACGTACTTGAAATCAATACGCTTCCCGGCCTGACACCGGCGTCTCTTGCCCCAAAGGCTTTTGCGGCCGGGGGCGGAACATATCCGCAGCTGCTCGATATCCTCATCGACACGGCACTCCGGATCAAAAGGACGGCGGGCTGATGGCATGGGTATTAGGCATTGATACGGCCTCGACCCAGCTCGACATCGGGCTTGTCTGCGACGGCGCGGCGGCGTGTTCATACAGCAGGTTCCTCGCGGGTTCGCATGCGGAGCATATCAGCGAAACCGTGCAGTTTCTTCTGAAATCAAACCGTATCGAGCCGCAGGACATCGCCGATGCAGGCGTGACGGTGGGACCGGGTTCGTTCACGGGATTGCGAATCGGCATAGCCTTCATCAAGGGTTTTTTTTTGACACGGCAGGCGCGCGTCTTGCCGGTGTCATCGCTTGAGGCGGTTGCGCGCGCATGGCCGGCCGCCGACGGACCTTTTGCCGTGGCGTTTGAAGCGCGGCGGGGAAAAACCTTTTGCGCAAGGTTTTACCGGGAAAACGGAACCGTCCGCCGCATCAGCGCCGATTCCCTGGAAACGCCGGAAAACCTGGCGGGACAGCTGCAACCCGGGGAGTACGTGCTTATCGATGCGCTGGGGTATCGGGCCAGCGCGCTTGCGCAAACGCTTGGGAAACATGCCCGCGTGCATATGCTTGAGCGGCAGCCGGTCCAGCGGGGACTGGCGGCGGCATGCATGGCTTGGGACGCCGGAGAGAACGACGGGGGATGGCTGACGCCGGCGGAGGTAACCCCGCGGTATCTGCAGGAATCGTGGGCCGAAGAAAAGGCATTAAAAGCGGCGGATTGATTATGCGGGAATATCTCCTCCTCATGCTTATCGAACTGGTTTTGTGCGCAGGCGGGCTTATCTTGATCTCCCGGCTGACGCTTGCCGCGAAAATATACAAAAGTAAACGGCATCTCGAGTCCGCGTTCGATTCGATAGAGGATCCCCTTGCCATCATCACCCGCGACTATATCGAGGTACGCGTCAACAAGGCCTACAGCGATTTTGTTGAAAAACCGTTTCTCCGGATCCTGAACCGCAAATGCTGCGCCGTCCTTCGCGGCCGTGAAACGCCGTGCGACGACTGCAAGATAAAAGAGGTGTTTCATACCCGGCGGAAATGGTACATACCGAATACGGCTCACCCGCTCAGATCGCACACCAGGACCATCTCGATAACTTTGTATCCATTCCGGCCGAAAAAATGTTCCGAATACAGCGTCGTAGAGCATATCAGGGACATCACCGAACTTGAATACCTCAAGGAAAATCTTGAAAAGCGCAACAAGGCCTTGTCCGACACGACGATCATTCTGCGGCAGGCCCAGGCGGAAATGGACGATGAACTCGAACTGGCGCGGCAAGTGCAGCGAAGCTCATTACCGCACAAACCGCCGGTTATCGACGGCTTGAAGATTGCCGCCACCTATCACACCCCATCAAGGCTGTCGGCGGCGACATCTATGATTTCATCACTTTCTCCAAGAACAAACAGGCGATTTTTATCGGGGACGCCTCGGGACACGGGCTTCCCTCCGCATTCATAAGCACCATGTCAAAGATGCTTGTATACAATAACACACGTGAGGAAATTGCCCCGGCGGTCCTGCTCGACAGGATAAACCGCGACCTCTTGAGCAGCGTGCGCACGACATATTACTTCACCGCGATATGCGCCATTTTTGACACAACGGAGAATTCAATCGTATATTCCCGCGCCGGCCACCCCAAACCCATCGTTATCCACGCCGATGGAGCGGACGCGGGTTGTACCTTGTCAGGCAATATTCGGATCGGATTGGACAGAATTCAAGAGGCAACGGCATCTATCTCATAAAAAACAAAGGAGGACGCGCTTCATGAAACATCCCACCGGTATGCGGTCCGCCATTATGTCTCTATGCCTGTGCGTCACCATGCCGTATGCCTTCGCCCAACAGGATCCCAGTGCATCCGGCCAAGCCGCAGTGATCGCCGCCGGTATCGGCGGAGAGCTGCCCCATGCTCCAGCATCGCGTGTGGACGGCACCGACAGTACCGATACGGCGTCCGCGGCCGCTACGACATTGCCCGTAACCGCAGATTCGGCAGACACTTCCGGAGTCCAGGCAGCCACAGGTTCCGCAGACACCCAGACGGCTGTTCTCGCCGACACTGTCGCTTTAGCTGCAACAGCCGCGGAACCGGCACCGCACAAACCTTTATTGGCCGCGGCGCCCGCCGACACATCAGCGCGTTTCTATGACGCGCCCTTTTTCGCCTTCGGCACGGGATGGACGCTGGGCTCGATGCCCCTTTTCGAACAATGGCAGAAGGGACTTCCCGACTCCATCGGCGACATGCCCGGCTACTACCCAACCTACCAATCGGTGCGGATCGCATCGTCGGAACAGGAGCCCGCCGACGCTTACAATACCGCGTTTCCTTTCTCGGTATCGGTTGTCCCTTTTGTTAACAATGCGCGTTCCATATCCGCAGCGGCGTCGATGTGGTGGATGTCAAAGAGGTATATCGCGCGGTGGCTCAGCGATACGGCAGGCGTATTCTGGCATGTGGAACGCGAGTTGTCGCTTCTGGCCGTGTCGCTGGGCGCGCAGTATTACTACCGCATACCCGCCGAATATTTCGCCATTGCCAACATCGATCGGGCGTTTTTAGTCCTCGGCCTTTCGGCAGCGCCGTATGTCCGCATCACCGACCGCCGCAATGATTATTCCGACGTAACGGCCGTCACCAGCTCGTTCAGCCACACATACCGCGGCTATTGCGGCTCATGGACAGCGGGTATTTCAACGATACGGCCATTGTCGGCTCGATCGGGCATCGAAATAGGCATCGTCTATGACGGCCAATGGGTCGGACGGTTTATCAAGCGCGCTCATCACGTTCGATGGTCGGCAATCAGCGACAATGCCGACAAACCCAATGAGGTCATCAGTTTCATGGCCCACCGGTTTAAAATTTTCTTCAATATCCTCATTGGCCGCAGGCCGCATACGGATGACGTTCCCACAGGTGCGCCTGCCTCATCTGTTCAACCAGCGCCACAACCGGCGGATACGAGCGGAAGGGGTCAATGAAGGGACGCAAGGTCGACATCGACGCGGTCTACCGCATTATCAAGCGCCATTTCAACAGATGGCGGATGCCGATCGTTGATCTTATAGAAGCAGAAACCCACGAACCGTTCAAGGTACTTGTCGGAACGATTCTCAGCGCACGCACCAAGGACGCCGTCACCGCGGAGGCGGCGCGCCGCCTCTTTGCACGGGCCGGCACACCTGACGGCTTGCGGAAACTGTCGATAGCCGACATCGAAAAGCTGATATTTCCGGTCGGCTTCTACCGCAACAAGGCGAGAGTATTGACACGACTTCCTGATGCGCTTGAGACAATGTTCGGCGGCCGCATACCCGATACGGTCGACGAACTGGTACGGCTGCCGGGGGTGGGACGCAAAACAGCCAATCTCGTGGTCGCCGTCGCCTTTAACAAGCCCGCGGTCTGCGTCGACGTGCATGTGCACCGGATCTGCAACCGTCTCGGATATATCAAAACAGCTACGCCGCTGGAAACGGAGATGAAACTGCGCACGATACTTCCGAAAAAATACTGGATAACCATTAATTCCTACCTCGTCTCATTCGGGCAGCACCTGTGCTTTCCCCGCAACCCCCGCTGCGACCGCTGTCCGATCTACCGGTATTGCAATCGAATCGGCGTACGGACGAAATACATCAGGAGATAATCCGCATGAAGACCGCTGCTTATTATTCCGTACTGGCCGATAAAAAAGTCCGGTGCGACCTCTGTCCGCATCACTGCCTGCTCACCGAGGGAAAGCGGGGGATATGCCTGACACGCCAGAACCGCAACGGCGCGCTGATTTCGCTCAACTATTGCCGCCCTGTATCCACAGCAATCGATCCCATTGAGAAAAAGCCCCTGTATCATTTTTACCCTGGCACGCGGATATTCAGCACAGGCCCGAACGGATGTACGTTGAAATGCGGTTTCTGCCAGAATTGCGAAATTTCGCAGGAAATCCTGGCAACACGGGAAACAACAGCGGACAAACTGGCGGCCGCAGTCATTGAGAGTGGAACCATCGGCATTGCGTATACCTATTCCGAACCCTGTATCTGGTTTGAAACAATCATGGACATAGGAACGAAAGTAAAAGAAGCCGGTTTGAAAAACGTGATGGTGACCAACGGCTTCATAGAACCGCCGCCGCTCAAGGAACTGCTCGGGCTTGTCAATGCCATGAACATAGATATCAAATCAATGAATCCGCGTTTTTACCGCCGCATCTGCAAGGGGGAGCTTGCGCCGGTATTGCGCACCTGTGAGATTGTAAAAAAATCGGCGCACCTTGAAATCACCAACCTGCTGATACCTGCGGAAAATGATTCCGCGGAGGATATCCGCGCGCTTTCCCGCTTTATCGCAGCCAATCTCGGACCCGACACACCGCTGCATATTTCCCGGTATTTCCCCCGCTACAAATTCCGCCGCCCCTCCACGCCCGAAGCGTCGCTGCTGAGAGCATGGGAAATCGCCCGTGAATATCTGGAGTTCGTCTATCTGGGCAATATGGCTGCCGGAGAGAGAGAAAACACGTCATGCCCTTCATGCGCAGCGCTGCTTATCAGACGCAGCGGCTACCATATTGAAACAACCGGCACGCTGGAAAGGCGAAAGGATGGGACATGCATCTGCGGAGGCTGCGGCAGGGAATTGAATATTGTTTGGTAGCTGAGCGATGACGGCAAACGCGTATTTTACTGCGTCACCCGCACAAACCACCTCACCGTTTCACGCACCGCACCGCAGCCACACAGCATTCGTGCAGTTATTTGTTCGAGTCTGTCTCCAGTCTCACCCCGGCGATAAAGGTCGGCGCCCATGATATCGGCGTCGGCAATAAGAGGCCGGAATACTGCAGCGGATTCAGGTGTGCCGAGGCATGCGGCAGAACCGCATTTCTGGAGCCGATCCAGGATTGGATCCTTTTCCAGGGTGTACCGCATCCCCGTATCGTCGATCCCCATCGTATACCGCAGGAAAGCGGCGACCGGAACTAGTACGATATCAAGGTCTGAGGCGTTATATCCTTTTGACAACGCCGCGAAATAGGTGTCCAGAAAGCGGGGACGAATTTTTGTTGATGCGTTGAGGGCGATGCGCATGGGGTCATCGGGGATATTCGGATTATTCAGCCGCTCGATTGCGTCGCGGGCGAACGCCGCCGGCTCCATCTGCCGCGGCCGTTCGATGGTGTCGAGCACGATGGCGATGATACGGCCTATACACGCCGCAATATCCTTGTCCTGCATTGCCTTGTATATACCATAGTTTCCCCGGTAACCTAAAAGCACGCCGAGCCCTGCGATAACCGAATGGCTCATGTTCAAGATACGCAGTTTCATATCTTCATAGCGTTTTACATCTTTGTAATCCGGGCACATAAAAACGCCCCCGGCGTCTTCGAAGGCGGGACGTCCTGCGGGAAACACGTCCTCCACCGCCCAATAGCGGCATTTTTCAGTCACCACCATCGTCGATTCAATACCCAGGTCTCTCATGATTTTTTCGCACCTGTCATCGGCCGCGACCGCGATACGATCAATCATCGTGTTGGGAAAACTGAACCGGGAGGGATCGGAAAGGTAGGCGGTAAATCCGGGCGGCGCATATCCGCGCTCTTCCCACGCCCGCGCTACGGTGCGTACGGTCGCGCCGGTATAATGTCCGTTGCCGGAAAAATTCGTACAACTGACAAGCGCAAAATTCAATCCTGCCTTGAACCGCTCCAGCGCAAACAAGGTCCATTTTGCCGGATCGGACTGAATAGTTCCCGCCTCCATGTCCTTTATAAGCGCCGGATTCACCGCCGTCGCGTATTCGCCGCCGGAATAGGAAACGCCGTACACTCCTTCGGGCGCATTGATTGTCGCAAACTGTACCGCGGGATCACGCGCCATTGCCGCAAGTCTTTTCCATGATGGGGAGCCGGGTGTATTATCGGCGAACAGCACCTCTTTCATGGCGGCCTGTATTTTCGGAACAGCCATTCCGGCAGAATTTTCGAAAATAAGCTGTGTAACGAGGAAATCATCGCGCGCAAGCGCGCAGCAGTATTCGCGCGCATAGGTTTCGATGCCGGCCATGAGGCCGGTGTGCGGATTATCATTCGCAAGATCCTGGATAATATCGGCCGTATGCCCATACGCCATGCGCCCGGCAGAAAATGACAGGCATTGTATCCCCCGTGCTTTTCGGTCATAGCGGGGCAGCAGAACTCTTTTTCCTGCCCAGAACGATGCGTCGTCAAGCACGCGCTGATTCAGCCGAACAGGCGATGTCATATCTCCCCTCTTCGTTCTTTTCCGCATGCGTGGGAATATTCGAAATAAATCGATTCACAAATATCCGGAATTATTATACAATATAGCTTATACGGAATTATCTTCAAAATCGATCGTGATCGGCAAACGGGCATCGCTTCCACAGCGTATGAATATCGCATTTATCAATCCAGAATATCCATCCGCCTCCGGCCGTGATCATGGGGGGATAGCAACCTACATTTATAATCAGGCAAATGCGCTCGCCTCCCTCGGACATACGGTGCATGTGCTGGTCAAACAAGGCGTGATACCCGATCCGCTTCATACCGCCGTCCGTATTCATCACGTCAAGCACACTCCCATCCGTTTTTCATCCGCCGCCATGTTTCATTTCGGCGACAACAGCGTGGCATGGGAACGGGGGTGGTCAAAGGCGATGAAACTGACCTGCCTGCAAATCAACGGCGATTCGAAGCTCGACATCGTCGAAATACCCGAATACAACGGTCTGGCATATGAATTCGACCGGGGGCTGCCGTTTCCGGTCGTTATTCATTTTCATAC
>Ga0209101_1002721_pt1 | contig 11336 bp, 9 predicted proteins | sample ConPoolayeCmetaG_FD_185481 | JGI IMG/M metagenome (GOLD analysis project Ga0209101, IMG submission 185481) | Hot spring microbial mat communities from California, USA to study Microbial Dark Matter (Phase II) - Cone Pool mat layer C metaG... ... | reverse complement strand
CGAAGGCAACTGGGACCCTGAGCCGGGGGGATGGCGACGGATGGCGGCGCTGCTGCACAATCAGAACCGCATCGAGCTGAAGGTGCAGCCGGTTACATTGGCCGCCGGCGCTTTGGAGGGCTACGGACTGGCGCACCTCACGGGCACGGAGGCGGTGGTGCTGTCGCAGCCGCAGATTCAGGAGCTGAGGATGTTTCTCGGGCGCGGCGGGCTGCTGCTGATCGACGCCGCCGGGGGATCCAGCGAATTTGCCCGGGCCATGGAATCCCAGTTGCAGGCGCTGGTTCCGGGCGTCCGACCCATCGGCATGAGCGCCAACGATCCTCTTCTGGCCGACACCAACCCCCTGCCGGAGCCTTACGTCACCATCTTCCGCACGCCAGCCACTGCGCCGCCGCCGCATCCGCCGGGGCGGCTGGTGGTGGAGTATCGCCGCTATGCCCGGCAGTTTGTGGGCAATAACACCGTGCTCCAGCTCCGCGGCGTGCGCCTGGGTCTGCGGTGGGCCATTATCTTCAGCCCGCACGATCTTTCCGTGGGCCTGGTCGGGCACAACGTGGACGGCATCATCGGCTACAGTCCGGCCACCGCGACGGAGATCGTGCGGCGGATCATTGTGAACAGCGGGAAGTAGCCTCCCGCTGGCGCAGGAGGTCGTCGGCGCCTTCGGCGAGGCACGGCAGTGGTTCATCGCCCGCGCTCGCGTCTGCAGAGGAAGCTCACAGGTTGCCCAGCCCTAGTCCAGCTCAAAGCCGCTCAGCGCCCCCGCCGCGGGCGCCGGGAGAGGAAGATCGCCGCCGCCGCACCCAGCAGCAGCGTGGAGGGCTCGGGAGTGACGGGCGTGCTCATGCTCTTGTACTGGCTGATCGAGACCTCGGCGGTGGAGACCGCCAGGAAACTGGCGGGCTGCATCATGCCGATGATGAGGTTGCGCGACTCGTCGATGCGATACAGGCCGTCGGGGACGGCATGCCACTGTCCGTCGTAGCGCCACAGCCTCAGCGCCGCCTCCTGCGCCCCCAAAGCCCAGGCCATCTGATCGTCGTAGCGAATCGTGACATCCGCGTCACGGAGGTCCAGGTCCTTCGCATCGATGGACCAGATGCCGAGCAGAATGTGCTGCGATCGCAGGGGCGGCACGTCGGTGCGGTCGGGCGACAGCAGCGAAATCTTCACCGTCGCCGGTCTGCCGGCCGGCGCGAAATCCAGGCGCAGGCTGTTGATCAGGTCGAGGACGGGGTCGGAGGGGTTCTCGCCCCACACAACCTTCGTGTCGCCGGGCTGGACCTCGGCGGCGGGCAGGTCGATCCGCCCGCGGTTGGTGGCGAACCAGCCGTTGACGCCGCCGAAGGGAGAGTTATCGATCGAGTTTCTCACGACCTGGGCGGAGGTGAAGTCGAGCGTTCGGTCCACACCGCCGCCGTCGGCGACGACCCGGCCGCTGTTGTCAAGCGTGCCGGTCACCGCGACCTTGCCGTAGCCGATGAGCACCCGCCCGTCGGATTGATAGGTCGGCACCAGGGGCTGTGAAAGAGGCAGAAAGCCGCTCGGCTCAGGCAACTCGGCCGATGCGACCTGCGCGGTTTGCGAGAGAATCCCCATGGCGCTGAAGGAGCCCTCATCCAAGGGAATCGACAGCGCCACAGCGGCGCCGCCGGAGACGGAAGGCGGCGGGGCGGCCGTGAACGTCCCGGTGCCCAGGCCTCCGCTGCGCTGACTGTCCGGATCCAGTGGATGCAGCACCAGGTCGACGACGGCGACCGGCGGAGGCTGCAGACGTGGCTGATGGGGGCGGCGGCTTACTCCGCCCTCCAGAGGCTGTTCCGTGGGTGCAACGGCGACGGCGCTGCGCTGGCTGCGCTCCGGCCGCCGTGCGGCACCGAAGGCCAACGGCGTGGAGCCGGATTGCGACGGAGTGAATGTCGCAGCCGACGTGCCCGCTGCCGGCGGGAGCAGTTCAAGTCGGGCCGACGCGGCCGGCGCACTGGGCGCATACGGTTCGAATCTGAAAGCCAGCGCTGGACCGGGCGGCGGCAGCCGGGAGGGCGACAGATCAAACGAAGAGGGATGTGCAAGTGGGCCCGGAGGCGGCGGCCCGCCTAGCCCGCCGACGGTCACCACGCCCTGGTGGCGCGAGTCATCGCTTGCCAGCAACGGCGCGGCGGACGGGTCGGGGGCGGCGGCTTCCTCATGCGGCACGCTTTCCTGGCCGGCGGCGGCATGGATGCGCTCGAGGATTGGCGGCAGCCGCAGGTCGGGTTTGATGATGGGGGGCACCTCCAGCTTCCAGTCATGCGTGCGCACCCTGGCGATTACCTGCGCCCCCGCGGCCAGTGCCGAGCCGGCGGCCAGTACCGTAACGGCCAGAGCCTTGCATCTGGCGAGGACGACAGCGCGCCCGGCCCCTCGCACCAGGGTCATGACGCGTGCGGAGATCAGGCCGGCGCCTGGGTTGTAGCCGTTGACCATGCGACTGGCCGCCTGGCAGGTTGCCGCCAGCAAAGAGTCGGTGACCGAGGTTCTGACGACTTCCATGAGGAGCAGAGCCAGGGCGCCGCCCGCGAGCGTGGCTCCGCGCTCGGCGAGGCGATTGGCCAGCAGCTCGCGGCCGCGGAAGAGTCGCACGCCCAGGGTGCTGGGCTTGCAGTTGAGCTCGCGGGACATTTCCTCGCGGGTAAGCCCGCCGAAGTAATGCAGAATCAGGGGCAGACGGTACTTGGAGGGCAGACGGTTGAGTTCCTCCAGCAGCAGGGCCTTAAGCTCATCCTGACCTGCGGTGATGGAGCTGTCGGCGATGATGCCGTTGCCGTTGGCGCGGGCGATCTCGCCGTGACGGTCCTCGCGGACCTGGCGGCGTTTGTGGGACTTTCGGATGTCCAGCGACATGCGATAGGCGACCTGCTGGAGCCACGGTCCAAGGGCCTTGATGGGCCTGCCGGTCTTGGACTGCACGGCAAGGCTTAGAAAGACGGCCTGGGTGGCATCCTCGGCGTCGTGGCGGTTGCGGGTGACCTGCATGCAGACGTGAAAGACCATGCCCGCGTATCGGCGCACGACCTCTTCGAACGGCGCTTCGGAGCCGTTCTGGCGGAAGCGCTCCAGCAGTTCCTGGGCGCTGCACGATGCCAACTCTCCGTTCCCCAAGCCAACACCTCCAACAGCTCACAGGGTATCGACGCCGCCGGTCCGCCAACGGTTACGCATGCCGGCGCCCGACTTGCATCGCCCCGGCATGATACCGCCAGCCGGCCGCATTGGAAGCGGTGCCCGGCCGATGGGCCGGTGGATGGTTCGATTGTCTGCCGACGTTTGACGGACGCCCGGCAGGCCGTCATTATTGTCGATAGCAACCCATGAGATACTCCTATTCCCCGGCGGTTCTCCTCACCGTAGCGTGCATCACATTGCCGTCGCCGGCGGGCGAGCGGTTCGATCCCAAGTCCCTGCCCCTGTTCACCGAGGGCAAGCTCTATCTGGACCAGTACGAGACGGGCCTGTATCCCGGCGGCGTCAATGAGATGCCCGCAGCTCACCGCGAAGCCGGTCTGCGCATGGCCCGCGCGATCCGCCCGCTGGACGACGAAGGCCGGCCGGATGACAGGAACGGCCGCATCGTCGCCGTGATCAAGGGCCACTCCAACGCCACGCTCTACGCGACGGAGTTTCAGAACCTGCTCAGGGAAAAGGCCGAGGAAGTCAACGACCGCTTCGTATTCGTGATCGGCTCCGTGGCCGGCAACCAGCTTCCGGAAATCCGCCGGCTGGAAGGTCCGGTGTGGGACCGGTCGATGAAGTACATTTCCCGCGCCGGCTGCACGCCCAGTCAGGTGCAGGTGCTCTTTCTGCACACCACGTTCAACGGCCCGGGCAATCCTGCCGGCCAGGGTCCGCCTCCCCCGCCCTTTCCTGAATCGATGCGACAGATGCAGCGCGACGTGGCCGCGGTACTGGCGCACTGCGTGAAGATTTATCCCAACCTCAAGATCGCGTATCTGACCAGCGACGGACTGCGGCACTTCACGGGGATGGAGCCGCACGTGTGGCGCGAGGCGTTCGCCATCAAATGGCTCATCGAGAGCCAGATCAGGGGCGAAGAGGGCACCGAGTTTCAGGATGCTCCCGGCAAGCCGCGCATCCTGCCGTGGATGTGCTGGGGGCCGTACATCTGGGACAACACCTGGGACCGCTCGTACTTCCGCGACGGCGTGCACCCCACGCCCCAGGTCTGCCGGCAGGTGGCCGAGAAATATTACGCCTGCCTGCGTGCAGACCCGATCGCGCAGCCGTGGATGTTCAAGGCCCGCGCGGCGGCGCCGTGAACGGAATGCGGGGGCAGCGGCGGACCAGAGCCGGCGTGTCGGCGCAGGGTCCAGGTCGCTGCTGACGCCGTGAAAGAGAGGCCGGCTCGCGGGCAGCCCTCAGACTTGGACGAGCCTTTCCCGGTCCTGCGGGAACTTCACGACACGTCCCTCGCTGCAGGAGAGGTATGCACCCAGCACGATTTCCATCGTCCTGATGTTGTCGCCCACCCAGGTGTCGGGCTGCCTGCCGGATTGGATGCAGTCGACCAGATGCCGCAGCACGCGCGGGATGCTGTCGGGCGGGCCTTCGCGGTGGAACCGCACCGGGTCAGCGCCCTGCCTGTGGACGAAAACGTCGGGAGAGCTGTCGTAGTCGCAGAGGGCCACGGCCTGCGTCCCCTCGATGCGCAGCCTGATCCATTCGTCAAAACCCCGGCCGGTCCAGTCCATGCGGATGCTGGCCACGCCGCCGCCCTCGAAGTTGACCATGATGTCGGTGAAGGGGTACTTCACGTCGGCGGCGTAGGAGACGCTGAGTCGCGGGGCGAAAACGGAGACGACTTCGCGGCCGATGAGGAATCGCGCCAGGTCCACCTCGTGGACGCCGATGTTGACGAAGGGGCTCTTGTACTTGACGCCATCGCGCACGGCCGGCGATCGCGTGCCGTTGTAAATGGTGATGTCGAGCCAGTAGGGAGCACCGATGTGGCCGGCGTCGAGCACAGACTTCATCTCCAGGGCCGGGTTCTGCCAGCGGTAGTTCTGGGAGACAATGACGCGCTCCTTGCGACCTTCAAGGAACGCCAGGAACTCGCGGATTTCGCGGTAGTCCTCGCTGAGGGGCTTCTCGACCAGCACGTGCCGGCCGGCCTCGACGCATTTGCGCGCCAGTGGAATGTGGCCGCGCGGGTCGACCACCACCGACACGATGTCCATCTGCTCGCGCGCCAGCATGTCATCGACGCTGCTATAGCGGCCGGGGATGTCGAACCTGTCGCAGGTTTCCTTCAGCGCTTCGGCGTTGACGTCGCAGCAGGCGACCAGGTCGAAGTCGTCGAGCGATTTGTACGTCGGGATGTGCTTCGCCCTGGCGAAGCCCGTGGCGCTGATGATGGCGAGTTTCCGTTTGGTCATACGGGCACTTTTGGGCTGGAGGGGTTAACCGCAGAGGCGCGGAGGGCGCAGAGGTCAAAGCCACAGATGCACACAGATGAACACGGATGAAGGGCAAGAAGGGCTGGGCACGAAGGCAGCGGTGGAGCGACGAAGCGACGGAGCGACGCAGGGAAGGCAAGGCGCGCAGGCGCCAAGTGTCTACTGAACCCTGAACCCCGAACCCTGAACCCTGAACCTCTCCCCAGACAGAATCTGTGCAAATCCGTGTTCATCCGTGGCTCGCCTCTGCGGTTACACCTTGAACGGCAGCCTTACAACCTCATTCCGCCGCATCGACTCCCATCCCGCGAAGATGATGTCCAGCGTCTTGAGCTGGTCGGCGACGCTGTTGATCAGCTCGCCATCGTCCTCGATGCGGTCCAGGAAATGGCGCAGCAGCCGTTTCATGCTGTTGTTCTCCTCGTCGAGCAGGGGGCGTCTTGCCGGCTCCTGCCCGGCCAGTTGCACCTGCAGGGGCTGGCCCCAGACGGCTTTCATCACGCCCCTCTCACCGTGAACGCGCACCTCGATCCAGTGGTGGTGGCCGAGGCTGCTCCAGTCGAGCACAGCGCGTGCCACCAGCCCGCCGGCGTAACCGATGTGCAGCGAGATGACGTTGTCCCGCGTCAGCGGCTTGTGCGCCGGCGATGCCCCGGCCGCGTACACCCACTGCGCGTCGCGCTCCGCGAGGTATCTCGTCAGATCGACGATGTGAATGCCCTCGTAAGTGAAGGCGGTGAAGGAGCCGATCAGCGTCACATCCAGCGAATGCGGCTCGCCCACGGTCCTGCCGTCCCACGCCTGCTTCAGCTCGATGGCCGTGTTCTGCCAGCGGATGTCCTGCATGACCATGGCCCGCCGGCCGGATTTGGCGACGGCGTCGACGAAGCGCTTCGCCTCGTCGGCATCCTCACTGAGCGGCTTTTCGAGCATGACGTGCATGCCCCTCTCCAGCGCGAGCAGGCCCAGCGGCACGTGCTGCTCCGGGCCGCGCGTCCAGATGAAAGCCAGATCGGCCGGCTCGGCGCAGATCATGGCGGCGGGGTCGTCGTAGCGCCGGCCATTCCAGTGAAAGTCGTCCATCCATTTCTGGACCCCCTGTGACACGGCTCCGCTGACCGCGACGATGTCGATCATCGACCCGTGAAATCGAAACCATCGCGGCGAGTGGCCCGAGAATCCGGCGAGGACGACTTTCTTGAGAGCCATGGCTCCTCCGATCAGTCCACCATCCTAACCGCAAGAAACCGCCGCCGCACGCCACGTTTGAAGGCCACGGCGGGATGGCCCACGATCAGCGCGATCGCAGCGGTGTGGCCCGGCGGTATGCCCAGGCGGCGGCTCAGCGCCTTGTTGCGCTGGATTATCGGGGGAGCGCCGCCGATCATGGTCGTGCCCAGGTGCAGCGACTCGGCCGCCAGCATCGCATACGTGCAGGCGATGGTGGCGTCGGCCAGGTCGGCGTAGGGCGAATGATAGAAGATGAGGACGGCCGGCGCATCGTAGAAGACCAGGTCCCTGCCCTGGCGCCAGCCCTCGATGTACATCTGTCCGAGCGGCCGGATGAACGTTCGCATGCGGTCGTATGTGGCGCGGCGCATCAGGGGGCGCATGGCCGCGAGAATCCAGGGGTTCATCAATCGGAGCAGTCCGCGGTAGCCGGAAACGACCTCGCCGGCCAGCTCGCGCACCTTCTCTCTGCCGCGCACGACGACGCAGCCGACGTCCCACGGCGGCACGCCCATGGGTGCGGTCGCGGCCATGTCCACGATGCGCTCCAGAAGCGCCGTGTCCACCGGCTCGCGCTTGAATCGGCGGACGCTGCGGCGCGCCAGCATCAGGGCGGCCAGCGCATCGGCCGAGGCGCGCTGCGATGGCGGCGGCAGCGGCACAAGGTCGTCGGCATGCATGCCGCGGCCGATCACCCGGATGCTTCCCTCGGGGCAGACCATCATGCAGTGCCCGCAGGCGATGCAGCCGAATGGGCTGTCGTGGCGGACGCGGATTCGACCGTCCTCAAAGGCCAGCACCTCGGCCGGGCAGACGCTGGCGCAGGCGGCACACTGGGCGCAGGCGGTGTGCAGGATGGTGACGGTGCCGGCTTCACGATATTGGCTGTGGACGCATGGCATTTTCGATTTTCGATTTTCGATTTTTGATTGGCGCCGCGTTCTCCGTTCGTGCTTCGCTGAGTCCTGAGTGCTGAGTGCTGAGTCCTGAGCAGCGGCTCGCGTAGCACGGGCGTCCTCGCCCGTGCCGAACGATGCACCGCCACCCCGTAGCACGAGTGGCACGGGCGGCTCGCGCGGCTCGCCCCTGCTCCTCAATCTGTGCAACATCTGTGCTCATCTGCGGCTTCCACTCACTTCTTCGGGTTTCTGGCCTCGTCATTGCGTTGCCGGCCGCAGACTGCATCTGGCGCGGTCGATCGGCAAATCCACGCGTCGGCGATCCAGGTAATGGCTGACATGGCGGTAGCCGGCCTGTTCCAGCAGGTCGTAGGCCCGCTCGAAACCGTCGGCCACGCGCTGGGGCACGTGGGCATCGGCACCGACCACCACCGGTATGCCGCGGCTGCGCATCTCGCTGAGGATGAGGGGGCCGGGGTTCATCTCCGGCACCTCTTTGTTGACGCCGGAGGTGTTCAATTCCATGGCGCAGCCGGCGGCGGCGATGCGGTCCAGGGCGCGGCGGATGTCCGGCAGGAGAAGCTGGACGTCCCATCGCTGCGGCAGCACATTCTTGACGAGATCGGGGTGGGAAAGGCAGTCGAACAGGCGCGTCTCGGCCGCCATCGCCAGGTGCTCGAAGTAAATCCGGAAGAACGCGATAGGGTCGTCGCCGAGATAGGCCCGCCTGTATTCGCCCAGATGAGGATGGACCGACCCCAGGAGATAGTCGAAGGGCGCGCTGGCCGTCTGGGCGGCCAGATAGCCCTCCAGGCCGGGCATGTAGTCGCACTCCAGTCCCAGGCGCACATCGATGCGTCCGGCCCACGCCGCCCGCGCCCGCTGGACGATGCCCAGATACTGCGGGAACTCGGCCTCGCTCATGCGCACGCCCTTCGACTGGCCATTGGGCAGCGGGTTGTGGCAGGTCACGATGATCCCGCGCAACCCGCGTGCCTCCGCCACCGCCGCGTATTCCTCCGGCTCGCCCTCGGCGTGGCGGCACAGCGGCGTGTGCATGTGGGTCTCGTATACGACCCTGCCTGCTCCGGCATGGTCACTGCTGTTTTGACTTTCAACACTCATTCGTCAGTTGCCAGTTGGATGTTGCCAGTTTCTGGTTGTTGGTTGGGAGTGCTGAGTGCTGAGTCCTGAGTGCTGAATGGTGGCACGGGTGGCACGTGGCACGCGCGGCTCGCCCGTACTCCTCAATCTGTGCAACATCTGTTCTCATCTGCGGCTTCCGCTCAATCCTTCGAGCTTCGCCATTCGTCATTCCTTCGGGTTTCTGGTTTCGGGCTTCGCCATGGCGCTGGCTTCGTCCTGCCATCGCTCTCCGCGCGCCTCCACATCACACCTTCAGTTGCGCCGTCTCCTGCCACCCCTTGGCGCTCTCGGCGGCCTTCAGGATCACCTCCAGGACCGCGCGGCCTTCCTCAACGCCGGCGATGGGCCGCTTGCCCTCGCGCAGGCAGTCGGCGAAATGGCCCATGGCGTATTCGATGCTGGCCACCTTCTCGAATGACCGCTTGCACGGCTCATCATAGCCCCTGGGCAGGAAGTAGAGGTTCTCATCCGTTCCGAAGAGCTGTCCCTTTTCGGCGGCGATGTGGATCATGTGCTGTCCGAACGGCTTGTTGCACGCCCAGCTCGTGAACACCTCGCCGATGGTGCCGTTGGCGAAGCGGATGTTCACGCTGGCCGTGTCCTCGCCGTCCAGCTCGTTGTGGAAGCGGCCGAACTGCGCATGAACGCTCAGGGGTCTGGCCCCGGCCAGGTGCAGCAGGCGATAGGTGGGGTGGTAGCCGGTGTCGATCAGTTCGCCGCCGCCCTGGCGTGCGAACTCGGCTCGCCACCCCCAGTGCTTTCGCGGGCCGCGCGCCCAGAAGCAGTCCTGGCTGCGGATCCAGAAAACGCGACCCAGCTCGCCCTCGTCGATCATGCGCTTGGCCTCCACGATGACGGGGTGGAAGAGCTGGTTGTGCGACGACATGTAGGTGATGCCGGCTTTGGCGACGGCCGCCGCGATCTGGTCCGCCTCGGCCAGCGAGATGCACATGGGCTTTTCGCAGAGGATGTGAACGCCGGCGGCGGCCGCGTCGAGGATGGCCGGGCAGTGCAGGTCGTGCGGCAGGCAGATGTCGACGGCGTCGATCTGGCCGGCCATTTCCTTGAGCATCAGCTTCCAGTCCTTGAACTGGCGCGGAACGCCGCCGAGCTGCTCGGAGCGCTTCTGGAGGCGTTCCTCGACGATGTCGCAGAGTGCGACGCACTTGATCTTGTCGGGATACTTCAGATAGCCGCGGGCGTGAACGGCGGAGATGCCGCCGGTGCCAATGATGGCAATGCGAACCGGGCCTTCGATCTTGCGAGGCATGAACGGGTCCTTTCTGAGTTGGCGTCAGCGAAGTGTAACGCAGCGGCTCCGGGCCGCAAGCAGGACTTGACGCACCGTGCAGGCGTGATGCACCGCCAGGGCGTCGGCAGGCGCCTGCGGGCGCACGGCCCCGCGTCGCTCTACCTTCCTCCCGGAGCCGTTGACGATGGCGTTGGCGCGGGCGCGCATAGGCGGTTGGGCGGATCGACGCTGTGCATTCGCGGCCGCGTTGCCTGGCGCCGTGGCTCGGGGTCGCGGCCCGCGGCACCTGCTGCGCCTACATTTCCCATTCCTTCCTCCGCGGCTGCTTGAGCAAGCCGTCCGCCTTCGCGTTGTTGGTGAACTTGAACTCCACCGGGTCGAACTCGAGAGGCTCCTCGAACTGCGTCGCGATGTTGCCGAGCTGGAGCAGTTCCACAAACGGCCCCGAATAGTCGAAGCTGGACATGGGGGGCGCGGCCGCCTCGAATGGCGTTGAGCCATTCCATTTCCGGGCCGCTGGTGCGCGGCAGCGTTCGTGGCGGGCCGCCCTTGAAGCCCTTGTACTTCTCCAGCGGATGGAGGCTGTAGCTCATGTTGTGGGCGTTGGCGTGAATCTGGGCGGCGGTGCCGGGAATCCAGGTGCCCGAGGCGCCCGACCACTTGCCGGTGACGCCGACCCAGTTGGGCGTGCCGTCGCCGACGGTGCTGCGGTCGGTGGTGCCGGCGCCGGGGATGTCGGCCCAGAGCGCCTCGATGTTGCGGCGGATGTCGGGCATGTCGCCGCCGTTCCACCAGTGAATGGTGAATGGCGGCATGTCGCCGCGCGCCGGGAAGGCGAAGTCGATCGCCTCCCACGTCGGGAAGCTGATGGTGTTGATGCTGGAAACGCGGGCCGTGATCCTGATCAGGCGCTTCTGCCGCGCTGCCGGGCTGGGGTCGGCGAACCACAGGCTGTCGCAGCGCATCGCCTTGAAGGCCAGATTCATCGTGTGCGTGGCCCACATGCCAAGTTGCCCGGAGCCGAAGTCGCGCCAGTTGGGCCACTGCAGCCAGTAGGGATGGTAGTCGCGCATGGCGGCGTGTCCGAGCCACAGGTCCCAGTGAAGGTAGGAAGGCAGCGCGGGCTTCTCGGCGGGCGGCGCCTGGTGATTGCGGCCGCCGCCGAAGTTCCACGCCCAGGCCTCGGTGACATCGCCCCAGCGGCGTGAGCAGGACCGCGCTGCCCGGCACGGGAACCCCGCTGATGCCTCTGGCGGCGAAGGCAATCGCCAGGACCATAACCGAGAATGCGTGGCGGCTCTGGAAGGCGAAGAACGCCATGATCGTCCAGCCGAATGCCGCGAAGGCCAGGAG
>Ga0209101_1002720_pt1 | contig 11336 bp, 8 predicted proteins | sample ConPoolayeCmetaG_FD_185481 | JGI IMG/M metagenome (GOLD analysis project Ga0209101, IMG submission 185481) | Hot spring microbial mat communities from California, USA to study Microbial Dark Matter (Phase II) - Cone Pool mat layer C metaG... ... | reverse complement strand
GATTGGAAATCAGCCTTCTTGGGCGTTTTGCGCCGGGCGTCGGCGCAGGCCGACGCCCGGCGCAAAACGCCCAAGAAGGCTGATTTCCAATCAGCACACACGGCCTGCGCCGACCGGGGGGCGTGCGTCGGCGCAGGCCGACGCCCGGCGTAAAGCGCCCAAGAAGGCCGATTTCAATCGCGCGCACCGACGCTGACTGGAAGTTAGCCTCTCCGGGCCTGCTGCCAACGGTCTCCGACCGTGTCGCTGCACTCCGTGGGTTGGTAGCAGGTATCGGTGACACAGTCAGCATAGCGTGATTCGTGGAGGTTTTTCAGCAGTTGCGATCGGTTCCAACCATTGACCAACGCGCAGGGGGCTAAAGTCGATCAGGCGGAGCGCGAGCAAGTCGGACAAGTGCGCCCAATTGGCCGAGTCGAGGAGGTTCTGCTGAGCAGTTACCTCCGGTAAAAGCAAGGGCCCTGTACTGCGGGCAAGAAAATCTGCCACGACGGGCACAAAGGAGACCGTAGCGTCCCCCTGGCTTGGGCGGGTCTCCAGATCGCGCCTGACGTGGGATCCGGCCAAATAACCGCTTCTTTTGCCGGTCAGCGGCAATATGTACATGAAATCTTTTCTTGGAAGCCTTTACCATTTATTAAACTGACGTTAATGTGACTCCTGTATCATGATTCTGTCTATAGGCTCAAAACACTTTGGAGGTGAATCATGCGTCAGTCTGCTCTCAAGACAAGTCTGTTGGTCTGGCTGATCCTCACTGCACTCCTTTCTGCCTGTGCCCCTGCTGCAAAGAACAAATCCATTTCTGGCGAAATCACCGTCTACACGGCGTTGGAAGACGACCAGATCGCGGTGTATCTGCCGCTGTTCAACGCCAAATACCCCGACATCAAGGTCAACATCGTGCGCGATTCGACCGGTATCATCACCGCCAGGTTGCTGGCCGAAAAGGACAACCCACAGGCCGACGTGGTGTGGGGCCTGGCGGCTTCCAGCCTGCTGGTCGCCGATCAACAGGGGATGCTCGCACCGTATGCCCCCGCCGGGCTGGACAGAATCTATCCCAACTTTCGCGATAGCAAAAATCCCCCCCACTGGGTCGGCATTGATGCCTGGTTTTCGACCTTTTGCGTGAACACGGTCGAACTGCAAGCCAAGAGCCTGCCGATGCCCACGTCATGGGCCGACCTGACCAATCCGGTCTACAAGGGCCATATCGTGATGCCCAACCCGAACTCCTCGGGCACCGGCTACCTGTCGGTTTCCGCCATCCTGCAACTCAAAGGTGAGGCGGAGGGCTGGAAGTATCTCGATGCGCTGCACGAGAATATCGCCGTCTACACGCACTCCGGCTCCAAACCGTGCAAGATGGCCGGCGCCGGCGAAACCGTGATCGGCATCTCGTTCGACTATCGCGCGATCAAGCAAAAGGCCGAAGGACAGCCCATCGAGCCGGTGTTCCCCGCCGAAGGTTCCGGTTGGGAGATCGAGGCCAACGCGCTGGTCAAGAAAGCCAAAATTAACCCTGCCGCTTACACCTTCCTGGATTGGGCGATCAGCGAGGAAGTGATGGCAAAATATGCGGCCAGTTACCCCGTGACCGCTGCCAAGACCAGCGTCGCCATCCCTGCCGGCTATCCGGCCGACCCGGTGGCGCAGTTGATCAAGAACGATTTCGACTGGGCCGCCGCCAACCGCGATAAAGTGCTGACCGAGTGGCTCAGGCGCTACGATACCAAGTCTGAGCCCAAGTAAAACCGGCCGCCTGTTTACCAGGATGGGAAGGACGTCCGCGCTTTTCCCATCCTGTAACTATACAGCGAAGCTGCGCCTCAAACCGACGAGGGAATAGGACACGGATAAACACGGGCTGCGCACACGGATTTTTGTCCGTTCCTGTCCATGTGATCCGTGTCATCCGTGTCCAAAATCTTGCCCCGTTTGTGCAGAATTTTATCCCTCAAGGATTTCAGCCGATTGAAATCGCCCTTTTCAGGCGCTTCGCGCCAGGTGTCGGTCTGCGCCGCCACTGCCGGTTGGTGCAGCAAGAAGCAGGTCGGCGAAGGCCGATCATTGGCCGCAGGCCCAAAAGGATGACTTCCAGTCACCGCCCGAATAGTTACCCCATCCTTTGCCTTTGGATTGAGCTGTATGATAATGTCTTACCTGCAAATCCAATCGGTCAGCAAGCGCTTCGGTCAAATACTTGCCCTTGATCGTGTCTCCCTGGACATTCAAGAGGGAGAGTTTGTCTTTTTGTTGGGACCAAGCGGGTGTGGCAAGACAACGTTGCTGCGCATTATCGCCGGGCTGGAGGAAGCGACCAAAGGTCGCATCATCCAGGCCGGGCGAGACATCACCCGGCTGCCGCCCGCGAAGCGCAATTTCGGGATCGTCTTTCAGTCGTATGCACTGTTCCCCAACCTGACGGTGTTCCAGAACATCGCCTACGGGCTGGAAAACCGCCGCGAGCCGAGAGACAGGATCAAGGCGCGGGTGAATGAACTGCTGGCGCTGATGGGCCTGGAAGAGTACGGCGACCGGTATCCTGCCCAATTGAGCGGCGGCCAACAACAGCGCGTGGCGCTGGCGCGGGCGCTCGCCATTTCACCCGGCCTGCTCCTGCTCGACGAGCCGCTCTCGGCGCTGGACGCCCGCATGCGCGCCAACCTGCGCATCGAAATCGCCCGTTTGCAGCGGCGTTTGGGCGTCACCACAATCATGGTCAGCCACGACCAGGAAGAGGCATTGACAATGGCCGACCGCGTGGCGGTCATGGAGCAAGGGCGTGTGGTGCAGGTGGGCGCGCCGGAGCAGATCTATCACCGGCCCGCCACCCCCTTTGTGGCCGATTTTGTCGGATTGATGAATTTCTTGCCGGGGGTGGTCGCATCTGCCGAGCGCAAGCAGGTGCGGGTGGGCGATGCGACGTTGTCGCTCGAACAGGACATCGCGCAGGCGTTCGGCCAACCGGTGACGCTGGCGATCCGGCCCGAAGAAATCGAGATCACGCGTAATGGACAGACGTGCAACGTACTCCGGGCGCAGGTGCAAGAAGTCGAATTCATGGGGCCTTTCTACCGCCTGCACCTGCGGCTGGGGGAAAATGGTCGGATGATTGCCTACATGCCGCCGGAGGACGTGCGCAGAACGGCCATTGGCGAGGGGACGGAGGTGTCGTTATATTTGCCGCCGCAGCACGTGCGCGTTTATCCCGCGCACACCGCGCCAGGGGGGTAGGCGATGCAGACAACGCTCGCACGGCAAACGCCGCTCCCTGACGCCCGGCCCGCGCGCCTGAACTTGAACGAAGAACATCTCAAGCGCCTGTTGATCTGGCTGGCGCTCGCCTGGCTGCTGTTGGGCATCGTCTTGCCGCTGCTGCCGCTCGTGCAGCGCAGTTTGTCGGACCGGCACGGCCATTGGGTGGGGCTGGCGAATTACCGGCGCTACTTTAGCACCCCCGCGCTTTCCATCTCGCTGACCAACAGCCTGAGCGTCTCGGTCGCCACGACCGTTGTGGCGGTGGCGCTGGCCTTTGGTTATGCGTATGCCCTCACGCGCACCCACATGCCCGGCAAGCGCTATTTCTTGCTGGCGGCGACGTTGCCGCTCTATGTGCCGCCCCTGGCGCACGGCATCGGGTTGGTTTACCTCTTTGGCCGCAAAGGGTTGATCACCACCGGCCTGGGCGGCCTGTGGCCGGGGTGGGACATCAACCTGTATGGCTTTAACGGTATCCTGCTGGGCGAATTGTTGTACGTGTTCCCGCAAGCGGTGATGATTTTGATGGTGGCGGCCAGCCTCGCCGACGCCCGGCTCTACGAAGCCAGCGAATCCCTGGGTGCCTCGCCGCTGCGCACCTTTTTTACCGTGACCCTGCCCAGCCTCAAGTTCGGCCTGGTGAGTGCGGTGTTCGTCACCTTTACGCTGGTCTTGACCGACTTTGGCGTCCCAAAAGTGGTGGGCGGCAATTACAACGTCCTGGCGACCGACATTTACAAGCAGGTCATCGGCCAGCAGAATTTCGAGATGGGCGCGACGATCAGCATTCTGCTGCTCATCCCCACGGTCATCGCGTTCATCATTGACCGGATCGTACAAAAAAAGCAGATGGCGGCGCTTTCGGCGCGCGCAGTGCCCTTTGTGCCCAGGCCGCGTCGCTGGCTGGACCTTGCCGCGTTCATCTATTGTCTGCTCATCACCATGGCGATCATCGGCGTTATGCTGACCGTGTTCCTGGCGTCGCTCGTCGAGTTGTGGCCCTACAAACTTGATCTGACCCTCAAACACTTTGACTTTTCCACCGTCGGCGGGGGAGGCTATGGCGCGTTCTGGAACAGCGTGCGCATGTCGTTGTACACGGCGTTGGTCGGCACGGCGATCACCTTTGGCAGCGCCTATCTGATCGACAAACTCAAGCCGCTGCGCCCTGTGCGTGCAGCGGCCTATTTCTTTTCTATGATCCCGGTGGCTCTACCCGGGATGGTGATCGGCCTGGCCTACATCTTTTTTTTCAATCCACTGCACTGGAAGATCGGCGGTTTATCTATTCCGAACCCGTTTTCGTTTATGTACGGCACGATGGCGATCCTGGTTTTGTCTACCATCGTCCATTTTTACACGGTCAGCTTTATGACCGCTATGACTGCACTCAAGCAGTTGGACCGCGAGTTCGAGTCCATCTCCGAGTCGCTGGGCGTGCCGTTTTATCGCACCTTTTGGAAGGTGACGCTGCCGCTCAGCATGCCCGCGCTGCTCGAAACCGCAATGTACTATTTCGTCAATGCGATGGTGACGGTCTCGGCGGTGGTCTTTTTGTATTCCCCGCGCCTCAAACTGGCCTCCGTCGCCATTATCAACATGGACGATGCCGGCGATACGGCGGCGGCAGCGGCCATGTCGGTGCTGGTCATCCTGACGAGCGTGGGCGTGCGCCTGTTGTACGACCTGGCGACGCGCAGTATAGCCCGGCGCGCGCAGGCGTGGAAATCATGGTAAAATGTAATTCACCACAGAGACACGGAGAGCACAGAGAACATCTCTGCGTCCTCTATGCCCTCTGGTGATTTTTGAAGGAGCATCCATGATCCCAACCTGGAAAGACAAAGCGTTGTTTACCCCCGGCCCGTTGACCACCAGCCGCACGGTCAAGCAGGCCATGCTGCGCGACCTGGGTTCGCGCGACGACACTTTTATCGCCATCATCCGTGAAGTGCGCCGCCGGCTGGTCGAACTGGGCGGCGCGGACGAAAGCGCGTTTACCGCCGTGCTGATGCAGGGCAGTGGCACCTTCGGCCTTGAAGCGGTGGTCTCTTCGGTGATCCCGCCGGATGGCAGGCTGCTGGTGTTGATCAACGGCGCGTATGGCGAGCGTATCCTGAAGATGGCCGAGGTTCACCGCATCCCGGCAACGCCGCTGCGCTGCGCCGAAGATGCTGTACATGACCCGGAAGCCCTGCACGCGGCGTTGATTGCCGACCCGGACATCACGCACGTGGCCGTCGTCCACTGCGAGACGACCACCGGCATCATCAATCCCATTGATGCCTATGGTGAGATCGTCCGCCGTCACAGGCGCAGTTATTTTGTGGACGCGATGAGCAGTTTTGGCGCGTATCCTATCAATCTGGACAAGTGGGGCATTGATTACCTGGTCTCTTCGTCCAACAAATGTATCGAAGGCGTACCGGGCTTTTCCTTCGTCCTGGCGCGCCAGACGGCGTTGTTGGCGACTCGCGGGTTCGCACGCACGTTGTCGCTCGACTTGTTGGCGCAGTGGGAGGGGCTGGAAAAGGACGGGCAGTTCCGCTTTACGCCGCCCACCCACGCTATTCTGGCGTTCGATCAGGCACTGCGCGAGCTGGAAGCCGAAGGCGGCGTGATGGCGCGCGCCCGGCGCTATCGGCGCAACTATGAAATCACCCTGGCGGCAATGGAGGAGATGGGCTTCCGGCCCTATCTCCCGCCAGAATATCGCGGTTACATCATCACCGCGTTTCGCTATCCCGACCACCCGCGCTTTGATTTCCGGGAGTTCTACAAACGCCTGAGCGACAAAGGCCACATCATCTATCCCGGCAAGCTCAGCCACGCCGACTGCTTCCGCATCGGCCACATCGGGCGTCTCGACCCCGGCGACGTGTATGCCCTGATGGCGGCCATCAAAACGACATTGGCCGAAATGGACGTTCAACTTTCGGCATAAGGAGTAGAAGGATGGATTTTGTCTTTCGACGTGCTTATCGCGGCCGCGTGCAGGCGGTCATCCTGGATTGGGCGGGGACGACGGTGGATTACGGCTCGTTCGCGCCGACGGCGGTCTTCCTACGCCTGTTCGAGAGCCAGGGCGTGACGATCACCGCCGAAGACGCCCGTTCGGGCATGGGGTTGATGAAAAAAGACCATCTGCGCGCCATCCTGGCGCGCCCGGCCGTGGCCGAGGCGTGGCAGGCCGTCCACGGCGCGCCGGCCATAGAAGCGGATGTTGAAGCGATGTTTAACAACTTTGTGGCGTTGCAAACCTCGGTGTTGGCCGACTATGCCGACCCTATTCCCGGCCTGTTGGATGTGGTCGGTGACCTGCGCGCTCGCGGAATCAAGATCGGCTCGACGACCGGCTATCTCAGCGCGATGATGGCGGTGCTCGGCCCGGAGGCGGCCCGGCGCGGCTACGCGCCCGATTGCATCGTCTGCCCGGATGAGGTCCCCGCCGGACGGCCCTATCCCTGGATGTGCTACCAGAACGCGATCCGGCTCGGCGTCTATCCCAACGAGGCCATCGTCAAGGTGGGCGACACGCTGCCGGACATCGAAGAGGGATTGAACGCCGGGATGTGGACGGTGGGCGTGGCGCTGACCGGCAACCTGCTCGGCCTGCGCGAAGCCGAGGTGAACGCGCTGACGGCAGAAGAGCGCCAGGCGGCGCGCGAGCGGATCGCCGGGCAACTGTATCGCGCCGGCGCGCACGCCGTCGTAGATGGTATCTGGGATCTGCCCCTGGCGCTGGAGCGCATCGAGCGCTGGCTGTCGCAGGGCGAGCGACCGTGAGCCGGTGGCAAATCAGGGAGGCCAGAGAGGTTGGCACGTACCGGGCAATGGCTGTAGCGTCAAGACGCTGAACCACATCGCAGCGAGGAACATGAACGCCATTGATGCAAGACCCTAAAGGTCTTTTTTCACTGAGGAGAGAGAACGATGACGCCGGCTATCGAAATGCAAAATCTGCACAAGCGCTTTGGCGACCTGCACGCCGTGCAAGGCGTGAGCCTGACCGCGCAGACGGGAGAGATCCTGAGCCTGCTCGGCCCCAACGGCGCAGGCAAGAGTACCATCATTTCCATGCTCTCCGGCCTGTTGGCCCCCACCGAGGGAGACGCCCTGGTGATCGGCCACTCGATCCGCCGCGAACCGGAGGCGGCCAAAGCCTGCCTGGGCGTGGTGCCGCAGGACATCGCTCTCTATCCCGACCTTTCGGCGCGCGAAAACCTGCTCTTTTGGGGCAAGATGTACGGCCTGCGCGGCGCAGCCCTCAAGCGGCGCGTGGACGAGGTGTTGGAGATCATCGGCCTGGCCGACCGCCAAAAGGGGCGCGTGGACAAGTTTTCCGGCGGGATGAAGCGGCGGGTGAACATCGGCGCGGCGTTGCTGCACAAGCCGCAGGTGATCGTCATGGACGAGCCGACGGTGGGCATTGACCCGCAGAGCCGCCGTCACATCCTCGACAACGTCAAGGAACTCAACCGCCAGGGCATGACGGTGCTGTACACCACCCACTATATGGAAGAGGCCGCCGAGCTGTCCGACCACATCGCCATTATGGATCACGGCCGGGTGATCGCTTACGGCACCCACGACGAGTTGATCCGGCTGGTGGGCGAGCAGACGCGCATTGACCTGACCCTGAACGTGGACGCAGAGCGCGTCCTGACCGCCTGGCGGCAGGTAGAAGGCGTCTCGCGCGCCGACGCGCTGGATGGCGTCGTGACGGTACTGGTGGACGACAGCAACCGCGTCTTGCCGCGCCTGTTCGAGGCCGCCACCGCCGTTGGCGCCCGCATCACCAGCGTGGACATCCGCGAGCCGAACCTGGAAGCGGTGTTTTTGCACCTGACCGGGCGGGCGTTGAGGGACTAGGCTGGGTTATGCGTGTTTGCCTTATTCCGCTCAAAACCGAACCTCGTAATCCACCGGCGAACCTGGAACGCCTGGCGCAATGCCTTGCCGACATGGCCGATTATCAGCCTGATTTGATATGCTTGCCCGAATGTGCTTTCACGGGTTACTTGTACGATGAAGATGATTTCAGGCAATTCGCCGAACCTGTACCAGGGCCTATCACTGAACGAATGGGACAATTAGCCAGGAGATATACGACTCATCTTTGCTTCGGATTGTTGGAAGTTGCAGAATCTGGCGTGTACAATTCAGCGGTATTGTTAGATAGAAAGGGCAAAATCATTCTCAAACACCGCAAGATCGAAGAAAAGCCGCCCTTTGTAAAAGGTGACACCGCAAGCAGCGTTGATACCGAACTGGGACGGCTGGGGCTGTTGATTTGCGGTGACTTGTTCAACAAGGATGTGATACGGAAATTGGACCCTTCACTGAGCTTGCTCATCGTGCCGATGTCGCGCAGTTTTGATAAACGATCGCCCGATGTTGAGCGGTGGATTTCCGAAGAGCGACAGATATACGCCGAAGCCGTCAAAGCAGTGGGTGTTACCACGCTGATCGTCAATGCTCTTGAGATGAACACCGACGACCCATCTTTTGGCGGCGCAATGATTGTCAGCGCCGACGGAGAATTGTTGGCAGAGTCACCGCACGGCACAGATACGGTTCTGATGTTGGAGTTCTAAGTTTTATGTTTTACGCCTTGAGGGATGATCCAATGAAACTGATCGACATCGCGCTCAAAGACATGCTGCGCTCGTTCCGCAGCCTGTTTGCGGTGGGGATGATGATCGCCGCGCCGCTGTTGATTACCGGGCTGATCTATCTCGCGTTTGGCGGCATGGGCCGCGAACAACCCGACATGGCGGCCATTCAGGTGGGGCTGGTCAACGCGGATGCGCCGTCTGCCGATACGCCGTTCAACCTGGGGCAGGCGCTGGTCGAGATGTTCACCGATGTCGGCGTGACCGACTGGCTGACGGCGCGGATGTATCCCGACGCCGCCGCCGCGCGCGCCGCCCTCGACCGCCAGGAGATCGGCGTGGCCGTGCTCATCCCGGCCGGTCTGAGCGCAGCGGCGTTTTCCGGCGAACGCGCGCCGGACCTGGCCGTCGTCATCTTGCACGATCCCACCTTGAACCTGGCGCCGCAGGTGGTCGGCGGCATGGTCACGGCGCTGCTGGACGGCGTGGCCGGCGGCCGCATCGCCATCCAGGTCGTCCAGGAGCGGCACGCGGCGCACGGGCTGAGCCTGTCCCCGGCGCAGATTTCGTCCCTGATCGCCCAGTACCAGAACTGGTACACCGATTTTCAGCGCGCCCGGCTCGACCATCCCACCGAAGCGGCCTTGCGCCTGGTCGCGCCGGGCGTGGACGAAACCGCCGCCCCGATGAGCCAGATATTGGCAGCGACCATGGCCGGGCAGATGATCTTTTTCGCCTTTTACACGGCCGCCTATGCGATGACCTCCATCCTGCGCGAACAGGAGGAAGGCACGCTGGCGCGTCTGTTTGCCACGCCGACCGGCCGCACCGCCATTCTGGGCGGCAAGTTCCTGGCGGTGTTCCTGACCGTCATCGTGCAGGGCGCGGCGTTGATGCTGTTTGCCGGGCTGGCCTTTGGCATCCGTTGGGGGCGCGCCGACAGTGCGCTGCTGGCGCTGGTCGCCCAGGTCGTCGCCGCGGCCGGGTTGGGGGTGCTGCTGATCGCCCTGGTCAAGAACTCGCGCCAGGCCGGGCCGGTGCTGGGCGGCGGGCTGACCGCGTTCGGGATGCTCGGCGGGCTGTTCACGGTGGGGATTCAGGGGATGCCGGCGTTTTTCGACGTGGCCGCGCTGTTCACGCCGCACGGCTGGGTGTTGAAGGGCTGGCGTCTGGCCCTGGCCGGCCAACCGCCGGACGCGCTGTTGCTGCCCTTTCTCGTTGCCGTGGGGATGGGCGCGGCCATGTTCGCTCTCGGCGCAGTGTTGTTTCGCCGCCGGTTTGCTTGAAGGAGGCTCTCGTGCGCATCCTGGATTTAGCTCTCAAGGACCTTTCCCAAGTGCTGCGCGACAGGCTGTCGCTGCTGTTCTTGATCGTCATGCCGATAGTCTTTACCTTTTTTATGGGGCTGGCTTTTAGCGGCGCGGCGCAGCCGGACGATCCGCGGCTGGCCCTGGGCTGGGCCAATGCCGACGGCGAGAGCCGCCTCAGCCGGCAAATCTACGCCGATCTGGATGCCTCTGGCGCTATCAGGTGGGTCGAGGTGGCTCCGGCCGGTGCCGAGACGGCGGTGCGCCAGGGCGACGTCGCCGGCGCGCTGCTCATCCCGGCCGGGTTCGGCCAGGCGGCGTTCTCCGCTGCGCCGCTCCCGTTGACCCTGATCGCCGACCCGTCCAGCACGACCGGGCAATCGCTCTACCAGATCGTGCAGGCGGCGGTTGTGCGGACGCTGAGTTCAGTCGAGATCGCCCGGCTGGACGTGGCGATGCTGGCTGCGCAAAACGCGCTCGCCGACGAAGGGGCGCGGGCGCAGGAACGCGAGGCCGCGCTGGAGGCTGCCCTGGCCGGTTGGACGCAGGCCGATCGGCAGGGGGCGTGGGTGCGCGTCGAACGCGCCGTCGCCGAGACAGACGAGGGCGCTCCACTGGGCGGCAATCCGTTCAACCAAAGCTCGCCCGGTATGATCGTACAGTTTGCGATTACAGGGATGATCGGCGCGGCGGGCATCCTGGTAGAGGAACGCAAGACGCGCGCCTTGCAGCGGCTCATCACCACGGCCATGAAGCCCTGGCAGATCATTGCCGGGCATTGGCTGGCGATGGTGGCGCTGGTGTTGGGCCAGACGCTGCTGCTCATCCTGTTCGGCCAGCTTGTATTGGGCGTCAATTACCTGCGCGAGCCGTTGGGCGTGCTGCTGGTCGCCGTCACCTTCAGCTTGTGGATTGCCAGCATGGGCCTGTTCATCGGCATGGTGGCCCGCGGGGAAGAGCAGGTCATTCTCTTTTGTCTGATCGCCATGTTCCTGTTCACCTCGCTGGGCGGGGCGTGGTTCCCGTTGGAAGTGACGGGCAAGGCGTTCTATACGATTGGGCATTTCACCCCCGGCGCGTGGGCGATGGACGGCTTGCAGAACATCCTGGTGCGCGGACTGGGGCTGGCGTCGGTGTGGCAGCCCCAGTC
>Ga0209101_1002718_pt1 | contig 11346 bp, 11 predicted proteins | sample ConPoolayeCmetaG_FD_185481 | JGI IMG/M metagenome (GOLD analysis project Ga0209101, IMG submission 185481) | Hot spring microbial mat communities from California, USA to study Microbial Dark Matter (Phase II) - Cone Pool mat layer C metaG... ... | reverse complement strand
CTACCGCTTGGCTGCTCATAGGTACGCTACCCCCTTGATCACAGTGATGCTATACGAGGGCAAGTGTACCACGATTTGCAGCTAAGTCAAGCCGATACACCGGCTAATCTAACATTGTCGAGGTAGTCAACGAAAAAGCGCACGTAGGGCAAGCCTCAGGCTTGCCCGGGGTGAAAGACGACGCCTTCTTCCGCCAGGGACTCCTGCGGGCCTTCCGCGAGTGCCACCGCGTGCTCAAAGAGGACGGTCCCCTGGTCTTCACCTTCCACCACGAATCCCCCCGGGCCTGGGGCGCAGTACTGGAGGCAGTGCTGGATGCGGGTTTTGATGTCAGGGCAGTTTGGACGTATCACAGCGAAATCCGGTCCGGTGTACACGCTACGGGCATCCGCTTCGACACGGTGATCGTGTGCCGCAAGCGGGCGGCGGAACCGGCGGCGGTGGCGTGGCGGACGCTTCAGGACGAGATCGCCGCCGAGGTACAGGGGGAACTGCGGCGGCTGCTGGACGTGGAGCAAACCTCAGGTTTGCCCCACCTGGGCCTGGAGGACATCTTCGTCATCACCATGGGCAAGGCGCTGGCCGTCTACTCCCGCCACTATCCCCGCGTGCTGCATGTGGGGGAGCCGGTCCAGGTTCCCCAGGCCATCGAGGACATCGAAAAACTGGTGGACGAGCAGATTGATGCCTACTATGGCATGGTGGTGCCTGGCTGGCTGGACCCCCTGAGCCGGGTCTACCTGCAGAGCCTGGCCCATCGGCAGACCGTCAGCCGCGACAGCCTGGTGAAGACCTGCCGCACGCGGGGGCTGGAGTTCGGCGAACTGGAGGAGGCGCAGTTTATCCGGCGCAGCAAGGGGCAGGCGGGGCTGTACGAGGTGCTCAGGCCCACGGCCAGGGCGGCCTACCTGGAGAAGCAGGTAGAGCAAGCCTGGGGCTTGCTCTACCCCGTGGACCGCGCCCACTGGCTGTACCTCACCTACCAGCAGGGCCGCAGCCTGCGGGAGGCCATCCCCCAGGTCTATCAGCGGGGCCTGGAGGAGGTGTGCACCGCCCTCCACCGCATCACCCGCGACGGGGTCTACGAGCGGCTGGCGCAGGAGATCGAGCGCTTGAAGGGACAGGGGGTGCTGCTATGAATCTGGACGCCGGTTTCTATGCCCTCGAGTGGCAGGTATGGCGGCGGCTGGAAAGTCCGTGGAAACAGGCGGGGTTCTCTTTTGAGGTGATGAGTCCCGTGGCCTTCCTGCGTGCCCTGATCCAGGGCCAACCTCTGCCGGCCCGGGTGCGCATCCCCGGCCTGGACCGCGCCCTCTACCTCGTTTACCGCCAGCACGAGAGCCAGGGGGAGCGAGAAGCATCTCACCAGGTGGGGCAGGTGGTGCGGGACTTGGGCCAGACCCTTTACCGCTCCCGCGAGCGGCTGCTGCGGGAGGGGCCGGCCGTGCTCTTTGTGCTGGAGTACCTGGAGCACGGGATATACTGGCGGGCGGGCATCCGCCATCGGGGAACGGGCCAGCCGCAGGAGCTCTTTCGCCTGGAGTGGCTCTTCCCCCACTGCGAGGTGACCCAGGTGGACGGCGCAATCGTCTGCTTCGGTCGGTTTTGATCCGGTAGGGCAAATCTCTGATTTGCTAAAACCGCAAGCCAGAGGCTTGCGTTACATCAGTGATTATGAGTGAAAACGACTTTTTCTATCGCCGATTGCCGCACTGGCATCCATCTAATGCCACGTTCTTCGTCACCTTTCGGCTGGCGGGTTCGCTGCCATACCAGGTCATCGAGCAGTTGCGCCGCGAGCAGGAAGCCGAGGAGCAACGCCTGGCGCGCCGGTATCAAGCCAAAGCACTCGAAGAACAACGCTACAAACTTTCCAAGAAGATGTTTGCGCGCTATGATGACTATCTGGACTGTGGCGAAGGTCCCCACTGGTTGGCAGACCCGCGCGTGGCCGAAATGGTCAAACGCGAAATCCACAACCTGCACCCCCAGACTTATCATCTTATCGCCTACTGCATTATGCCCAATCATGTTCATTTGCTGATTGATCTGCAAGACATCCCCGACCCGCAACCGCTGCGGCCGGGTCAGCACTACACGGCCCTCAGCCACGCCATGCGCCTGCTCAAGGGGCGAACGGGCTACCTGGGCCGCAAAATGGTGGGGGGAAGCGGCGCGTTCTGGCAGCACGAAAGTTATGACCACGTGGTGCGTGATGAACAAGAGCTCATGCGTATCGTAAGGTATATCCTGAACAACCCGGTGAAGGCCGGCCTGGTGGCGAATTGGCAGGAGTATCCATTCCTCTTTGTAGATGAGGAATGTAAAGCAAATCTCTGATTTGCTCTACGCAGCGCAAGCCAAAGGCTTGTGCAACGTTGGACAAATCTTCGATTTGTCCAAGGAGGTCGTATACTATGACCATCGCCGAGATTTGCCAATTATCCGATGAGGTTCGCACGGGCGAATTGCTCATCTCTGTGTTCATTGACCGGGCCATCAAGGACCCGGCTTCCAAAGAAGCCGACCGGGGCTTTGTGTTGCGGGCCACCTACCCGACCGCGCCGTTGCGCTCGCTCGCCGAGCACGTGGCGCAGAAGCTGAGCGGGCGACACCCCAAAGGCTCCGCCGTCATCCGCGGCACTTACGGCAGCGGCAAGTCCCACGCCCTTTTGGCCCTCTATCATGTCGTGGCCGCCGGCCAGGAGGCGTGGCCGGTGTTGGAGCAATGGGGGGTGCAGGCCATGCCGCCGCCCACGGCGCGAGTGGCGCTGGTCCAACTGCGGGCCGAGAACCCGCTCACCCTCTGGGAGCTCCTCTTCGAGCGGGCCGGGCGGCCTGACCTGAACGCCCAGGTACGCGAGTACCCCACCCGGCAGGATTGGGCGGTGCTGGGCAGGGAGAAACCCACCCTGCTCATTGTGGATGAACTGGAGGACTGGTTCGCCGCCCAGGATGAAGGGGAGCAGGCGCGCACCAGGGCCGCCCTGGCCAACCTGCTGGAAGCCGCCGAACTATCCGATGCCTCGCTGGCCGTGGCCCTGACCGTCTACGGCACGAACGATGAACTGATGGCCATCATCAACCGCCTGCAACCGCCGGTGTGGGACGTGGGCACGGCCGAGGACCGGCAGAAGATCGTGCGCCACCGGCTGATTGACCGCCTCAAGGACGAGGCTAAGGCCAGGGAGGTGGTGCGCTCGTACGTCGAGACCTACGAGAACGTGCGCAGCGAGCTGCCGGGGCTGGTCAACCTGGGGGATTTGCGGCAGGAGATGGAAGTCGCTTACCCGTTCCATCCCTTCTTCCTGCGGCAGGCCTATCAGGTGTACGCGGCCATGCCCCGCCACGAGAGCACCCGCGGGGTGGTCGGCGTGTGCGCCACGTTGCTACGGCGGCTGGCCTGGCAGCGGGACCTGATCCTCACCGGCGATCTGGATGTGACCGACGAGGAGATCGCCAGCGACCTGCGCAAGCTCGACCCCGAGCTGGTGGCCAATACCGTCGAAGACCTGCGCCAGCGGTGCGCTGCCGTGGGGGGAGCCTCGGGCATCCTGGGAGCCGTCCTCCTGCACTCTTTATCCCCGATGGGCATTCCCGGGGCAACCGAGGAGCAGGTGTTGCTGGGCAACCTGCGCCCGAAGGTGAACATCAACGACCTGCGCCGGGCATTGGACGAGGTCCGCCAACAGACTTGGTTCGTGGACGAGGTCAACGACCGCCTGGTCATCTCCAAAGAAGTGGTGGTAGTCAAGCAGATCGAGCAGATGGCCCGCGCCCGCCTGGAAACGGTGGAAGGCCAGGTGCAGGCGGCGGAGCACCTGCGGAATCTCATCCGTCAGGCTGTGGGCGGGGAACATCTGACCCTTTATCCAGAGGAACCACTGCCCACACCGCTGGCCAGCGCGGCCCTGAAAACCATAGTCTCCCTCGAGCCGCTGCGCGAGCCCGAGGCTCTGGAGTTGTTGAAGGGATTAGACAACACGGTGGTCCTCATCGCTCCCAGGCCGGCGGTGCGAGGGCGCCTCACCCAAGACCGGGAATTTCTGCTGCGGGTGTTGCGGGTGTTGGTGTGTGAGGAACTGCTGAAGCAGCAGACGAAGCGACAGGCCGAGGTGCGCCGGCTGCGACAGCAGTACGTAGGGCAAATCTCGGATTTGCCCTACGGGCAATGGATGCGGCTCAGCCGCCTCAACGAGCTGGGGGAGGAGCCCAGGTTCATCGTCCGCCCCGAGCCTTGCACCCTTTCGGCCGAAACCATCTGGCAAGCAGTCCAGAAGGTCTACGACGTGGACAGCGTGCGCCAGGGCCTGGCCAGGCTGCTGCGTCTCCAGGGGCGCGGGGCCGCCAGGGGTTCTGAGCAGGCTGGGCTGACGGTTCATCAGCTACACGATGGACTGCGACGGTATCCTGGCCTGCCGATGGTGGTAGATGGGCAGCGTCTGGAACAGGCATTGAGGGCGATGGTCGCCGATGCCTCGCCGGACAGCGGCGCGGTGGTCCAGGCGGGCAAAGCCCTTTACGGCTACGAGAGCACTGCGCTACCACCTATCATCAGCCCCGATTGGCGAGTGTGGCTGAAGAAATACGGGCCGGAACCGCCGGCGAGGTCCGATGTCAAGCAGCGGGCACGGCAGGAACTGGCCGGGGCTCGGGAGGACGGAATCGAGGTACGGGGGCTCAAGCGCGCCGTGACCGAAGCCATCGGGACAGCCACGACGGAGGTGGCGCGGGCACTGGCCGAGTTGATCAATGAGGACGAAGCGGTGCTGGAGCAGGAAACCGGCCGCTATCCCGACGACGGCCCCCTAGCCAGCGAGGGGGTGCAGGACAGCGGTCGGGCCTGGCTGGCGGAATACGCACCGCCGGATGCCCGTCAGGCGGAACAGCGGATTCTGGAGATCCTCACCCAGGCAGGCGATGTGGGGCAAGCCTCAGGCTTGCTCGATGTGGGGCAAGCCTCAGGCTTGCTCTACGCCCAGGTCAAGACGCAATTAGGGCTCGAAGGCCTTGAAGAGCCGGCCATTCAACGAGCTATGAAGAGGCTCAGATTCGCCGGCAAAGTGGGCGTATATACTCCTGATGGGCAGGCTCTGTTGGGTGAGGCCATCCCCGCTGAATGCCTGCTACGGCTGCCCAGTGAGTACAGGCCGCCCACAGGGCCAGAGCCCCCAGGCAGACCTCTCACGATACCGGTGGGACCTTATCGGCTGCTTGACCAGTTGCTGAGCGACCTGCGGTCACGCCTTCAGGAGAAAGCGCAAATTCGGGAGACTATCATCAGCGTCAGGCCCTTCGAGGCTTCTCCTGATCCCCTCTTTGGCCGCGATGAAGAGGCGCAGCGCATCGCTCAGGAGAGCATTGAGCACCGGTTGACCTGGAGGTTTGAGCCTCCCATCAGCAAAGAGGCGCTATTGGCATTGACCCAACGGTTGCGGGAGCGGCTAGAGGGAGAGGGTCAGGTCACCGCCGAAATGACGGTGAAGGGGGAGGTTCCAGGCCATGGCGCTGAATAGCCAATTCATGCAGCGGCTGCTGACTGCCGCCGACCCCCTGGAGATCATCTGGGAAGAGGTGCTGGCCCTCTGGCAGCCTGTGGGGCAAGCTGTAGGGCAAGCCTCAGGCTTGCTCTACTTCTACAACCACCGGGAAGAGGCCTTCAGCCGCCTGGAAGAGCTGCTGTATCACGGCTACTTCGAGGTCTACGACCTGCTGTTGGAACGGGCCGGCGAGCAGGATGCCGGTTACGTGCGAGAGCGTCTGCACGGAGATACGGTAATCATCATCGCCGACTCCCTCAGCGTGCGAGAGACCGGGCTGCTCTCGCTCTGGCTGGGGGAGCGGGGATGGAAGGTGCGCGTGGAAGGTTTCGCCGTGGCGCCCTTCCCGACCACGACTGAGTCTCTGGCGGAGAAGCTGGTGGGCACCAACCCGGCTGGCGGCCGGGACAGCGCGGCGTTCGCCTACCGCTATGTCACGGGGCCGGAGCAGATCCCCGCCCTGCCCGCTGGCCGCCCCACCCTGGTGTGGCTGCGGCTTCCCGACACCGCGCTGGAGAAGATCACCGTGGCCCAGGCCACGACCATCGCCGATGCCTTTGCCGGGATGGTCCAGCCCCTGGCGCGGCTGTTGGAAGCAGCGGGCGACCGTCAGGTGTTCGTCACCAGCGATCACGGCTATCTCTATGCCCTTTCCCTGGCCCACTACTGGTCGTTGCCGACGGAGGTGGAACAGGAAACGCGCAAAGTCTTCCCTCGTGAGAGCCGCGTTCAGCCTCTGAAAGAGGAGGTGAGGGACCTACAGCACTACGAGTCGCGGGCGCCTGAAAGCCGCATCTTTGCCTTTTCCAGGAGTCACATGGGTCTGCGAGGGCGGTACTGGTGGGCCAGTGAAAGCCCCAACGACCGATGTACGGCTCACGGTGGGCTTTCCCTGGCGGAGACCCTGGTGCCGGTTCTAAGTATCACACGAGATCTTGGACACTTTTTCCTGTAGCTTCGCGTTGATGGAGAATACCACCCTTGAGCGAATACCCAGCACCACGACTGGCAAACCCCTCCGCTGCGCCAAGGGCGACCTCAACCGCCCGCTCACGCCCGAAGAGCAGGCCGCGGTGAACAAACTGTCCAGCCACATTGACGTCACCTCGACACGGGCGGTTGTCACCATGCTCGCAGCGGCGACCACCGGGAGTGTCACCCGCCGCCAGGCGCGGGGTCGCAGACCTCGCACGAGCACATATTATACGAGGAGGTGTACACATGACTCGCAAGACCCAAACGAAAGGTTCCTGTGTTTTCTGTGGCCGCAAGATGACCCGGAGCGGCCTGGCGAAGCACCTGGCCTCCTGCCCCCAACGGCAGGCGGCCATCCAGGCGGCCAACGAGGGGCCGGGGGCGGCCCAACGGCTCTATCACCTGCAAGTGCAGGACGCCTGGAGCGGCGATTTCTGGCTGCACCTGGAGATGAACGGCCTGGCTACCCTGGCGGACCTGGACCATTACCTGCGCGCCATCTGGCTGGAGTGTTGCGGTCACCTGAGTCAGTTCTCCATTGGCGGCTGGAGCGGCCGCGAGATCGGGAAGAAGCGACGGGCGGATCAGGTGTTCAAGCCCGGCGTGGTGCTCACCCACATCTACGATTTCGGGACCTCGTCCGAGACGCTGATCAAGGCCGTGGATGTGCGGGAAGGCAAGCCGCTGACCCGGCATCCCATCTACCTGATGGCGCGCAACGACATCCCCCAGGTGGAGTGCCAGGTGTGCGGCCAGCCGGCCGCCTATCTGTGCCGGGAGTGCATGTATGAGGAGGGCGCGTCTGGCTTTCTGTGTGAGCAGCACGTGGCGGATCATCCCCACGAGGACTATGGCGAGCCGATACCATTGGTCAACTCGCCCCGGCTGGGCATGTGCGGCTATGACGGCCCGGCCGAACCACCCTACTGATCATGATGAGCAGACCCAGGTTCAACTACGGCGGCCAGGCGGTCATGGAGGGCGTGATGATGCGCGGCCAACACCATATGGCCCTGGCCGTTCGCCAGCCTAACGGCGGCATCTTCATCCATGAGGAGCCGCTGACCTCGTTTTTCTATACCCACCCGGCGGCCCGCTGGCCCTTCGTCCGGGGCGTCACCATGCTGTGGGACGCCCTGGTGCTGGGCACCCGCGCCCTGATGAAATCGGCGAACGTGGCCCTGCAAGAAGAGGACGGGTCGGGCGAGGAATTGTCGCCGGCGATGATCGCCCTCACGCTGCTGCTCTCGCTGGGCCTGGCCGTGGCGATCTTTTTCGTGACGCCGGTGCTCCTGGCCGGCCTGACCGATGCCTTTGTCGCCTCGTCGTGGCTCAGCGTGACCATCGAGGGGCTGATCCGCCTGGCCTTCTTCATCGTCTACCTGCTCCTCATTGGCCTGCTGCCGGACATCCGACGGGTCTTTGCCTACCACGGCGCGGAGCACAAGACCATCAACGCCTACGAGGACGGCGCGCCGCTGGACGTGGACAGCGTGAGCCGCTATTCCACGGCCCATCCCCGCTGCGGCACCGGGTTCCTGCTGGTGGTGCTGGTGGTGAGCATCTTCGTCTTCGGATTCCTGGGGCGACCAGACTGGCTCTGGCGCATCGGCTCGCGCGTCCTGCTCATCCCGGTGGTGGCCGCCGTCTCCTATGAGATCGTGCGGCTGGGGGCGGCGCACTGTCGTAACCGCGTGGTGCGCCTTCTGATGGCCCCGGCCCTGTGGCTGCAATCGCTGACCACCCGGGAGCCAGATAGCGCCCAGATCGAGGTGGGCATCATCGCGCTGCAACACGTGTTGGTGGCGGAAGGCTTGGCGGAGCCAGAGCCAGCCGTCAGCCATCAGCCGTCATAGGAGCACTCCCATGAACACGGCCAACACCCGTTCATTCCTGTCCTCCCTGATCCGCGCCCTGGCGGCGATAGCCGGCGGTTGTCTGGTGCTGCTGGGGCTGGCTATGTCGCTCTTTTATCTCGTCATGCCCTTTGTCGTCAGCCCAGATAAGAACAAGATCGTGGTCAACGTGGTCCTGGCCGGCCTGGGGACCGGGGCCACGACCCTGGGCCTCCTGCTGTTCTACCAGGGCCTGCGCGCCCTGCTGGCCCGGCCGTCCGGGACGCTGCGCTTCCCGCGTGCAGCCTGGACGGTGGCGCTGGGCGGGGGGCTGTTCCTGGTGATGATCCTGGGTGGCATGGTCGCTCTGCTGCCCGGCGGGATCGTTTCAGCCTTTGTGTTTCCCCCGTTTCATGTGGTGGCCCAGGCCATGCCGCCCATCATCGTGCTGCTGTTGACCGGCGGGGTGGCCTTCCCGCGCCGGACGGCGCCACCAGCAGACCAACGACCTACCTGGCGGCAACTGGTCGCGCAGTTGACCTATGGGAGCCTGGGAGCCGTATCGCTATCCATGATCCTGGAGATCGTGCTGATCGCCCTGGTGTTTCTGGTCATCGTGATCATCGTCTTGTTGATCCCCGGCCGTCTGGCGACCTGGCAGGATTTGCTGACTATCATCCGCAGCAACCCGCGCTGGCAGGATGACGCGGACCTGGCGCGCCGGGTGATCGCCATGCCGGAGGTGCTGGTGCTGCTCGTGTTCATCACCCTGATCATCGCGCCGCTGATGGAGGAGGCGGTGAAGGCCCTGGGGGTGGCCCTGCTGAGCCATCGGGTGCGCTCGGCCGGCACGGCTCTGGTCTTCGGCCTGACCTGCGGGGCCGGGTTCGCCGTGGCCGAGAGCTGGCTCAACGGCGCGGGGACCATAGAACCCCTGGAGTGGGGCGGGGTGGCCGTGCTGCGGTTCGGCTCCTCGCTGATGCACTGTCTGAACGGCGCGCTCATGGGGTTGGGGTGGTACTATGCCATCTGGCGGCGGCAGCCGTGGCGCCTGCTGGGCGCGTATCTGCTGAGCCTGACCATCCACATCCTGTGGAACCTGGTGGCGACGGCGATGGGGGTAGTGCCGATGCAGTTGGGCGGGGAGGAGCAGTGGTTCTCTCCGGCCAGCATCGCCAATTATCTGCTGGCCGGCTTGCTGTTCGTCTACACGGCGATCATGCTGGCCGGGCTGCTGTGGCTGGCCCGGCGGACACGGCCGTATGCAGAGCCTGCGTTATCCAGGCCCTGATGATCCAGCGAGTACAAGCTCGGGGCCTGCCCTTCGAGGCCGTGGCCTGCGATGACCTGATGGGCGGGCGGGTTGGTTCCAACGAGCGATGGACGCGGCGGGGATCAGCTACATGGCCGAAGTACCCGCTACAACCAGTGTCTACCTGGCACCCCCGGTCTGTCTCCTCCCAGCGGCGTCCGAGGCGGCGGCTGACCACCTCGCGCCAGACCTTGACCTGGCCCTGGCCGGCGCGACGGCCGTGGCAGTACGCACCGTAGCCCAGCGTGCGGATACGGTCTTCCACTCGATCCCGGTGCGCCACACGGAGCGGGGCCTCGTGCAGGACCCCATGGCCCTGCGCCGGGTCTGGACGCTGCACGAGAACACTGTGGCCGAGGAGTGGCTGGTCATCCGTCAACATAGCGACGGGCGGCTCAGCTATGCCCTGAGCAATGCGCCAGCGGACACCCCGCAGGAGTACCTGGCCTGGCTCAAGTGCGTGCGTCACTTCGTCGAGCGTACCAACCAGGACAGCAAGTCGGAAGATGCGTATGCTTCAATCGCCCCCTGGTGTTGAGCTATGAAAGTCCGGCTGGTACTGGTTATGGGTCTGCTGCTGGTGTGTATCCTGATGCTGCTATTATACAGTGGCGCGTTAAAGCCCCGGCACGCATCACCGCCGGCCGGGACGCCGGCCCTGGTCCAGCCCACGCCGGCCCCCCGGGCGACTATAGCGGGACTGCTGGAGGGCAGTGGTCCGGCGACAAACCCCCAGCAGGAGCAGGAACCCGGTCGTTGACGGCCCCACCCGACGACCAGGTGCCTTTATCACTGCCCCACCGGCTCCTCAACCCCCCAGCGGCGCGACCACCACACGAAGCCCAGGCTCAGCAGGCCAAACCCGGTCACCATTGCCTCGGTGACGAGCACGTTTTGGGTGAGAGAGAGAACAAGTACGGTCGCCGCGTCCACCAGCCAATGCCAGCCGATGGCCGTCAGGAAATATCGCCAGCGGCGCGTGGTCACCGTCCGCCATACCAGCACGGTCATACCGACCTGGATACAGATGGCCCATAGCCGCTCCAGGGCGCCCAGGAACGGCGTATAGAGAGGCGCGTTCACCAGCTCGTCTATCGCCTGCCGCACCTGGGTCTCGGCCAGGCCGGTGATGCCCAGACTGGCCAGGTCCGCGCTGGTCAGCCAGAGGATCACGACCACGTTGATCAGCACGATCAGGCCCATCAGGACGGATTCGATCCCACCGTGCCCGACACCGAACATGAGGGATTCGCGCCAGCGGCGTTCACCTCGCAGCAGCAGGCGATAACCCAGGTAACGGGCCGGCTCCTCGCAGAGGCCGGCCATCAACCCCAACAGGATCGCATCCGCCAGGATGACCGGGAACATGGTGGCGGCCTGGGTCAGGGGGACGCCCAGTTGCACCAGGGCGAACTGGAGACCCAGCTTTTCCACAATGAGCATGGGTATGTGCACCACCTGGGAACCGACGAAGGTCAGGCAGCCCACCCAGAACAGCTTCCAGCGTAACCCCCAGCGCCACCACAGCAACACGGCCAGAACCACCGGCAGCCCCAGCATGAACAGGATTTGCACCGCAAAGGCCAGATAGATCACCGCTTTTACCCCTCCGGAAATAGGGATGGTTCAAAATTGGTTGACACTTTTGTGACCGAAGGCCTTAATTGCCCCTCACCCCCCTTTG
>Ga0209101_1002717_pt1 | contig 11352 bp, 7 predicted proteins | sample ConPoolayeCmetaG_FD_185481 | JGI IMG/M metagenome (GOLD analysis project Ga0209101, IMG submission 185481) | Hot spring microbial mat communities from California, USA to study Microbial Dark Matter (Phase II) - Cone Pool mat layer C metaG... ... | reverse complement strand
CCTCTGGGTGGGGATCAGTTCGCCCAAACAGGAGAGATTCATGGCTTCCCATTGCGGAATCCTGAAGTGCCGTTTCATGGTGGGAGTCGGCGCGGCATTTGACCTGCACACGGGGCGCATGAAGGACGCGCCTGCATGGATGAAACATGCTGGCCTTCAGTGGCTGCACAGGCTCGCTCAGGAGCCGAGGAGACTGGGAAGGCGGTATCTGTTCACCCATCCGCTGTTTATTTTTCTTCTGCTGCTGCAGTTGACTGGTCTGAAGAAGTTTCCCATTCAGAACCAGGCAGGATGAAGCCAGGTCTCGTGTCTGAGAAATGGCCGGACCGCCCGCCTGACTGCAAAACATCGTGCCTGGATGAAACAGATGGAAACAGAAACATGGAAGACAGCCTCTCCAGATCAAATGGCGGGATTTGACGGAGGAATCCTTCCGCTGCTCTCAACTGCCGCTGTTCGTCCAGTAACCAAATCACTCGTAAATGATTGTGTCAAACCGGAGGGGATCTGAAAATGAAGAAATTCGCTCCGGACATGTTCGTGCTTGCGGCGCTCGGCATTCTGTTCGTTCTTGTCCGGGAGTTTTCCTATGTTCCTCTTGATCATGTCTCGTGTCTGGAGACGGATTTGCCGCATGAACTTGGAGGTTGGGTCGGGAGGGACGTGTTTTTCTGCCACAACGAGATGTGTCTGCGGGAACTGGAAACCGAAACCCCTGACATGTCATGTCCTTATTGCGGCCAGCCGCTTGTGAAGGGATGGTCGCTGGCAGAAAAGAGGCAACTGCCGCCTGATACGTGGCTGGCCCGCAGGAAATACCGCAACGCGGAAGGCGCCGAGGTTACCGTGACACTCGTGCTGAGCGGAATGGAACAGGTGAGTCTTCACAGGCCCCAGATGTGCCTCGCCGGACAGGGATTCGACATGGCCGGCGAAAAGACCGTGAGATTCAGCGCGAATGGCAGGGAAAGCCTCGATATTCGGCTGTTGGAAATACACAGGCGATCGCAAATGCCTTACGGATCTCGGATGGAATGGAGCGGCTATTATGCATACTGGTTCACGGATGGGCGGCATGTCACTCCCTACCATCTGGTGAGAATGTTCTATGCCGCGTCGGACAGGATATTTGGCGGCAAGGCCCCAAGATGGGCATATGTGGCCATTAGTGGAAGGATCGTGGATGAAGGCAGAATACCCGAAGAGACAGTTGGCGAAATTGCTCTGCTGCTTCACCGGTATCTGTTGAGAGCCGGGGCCGGCTGCGAAGATGAAAGATAAACGCCTGCATTTCCTGGTCCGTGCCGAGGAGATCGTGCGACTTGCGATCGTCGGCGCGGCGCTCTTTCTGGTGTTTCATATCGAGGGAAACACGGCCGACCGCCGCATGTTCGGGCCCTCGCTTTTCAGATGGATGACGATCAGATGGGGGGATGCCACGTTTAATGTGGGTGATTATTCTCACGGATGGCTGATTCCGCTTGTCAGCCTGTATGTGCTGTGGAGAAACAGGCGTGCCATTGCTGAAGCCCCTAAGATCTGCGACTGGACCGCAGCGCCGGTTGTTGCCGGAGCTTGCGCACTACATTGGCTTGGCGCCAGGGCGCAGCAGCCCCGGGTGTCTTTGATGGCGTTTATCCTGCTGTTGTGGGCGATTCCCTGGCTTTTTTACGGCAGGCGGTTGGCGCGCATCCTGGTGTTCCCGTGCTTCTATCTGGTGTTCTGCATTCCAATGAATTTCTTCGATGTTTTCAGCTTCAGTCTGAGAATCTTCGCCACGAAGGTTTCGGCGGCGGTGCTGAACGGGCTGGCGATACCGGTGGTGCGGACGGGCTCGGCGATAAGATCTCTCTATGGACAGTTCAGTATCGAGGTTGCGGACCCATGCAGCGGAATCCGCTCGCTGCTTGCAATGGCTGCGCTGGCGACGGCATACGCGCATTTTGCCCTGCCCAGATTCTGGAAACAGGCTTCGCTGGTTGCCGCTTCCATTCCAATCGTTGTTGCAGGCAATGTGGCGAGGATCGTCTCCATTGGCGTGGTCGGTTCTCTGATGGGGGAGAAGGCTGCGCTGCGGTACTATCACGATGCTTCGGGCTACGTTGTCTTCGCTGTGGCGGCTCTGCTGCTTGCGGGTTGCGCGTCGGTTCTGCGTCGTCTTCCTTACAGGTTCAGTATGCGCCTTTTGCAAAAATGACCGCCCAGAAGGTCCTGAGCAGGATGGACATGTCCATGATCCAGTTGCGGTTTCTCAGGTAATATATGTCCAGCAGGCACATGCTTGTGAAATCCATGTCGCTGCGTCCGGAGATTTGCCAGAAACATGTGAGCCCGGGCATGCCTGACAGGCGTCCGTATTGCCATTGGTGCTCGTATTTGCCGAAATCCCTGCTCGGCAGGGGCCTCGGCCCCACCCACACCATGTCTCCGCGCGCCACATTGTAGAGCTGGGGCAGCTCGTCCAGGCTGAATCTCCGCAGGAATCTTCCAACCGGCGTAACCCGCGGATCATTTCTTATCTTGAACAGGGCTCCGCCGGCCTCATTGAACTCGTCGAGCATTTCTCTCATCTCGTCAGCCTGGTCGTACATAGTTCTGAATTTGTACATCGTGAAAGTCTTTCCTTCGCATCCGATTCTCTCCTGAGAGAATATGGCAGGTCCGCGGCTGGTGAGACGGACCAGGAGTGCGATGGCTCCCATGAAAGGGAGAGCCAGAATGAAGGCGATCCAGCCTGTGGCAATGCTGGCTGCGCGCCATGTTGCCGGATAGCTGGCGCCGGGAGGCCGCGACTCGAAGTGCACCATTGGAACACCCTTGAAGAAGTCGGTTGGCTGGCGGGCCCGCATGGGAATCACCGAGAGATGCCTGGATAGAATTTTTGCGGATGTGGACAGCCGGTCCGTGAGCGCAAGCAGCGACATGATACATTCCGGTTGGAGTTCAGGTTCAGTTGAGATCAACATTCCGGCTTTTTCCTCAATCATTGTCTTTTCGAGCCGCGCAACCTGTTCATCAAAAGAAACCGTGTTGTCAAATGGTACTTCCGCTGCTATCAGGATGCCGTGCGGCATGAACGTTCCGATAAACTGTTTTATCATTTCAGTGGTGTGGCCTGTCCCGAAAAGTACGGCAGGCACGGTGTCGCGTTTGAACCTTCTGCGGAGCCATGCCAGAAATTTTTCACAGAAAGACCTGAAAAGAATGGTGAAAAAGACGTTGAAGAATATGAGCAGAATGAAGAAGCTGCGGGGATGGAATACGTTTCGCCTCAGGTAAAAGTAGGCGAAAAACACGGCAAGGGCGGCTGCGTTTGCCGCAGCTATGTTCCAGGAGTCTGCTCTGGGCCGCAGAAACCTGCGGCCCGGATAAAGTCCCAGCAGCGCATAGATGAATATCAGCGTCAATGCCGCTATGGCGATGATTCGCGGCGCGCTGGAAAAATAGAACAATGCGAGATCCTCTCCGATGTCTCCCGTCTCACGGAAGGCGAACGTCCGGTTGATCAGGGTAAAGAAACTCTCGCCCCATTCGGAATGCAATCGGATGAGGTAGGTCGTGATGTACGAGGCTGCGACGGCCGCCAGGTCGGAAGCCGCCTGGAACATCCACAGGCGCCTGATATATCCTCGCTTGCGCATTACAATATCCTACTCGGGAACATGGTTTGCCAACAAGAAGCAACTTTTTCCACGAATTGTCAATCGAGCCGCATTTTGCGATAGGCAGCTTGGCGACTCCGGTGGATCGAAGAAATCTTGATGCGGTGAATGTTTTCAGGCTGAAGAGGCTGTCTGAGCTGTAAGGAGGCGGGAATGGAACCTGTCATCATAGCGGCAAATATGGACGGCAATGTTGACTTTCTTATCCAAAGCACCCAGGGAGATACCGGCCCGCGAACGGTGATGCGGCGCATGGCTCCCAGAAGGGTGCGCTTCAATTGGCTGCCTCTCTCGGAGTACACATATAGGGAGAGCGGTGCGTTCGCACTGGCAGGGCTCAGCGATCATCGCCTGATTCGCCTTCTGGCGCGTGAGCTGGGCTGGGAGCGTGAAGTCCGGAGCCTTGGGCCGGGTTCATACATGATCAGACGTTTCAAGCGGAAGAAGGGTGATTGCCTGATGCTTGTTGGCGGCGATCTTGCCGCGTTCCACTATGCGCTCAGCGATGTGGCCGGCTGGAGTGAGTTCGGCCATGAAGGGCTCGTATATCGAGGTGGTGAACGGGTTGAGACGCCGGTTTTCAAGGTGCGGGCGTACTGGCACAATGACACCCGGACTCGATGGAACCCGGATTGCAGGTTTCCTGTCAGCTACACCTGTCTTCTGGACTATCCGGAGGATGCCGAGAAGTTTGTCAATAACTTCAAACGTGTCGTGGATGGTATGGTGGATTACCGGCGCAACATGCTGAGCATTTTCGGTTTTGTGAGGTCTGAGCACGGAGGGGTAGAAGCCTCTCAGGAAATCTGCCGATACGCCCGAGCGCACGGAATAGATGTGGTCCCGGGGGTTGGAACTCATTTTTACGGCGGTCCCTGGTACAGGGGAAGACATCCGTTCAATTTGGACACGTATATGCAGAGGCACAAAGACAGGCTTCGTGTTGATGATCACGGAATTCTGCGGATATGTCCCACCGACCCGAGGGACGTAAAATGGCTTCTGGACGGCATACACTGGCTCTTTGAAACATTCGATATTCAAGGCGTTACCCTGGAAAACGGAGATTACTTCGTCTGCCATTGTCCACGCTGCCGGCGAACTTTGAAACGCCTTGGTGGCAAATCTAATCCTGAATTCTACAATGCCCAGGCTCTCTGCTACCTGCCTGTGCTGAGGGAGCTGGAACGCATCCCTCAGGCAAAATGGTCAATATATGCCACGTATCGCAGTTTTTCTCCTCTGGATTGGAGCGGACTGGACCCGCTTGATCCGAATTTGTCGGCGGAGGAGAGAGCGCAACGATGGACAGCCTACAAGGCGGGGAAAGAATTACCGTTCAAGGAATATGCGCTCCGGCAAAAGCCGGCTTTTGGAAGACTCTTCCCTGAACGGGCGATTGCTCAATGGAATGTTGATGGAATGCTGCGCCGTTATATTCCAGAGCGTGCGTTCCTTGACGACGGCTGTCCTCTGCCTGTGTACGAAGGTCCGCTTTGGCCGCGTTCTCTCCGTTCACCGGTGAGAAGGAACGTGTTCTACTCGACTTCCAGTCTCAACGGCGGACTTTGCCTCTCCATCATCAAGGAGTTGGCGATCAGGGTCGCCGATGGAGAGTACGAGGGAACTGTTGATTACGGTGAGAGGTCGCCGCGGGAGATACCCGTGGAGCTCAATTACCTGGCTCAATCGTACTTTGCCTATCATCCTTTTGACAATTTGCGACAGGTTGCGCGGTCACAGTTGGCGTCCCGTACGGGCGGGGAGAGAGCGGCTGAGGAATGGATTGAGATGCTGTGCAGAAAACAGGCCGGAGAATTCACGGGCGAGGATCGCCGCGCTGCTGTTCGGAGGGCGGAAGAGTTCGCAGGCAAACTGTGGCATACAAATGCGACCCGATCGCATCCGGCCGATTATTCAGTGGAGAAGTTTGCAAATTTCGTTCCCTTCTCGTATTGGCAATGGCTGGCCTCGTGAAATGGTCATGGAATCGCCAGCCTGGTCGTCCGAGTGGACAACGGCGGGCGGATGAACGGGTTGAGACGGTAAAATGACGCGTTTGCTCCTGCCTTCGGAATTCGGGACATCAAGACCGCGCCTCCCGCTCAGCGGGTTGTGGGAGTTTTCGTTTGATCCAGACGAAAAGGGGATTGAGAGGGAGTGGCATCTGGGTAAACGGCGGCTTCCGGAAACAGAAATGGTGCCTGGTTGCGCGCAGCGCAGACCGCACAAATCCGCAGGCAACGCGCACACTTGCGCGGGAGCGCCAGACGGCCGCTCAGGCATGCTGCGTTATCCGGCTCCGCACACAGGTTGGTGGGCGACGAAGTTCTTTATTCCTTGTTCATGGCACGGGGGACGGGCCGTGCTTCATATCGGTGGAGCGCTGCCGAGCATTGAGGCGTGGCTGAATGGAGTTCCTGTTTTCGGTCCATACTCGACTCGCGCTCCGTTAAGACTGGACGTCACCGACCTCGTTACGTCAGGCGCAGGCAGAGCGAACAGCATCGTTGTGAGGTTGCGCAGGACCGGCCGGGAACTGGACGGGGTTCTGGACTGGCTCGGGTGGAGCGGCCTGTATCGTCCGGTATGGATCGAACTGGTGTCAGATGAGGCCGCTATCGAGGATATCCACGTCATGCCATCGTTGCGTCCCGCCGGCGTCAAGGTTGAAGCGACTGTGACGGGAAGAGCGAGGAGCGAGGCAGTTGTGGAGTTTGCAGTTTGTGATTCGAAAGGACGCCTTGTCAGAAGCGAGGCCGGCAGGATAAGGGTGGGAAACGACGGCAGAGTTGCGGCAGAGGGTTGGATCCGTATGGCGAACAGCGAGCCATGGACGCCCGAGACACCCTGCCTGTATGAGCTCAGGGCAGCCGTGCGGGTTCACAGAGGAGAAAAGGCGACTGACAGCGCCGCTGTTCGATTCGGCCTCAGAGAAATTCGCGCTGACGGCACGAGAATCCTGCTAAATGGCCGGCCAGTTTTCCTGCGAGGAGGCTGCGATGACCATTTTTACCCCCATACAGTATGCCCTCCAGCGGACAGAGCCTTTTTCCGTGATCGAATCAGGCGGGCGAAGGCATGCGGATTCAACTACACAAAGAGCTGCGTTGACGTGTTTACCGAAGAGTTTCTGGCTGCGGCGGATGAGGAGGGATATCTTGTGTGCCAGGAAATGCCATTCGGCCTGCATGGAGAGGCTCGAGAGCGCAGGTACGATCCGCCGCCATGGTTCGTTGAAGAATGCAGAATGGAACTGGCGCGGTGGATAACATTTGACCGCAACCATCCATGTGTTGGCATCTACTCGATGGCCAGCGAACTGGATGGCCGGTGGGTGACGAACGCGTCCTCTTTCAACCTGTTCAGCAGGGATCTGCCGTTGATGGCCAGGCAGTTCAACCCGGGTGCGCTGGTTATGGATTGCACCGGCGCAAGCTGCAACAATCCCACAACAGGAGCGAACGCGGTTGCCGTCAATACCTCGGCGGGTCGAAGAAATACCGATCTGGACGGCTCATGGCTGGCATGGGCACAGACTTATAAACCGCTCAACGGACGTATTCCGGGTTTGAGAGGCGTGAGAAAACCCTTCATTTTCCACGAACACGCATGGATCACCGCCCTTTCAGACCCGGGGCTTGTCGGCCGTTACCGCGGACTTCCAGTGAAGCCGTTGGGAATTCCGGAGATGGTCCGAGCCGCTCGGGGGAATTGCCAGGCGCGGATTCTGCGGCAAATGGTCAGGGCATCCCGTCTGCTCAAGTATGCTCTTGCCAAGGATGCTGTGGAACTGGCAAGGCGCGAGCCCAAGGCGGCGGGTTACCACTACTGGCTGGCCCATGATTTCCCGTTTTGCGCCGAAGGAGTTCTTGACGATTTCTGGCTCGAGGCGCCTGAAATGCCTGCGGAAACTTTCAGATTGTTCAACTCCGAAACCGTCCTCCTCCTTGATGGTTGCGACAGGCGTGACTTTGAGGCATGCGAAAGGCCGCGGATAGGACTCAGCGTCTCTCACTTTGGAAGAGATCGCATCAGGAACCCGAAGCTTATGTGGCTGTTGCTTGATGATGAGCATATTGTTCAGAAAGGGGAATTCTTCTGTGGCGCCATTCAAACTGGCACTGTGAGCCGGCTGGTGCCCGATCTCGGCATAAGCATGCCGGAAAGTCCGTCTGCGATGCGCCTTGTTCTGAAATGTGTGTTAAGCTGTGGGCAGAGCAAGATAGCGGAAAACAGATGGAACCTCTGGGTTTTTCCAAAGTGGGAGCAGAACCGGCGCCGTGATACGATCTTTACCTGCATCAAAGGGCTCTGCGAACGTTCAAGCCTCTTTCGCTATTCAGAAAATCCTCCTGCAAAACCTCAGCGCTGCCGTTTGTTTGTAGCCGATAGAATCACGGATCGCGTGATGGATTTTCTGGAAGGAGGAGGCGCGGTCCTTTTCTTCTGCCGCAGGCCGCCCGGTCAATCGGCTGGAGAGTTTGAGAAAGCCCGAGGCGAGCCTCTTTACCGGACGGTTCCTTACAACAGAGGCGAGTTCGGAAACATGGGCACGCTTGTCCGTAATCACGAGGCGCTTGGCAGGCTGCCGCATGATGGCTGGTGCGATTTCTGTTTTGCCAATCTCATCCACGGCGCCTGGCCTGTGTTGCTGGATCCTTTCCGGCCCGCCAGGATAATGCCCATAATACGATCCATCGGCCACATGGCCACCATGGAAGACAAGGCATATATGTTCGGAATAGCAGTCAGCTCCGGCATTCTGCTTGTGTGCAGTCTGAGGATTGTCGAGACGCTGGAGCAAAGTCCGCTCAGCAGACACCTCCTGCGATCCATGCTGGATTATCTGGCGGCAAGACCGCGCTTGAGAGGGACAGGGCTTGATCGCTCTGCACTGGCGCGAGCGGTGGCGCGCCGGCCGCAGGAGCGTTTGCCGGGGGCCTGAGAGCTCTGTGGGTAACTGTATTCTCGTTCAAAACCTGCGTTGCGCCAGAGCGTCATGCCTGCCTGCACGTTATGCAACCGCCGTTTCCCGGACGCAAAATACGAGCAATAAAAACAGGAAGAAAAACGACTCCGCAGGCGTTTCATAATGTGGAGGGCGCAGCAGAGTTGCCCTAGCGGGAGGGCTTATGAAAACTCATTCGATCACCTCGTTCTGGGCGGTCGCGATGGCCGCTATGATGCTTGGTTTATCGTGCTCTCAGGATGCAAGCGGGACAGATGTGGTCAGGGAAGTCATCAAGCTCCTGAAAGCGGATGTGGGCGAGGCAGTGGTTCTGGCTTACATAGAGAGGGAAGGAGCGCCGGCCGGACTCAATGCCGACGCAATAGTTGAACTGCAGAGAGCCGGCGCGACCGAAAAAATCATCCTCGCGCTGATGGGAGTCTCGGGCGCAGGCACGGCTTCTGGAGAGAATGGCTATCCCTTTGATCTGGACGAACGCCACACTGTGAAGAAGCCGGTCGTCCACGGCGCGCTGGCTGTCTATCCGATCATCAGGAAGGGTCCAGCCCTGCCCGAAGAATATATCACCCTTGATGAGGCGGTGAAGAACAAGACAATCACAATCAGGGAGAAGGGAGACGGCTCGGTTCCTGTCGTTATCGTGGTCAACACGGGCAGGCTTCCCATCTACATCTCAGCAGGGGAGATTATCATCGGAGGCAAACAGGACCGCGTTGTGGCTTACGACGCGATTGTCAGGCCCGGACGCGAGATGCCGATCGAGGTAAGATGTGTTGAACATGGCCGGTGGGGGGGCAGCAGAATGGATTTCGATGCTGCGCCTGCAATGGCTGGGAGGGCCGCGAAGATGGCCGCGCAGTTTGAAGGGCAGCAGGCCGTATGGGAACGCGTCGCAGAGCAGAACGCAGCCCTCAAGGCTGAAAGCAGCACAGGCAGTTACAAAGCCTCGCTGAGCAAGCCGGAGGTGGATGCCGCGTACAGGGAATTTGCGGCTGCAGTTCTGCCGTCGTTGCGGGATGGGAACGTGGCGGGCATGGTTGTGGCCTTGAACGGAAAGGTGCATGCCATAGATATGTTCTCAAGCCCCTCTCTTTTCGCGAGGTTGAAGGAAAAGCTTCTGAAGGGTTACCTTCTGGACGCGCTTGCTGAAGGCGACAGTCATGCGCCTCCTCCAGGCCCCGACGCCATCAGAACGTTCTACGCCGAAACGCTGCGCGGCCGGACTGAAGAGCTGAAGAGTTACGAGGCGAATCGGAACATTGGGCGGGAATCTGAAAAGGCGAAGGCAAGCGAATGCATTGACCCGGACGGTGAGGTGCTGCACAGAAGCCTTCTTTCCAAATGACATGTGCAGGAGTCGGAAGACGGGGCTTTCACTCTTTTTTCCATATTGAAGTGAGCATGAGCAGATCGTTGTCTTCGCGCAGTTGTACGGTGAGATACGCCGGAGCGGAGGGATCTGATTGGGCAGGAGCGACCCGCGGAGCGCTGATTGTGCCGTAGGTGGTGCTGCAGAGCGAAAAATCGCTCCAAACCCAGTTTCCCCTGCCGATGTGCATGGGCCGCACTCCGCACAGACGCTCGTATTCGGCGGGTGAATTGTCAGCGGCCGCGAATCCTGACGCGACAAGCGGATAGAGCGCGGATATGTTGTAAAAGACAGCCCTTCGCACAGTCTGGGAGGGTTCCACTGGTGCTCCGGATCGGCCGGCATGGCGGATGCGCACGGTGAGGATTGATGTCGGCACAGGATCGAGCCGGCAGATGCGGACTGCCTCGCCGGCATGAACGCTCTGCGCAAGCAGAAAACGCCCGTCTATTTCGGCGCGGAGAAATGGGCACAGCTTTTCTCCCTGCGCCAATCCTGCGATCCACGCTGAAGACTCCTCGCCGCAGGCGTGCATGAACAGCGATGTTCCGGAGCAATTGCCTGCTTTTGCGAAATCCTCGGCGAGCAGGGAGAGGGCGCGCCTTGCGCGTCCAGGGTCCTTCAATTCCATGGCCATCGCGAAGCGTCGGCTCGCCGCAAGCCGGATCAAATCCTTCTGCTCCGGCAGGGCCGCAAGCGCTTTGCATATTTCAACGACGTCTCTTATCGAATTTGCGGCGGCAGCAGGAAGGGGTTCTTCGTCATAGAACGCAATATGAACGGATGGGCCGATTCCTTCCAGGAATGAGGCATCAGAGGCGCCGTTTTCACGGAGAAATCCGCCCAGAGATCCCGCAAGCCTCTCCCTGATGTTCCGTTTGAGGACCACTGAATACATTACCGCAGGCTCCGGCTTGAGCGAAGGTATCCTGAGCGACTCGCCGTTCTGCGGGGCTTCGGCAACTTCGGAGAGGAGTCTGCGGAGGGGAAAGGAAGGCGCAGGACTCGCAAGCAGGGTCACTCTTGTCTGATCGGGTTCAGTGGTCGTTTCCATGCCGACTGAGACCCAGCCGCAGAACGGCCAGCCATAACGCCGGAGTTCATCAAGTTCGGAACGGAGCATGTCGGACTCGGCAAGCGTCAATGACTCGACATGTGCGGAAAACAGGCCTGACGGGCTGCTCAGAGGCCCCCATTTTTTCGAGCGGACGCAAAGGTCAGGTCCCATGACATATTCATCGGATCTCCTGATCTCCTGAGAGAGATAGCCTTGCTCGGCGAGGGCGGCAAAATTGGTGGCGGCAGAATTGACCCCGTCAAGTCTTGCGAGAAGCGCTCCGGCGAGTATT
>Ga0209101_1002715_pt1 | contig 11354 bp, 12 predicted proteins | sample ConPoolayeCmetaG_FD_185481 | JGI IMG/M metagenome (GOLD analysis project Ga0209101, IMG submission 185481) | Hot spring microbial mat communities from California, USA to study Microbial Dark Matter (Phase II) - Cone Pool mat layer C metaG... ... | reverse complement strand
CTAAAAATCGACTATTATTGGGAACCTTTTCAAAACTAAAAATCTTTAAAAAAAGTAAAAACTCATCAAGACTTTCTGCTTTTATTACCCCTGACTGAGAAAAAACCGCCTGATAAACATCATTATCACCAACCATGCTGCCAGTATGAGAAGAGGCTGCCTTTGAAGCTTGAACGCTTTTCCCAGGTTTCAAGATAATTACTGGTTTTTTAACAGTTATTTCTTTGATTTCGTTTTTAAACTTTTCCCCATTATCAATTGACTCAAAATAACAACCAATAACTTTTGTTTCTTTATTTTCTGCTAAAAACTTTAGTAAATCAATCTCATCAATTTTAGTTTTGTTACCAACCGAAAAAAAATAAGAAAAACCTAAACTTTCTTTTTTATTAAAATAGTCAATAATATAGCTTCCTAAAGCTCCAGATTGTGAGATAATCCCAATATTTCCTTTTTTAGCTTTACCTTTTAAAAAAGTAAGATTTATATTATCTTTTGTATTGATAAATCCAACACAGTTTGGACCTAAAATATTGATTTTGTATTTTTCAACTTTTGCTTTTAAAATCTCCTCTTTTTTCTTTCCCTCCTCCCCAATCTCTTTAAAACCAGCAGCAAAAACTATTAGATTTTTTATCGAAAGATAACCTACTTCATCAATGATTGACAATACTTGATCAACTGGAATTGCCAAAACCACTAAATCAATTTTTTTACCAATTTCTGATAAAGCACAGTAAACTTTTTTTCCTAAAATCTTACCACCATTTTTGTTTACCAGAAAAATTTCACCTTTATATCCTTGCTCAAGTAGATTTTTTAATACTAAATAACCAACTTTCAAAGGATTATCTGATGCACCAACAATAGCAATTGAGGAAGGTGAAAAATTCATCATAAAAAAATTATAGTGAAAAAAATATTTTATGGAAAGTTTTCTGTTGTTGTTATTTTTTTAAACTATTTATAAAACATTTTGGTCAAAAGAAGTTTAATATCAAAATTCATTATTCATTTTTTAGTCATTTTTAAAAAATAAACTTTTTAACAAACTAAATAAAAAGGGCTGATAAAAAAATAAAGATATCAAAAATTATATGTTTATGAAATTGTATTAAAAAAATCATCAACTTGGTAAAAAAATTATTCCAATTGCCTCAATTGAAGAAATAGAGTTTGTTAATAAATTACCAAAAACATTATCGAAAAAAATTATGAGAAGAGTTTTAAAAGCAAAAAAACTAGGTCTTCCGATTGGTTATTTATCAACTTGAAGAATAAAAGTTAAATATTGAAAAAAATTTCATAAACTAAAATAAAAATTTTATCTTAAAAACGATCGAGTCTAAAGTAAAATAATCATTTAAAAAATATAAATAAGTTTATGTATTAGTTAGCTTATCTAACTTTTTTCAGTTTTATAAATCCATCACTTTTTTAGTAAAAATAATTTTTGTCTTAATTTTTAATCTTCTTACTATTTTTATTATTTCTTATGTTTTTTTTATACTTATTTAATTTCTGTACATAATTTTCTTAAGCTTATTTTCTAACTAACTTTTTATACTAAACTTATACTAATAGCTTCGCTTTTTTCCAGCATCTATAGGTTTTTTACATCAAGCAAATGAATTATATAGCGTATTTTTTAACTTTTAACTTTTTAACTTTCTATAACTTTCTTCCATTATTGATAGAATATTATCAACAATATTTTCTGCTTGATAAAAACTTAAAGCTTTAAGGTTATGAGGATAGTAATGAAAAACTTGGTTACGACCAATTTTCCAACCATTCCAGATTTTATCTGCTAAATCTTGACCATATTTTTCCTTTATCTTTTTGTAAAGTGATCTTTCTTTTAGCTTGTTGACTAAATTTGGTGAGAGTAATTTTCCCAAACGTAAATGATCAGAGATATAATCTAAATGAGAAATAAATTTAACATCTAAAAAAAGCTGTTTCAAAAATCCTTCATAGGCTTTAGCAAAAGGAAAAACTAAAAATGAATAGTCTTTAAAGTGATAAGCATGATTTTTAATAACATCATTCATAAAATAAAGCCCTTCATTAATCAAATCTTTTTGATTTTTTGAAAGATAAAACCAAAAATCAGAGGTTTTAAAAATCAAAGTTTTTATTTTATCCATAAAAATAAAATAACATAAAGAAGATTTTTAGACAATATTCTTTTTAATCTTTTACCTCTATTTTTATTGAGGGAGACATTGTTGTTTTTAAATAAGCTTGTTTTATATGGTTAATTCCCACACTTTTTAAAAAATACTTAATATTTTCTTCAATTTCTTCATCCTTTTGAGATGTTTTTCCTAACATTTGATGAATAAGAGGAAACTTACTCTCAGTTTTCCAGTATAAAATATTTTTTTGAAATTTTTTGGCTACTTCTTGAGGATTTGAACTTATAGTACCATTTTTGGGGTTAGGCATCAAACCTTTTGGTCCTAAAATTCGCGCAAACTTTACTAGTTTTGGCATAAAAGAAGGATGAGCAATTAAAAGATCAAAATTAATATTTCCTTTTTCAATTTCAGATAAAACTTTATCATCAACTATCATCACCCGCATTTTTTTACCAATAGAATAAGGTAACTCTATTTCTCCTTTTAAACCAGATTTATCAACATTTAAATGAAGCTCAAAAGACTCATTAAATTTAGTATATTTTATTTTTTTCAAAATAGATATTGCTTCTTTTATTGAATAAATTTTATTTTTATTGATTTGATTTTTAGCTTGTTGATAATTTTTACCACGTATTTTTAATTTAATTTTTTTTTCTTTTTTTTCTTCTTTTTTTTCTGTTTTTTCTAATATCTTTTTTGCTTTTTCCATTTTTTGAACTTCTTTTCCACTCACTTCAACCGCTACCATTCGTTCGCCTCCTTTAAGGCCAGGAGCACGAATTTTTTTCTTTTCACTTGCTTTTTCTTTTTGTTCTTTTTTCTGTTTTTTTTCAATTTCCTCCAAGCCTAAAATTCTTGTTCTTATTTTTCCCATAAAAATCAACTAACAATTAATTTCTAACATCTAACACTAAAATAAATTTAAATTCAAAAAAATTCTAAATTTTAAACATTATGTAACTTTTAACTCAATTTTTTAAAATTTAAAATTAAAAATTTTTAACCTTTAAATAATTTTTAACACAATATTTATACTATTTTTACACTTTTTCCAATTTAAATAATTTGCTTTATTTGTGTATTTATTTATATCATTAGTATTAATTCTCTTACTCTATCTCAACCCCCATACTTTTTGCCGTTCCAGCAACAATTTTTTTTGCTGCTTCTAAATCTTCCGTATTTAAATCAGCTAGCTTTTCTTTAGCAATTGATTCAATTTGGGCTTTAGTTAGTTTTCCAATTTTTTCTTTATTTGGTTTTCCTGAACCTTTTTGTAATTTTAAATTTTTTTTAATCATTTCTGCTACTGGTGGAAGTTTAGTAATAAAGGTAAAAGTTCGATCCATATAAACAGTAATTACTGCCGGAATAACCTGACCTTTAAGTTTAGCCGTTTTAGCATTATATTCTTTAATAAAATCCATAATTGGCACTCCATGTTGACCTAAAACTGGACCAACAGGTGGCGCTGGAGTTGCTTCTCCAGCAGGAAGATTAAGTTTAATAACGGTTTTTATTTTTTTAGCCATAAAAAAATAACGTTAAACGTATAAAGCGCAACATTAAACATTTAAAATATTTTATTTAATTTTTGCTAATAACTAATAATGTTCAATTTTTAACTCCTTTTTTTATTTATCTTAATTCTTCTTACTTACCAAAACTATTCCAATTTATCACTTTTTATTCAATTATCTTATAACTTCTGTACCTGTAAAAAATCAAGCTCTAAAGGTGTTTCTCGATCAAAAATTGACACTAACACTCTTAACTTTCCTTTTTCTTCATCAATTGCTTCAATTGTTCCTAAAAAATCAGCAAAAGGTCCTTCTTTAATTTTAACTGCTTCTCCAATAGAAAACTTAGATTTGAATTTTGGCTGCTCTTGTTGAACAAACTTCATAATAGCAGCTACTTCTTTTTCAGAGATTGGCACTGGTTTTAATCCAGCCCCAACAAAACCAGTTACTCCTTGAGTTGTCTGAACAATAAGCCACGAATTATCATCCAAGATCATTTTAACCAAAATATAACCAGGAAAAACTTTTTCTTTTTGTTTAATTTTTTTTCCTTTTTTGACTGTTACTACTTCTCGAATAGGAATAATAATATCAAATATCTTATCTTCTACGCCTAAGCTTTTAATACGCTGCTCCAAAGCTTGTTTAACTTTTATTTCATGACCTGTCTGAGTGTGGATAACATACCATTTAGCAACATCAGACTTTGCTGATTTTGGTAATGGTTGAACTTTTTGTTTTGGTATTGATTGATTTTTTAATTCTTCCATTAATTAAGTTAATCGTAGAATAAATTAACGTAAATTAGTTAATATTTCTAAAACTTTAACTAATAAGATGTCTATTATACCGATATAAATTCCAATAATCAAGGAGATAAAAATAACAACAATAGTAAGGCGAATTGTTTCTTTTTTAGTCGGCCAAGAAACTTTTTTTAACTCATCAACAATGCCAGAGGCCAAACTTCTTTGAGTAAAAATTTTTTTATTCATAAAATTATTATACTACAAAATATAAAAAAAAATTTTTGTTTATATTCAAAATAATTATTTTATTTATTCTTTTGTTTTAATTTTTAACAAAATATTAATTTAACTTTTGACTTTTAACTTTTGACTTTATTATAATTTTTTTATGCCTAAAGAAATAATTCACGCTCTGATTCTTATTTTTACAATTACATTAGGTTTTTTATTTCCTAAAAGTACCTTGGCTAAATATGATCTACAAATTGCTGCTTTACTATTTATATTTTTTTTTATTGTTAAAAAATTTGCCCTCCCCGACTCTCAACCATTAAGGCTTTTAGAATCTGTAATTTTTACTTTAATTGTTCTTTTAATAATTAATAATACTGGTGCTACTCAATCACCTTTTTTCTTTTTAATTTATTTTATCCTTTTTTCTTTATCACTCCTTCTTGAACCAATTATCTCTATTATTACTACTTTAACTTTAGTTATTTTTTTTCTTTTATCAACTCCTGCAAACCAAAATTTTTCTTCTCTTTTATCGATTTTTTCTTTAGCTTTTATCACTCCTTTTGCTTTGTTTTTAGGAAAAGAATATGAAGAAAATAAAAAATTAAAACTTAAAAATCAAAAATCAAAAGAGGAAGCTTTTTTGTTTCTATCACTTATCTTAAAAAATCATCTCAAAAACATTCGTGAAGCCACTGAAAATTTTATAGGTGATCATGAACTTTCAGTGATTAAAAGACAAACAGAAAAAATGGAAAAATTAATCGAAAAATTTGAAAAAAGTATTTAAATTTAAAGTATGTTTTTTAAAATAATCTCGTTATTTATTGCTATTATTCTATTATTCTTTATCATTAAATCTGTCTTTGCAATTAATATGGAGTCACCTATTTTTAAAATCCAATATGGAGAGGTTGGAATCGCTGGAGGTAAAAAATCATCAACAAATTACAATATTTCAGATACAGTAGGTCAAACAGCCGCTGGCCAGTTTAACTCTAATGGATATATTGTTAAAGCTGGTTTTCAATATCTTTACTCAATTATTCCATTTAGATTTTCTATCTCTAATACAAATATTAATTTTGGGACATTAGTCCCTAACTCACCACAAACTTCAACTACTAATTTAACAGTTTCTTTTGGAGCTGCAGGACAATATCAAGTTACAGCAATTGAAGAAGGAAAATTAAGAACATTTGATGAAGTTAATAATATTCCTGACACTCAATGTGATGGTGGTACTAATACTTGTAATGAAAATCTTGCTAAGCCTTGGACTTTAAACTCAGCATATGGTTTTGGTTATAATATGAGTGGCGACGATATCCCATCTGATTTTATTAATAATACCTATTTTCGACCATTCCCCAACAGATTAGAAAACGAAAGTCCATCTATTATTATGACATCAACAAACGTTGGTAAAAATAGACAATCAACAATGAGTTTTAAAGTAAATATCTCACCTATTCAACCTGCCGGAAAATATCAAACAATTATTAATTTTGTTGCCACTCCTTCATTTTAATTTAAGATTAAAAAAATAAAAATGCAAAATAAAAATTTAAAGTTAAAAGTTAAAAAAATCTTTATTTTTATTTTATTTTTTTTATTGTTGTTTATTTTATTTTTTTATAAAACAAAGAAAAATTATGCCCAACAGTTTTCTTTATCATTATCTCCACCTTTAATTGAGACGATTATAAAACCAGGAAAATCAATCTTAATCGCATACACATTAATAAACTATGGTGACCCTACAATTTTAACCGCTAAAGTTTTACCTTTTGAACCAAAAAATAATTTTGGACAGATTAAAATCAAAGAGGAGTTTGAAGGTCCAATTCGTTTTATTTTAGATAATGCTAATTTTAATTTAGGACAAGATTTTTTTTTAAAAACAAACGATCGTGAACAAATTCTTCTTAGAATTCGTGTTCCTGAAAAAACACCAGAAGGAGATTATTATTATACTCTTTTAGTTAATAGTCAACCTCAATTATCTCAAGAAGAAAAAAGCGCCTCTTTTGCTAAAGCAACTATAGGTAGTAATATTTTAATTACAGTAACTCAAACTGGTAAAATTGATATTAAGCCTAAAATAGCTATTTTTGATGTTTTACCACGCTTAAGATTTTCATTTTTAGGCAAAACGATTAATTTTTTTGATTCAACTGATCTAATTCCATTAGTTTTAATAGTAGAAAATAAAGGAAACAACCTTATTAAACCAGAAGGTAATATAATCTTAAAAGGCAACTTAAACGAAAAAGCTGAATTTATTATTCTCCCTCAAAATATTCTTTCTCAATCACAAAGGTTAGTCTCAGCCACACCATCGGCAACAATTAACTGCCCTTCTTCTTCAAAAATTAACGCTTGTAAAAATCCTGTCTCATTAATCATCTCAGGATTCTTTTTAGGTTTTTATCAATTATCAACATCATTAGTTTTTGGAGAAAACTCGCCTCAAATATCTGCCTCAACTTCTTTTTTTGCTTTTCCAATAAAAATATTTTTTGCTTTAATTTTTATTATATTAATTACTATATTTATTATAAGAAAATTTAAGGATGAATAATAAAAAAAGATTTTTTATCAAAATAAGATAATCCAAAAATATAATTTTGTCGAATCTTGACTATAGATTTTTTCTTTCTTCTTTTTTATATTAAACTAAATGAAAGAGTTTATCAATTCATTTTCTCCTTTCTTAAAAAGATTTAAAAAACTTAAGCGTTATCGAGTTGAGGTTTTTTTGCTTTCTTTAGCTTTTATCATCAGCATAATTTCTTTTATTTTATATCAAAATAAACCATCTGACGAAGCTAATTTAAATGAAGAAAATCAACTTTCTTATAATCGAGAAAATTTAAGATCAGAAAAAATTTTTGTTGATATTGCCGGAGCTGTAAATAATCCAGGAGTATATGAAACAACACCTGAGGCACGCTTAAAAGATATTTTAAATCTTGCTGGTGGTCTTTCAGATCAAGCCGATAAAATTTTTTTTCAAAGAAACTTTAACTTGGCCAGAATTGTAATCGATCAAGAAAAAATCTATGTTCCATCATCTTGGGAAATTAATAATGGTACTTTTATTGAAAGCTCGCGAACGTTAGATTATATTTCTCCACAGAATATTAGTCAAAAAGAAAATCTTATTCAAGACCCATATCAACAAATAAATGAAAAAATTAATGTTAATCAATCTAGCATTGAAGAACTTGATAGTTTACCAGGTGTTGGTAAGGTTACAGCTCAAAAAATTATCAATAACCGTCCCTACCAAAAAATTGAGGAACTATTAACAAAAAAAATTGTTAAAAAAAGCACTTTTGAAAAAATTAAAGATTTAATCAGTCTTTAATGACTCCAAAAATATTCACGACAGTTATTAATCAATATTTACCCGAACCTCACGCTTCTTTATTAAACGGTGTTCTTTTTGGAATTGACTTAAAAACAACTAAAGAATTTTATGAACAATTAAAAATTGTTGGTCTTCTTCATTTAGTTGTTCTTTCCGGAATAAACATTACTTTATTAGCCTCAATTACAGCTCAAGTTACTCATTTTTTTAGCAAAAAAATATCAATATTGATAACAATTTTTATAATTATTTTTTTTGTTATTTTTGTTGGTATTAAAGCCCCAATATTAAGAGCAGCTTTTATGAGTATATTAACGTTCGTTGCTTATTATACAGGAAGAAAAAATTACTCTTTATACGCATTATTTTTATCTTTTATTTTTAGTCTTTTAATATTCCCAAAATGGCTCAGAAGCATTTCTTTTCAACTTTCTTACGCAGCTACTTTAGGTATTATTCTTTTTGGTGAAAAAAAAATTAAAAAAAGCAAAAATAATTTAATCAATTTTTATTATCAAATAAAATCTGACTTTAAAACATCAATTGCAGCTCAAATTTTTACCGCTCCGATTATCTTTATTTATTTTAAACAAATATCATTAATCTCACCTATTGCTAATATAACGATATCTTTTCTTATTCCTTTTTTAATGATTTTAGGATTTTTAATGGCAATTCTGGGAAAGATTAATTTTTATCTTGGTCTTCCTTTTGCTTGGGTTTGTTATTTGATTTTAAGTTATATGGTATGGGTAGTTGAAACTTTATCAAAAATTCCAAGAATTTTTATAAGTTTTAATTAGCTTTGGATAATCAAATAGTTAAAATTTTCTAGATAATTTTTGGTGCGATCGTGGATTTTTTATCGGTTAAAAATCTATGGGAACCTCTCAAATTACAAAAAAACAGATTATTTTAATATTAATCTTTTCTTTTTTAAGCTTTTTTGGATATTTTTTATTCGAAAATTTAGATTCACGAACGAAAATTGTTTTTTGTGATGTTGGCCAAGGAGATGCTACGTATATCAGAATAAAAAATAAAGTTGATGTTTTGATTGATGCTGGTCCTGATAGAAAAATTTTAACTTGCTTAGGAAAATATATGCCTTTTTGGGATAAAAAAATTGAATTAGCTTTTTTAAGTCATCCAAATAAAGATCATTATCAAGGATTTTTCTTTATTAACGAACGTTATAAGATTAATAAATTTATAACTAATGATAGCCCTTTTATTAGTCAAACATACAAAAAATTGATCACCAAGCTTAAAAAAAATAAAGTTTTAATTTTAAAAAAATTTCAAGGCAATCAGATTAATGTTATAAACGACAGTTTTTTGTTTCTTTGGCCAAAGAAAGATTATTTTTCTTCTGAAAACAACGACTACTCTCATCTTCTTCTTTTTCAAGAAAATCATTTTAAAGCGCTTTTTACTGGTGATACCTCACCAAAAATATTAAATTTAATTGTTAAAACAAATGTCATTGACTTTATAAAAAATATAAATCTTATCAAAATCCCCCACCATGGCTCAAAAAATGGTTTAAACAAAAGTTTTTTATCAATTATCAATCCAAAGATTGCAGTGATAAGTGTTGGGAAAAATAATCCATATGGTCATCCAGATAAAGAAGTTTTGCATATACTTAAAGCCAAAAATATAAAAATAAAACGAACGGATAAAGAAGGCAATATTTTATTTAAATTATCTAAATGATATAAGTTAAATTAATAAAAATTAGAAGTAGGTTATTATAGAAGTATATTTTTTATCTCCTTAAAAATTCCCCAGCCTTCAAGTCCAATCCAACTTTCACCAACTAATTCTTTAGGTAAGCCCGGGTCATTTTTTAAAAAATCAACATAAGAATCAATAATTTTTTTAAACTTTAAAAGCTTTTCTTCTTGTCCTGATAAAACTTCATGCCATTTTTTAAAAAGTTGACGATAATCTCCATCTAATCTTTTTTTTTCCCACACTTTCTCAACCAAAATTTCACGACTACCAAAAACATGATCAGATTCAAAAGCTTGAAAGTATTTTTCTTCCTCTTTAGCCCCAATTAACTGACGTAAATCTTCAATTATAGGATGAGGAGTAATCCAAAATGAGCGATGCCAAGGACCTAATCCCCAACCTTGCATTTGTCGACGTAAGCGATCACGAATCTCTCTTTTTGTCTCTGGAATTTCATATGAAATAATCCGCCATTTTTTATCCCAAGAATATTTTAAAAAGCGAAAAAATGGAAATTCTAAGCAAAAATTTAAAAAACCTTTTTCCGTTAAAGAATACTTTTTTACCTCATTTTCTTTACTTTGGTTTATAATAAAACCATCTTTAACCAAAGAATTAATTACTGACTTTGTTTTTTGATTAAAAGAAAGATCAAATAGTTTTTCAATTTTTTCATCAAAGATTAATGGAGAAAAATTAATATCACCAATTAAATTTAACGAAAGTAAAATTTTTGTTCGTGTATCTTTTACCATAATTTTTTACGTTTATTTTCTTTATAACAGACGAAAAAATTTTTGTCAAGAGAATTTTTAAATATCTTAAATTTACCTAATTATCTTTCTTTAATTTAATAAAGAATTTAAAGTATCTTTTAATTTTCTTAAGTTATTTTTATAATTTAATTTTTACACCACTTTTAAACTAATTTTACACTTTTTCTTAAAACATCTATAAATTTATATTTTATTCGTAGATTGGTATAAAATATTTTGGATTATTCAGATTATTTGTATTATTTTTATTATTTTTTATTATTTATCAGCGCTTTATAAAAAAATAACTAAAAGGTCTTTTAAAAATATATCTTGACAAATATACAAGTTATATATAATAATGAATGATAGATAGATAAAATTTATGAAAATAAAAAAATTTTTAGCTAAATTTATTATTTCTTTTTTTGTTTTTTTTCAAGCTTCATACATTTTTTTAGTTAAATTACCCGTCCCTGTTGGCTCAGCTAATTTTACTAATATTTCCGATACTATTTCTAATTCTCGTCTTTCTTATCGAGCTGGTGTAGCAACAGGCGCTGCAAATGGATCAGTTATCACAATAGACAATTCAGGTAATGCCGACAATAACACTAATCATCTTTTTCCAAAAGACACTGTTTGTTTTGCTGGTGCAAACTTAGATGGATGTTACCAACAACAAACATACTCGGTTGTATCTGTTGTTAATTCAACTACTTTTAATATTTCTCCCACTTTAGGAAGTAATGCATTAGGAGCAAATGATTATGTTATTGCTACTCAATCAGCTATTCATACAATTCAATTTACCTTAGCCTCTGTTGTCC
>Ga0209101_1002713_pt1 | contig 11358 bp, 5 predicted proteins | sample ConPoolayeCmetaG_FD_185481 | JGI IMG/M metagenome (GOLD analysis project Ga0209101, IMG submission 185481) | Hot spring microbial mat communities from California, USA to study Microbial Dark Matter (Phase II) - Cone Pool mat layer C metaG... ... | reverse complement strand
GTAATGGTGATCTTGGAGGCAGTGGCCGCGACATGTGGCAGCCCGCACGAGCGGCAGGCCGTGCGGCTGAGCATCTCGATCCGCCCGCCGCTGCCGTAATCGTCAGGTGTTACTCCACATGGTGTTGGCGGAGCGCCGCAGGCAGTTTCACTAATCGACGCGCCGGTATCATTGGCTGTGTCGCAATTGGCGTTGTCTTCTGCCCGGGCAAAAAAGCAGAGAAGGAAAACGACGCCGAGTGTGGCCATAACATGCACCGTAGAGGAGCCATCCTGGCTCCTGAGGCGGCAGGATGCCGCCGCTACTGTAGAGGAGCCATCCTGGCTCCTCAGGCGGCAGGATGCCGCCGCTACTTTGCCGCGATCAGCGATCGCGGCGACAGTGGCCGCCGGGGACGGGAGCTGCGCTCCCTCGGACAAAGCGGCAGCCTCGCTGCCGCCCCGCACAACGGGGCAAGCACTCTCCACAGCGGCTGCCGCCGCAGGTCCGCGATCAGCGATCGCGGCGACAGGCCCTACGTTCCGCAAATCGTAATTCGTAAATCGTAAATCGTAACTCCCTTCGTGTCTTCGTGTCTTGGTGGTTCCATCCGCCCCAAATTGTAAATTGTAATTTGTAAATTGTAAATTCCCAACCGCCTCGGTGGTTACTGCCCCATCCTGCATCCTGTATCCTGCATCCTGTAGTTCCGCGATCACGTCCCCCGTGCCCTCCGCGATCCCGCTCCCTCTGACAAAGAACTTGCTTATTGTACCATTTTCCACCTGCGCGATGCAAACATTCCCGTCGTGAATGTCCCAGCGCCCGTCAGCCTGGTTTGCTCTCCTCCGCCATGTTGGCCCTCTCCGTTGCCGTTTTTGCCTTGTTGCAGTGTTTTCCGTTTTGTAGCGCGATGCTCCTTTAGTGGCTGAAAGGTCTTCCCAGCATAAACAACCAGAACACTATATGCAGATCACACATAATTCTGTTTATGAACGACACTTTCCGCCGCCGTAACAACCACACAAATGAGCACACTGAGCATGCAATAGACGTCCATATGACTACCGCGTTACCGCATACAAGCAGGCACACGAAATAGCAGCATGTCATACACCAACTCATCACATCTATCCTTTGACGCAGACGCACGGTATTGATGGACGTCATTGCACTACCCTGCTTGGAGGCGCGTTATTTCCTGTGGATTGGTAGTATGCCATCGCCTGGGTCAGATTCAATGGCACACCGATCGTCGGAACACGGCTTATTGCGTACATGGTGGTCCAGTTGTTGAATGGATTGGTCACAAATGTTACGAATCTGGAACCGACTAAAACCCCATCAAATGTCAGGGCACGGAAAACACTATCATTCGCAAGCGAGAAGCAGCATTGCAATGCCAACAGATCAAATTTGTCGGCGGGCAATGTTGAATAATAGAATTCTGCGTTCTGCGATAACTTCATAGCTTCGGGGCTTCCGTGACCAATAAATATCAGTGCGCGACATTCTGGGGCAGAAATCAGTTTCAAAAGCTCATCGGCCGTCACATCTTTTCCCTCCCGATATGCCACAGTCCAACCCTTTGCCAGCAGTGCGTTACGCGCGTGATAACCTCTTATCCTGGCGATGCGTGAATTAATGTTTCTGTCCCACCAGTGGATATACCGTTTGCCTGCGACAACAACCGCATCCTCAAGTCCTCGTGCATCAATCCAATTTACCCCATTGTTCCCGCAGAACTGGTAGAGGTTGACGCTGTCCTGGTAGTCTATCGGGTCGCGCTGCGTCCAGCGGCCGGCGTGCGGATCGTACACGCGGTAGGCGTAGGCATACAGATTCGCGCCGGGCACGTGCTCCTTCGTTGAAAACGTGTAGCTCGGCGTAAAACTGCCGCTCCTCGCAGTCACGTTTCCAAACGCGTCGTACTGCAGGTGCGACTCCGCCGCGCCGCTCTCGCCTATCACCAGCACCGTGTCACCGCGGTGATTGGCGATGTAGAAGTGCACAGCCAAGGTAGAGGAGCCATCCTGGCTCCTAGTGGATTCACCATCGTCTAGGCGGCAAGATGCCGCCTCTACTTTGCCGCAATCAGCGCTCGCAGCTACAGTGCCCTCCCCAAATTGTAAATTGTAATTTGTAAATTGTAAATTCCCAACCGCCTCGGTGGTTACTGCCCCATCCTGCATCCTGTATCCTGCATCCTGTAGTTCCGCGATCACGTCTCCCGTGCCTTCCGCGATCCTCAGCCCTCTGACAAAGAACTTCCTTATTGTACCATTTTCCGCCTGCGCGATGCAAACATTCCCGTCAGGAATGTCCCAGCGCAATGCACCGCTGCCATGAATCTTGCACCTCGTTATAGCTGTGCGTCACGTGACATCCCGTCGAACCGAACATCATTCACGCCCTTTAGCAAGAGCATCTATTCATGGCTTTTCGATCAATTCAACCCAGTCCAAAATCTCGATCTGATTGGAGACGATGTACTCCTGTACCGAATCCCACTCTGTCTTCGGATAACACAGGTATGCTCGCATCGGTAAGCCCCCAAAGGGGAAAAGTTTCTCTCCTTCGGCTTTTGGTGCAAGAATCACGTACTCAATGTCATCAGGAGTATTGTAGTAATGTCTTGATAACGGGGGAACAAGTCGAAACACGCCCATCTCTTTGCAGAGTTCTGACGAGATCCGCTTCACCCACACGCACTTCACCGGCGGATACGCGTCACGTAACTCTGTTGATCGCATGTAACATTCCGACATCATGACAAGTACATCTTACTTAGAAAGGTGGGTTTACTCCCGAAACACGTTGAAGCTCAATTGCGGTTTGAGGTGAATTGATTATTAGCTCTTGCAATCCACCTATTTGACCACTCTCTATAATCTTAGCCGTTGATACGCTCACGCCGTTAATGCTCTTGAGAATACCTTCGCTGACAAATCTGCCTGCATTGGAACTTGGTAATCCTGCAATACTACGATAATTGCTTATGTGCGCTGGGTTCACCTTTGTCCAATAGCTACCCCAAGGCTGCGACAGACCTCCCCATACACGGTACACTTTGTCACCAACTCGCGGTGCTGTACCAGCGAGTAAAGCGAGCGCGTAAGCAAGCTTCATCTTGAGATAGCCAAGCACAGCGGGGCCGTACAGTGCCACTGCGCCAACACCTACTGCCGCAATCGTGGCACCTTTGAACATAGCCGCCATTCGCTGATTAAATGCGTCGCCTGCGAACGTGGTGTTCCGGTTGTTGAGGTCCCAGTTGTAGGCGTACTCAGGATCTGCGGCGGTTAAATAGTTCTCTCTGCCATCAGGATCTGACGTGTTGACCCCATTGTTCCCGCAGAACTGGTAGAGGTTGATGCTGTCCTGGTAGTCTATCGGGTCGCGCTGGGTCCAGCGGCCGGCGTGCGGATCGTAGACACGGTAGGCGTAAGCGTACAGGTTCGCGCCGGGCACGTGCTCTTTCGTTGAAAACGTGTAGCTCGGCGTGAAACTGCCGTTCTTCGCAGTCACGTTGCCAAACGCGTCGTACTGAAAGTGCGACTCGACTGCGCCACTCTCCGCCACTACCACCACTGTGTCGCCGCGGTGATTGGCGATGTAGAAGTGCACAATCAAAGTAGAGGAGCCATCCTGGCTCCTAGTGGATTGGTCCTCATCTAGGCGGCAGGATGCCGCCTCTACCGTAGAGGAGCCATCCTGGCTCCTTAGGCGGCAGGATGCCGCCTCTACTGTAGAGGAGCCATCCTGGCTCCTAGTTGATTTATCATCATCTAGGCGGCAAGATGCCGCCGCTACATTGCCGCGATCACCGATCGCGGCGACAGTTTCCGCCCCAAATTGTAAATTGTAATTTGTAAATTGTAAATTCCCAACCGCCTCGGTGGTTACTGCCCCATCCTGCATCCTGTATCCTGCATCCTGTAGTTCCGCGATCACGTCTCCCGTGCCTTCCGCGATCCCCAGCCCTCTGACAAAGAACTTCCTTATTGTACCATTTTCCACCTGCGCGATGCAAACATTCCCGTCATGAATGTCCCAGCGCCAGTCTGCGTTGTCTTTCCGTATCCCCACGCGCCGGTGGCGGCTGTCGTACATGAACTCGTAGACGAAGCCGCTGCCGGCGATCTTGCTCAGTTTGTTTTGCGCGTTGTAATAGAAGCGCGTCCATGCGCCGTTGACCACGCTGGACACCAGATTGCCCGCCAAGTCGTAGTAGTAGAGCTGGCTGGCGGCGTTGGTGGGCGCGGGGCGCGCGGGCAAGCTGGTACTCTGCAGCCAAAAGTGGCGCGGCCATGGCTCGTCGGTCGCGCCAAACCAGATGCCGCCGTCCGGGCGCAGCGGGCGCGCGTCCTCGCTGTCACGCATGTTGTCGCCATCGCTGTCGGCGTTCCACGGATTGGTGTTGTAAATGTTGACTTCATCGCCGTCGGACAGGCCGTCGCCGTCAGTGTCGGGGGTGGCCGGATCAGTGCCGTGGCGCAGTTCTTCATCGAGAGGCAGGCCGTCGTGGTCGTCATCAGCAGCGGCGGCGCCGGAAGAAATGGCTTCGAGCTTGTTGGCGGGAAAATAGGAATATGACATTTGAGATTGGAAATTCGAGATTTGACACAGCTGCGCGACGCGGTTGTGGGCGTGGTCGTAGGAGAAGTGATGCAGGATGCGGGATGTGGGATGCAGGATTAGTTCGTTGGTGAGCTGGTCGCGGGCGTCGTAGGCGAATGCCGTGGTTGAAACTTGATGCTTGAAACTGTCAGGAGAGACGTTCGACGTTTGACGTTTGACGGGGTTTGATCCTTGAAACGTGAAACTTGGAACTGGCGGGGATGCGTCGTGCACCTTGGATTGTGTAATCTCTATCCGCTTCTGCCTTTTGATTTTGACACTCGTCACGTTTACTTCGCCACCCTCCGCGCCTTTGCGCCTCTGCGCGAGACGATCATCGGCAGTGGCCGCCGAGGCCGGCGGCCCTCCAGCAGCGGCGGCACCCGCCGTGAAGAATGCCTGCTCGGTAATCTGCGTGATTTGTTGCGCGGCGTTGTAGGCGTAGGCAGACGACCACAATGGTTGATTGAGAGCGTTGGTGACGGCGATCTGACTGAGGCGGTTTTCGGCGTCATACGAAAGGGATTTGGTGAAGCGCGGCGCGGAGGCCGATCCCACCGTCATCGCGGATAGTTTGCCGTTGGGATTGTAGGCGTAGGAAGCGGAGATGTCAAATGACATTGGATGTTTGACGTTGGACATTGGAGGGGCGGAGGCGGAGAGGGATGTCAAGCGGTTGAGGGGGTCGTAGGCATAGGACGTTTGACATTCGACGTTTGACGTTCGACACATGCGCGCCGTGCGGTTGTTGGCGAGGTCGTAGGAGAAGAAGAGTGACGATGCAGGATACTGGATGCTGGATGCAGGATGTTTGGACGGGGGCTGTGCTTCCGCTGACGAAAGCGGCAGCGCTGCTGCCGCACTCCACAGAGCAGCTTCGCTGGTCAGACGGTTGAGGGCGTCGTAGGTGTTGCTGGTGGCGCCCAGCCAGTCGGTGTAAGAGGTCACATTGCCGTTTTCGTCGTAAGTGTAGGCCGTGGAATAGTGGAGGGATTCGGCGGGATAGACTTCCGCGAGATCGCGCGTGAAACCGTCCAGCCCGAAAGCGGGCGGCTGCGTGCAGTCGCGCGTGGCACAGCCTGGCTCGAACGGCGTGTAGCCCGCAAACACCAGCCGGCCCAGCGCATCGTAGACATTGGTCACCGCCACACCGCGCTCGTCCACCGCCCAGAGCTGCCGGTTAAGATTGTCAAAGCCCGCCGCGCGCCGCGTGCCGTCGGGGAACTCCACGCCCACCAGCTGCTCGTGGTCGTAATAATAGCGCGTGACATTGCCGCACCCGTCTATCAGCGCCGTTACCATGTCGCCGCAGAAGGTCTTCTCGACCGAGTCTCCGTTGGGAAAGACCGCGCGCACCAGATGGCCGGCTGCGTCGTAATAATTTGTCGTCCAGCGCCCGGCGCGGTCGCGCGTCATGATCAGATAGCCCGCCGCGTCATACACGTTCGACACATGCGTGCCGTCGGGGAACCATGTGGACGTCACGCGGTCCATGATGTCGTAGGTATTGGTAATGACATAGCGCGCCGCGGGCGTATTGCCCGGGCTGTTCACCACTGTCTGGCGGCCAAGCTCGTCGTAGGAATACGTTGTCACACGGCCGAGCGCGTCGCGCGTGGCGACAAGAAAACCGGCGCTGGTCACGGACGGCTCGCCGCCATACGACGCTTCCGGCTGTGCGACACGGTTCGGAGAATAGAAATTGCGCGTGATGCGGCCAAGCGGATCAATCGTTTTGATGGGCTGGCCGGCGATGTTGTACTCGGCCCGCGTGGCGCGCGCCAGCCCGGCGCTCTCCACCCAATTCGTCGGGAACAACTCGATGACGTTGGTCGTAACGCCCGGCGTGATTTCGTAGCTGGTTGTGACAGCGATGTTCTCGGGCACAAGATACACACCGGCGTCTTCAACGGACAAAACCAGATTGCCGCGCGCATCATAGGCATTGGTCGTCAGCGTGCCGCGCGCGTCGGTCGTTTCCAGCAGGTCCATGCCGTTGGGCGCGAAGACGCGGCGCGTCTGGTTGCCAAGCGCGTCGGTGTGGCCGGTCAGATTGTCGTAGCGGTCATAGATGAAGGCATTCGTCGCCGATGCGCCCACGCCGTCGTGCTCAACGAGGGAGATGGGCACCAAGCGCAGGGGATCGTATTCATAGGAAAATTGCAGGCGCCCATCCAGCGTGTTGGCTCGTTCCACGCCCAGCCACTGCCGCGTGGCGCGGTCGGCATAGAGGTCGTATTCCTTGATGTTCTGCGTGCCGGTGGCAGTGGTGGTGCGTGTCTTCACACCGCCGCCGAAATGGTGAAATTCCGATGTGCCACTGCGTTCATAGAGCTGCGTGGACGCGCCATTATTGGCGATGAGTGTCACGCGGCCGGGCTGGTAGCTTTGCGTGTCTTCGGGGCCAAACCAGCTGAACTCAGCGTAATGAATCGTCGTCGTGTCATACGCGGTGATAATGGCGGAGAGCAGCGGGAGGCGGAACACACTCTGGAGCTGCACATCAGGCGGGACATAATCGGTGTACACATAACGCACGGTTGAGCCGTCGGGGAGCGTAACGCGCTCGAGCAGCGTGATGGTGAAATCATTGATGTCGCCGGGCGGGTCGAACACCGTGCGGCTGGCATAGGCGAAGGACGCGGCGCGGCGCGGCGCGCCTGCGGCGGCATTGGTCAGCGCGACGATGCGGCCGGCGGCGTCGCGCGCGCTGTGGAGTTCCGCGTCTACGCGGTTGTTGGCCACGCGCGCCACGGGGCGCACGGGCGCGAGCGAGGCGTCCGGCGCGTTGCCGGGCGACCACGACGCCGCGCGCTGCACCGCCCTGGCGCTGCCATACGTGAATGTCAACTGGTTGCCATTGCGGTCGCACAGCGTGCCGGGCCAGATGCGCCGCGTGTGGAACACGATGCGCCCGCTGTTGGTTTCAGCCAGGTGATCGGACAACGCGAAATTGGTGAAATAGAGGCCGGACTGCCAATATGTGAGGGCGTGGTCATTCAGCGCGGCGCGGGTCAGCGCTTCGGGCGACCACGCGCGGCCCGTCGTGGCGTCCGAGCGGTCATCGGGCGCGGTGAAGGAGCAACTGGGCGCGGGCGCGTTCTGCAGCGCAGCGCTGTGTTCCCAGAGCCAGTGGTCATAGCCCTCCCTGATGTTTGCCGCGTTCAGTTCAAGACACGGCGTGATGTTGTCGGCCCAGCAATGGCCATAGGCGGACGGCACGGCATTGATGGCGTAGGTGGTTGTTTCCGATTGGCTGGTGCGGGAGACGGTTTTTGACAGCACGGGCGGGCTGTATGAGAGGAGCGGCGAGGGATCGGCGGGGCTGAGCGGCATGGCGGCGGCGAAGAGCGGCTGCAGCACACCGGGGGCGAACGTGACGTTGTTGATGGAACAAAGGGGATGGCCGGCGGGCTTGACGGGCGGCTCGGCGTCATCGCCTTTGGGGCGCGGGTCGGCGAAATTGACCCAGCGCGGCGCCTTCAAGCCGCGAAAGACATACGGGCGCGCCACCATGGGCCTGACGGCCAGCCAGTAGCGCGTATGATGCGCTGGATTCTCCGGCGATCGCAGAGCTGCAGTGATCTTGACATCGCTGTCTCTGCTGGGGTTGAAGAGCACCTCAATGGTTCTGCCAATGAAGGTGTTCTGATCAACGCCTTCATGCACCGTAATCTCAAGCGGGACGTTTTCAACAGCGCGAGCATGGACATAGAACTGGCGCCCACTGTGAATCGTGGCGGGAAGCATGAAACAGTCCACATCAGCCTGGTAATGTTCATTGCTGGGCCAGAGATAGCCGGTGAACTCGTTGGAAAACGCCAGCCGCCCGAGATGGGCGGTGTCGCTGTACGTGTCGGCAAAGTCATCGCTTAAAAAATGATGCCGCTCTATTTCTTCTCTATCCCATACTGACTTTAAGACCCAAAACATACCATTGTGTTCATAGGTCTTTACATGTGTGCCCTGAATTATGTCACATACCGCGAGAGGAGTGTGTTTCACAGTGCTTTCGAGAATGGTACCGTGGATGCGGTATGTCTCATAGAAGAGATTCATCTCATCGTAAATATCGCGTTTATATACACGCCAGAAATCCGAGACCCCATAAAACAGACCTAAGGGCATCACACCATGTAACTTGCAACGATTTCGATAGACGGTCTTAAACATCGCGAGATAGCCCTGTATCCAATATCCAGTCTTGCTCTCTCCTGCCGCTATACAGACTTCGTCGTGCTCATAGAGACAATGAACGATATTTGTGTGGGGCGCGCTGGCGTGTGCCATGAATGCAGACACAAGAAGAGATCCCAGAAAGAATGACATCACCGCTATGCGCGAAAGCATGTTGTGATGTGGGATGTTCATACATGTCTCACGTTGTGAAATCACGCTATGTTCGTTCCCTTGCAACAAAAACACGAGATGATCACGGTTGCGACGAAAACACGGAATGGCTCGGGTACGCCTGTTCCATAAAGAGTGGCTGTTTGATTTCCTCCACCGAGCAGTACGATCACGTTGCTGTACAAACCCTCTGCTGCCGGTGTGAATGTACATGTCACATCATGATAGGTGTTCGACTGTACCATATAGCCGGCGTCTGCAAGGATCGCAAACGGCGCGACAGCACCGGTGGCCATGCCGGTCACCAGCTCATCGCCCAGATTGACGACGCGCACGGCATTTGTCGCCGTATCGCCAACCGCGACATTGCCGAAATCTACGACGCGCTCTGTTACTGCAATACAAGGCCCGGTAGTAGAAAATTCATACGCGCCAATGTCCACGCGGTAGCCACGCACCCGCGCCTGGCCGGCCACATCCCACGCGCCCAGTTCCGCCATGTTCGTCCCCGCGTTGATGCAGGGCGAATCGCGCCGCAGCCGGAAATCCCCGCTGGCCACATCATAAAGGAGCGGATCTGCGGTGATGCATCCAATGCGATTCGAAAACACTGCTCCAGCACAAAAACGCACATCGCAATCTCGATTGATCTGGTTACTCACTCCGCCATAGACAATCGTGTTGCAGAGCGCTGTGGCCGTAAGGGACGCTATATTGTAAAGCGTACAGCCGAATATGTCTTTGGCGGTAATATTATGATTCTGTGCATCTGTACCGGCAATAACACAATTTTCCACCAGCGTCACGCCCCTGATTATCGTGCCACTCGGATTAAGCCTGATACAGCTTCTTCGAACAGTAGTCGTGCCAGTGAAATATGTCCACGATTCAACAAGATAGGATGCCTGGTCGCCGTTATTACTCAGGGCGCAGCTAACCATGTGAGCGTGACTTAAGACAACACAACACCACGATCGAGAATGCTTATGCCAGGCGATCTGACTACCAACCATATCAGATTCATGTATCATTACGGCGTCAACCAACTCCCCTCTATTGTGCTGTATAACGCAATCCTTAACGAGAGCAAGATAACCGTATATGCCACCAACCGTTGGCAATACATCAAGCCTTCCTCTGCGAATTCCGCCGTTATAGCTGATCGTGCTTGAATAGATGGCCGCCTTATCTTCCAAAAATACACCCCCGCCCCTTGAGCCAGCTCCATTGCTGATCACTAAAGAGCCCGCAATCCATGAGTTGGAAAGGCAACGAATACCACCACCCAGTGCGTATGCCTCGTTGTACACAACATGAGCATTAGTCAGTGCCGCACTGTTCACCATAAACACTCCTCCACCTGTTAGGTCATTCGTTCCGGCGTTCGATGTGAAGCCGCGCGTGATGGTGAAGCCGGAGAGAGTCGCGCCGTTGGCCAGATACACGCCGCGCACAGCCTGCGGGCCGTTGGTCAAAACCGGATCCGGCGCGCCGGCAATAATCGTGTGCTCCGGGCCGAATACGCTCTGCATGGTGATTGGTTTTGTCACCACCAGCCGGTTGGTGAGCGACTGGCCCGGCGCGGGCCGCCCGCCGCTGGCGTATGCGCCCGTCATCACCAGCACCACATCGCCGTCCTGCGCCACATCCACCGCATCCTGAATATTCGTCGCCGCCGTCAGCCAGTTGGTGAACGGCGGCACGTGCAGCCCCTCCAGCGCCACATAATTCGTTTGTCCCAGGCTCACACCGGCGAGAATCAATATCAGCAGTCGTGTGTGTTTCATGATGACTTCCTTGGTCATTGGTCATTTGTCATTGTTCATTGATCATTGGTCATTTAGTCGTTTGCCCGGGGTGACGAACCACCCAACTTACGCGATCAGCGCTCGCGTGTACAGCTTCCCCAAATTGTAAATTGTAATTTGTCAATTGTAAATCCCCATCCCTCTCCGCGATCGGCGATCGCGGCTACAGTGTCCTTTCCAAATCGTAAATCGTAATTCGTAATTCGTAAATCCCCTACTGTCTGCCGACGATCAGATAATCAAACGCAAACCCGCTGGCAGCCTTTACTTCGAAGCTGTTGGCTGTCTTGCTGGTCACATAATATGGCGTGGTGGCCTGGCTGGTGGGCGTGATAATGACAATGTAATTGCCAGCGATATTCAGATTATGCGCCACGGTTTTGCTGTTTGACCAGCCGGCCTGCACGGAGCCGGCGGCGTTATTGCCGATGCGTACAATCTGAGCATTGGCCGGGCCGCCCACGGTCCAACTGCCCGCCACGCGCAGTTCTGGAACTGTGAGACTACCGCTCATGGTATCGCCGCTGGCGTTGACGTAGCGGGCGTCGGCGTCTGCTTGCGACATGCCGCCTGCCTCCGCGGCGGCATGTCGCAAGCAGAC
>Ga0209101_1002712_pt1 | contig 11362 bp, 8 predicted proteins | sample ConPoolayeCmetaG_FD_185481 | JGI IMG/M metagenome (GOLD analysis project Ga0209101, IMG submission 185481) | Hot spring microbial mat communities from California, USA to study Microbial Dark Matter (Phase II) - Cone Pool mat layer C metaG... ... | reverse complement strand
CCCTGGCGTACTTACATAGCCAGAACCCACCGATTTTACATCGCGATATCAAACCCTCAAACTTAAAATACACACCCAGCGGCATATTGAAACTAGTTGATTTTGGCCTGGTCAAAATTTTATTAAGTGATGAAGTAACCGTTACCATTGTTCAGGGGAAAGGCACTGCGTTATATACTCCCCTAGAGCAATATGGTGGAGATGCCCACCATACAGATACGCGGAGCGATATTTATGCTTTCGGAGCAACGCTTTACCATCTTTTGACCAACACGCCCCCGGTTGAAGCGCATGAGCGGTTCTTGAAGCCTGATTCTCTTGTTCCACCTCGGCAGATCAACCCGGATATCAGTGTGCGTACCGAACGGGCAATCTTATGGGCGATGAGTCTACACCCTGAAGATCGGCCGCCAGATGTTGAGACGTTTCGGCGGGCTTTGTTGGGCGATATCGATACGACTGCTTCACCAAAGATTCGCCTCCCGACGCCAACAGTGCTGGACTTGATTAGCTCACCTCTTGAGCTAACGCTGGCGCTCGTGGCGCTCGGCGTCACTTTACTGAGCTTGATCCTGACATTTGTCCGCTAGCAAAGAGACTTTTGCGACTTTTAAGTACCCTGGGTAGCCAAGTCAAGGCTAATCCAACGACTGCACCAAAGGTGCTTACCAGAATCACGCCACCTGTTCCGAGCCTTAGCAGAATTTGTTGACTGCCTGGGAGTTGTAAAGCCAGGTAGGAATAAGCCGAGAGCCCGCCAATAATGGCTGCTAAGCCACTTTGAACTCCGGCGCGGATCTGTCCGAGGAAGGTGGCCATCCGGTAGCTGCCAAAACCAATCCCTACAGCTACAATCAAACTGATGAACCAGTCTAGGAAATTCAGAACATGTGGAGTGGGAGATTGAGGGGCAGGCGTTTCCAAAACCGGCAGAGTCGGGGTGGGAGAAGGAGAAGGGGTTGATGTGGCCGGTTCGGTAGGGGTAATGATGGTAATCAGTTGAACTTCTTCTTTCGGGATTTCCAAACGAATAACATCTGACTGTTTGGCAGGGTAACTTTCGGCGCGGATTTCCCAAATACCAGCACTGGTTAGTTTAATCATTGCTTTAGCAATTCCGTTTTGGGTGGTCACCGGCTGCGGTAAGCTAACCAGTTCACCAGAGGCGTTGATAATAAAGTGAACAGGGGTGCCATCGGGCACAGGGTTACCGTTGTGATCAAGGATAATGCCGGTACGAATGGGTAGTAAATCGCCAATCTTAAAACCGGGCAATGCTGTTGGTTGAGGGGTGCTTGTTTGTACCTCAGGTTCGAGATCGATGAAAAGAGAGATATTTTGATTAGGGTTTGGGGAAGTCGCAGTGATGAGATCATAGCCCGCCCCGGGCACCGAGACAGGTAAGGCGCCTTGAGGAATGATTTCTTTGAATAGCAGACGAGCAGCCGTCTCGACAAAGACTGGCGAAGCGCTGTATAAGCCATAATAGGCGCTTAACTTGGAAATGTCTGTGGCATCCAGATAATAGGGTGCTCCGAAGGCAAATACCACAATCTTCTTTTGTTGTAAAAGGTCCGGGCGCTCGGTCAAAAACCTCTGGAGTGCCTGAGAACTGGGAATATTCTTATCCACATTCAGCATGGCAAAGATAATCCATGTGGCACTCTTTAACGAGCTTTCAATGGGTGGCGCATCGGGTTTTTTGTTCAGCATTAGGGTCAAATCATCAAAAGAATAAGAGATAATGTTAGTCGGCCAGATTTGTCCGCTTCCCTGAGAACCATATAATCGTTTGATTTGCTCGGCTAAATCATCAACTTCGAGCAGCGTTTGAGTGGGGCATTGGGAGCATTGTTGATAGGTGCGAACGTCGGTAAAGATCACCAGCCGGTCATTGATCCTGGGGGGATTGGGGAGGTTGCTGGATAATTCTTCCGCCTTTGGGCTGATGAGCGTTGCCGCGTTGCGGGCGACTTCAATACTTACTTGCTGGTTCTTGCCAATCTCCTCTCCCGACTCTATTGAAGAAAGGACTGCATCCAAGTTGAAACGAGGATAGAGACGGTATTTCAGGGTAAGAATGCGCAATACAGCTTGATCGACTCGTTGGGCAAAAGTTGGGTCGTCGTCATATTTTTGGCGGAAAAATTCTAACACCCGCCGAATGCTGGTTAACGAGTCGGAGTCTCCGTCTGAGATGATGCTCCCAAGGTGAATAAGGTCATTTCCAGAGAGAAAGGCGTTCAGGGCTACCAAGCGAGCATCGAACTTTTCGTTGTTGAGTTGATAAAAGTTTCGCACGGCTGGAGCAGAAAGGTTCTCACAGACCATTAAACCGCCGGCATTGCGCCATTCTGCGATGGGGCTCAGATTTACCAGCAGTTTAAAGGCCTCTGGATCCAAACTAATCGGGCGGGTAGTTGTGCGAATGTTCTCCTGGAAACCCTGATAGCGAATATGGGCAGCTAACAGGCCGTCAGCTTTAGAAGCTTCATTTCCGGCATTGCCGGTAACGGTAAAAAAGGGCAATAAATCGAAATTTTTTAATTGTTCGAGAGATTTCCGAACCGTAGCAACTTCAACTTCGGGAGAACGATCGGCTCCGCCGTTGCCTGGAAAATTCTTTGCCACCACAGCCATTTTGCCCTGACTACCTGTGTGTACTCCGCTAATATAGGCGCTGCCCAAGACGCTAACCCAATAGGGATCACCTCCAAATGAGCGTGTACCTAAGTCGATTGAACCCTCTATCCGTGGAGTTTCCAAAACATCTAAAGCAGGTCCAAGCAGGAGATTAAAACCCAGGGCGGAAAGCTCCTTGCCAAGCACTTCGCCAACCTGTTGAGCCAGATCGCTACTCCACGTTGCGCCAATCGACATAGCGTCCGGTAAAATTGTCACTCTATTAAAGATTTGAGCATAAGGCGGCCCTCCTCCTTCCTGAGAAATTCCAATGAAGAGGGGGATATATTCGCCTGGCGGAATAGGGGTGGTTGTGGTAAGGGTAGTCGTAAAGGCTGATGCTTTAATGGACTGTAGGGTTCGATTCAAGGCTTGGGTTTGTTGGATGATATTCTCTGGATGGGTAAAATTATCGTTTGCTGCAGAGAGAACGACGCCGCTGATTTTCTCTTGGGTAATCAGTGTGTAAATCGGATCTGTCTCAGTAATTGTAGAGCCTTTAAAGGATACCAAAAAAAGTTGGCCAACTTTCTCCGCAGTAGTTAAGCGAGATAACAGTGCCTTTGCCTGTTCCTCAGGATTTTGTGCTTGCTCAAATCCTTTTGCCGATCCCTGCTTGGGTAAAGGGATGAATGTTATTATGAAAATGAGGAGTAACAACCAATTTAATAAACGAGCTCTCATTCTCTCGTTTCCTGTTCAAGGATTTGGAGCAGGAGTTCCCGCCGTTCGGCGCCACTCATTAGTTCCAACCGGCGAATTCCAAGCGGATCGATCTGTTGGCGAAGCAAATTTAATTCTTGCTCAGTAGGCAAAGGGGTTTCAACTATGTCGGGAGCCAATTCTAACGAAAAGCCCGTGTGTCTTTGAACTTGCTCGATCGTTACCCCTGGATGGAGGCTGACAAGACGCATGATCCCATCTTGAAAGTCAAATTGTCCTAAGTCAGAGACCAGATAGACAGCTCCTCGGCCTCTTTTCCGGGCAGGTGAGTGCCCTAAACCGGAACAAAGGTCGATTTTCTCAACGAAAGTCACTTTGGAGTGACGGGGTACGTACAAATAGATGTCGCTGATGAATGAAGTGACATCAGGGATGCCACCTGTCCCGGGTAACCGCAGACGTACTTTCGGGTTTTCTCGGGTTAGGAGTTCTTTTCCTAGTGCTACATTATTGAAGTTGCCATATCGGTCAATTTGGGCAGGGCGGAAGAATTCCTTCGGTTTCAAGGTAGGCAAAATATCTGCCGCAGCCCGCACAAATCCGACATGAGTCAAAGCCTGGTCTAGCCATAAATTTTCAATCTTTGAGATACTTAAGGGCGCTGGATCGCGGCAAATGCTTTGTCCAATAGCTGAAGCGAAATAGAGGTGAGGCGCGTGGGTGTACCTTGCAAGCAGATAAGCGGCTGCTACGAGGGGAGTGGCTATTCCTTGTGCCACGATATCCCCATCCTGAATCTGGCGAGCCATGCAAACAACCATGATTTCATCAGGGGTGATCTGGTTCATTTTTTCGATTCTACAATGGTGTGATGAAGATGTGGGTCAATATTTCCCCCAGAGATGACCAACAAAGCCGGCCGTTCGGTTACTTTGCCAGATAAGATCGCAGCAAGGACAACTGCGGCTGAGCCTTCGATCACTTGACGATAGGAGAACCAGGCATAGCGAATGGCCGCGCGAATCTCTTCCTCACTGACCAGAAGGATTGCATCGGCGTATTCTTTAACCAGTGGAATGGTGATCGAATTCTCTTCGACTGCGCCGGCCAAACCATCCGCAATGCTGGGTGCTTCGATCGCCGATTCCTGAGTTCCGGTGTAATAGAGATGCTTCATGTGAGGAGATGCTTCTGATTGAACACCGATCAACTTGGGAAGTGCGGATGCCTTTGGCAAAAAAGCCTCTAACGCTGCTCCAATTCCGCTAAGCAACCCTCCTCCACTTACCGGAACAAGCCAGGCTTTCAGGTTGGTTTCGGCTAATGTATGGAGAGTCTCAACGGCCAGCGTGCCTTGTCCGGCGATAATCTGGACATCGTTATAAGGTGAGATATAGGCTTGTCCTGTTTCTCTGGCAAACTGAATGGCGAATTTTTCGGTTTCGGTGTACCCTCCCTGTACATACCTGGTTTCTGCACCAAGCTCTTGAATTGTTTTCACCTTAACTTGTGGTGCGGTATGTGGAACGAAAATAGTCGCTTTGATGGCGGCTTTGTTGCAGGCATAGGCTAATCCGGCGCCGTGATTTCCGGCTGAGGCAGCGACGATTCCCTGTTGCCGCTCCCATTCGGCTAAAGATAAGATTTTATTCATGGCGCCCCGCAATTTGAATGAGCCGGTTATTTGCTGATTTTCCCACTTGAGATAAACCTTAAGCTCTGAATCAAAGGTTATGGGCGTGGCATGAATATAGGGCGCAATCCGTTGATAAGCGTTCTCAATCCATTCTTTAGGGATCATGAGTCCTTCCCGGTAATTTGTTTGAATGCTTTTCGTTGCTCTTGGGCGAGAATTGGATCGTCAGTGAAAATTCCATCAACGCCCATTTCGAACAGCGTGCGCATGCTTGCAGCGTTGTTGACCGTATAGACATTCACAAGATGACCCTTCTGATGGTGGGCAGATAAAAATTTGGGGTTTACATCAGCGTAATAGGGATGGATTGCCTGATAGGGGAGAATTTCGCCAAAACGGGAGCGGGCAAGCCAGCCTTGTTTTCCACCCATAGCTAGTAAAGCGATGGGCACTTCGGGGAGGAGTTTTTTTATTTGCCAGAGAGCAATAGGGTTGAAGGAGGAAAAGAAAATATTTGCTTGTAGCTTCCACTTCTCAACTAGGATTGCTACTTGTTGAGGTAGCGAGTCAAAAGGACTGGCATAATTTTTCAGTTCGATGTTGATTAGCGCTCGATCTCCAACCAAGTCAAATACTTCTTCCAGGGTGGGAATTCGTTCGCCCTGGAAAGAAGAATCAAAGAAACTGCCGGCATCCAGTTTTTTAATCTCGGCTAAGTTCATTTGATTGATTTTGCCTTTGAACCCTGTTATTCGTTCTGTACTCGAATCATGGAAGACAATCACTTTCTGGTCTTTTGTGAGAGTAGCATCGAGTTCAATGGCGATAACATTTTGCTTGAGGGCAAGCTCAAAGGAAGCCAGCGTGTTTTCAGGCGCATAAGCGCTTGAGCCTCGGTGGGCAAAGATGATCGGGCGTTGGAGTTCAAAAAGTCTGTTTTGCTTCATACAGGGGGGTTTATCGGGACTCAGAAAGGGTTCTTTGGCTTAAATGTCAACAAAATAGGATTCGGCGGCGCGATCGATAAGCTCTTTGGACATAACCGGCTCAACCCCTAAGTAACGGGAGATATCCAGAATCTGATCACAAAGGTCGCGGGGGTGAGAAGCGCGCAATTTGCGGCCGCGCTTGATATACCATTCTTGAAGTAGATAAGCGAGGCCTTGGTCGCTGTAAATCACCCCCTTAATGGAAGCGATGCGTTTGAAAATTTCCCGAAATTCATCGTAGGACGGATCGCCGATTTCGATTTTATGGCGTAATCTTCTCAGGAAGGCTTCGTCAACGAGATCGCGCGGAGGTAAGTTGGTGGAAAAAATCACCAAAACGTCAAACGGAATTTCGACTTTCCGGCCGGTTTTCAAGGTTAGATAGTCAATCCGATTTTCTAAAGGGACAATCCAGCGATTCAGTAAATCACGCGGCCGAATTTGTTGTCGCCCAAAGTCGTCGATGAGTAATATGCCTCCGTTCGCTTTCATTTGAAAAGGAGCTTCATAATACTTATTGGTGTCGTCGAAAACAAGATCAAGACTCTCCATGTTTAACTCACCACCGGTGACAATGAAGGGGCGGCGGATTTTGATCCAGCGCGGATCGCGCCGGCCGGTTGATTTCAGTGTTCCGGTCCCAACTGCGGTTGTATTTTCTTCTCTGGCAAGTTGATGATTTACATTGTCAAATAACTTAACTACCTGACCGTCAATGTAAACCGCGTAGGGGATATACATGGAATCTTGCAGGATCATATTGCCAATGCTACGGGCAATGCTGGTTTTGCCATTGCCAGGTGGCCCATACAGAAATACTGAAGTACCAGAATTAACTGCCGGACCGATCCGTTGATACGTTCTTTCATTTATGACCAGAGCCGAAAGGGCTTGATGGAGTAAACGGGCGTTGAAATAGGATTTCGCCCGGCTTTGGCGTAAAATTGCCATGTTATAGTTCTTAATCGGCACCGGCGCAGGTCCAGCATATTGACTGCGCTCGAGCGCCTCGCGGGCGCGAGTGATTCCCAGTCCGGTTATTCCATACACATAGGAGCCTTCCCCCAAGCCCATTTGCTGAGAAGATTTTACCTCGACAAATTTCTCTCTCTTTAAAGCTTCCATGATTTGGTCAACAATGCCACTGAATGGTAAAGCAATTTCTTCAGCAATCTTGAATCCACTCAGGTAGCCCTGGAAATAAAGGAGTTTTAGAACCAGGTCCTGAAGCCATAAGGCAGATAGCCCGGTGTCTTCAATGCTGGTAATCGGAGGGGGTATAAAAGCTGGTGTAGGTTGGGGTGAATTCGCACTGACCTCAGTTTTCGATCGTAACAACGTCATACGAAAACTCCTTTTTCTCTGTATTTGATTATAGCATGGTCAATCCAACCTGATGAGTGAGTTGTTCGCCCAGGTTTTTCCTGCAGATGCGGGTATAATCAGGCGCATGAAACTATCTGTTATCGTTCCAGTTTACAATGAAAAGAACACCATTCAAGAAATCCTAAATCGGGTGCTGAAAATGCGACTTGCTGATGAGATTGTCGTTGTGGATGATGGCTCAACCGATGGCACCCGCGAAATCTTGGCGAAATATTTTCACCAGAAGCCTTTTCGGGTGATTTTACACGAGAAGAACCAGGGCAAAGGAGCTGCTATTCGAACAGGGTTACAAGTGGTACGTGGGGATGTCATCCTGATTCAGGACGCAGACTTAGAATATGATCCACGTGAATATCCGAACCTGTTGAAACCCATTGAGGAAGGGGTGGCTGATGTTGTATATGGCTCGCGATTCCTGGGTGCTCCGCGGCGACCAATTTTATTCTGGAATATGGTTGCCAATAAAATTCTAACCTTGGTGACGAACATTTTATACAATAACATCTTGACCGATATGGAGACTGGATATAAAGTCTTTCGACGGGAGGTGATTGAAGGGATTCGGCTGCGTGCTAATCGGTTCGATTTTGAACCCGAATTTACGGCAAAGATCTTGAAGAGAAAAGTGCGCATTTTTGAAGTGCCTATCGCTTTTTATCCTCGAGATTATTCCGAGGGCAAAAAAATTAGAATGAAAGATGCCTTTGAGGCAATGTGGACTTTATTTAAATATCGATTTGTAGATTAAGCGAGGTTATGGCAAACTTTTTGAAAGCTTGATGTCACGAACATTTAGTTGAAGGTAGGAGTTTCCGTTATAAGCGTTTTTTTCAATGTGGTAAAGCATATCAATCCGGCCATGTAATTTTTCAGCTAGATCACCCCGTCGAAAAGCAACACATCTCCATGCCGGAGGCACCTCGAAACGCAAGTGGCTTTGGTCTTTACCGATCGTTTTAACGTTCTTCGGTTCTACAGCAAAGGAAACGAAAGAGGGAGAGGGGTTCCCGTAGCCGGTGGGTTGGAATTTTTCTAAAGTTGGGAAAAGCGGATACTCGCGGAGCAGTTTCCCGATTTGCACCAGGTCGATCGGCAGGTCGGCGCGCAGTTTAGGCTTCAGGGTTTTTGTCCCTAATTCGCGATCGGCAATTTGCTGTAGTCGCTCAATTAATTCCTCAAAACGATCTTTTTGGATGGTAAAACCGGCTGCTGCTGCATGACCTCCGTGATATTCCATCAAATCCTGACATTCGTCCAGAGCTTGGGTGATATGGAATTCTGGAATGCTGCGGCAAGAGCCGCGAATAAAACCATTGAACTCGGTGGCGACAATTGCCGGGCGATAAAAAGATTCAACCAGGTGAGCTGCCACCAGACCTATCACCCCAGAGTTAAAGCTGGCATCATAGGCAACGAGAAGTGGAGTTGATTCTAAGGATGCGATGGCCATTTCGGTAGCTTGAAGGTCGTGCTGGAGCGTGATCTCCTGCCGTTTACGATTTTGGTTATCTAACTCTTGGGCAAGTTTCAGGGCTTGATGCGGATCGTTTGTGGTCAATAATTCAAAGGCCGCAAACGCTGATTCAAGTCTTCCTGCAGCGTTCAGGCGCGGAGCAAGAACGTAGCCAACGTGATAGGCGGTGATGTCTTGGGCTTCAAGGCCACTGATGTTAATAAGGGCTTTCAATCCTATTCGCTGGGTCTGCCTGAGTTGAGTCAATCCGTTCGCAACCAAAATTCGGTTTTCACCGGTTAAAGGAGCAATGTCTGCAATGGTGCCCAGGGCAACCAGATCTAAGTAACGATGCGCAGTAGGCTCGGAAGGGCCGAGTCTCTGTTCCAGTGCCTGGATGAGTTTATAAGCAATCCCAACTCCACTTAATTCCGGGTAAGGATAAGACTCTCCGATTTGTTTGGGATTTAGCATGCAAATGGCATTGGGAATCCAGTCGTGAGGTTGATGATGATCGGTAATAATCAGATCCAAACCGATAGAGCGGGCATAATCTGCTTCGTTGTTAGCCCGCGCCCCACAATCCACTGTGATGACAAGTTTAACTCCCTCAGTCTTCAAGGTGCTTAATCCTTCCTGGCGAACCCCGTAACCCTCTTCAAATCGGTTAGGGATGTATGGACGGACATTGCAACCAAGATTTGTTAGGTAATCAAAAAGCAGAGCTGTGCCGCTGACCCCGTCAACGTCATAATCGCCATAGATAGCGATTTTTTCGTTATGCTGGAGCGCAAAACGAATGCGATCAACAGCGATCTCCATACCTTTCATCAGCCATGGATCATGGGCTTTATCCAGGGATGGGTTGAGGAACGCTTCGGCTGCTTCGGAGGTGTAAATGCTGCGATTGAAGAGCAGTTGTCTGAGGATTGGGGGGTAATCCTGAAGGGCTTTCTCTACGGATGAGGGTACAGGTCGGTGTTGAGAGAGAATTTCCCACTGATAATCGAGAAAACTTGGGCTTGTTCTGTTCATCATGGATACGAAAAAGTATAGCACAGTCTGAATACGTTTCAACCAGAATGCTTAAGAGATTCTTAGGAAAAGTTGACGATGAAACGAAAGGCTGCTATGATGAAGCAGGTATGAGATCTTCAAAAGTCTTCTCAGCTCTCGAATACTTCCGCAGAGAGCTTTCCCAGGTTTTTCGCTGGCTATCACCCGGCATCGGCGTTAAACGATGGTTGTTACTTACCTTGATGGGAACCACCCTGATCGGCATTGGCCTTGGGATAGTAATCCTGCATATTTATCGGACGGCGCCTGAGACCTGGTGGTTGCCCTTGCTCTCTGCAGCTTCGCTGCGTTTCTTATCTCGCCCTCTCCGAGCGATCATCTTCATCCTGTTGGGATTGGGAATGGTATTCGGTGGTATTTACGGGATTAACCGTTCCTTAATGACACCTTTTATAAAGCCGGGAAGGAAAGTTGTCGATGAACTTACCGTTCATCGCAGGCGAGAACGAGGAATCAAGATTGTCGCCATTGGAGGGGGACATGGGTTGGCAACCTTACTAAGAGGATTAAAGGAATACACCTATAACCTGACAGCCATTGTAACCGTTGCGGATTCGGGAGGCTCTTCTGGGAAGCTGCGCAAAGAGATGGGCATCTTGCCGCCAGGAGACTTAAGAAATTGTTTAGCGGCATTGTCTAACGATGAGGCTTTATTATCCCACCTTTTTCAATATCGTTTTGCGGATGGGCAGCGCGGCCTTAACGGGCATTCGCTGGGAAATCTCTTGATTACAGCCTTAGCAGAGATTACCGGCAGTTTTGAAGAGGCTGTGGCCGAGTCGGGGCGAGTGTTGGCTGTGCGAGGACAAGTTCTGCCTTCCACCCTGCAACAAGTTGATCTTGTCGCAGATGTTCATCTCCCGCTGGTAACGGGAGGAGTGCGAGTTGAGGGAGAGAGTGAAATTCCTCGCTCGAGTTGGCGCGTCAAACGAGTATACCTTCAGCCTAGTTCTCCGCCGGCATACCCTGAAGCTATCAAGGCAATCCTTGGGGCAGATTTGATCGTGATTGGTCCGGGTAGTTTATATACCAGCATTTTGCCGAACCTGCTTGTTCCGGAAATCAGCCAGGCGATTCGTAGCAGCAAAGCTGTAAAGGTATATGTTTGCAATATCGCTGCTCAACCGGGCGAAACCGATCATTACACCTGTGAGGATCATGTGCGCGTCATTGAAGACCATGTTGGCAAAGAGTTGTTTCAAGTTGTCTTAGCCAACCAGCCGCCCAAGGAGGCTGCAGGCGAAACTATAGAGTGGGTGACTGTCCAGGGCGGTCAGAAGATGAATTATCTTTTTATACAGGAAAAGGTATATGACGAGACACAGATTGCCCGTCACGATTCGGATTTGCTTGCCAAAAGTTTGCTGGCAATCTATCAACGCATGCGCAGTTAAAGATGTCATCAGGCAGCTTAGATTGTGAAGAAATGCACATTCTAATTTTTGTAAGAATCGAGTAAAATAGGTAAGATAAAGC
>Ga0209101_1002711_pt1 | contig 11364 bp, 6 predicted proteins | sample ConPoolayeCmetaG_FD_185481 | JGI IMG/M metagenome (GOLD analysis project Ga0209101, IMG submission 185481) | Hot spring microbial mat communities from California, USA to study Microbial Dark Matter (Phase II) - Cone Pool mat layer C metaG... ... | reverse complement strand
GCCCAGGCCGACAGGCAGCCCGAACGGCGGGTTGTTGAGCACGCCGGGCTGCTGGGACGTCCCGATCCAGCGTTCCAGCGCCGCGGTCATGTTCTCGGCCTGCGCCGGGGTGGCCGCCCCGGCCAGCATCGCCGCGGTCACGTCCGGCGGCGTCGCGACGTTGGCCTTGGCGCGGGCCAGGGCCTTCAGCTGGGCCTCCGCGCTCATCACCACCCGCTCCAGCTGCAGCCGCCGCGGCGAGGAGGGCATCTCCGACAGATAGGACCAGGTCGCCAGCGTCATCAGCCGGGCGATCCGATCGACGAAAGGCACGGTGTTGCGGGCCTCGGCGATCTTGAGCGCCTGCTCGCCCATCCACGAGGCGATCTCGCCGTCCTGGGGGCCCGGAAGCAGCGTCTGCCGCGCGATGGCCTCCAGCCGGGCGTCCATCACCGCCTGGACGGCCGGAACCACGGCTTCCGACCGGGGCCCGCTGCGCACCAGGAGAATCTGGAGCTGGGCTCCCAGCGCCACGGGATCGCTTTCGGCGGCCGCGGCCTTCTGGACCGCCGCCAGCAGCGAGTTCCACTGCTGGTTGTCGGTCTTGTCCGCCACCGCCGCCAGTCCGCCGGCGGCGAGGTAGCGGACCGCCGGCGCCGGATCACTCAGCGCCGGCGTGAAACAGGCCGCCGCTGCGGCGGTGTCGGCGTTCGGCAGAACCGCCTGAGCGGCCAGAAGGGCAAATCCCACGGCCATCGGCTTGCGGGCTTCGGCGGAGGCCGGAGGGCTGTTGTACTGCCGCGCAACGATCTGAAGCACCAGCTGGGCCAGCCCATCCTTGAAGGCCTTGGTCGCGTTGGATGCCCGGAAATGCTCGGTGATCGTCGCCACCAGCGCCGAGCCCTGTGCGGCAACCGCCTCGTTGGCCGTCAGGGCCAGAAGCCCCGAGACCTGCTGCTCCAGCCAGTTCTGCACGCGGTCGCGATCGATGACCTGCAGATCCGTGGTGCGGATGAGGGCGAAATCAGGCGTGGAATCCTGCCCCAGGGCCGGCAGACCCTGCAGGCCCAGGGCCGCTGCGGCCAGAGCGATCGCGGTCAGCGTCTTGCTCATCGGTTGCCCCATGAGTTTCGGAGCGTTTCGTGCCGCATCGGCGCGCTGACGCGGCGCGTCGGCGGTGTTCCGAATTCACGGCAGGACGGGGCTCACCTCGCCCCGCATGCTTGCGCACCCCCCGCAACAGCCGGCGAGAACCGACCGCGCCGAGGGCGGACTGTACCGTATCGGCCGCAAGGGACGATGTCAACAGGTGCCACTGAAAACCTTGCCAGGTAAGAGCTTAGGCCGTTTCCGACGGCGCAGGGACGCACTTGCCGACCCGCCTGGAACCGCCCGCCGGCCGCTTGACGGGGCAGTTTGTGACTTTGTACATTGGGCCTATGATGGCCGACACCTCCCAGGGTCGCGGTGCCGAGGCCGGCGGGGGCCGGGGGGAGACGGTACCCGAGCCGGCTGTGCGGAGGCTCAGCCTGTACCTGCGGGAACTGGAAGGGCTGCTCGACCGGCAATGCGAGACCACCTCCAGTCGCCAGCTCGGCAGCCTGCTGAACCTCACCGATGCTCAGGTCCGCAAGGATCTGGCCTGCTTCGGGCAGTTCGGGCACCCCGGAGTCGGCTACCGCGTCAGCGAGCTGGTCGTTCGCATCCGCTCGATCCTGGGCACCGACCGCACCTGGAACGCGCTGCTGGTCGGCGCGGGGCACCTGGGGCGGGCGCTGCTGAGTTATCGCGGATTCGCCAGGAAGGGATTCCGGCTTGTCGCCGCCTTCGACAATGACCCGACCAAGGTCCATCAGCGCATCGGGGCCGAGCCCGGCATTCTGGTCGAGCCGATGGAGCGGCTGCCGCAGGCGGTGAAGCAACGCGACATCGAGATGGCGATTCTCGCCGTGCCCCAGGGCGTCGCTCAGACGGTGGCCGACCGGCTGGCGGAAGCGGGCATCAAGGGCATCCTGAACTTCGCTCCGACCTCGATCAGCGTTCCGGCGCATGTGTCCGTCGCCACGGTCGATCTGGCGGTGCACCTGGAGCAGCTGGCCTTTCGGATCTGCACGCGACAGGTGGAACTCGAGCGCCCCGCGGGCCAGGGGCCGCGACCGGGTCAGGCGTGCGGGGGCGGTGCCGACCGGCCGGCCGGGCAGAGGGGGTGAACGGCGATGCGCGAGCCGGACGACGATCGTGATCTGCCCCAGGACATCGACCTGGAGGACTCCGAGGACGACAATGGCCTGATCGAGTGCCCCTCGTGCGGACTGGTGGTGGAGGAGCTGGCCGACCGCTGCGAACATTGCGGCGACTGGATCATCCAACCTTCGGAGGCCCAGCGACGATCGCAGGGCTGGGCCTGGCCGGCGGCGGTGGCGATCCTGGTGGCGGTGATCCTGGTCTACTGGTTGAGGCTGTAGCCGGCCCGCGTGCCGGCCCCCGCCGGCATGCGGGGGACGGTCGCAGGCCGCCCGATCGAGCGGCCCGCGAGCCTGCGGCCGGACGGGAGAATCCGCGATGTCCTTCCCTCGAACCCGTTTCCGCCGGCTGCGGGCTTCGCCCGGGCTGCGGCGCATGGTGCGCCAGACCCGCCTGAGCCCCGCCGGACTGATCCGCCCGCTGTTCGTGCGTCCCGGCCGCGGGGTGCGCCGGCCGATCGCCTCGATGCCGGGGCAGTTTCAGCTCTCGGTGGACACGCTGGCCGACGAGTGCGCGGCCACCGCGGACCTGGGCATTCCCGCCGTGCTGCTGTTCGGCATTCCCGAAGACAAGGACGCGACCGGGTCGGCGGCCTGGGCGGACGACGGCCCGGTTCAGCAGGCCGTCCGGGCGGTCAAGAGCCGCGTGCCGGAGCTGGTCGTGATCACCGATGTGTGCCTGTGCGAATACACCGACCACGGCCACTGCGGCGTGGTGGTGGATCGCCCCGGCGGCGCCGTGGTGGACAACGATGCCACGCTGGAACTGCTGGCCAGGATGGCCGTCTCGCACGCCCGGGCCGGGGCCGATATCGTGGCTCCCTCGGACATGATGGACGGGCGGGTGGGTGCCATCCGCCAGGCCCTGGATGCCGCGGGCCTGTCGTCCACCCCGATCATGGCCTACGCCGCCAAGTTCGCCAGCAGCTACTACGGACCCTTCCGCGAGGCGGCCGGGTCGACGCCGCGCTTCGGAGACCGCAAGACCTACCAGATGGATCCGGCCAACGGCGACGAGGCCCTCCGCGAGGTCGCCGCCGACATCGAGGAGGGCGCCGACATCGTCATGGTCAAGCCGGCGATCCACTGTCTGGACATCATCCGGCGGGTCAAGGAGCGGTTCGGCATGCCCACCGCGGCCTACCACGTCAGCGGCGAGTACGCGATGCTCAAGGCGGCCGCGGCCAACGGCTGGCTCGACGAGGGCAGCGCCGCCCTGGAGGCCGCCACCGCCGTCTTCCGGGCCGGCGCCGACCTGCTGATCACCTACTGCGCCATGGACCTGGCCCGCTGGCTGCGCGCCGGCGGCTGAGGCGGCGGGGCGTGCCGGAATCCGCTCAGGACGACCATCGCACGGTCACGATCTGCCTGGGCCTGACTTCCAGAGGGACGGCGCCGTCCTTGACCGGCAGAGTATCGCCGGCCGCGCCCTCCAGATTGACCAGCTGGGCCTTGGCGGGGGCCCGAGCGGGGGCCACCCGGACCTGGGTGGCCCGGTCGGTGGGGTTGAACATCCGGACGGAGGGTCCTTCCTCGCGCCGGGCGTGCTGCACCGCGGTGACCACGACGTCGCCGGAAACCTGGAGGAATCCGTGTCGCGGCGGCAGGGTCCGCTCGGGCCGCTGGACCGTGGCAGGCCCGTGCAGGTCGCGGTGATCGCGCCGGACGACCCTCAGGCCGGCGGCCAGCTGCTGCCCCATGCGACACAGCCGGGTGACGTCCGGCGCTCCGGTCAGCGGCACAATGCGGAAGGCGAAGGTATGCGTGCCCTGGATCTGGCCGCCCTCGTTGCCGCTGGTCAGAACCGCCTTGATGAACGAACGCAGGAGCGTCAGCGCGATCGGACGGTCCGGCAGATCCCGCACCGCCGATTCCGGCAGGCCGGTGCTGACCACGGCCAGCCCCCGGCGGTCGTCGTAGACCGCCGTCCAGGAGGCCTGCGGGCGGGTCTCGACCTCCAGCTCCTTGTAACGCGCGTTGTCGGCCCGCAGAGCGATGGGCCGGCGGAGGACGTCGAAGGCCCCGTCGGCCAGGCAGGTGTCCGTCCGGGCCTCACTGGGAAACAGCAGCCGGACGCGGTGATCGCGGATGGTGTTCTCGACCACCGTCCGGACCTCGACGTCGCGGGCGCCGCGCCGCAGCGTCACGTGATGGGTTACCGCCAGCGGCCGGCGCACGTCGCTGCGGGTCATCCGGTCGAAGCGGAAGCACTCCGGCACGTTCATGGTCAGGCGGATGACCAGCGTCGAGCGGTACAGCCCGTCACCGGCCAGGGCCACGTCGGCGGACGAGCCGATGGAGGTATACACTTCATCGTTGACCGCGATCCCGTGGTACCAGCCGTCGCCGATGTCGGCCCGGTCTTCGACCAGCAGCAGGTTGCGGTAGACCTGCCCGGAGTCCTTGTCGAGAATCGAAATCGTGCCGTTGCAGCCGGCCGACACCTGGAGGTGCTCATTCTCGATGACATGATCTCCGGCCGCCATGCTGCCCAGATGGCGGGTCGGCTCGTCCGGGGCCGCCGGCCGGCACAGCAGCGTGGTGTAGCCGAAGGCCGGGATCCGCAGATGCGTGCAGATGTCGACCTCGTGCCGCCGGTCGACCTCGGGAAACTTGCGGAGCATGCGCCGGAAGCTGATCCGGTCGCGGCGGTGGGCGACGTACTGGTAGGGGAGCTCCGTGCCGTCCGGGTCGAACAGCCGGAAGCCGATCTTGTCCTCGAAGGCGAAGAACTCCTTGAAGACCGCGTCGGTGTCGGCCGGGAAGGAGACGGTCAGGTCCACCGGCCCGTCCACGGGATCGGCCGACGGGTTGAACACCACCAGCGCCAGGTCGCGCTCGCCGACCTCGGGCATGCGGACGCGGTCGGCGATGGCGTCCAGCGCCGCCCCGGCGACCAGCCGGCCGAGGCGCTCGGCCTGGTCGAAGCGGTACTCCATGTCCTTGTGGACCTGGTCGATGCTGCAGCCGCAGATCGAGTCGTGGGCGTGATTCTGCAGCAGGTGGCGCCAGGCGACCCGCAGATAGCCGTGCGGATAGGGCACGCCCAGGGCGGCGGCGAAGGTGCTGAACGGCTCGGCCCACAGGCAGAGCTCGTTCTCGCAGCGGGCGTTGGCCTGCTTGAGGTGGATGCGGCTGCTGAGCGTGCCGGGGATCAGCCAGGTGCGGTCGCCGACCTCCGCCGGATCGCGAAGCTCGCCGGTGAAGACGGCCGTCACGTGCTCCTGCTGCTCCCGGAGATCCTCGACGAAACCGTCCAGGTGCGAGTGCACGAACTCGAACTCCCGGTTCACGGCCTCGGCCTTCGCCAGGATCTCGCCGGTCAGGGGCTCGATCTCGATGTGGTCGCCCCCGTCGAAGATCAGGATCGACGGCGTGGGAATCCGCCGACCCTCGAAGTTCGCCAGCTCCACCAGCCGCCGGGCGCAGCCGTCGACGTCCGGCACCGCCAGCGGCTTGAAGCACTCCCGCACGCCGGCGGCGTAATGGCAGTAGCCGTCGTTGGGGCTGAAGCGGTAGGCCAGCACCTCGCTGCCGTCCGGCGATCGCCAGCGGAACATCCCCCCGTGCGTCGAGTGGTTCACGCCCCGCCAGACCAGGGCATTGTCGATGGCGAAGCCGCGCAGAATCTGCGGCATCTGCGACATGTGCCCGAACATGTCGCACAGGAAGCCGACCCGCGAGGGCCGCCCGAAGCGCGAGGACGTCTCGATCCCCATCCGCAGGTTGCGGATCAACGACTCGCCGCTGACCAGAAACTCGTCCGGAAGCACGTACCAGGGCCCCAGACGCAGCCGGCCGCTCTCGGTCAGCTCGCGGATCTCCGGCTCCCGCTCCGGACGGACCTCCAGATAGTCCTCCACCGGAATCGACTGGCCGTCGAGCTGGAAATAGCGGAAACCCGGGTCGCGCTGCATCCGGTCGATCAGCTCGTCCAGAAGGGCGACCAGCCGGAAGCGGTATCCCTGGAACGACTGGTACCACTCGCGGTCCCAGTGCGTGCTGACGACGTAATGGGCGGTTCGCTTGGCTTTCGGCACGTCGGAAATCTCCTCAGGGAGCAATCACCGGGCGGTCCGCCGTGCCGGACGGCAGGCGGGCTCCACGGTTCCAGGCTATCCGGTCGCTCGGGGGTCTCAGGGCAGGACCCACTTCCAGTCGGCCACGTAAGCCCGATGCTGCCGGGCGACCTGGCCTTGGTGGGCGTCCCCGCGGTGGACCCACACGCGGTAGCGCAAGTGTAAGGGCTTGTCGGGGGGAATCTCAAGCATCGCCAGCCCCGGGTAGGCCGGGTTGATCGGCCCGTAGAACCGGGTGATCCATTCCGGCGGCTCGGCCGGCAGGGGGGGATGGCTTGAATGCACCATCAGGGCGGCTCCGCTGCGGCCGGGCAGCGCCCCGCCCCCGGGAGCATCGAAAACGCCCGTCCAGTCGACCCAGTGAGCCTTGAGGCGGTTCTGATCGGCCTGGAGCTCCCGCCCGTCGGCCACGATCCGGATGTCCCGGGCCTGGCCGAAGCGGAAGGTCATGCCGCCGTAACCTTTGTTCAAGGCCGTCTGGCCGCCGATCCGCACGCCGTCGCACAGGGCCGCCAGCGTGAGGTCCAGGTCGATCGCCCGCCCGGCGGGCAGGTCGGCAAAAACCCGGCAGACAAGCGTTTCCTCGATGATGCGCTTCGCCGGTGCCGCCGGAGATGCCTGCCAGATCCACGTGTGCCGGGCCTTGAAGCCGGTGAAGACCGGTCCGGCCGGCACGAGCTCCAGCGGTCCGGGTTCCAGCCGGGTCTGTTCGGGAATCCACCAGTTCCCGATCGGCCGGCCCTCCAGCTCGTGGCGCACCCAGGCCCAGAAGATGCCCCGGTGGTGTGGATGATCCTCCGGGCTGACCACGGTCAGCACCTCGCCGTCCAGGCCGGTCAACGGGTGGATGAAGCTGGTCAAGGGAAGCTTGCCGTCGCCGGTCGGCTCGTCGTGCCAATAGGACAGCAAAAGTCCGCCCGAGGCGGATCGGACGTGAACGAGGGGGGCTTCATGTCGCGCGATACCCGCCGGCTGCGTGGACGGAGAGCTGCCCGATGAGCCGGGCCGGATGGCGATCTCCCGCCCGGCGGCGTCGGGAGGGGCCGTCCAGAGCACCCACGCCCGGGCCGGCGTGCCGGTGGCCGGATCGGCCGGCTCGACCTGGGCCGGCAGCCGCTCCCGCTGCTCGCCGCCGGCCACGGCCAGTTCCAGCATTCCGTTCCAGGCTGGATCGACGGCATCCGGGAGGGGGACGGCCACCGGGGCGGTCAGCCCGACCGGCCAGTCCGGCGGAACGGTGCCCCGAATCGCAACCTCCCCCCCGGCCGTCCGGACGCCCGCCGCACAGAGCCACAGCCCGATGGTCGTCGTCAGCGTGTCAAGCACGGCAACGCGTGCCCACGTCATGTTCGAACTCCTCGATCGGCCCGAAGGCGGCCGGCGAGCCCATGATAGCCGGTCAGGTGCCCAAGGCCAGCGGCCGGCGCACGCCCGTGGCTGCTTGAGTCGCCGGGGGAGAGGCTCAGCCGGCCCGGGCACAGCGGTGGACTCCATGGCGGGCATGGCGTCGTGGGAACGGGTGCGTTGCGGGGGGAGGCGGGCCGAGGCGCCGGGAAGCGTTCGCACCCGCGCAAAAACGCGTCCCCGGACAGGCCTGGGGCCCGCCCGGGGACGCGCGTGGGGGTCATGTCACCGTGTCGAGTCGCCGGGTCTACCTGGTGATCAGCACCAGGCAGTTGCCCGGATTGGTCCCGTTGTTCTTGGAGATAGACACGTCCGTACCGTCCACGAGACTGTTCTTGTTGAAGTCGTACTCATCCCACACGAGGGCACGGTTACCGGGGGTATGAGTATTGACCTTGGTCTGCGCCACGTCGGTCCCGTCGACGATCGCGTTGGTGCCGCTCGGCGACAGCCCCTCGCCGTACGCGTGGCCGTACCAGAAAATGTCACCCAGGTTGGCGGGCCCGGAGGGCAACGGGGGCAGGCCGAAGGCCGTACTGACCTGGCACTCCAGCCAGACGGCCTTCTTGTTGATCGGCCAAGTGAACGTGAACACGCATCGATAGTCGTTCGGCCCGCCGCCCGGCAGCGGCCGGGCCAGGAAACCTGTGGGCAGAACCGCCACCGGCACCGCCGTGCCGTTGCGGCCGATGTCGAAGAACGTGAAATCGCCGGGGGCCGGGGGAACGGCGGCGTTCTGGACGTCGATCATCAGGCCGTTGACGCCCTTGACGTACCCGACGTAGTTGGCCGTGGTGGCCGTGCCCATGCCCGGCAGCAGGGCGGTCTTGCTGGTGTCGATCGCGTCGTCGTCGTCGTTGTTGGGCCCGGGGATCGGGACGGGATCGATCGCGATCTTGTTGCCGTCGTAGTAGCTGTTGTTGTAGAAGACATGACGGCCCACGATCCGGGTGCGGACGATCATGACCTCGTAGTCCTCGACCTCGCCGTCGGGAGCCCCGCCGACAGGCGGCAGCCCGCCGGCCGTGCTGAACCGGAACCGGGCCCCGGCGTTGAACGGCGTTGGCGGCACCAGAGCCGGAACGGGAACTACCAGTATGTTCGGCCCCGGACCAAGCGGCATCGCCGCCGCGATCTGCTCGCCGGGCATGTCGCCCCAGAGGCCGTTGTTGTTGAAATCGATCCAGGCGTCCAGCAGGCCCGGCATGCTGGCGGTCACCTGAACCCGGGCGGCGCGGCCCGCGAAGAACGGTGTCAGGAACACCACGCCGTCCTCGTCGCCCGGCGGGAAGGGTATGCCGGGGAACATGAAGTTGACATCGTCACCCTGGAACGGCGGCCCCATCGGCTGGCCGTTGGGCTCCGGATCGACCCCCGCTCCCAGGAACATCTGCGGGTTGACCAACCGGTGGAACGCCCCGTTGCTGGCCGCCAGCGTCGGATACGGCGGATCCGGGGCATCGCCCCAGTCGGCCGGCATCTCCTCGATGTGGAAGAGGTGATCCTCGACCTCGCCGTCGGGGGCCGGTCCGGTGAACGGCAGGCCGCCGGCGGTGCTGTAACGCCAGCGCGAGCCGGCCGGGCCGGGCAGGGCGGTCGGGGGCACCGGGAAGGTCAGCACGTTGGCTCCCGGCGCCAGCGGCAGGGCCGCGAAGATCTGCTCGCCGGGGTCGGCCCAGGAGCCGTTGCCGTTGAAGTCGATCCAGGCGTCCAGCATGCCCGGCATGCCGGCGGTGACCTGCACCTGGGTGTTCAACCCCGGGATCAGCGGGGTCATCAGGGCCACGCCGTCCTCGTCCGGCTGGTTGTTCGTATCATCGCCCGACCACGCCGGCACCGGCTGGCCGTCGGGCTCGGCATCGATCAGGTTGCCCAGGAACATGCCCGGCACGATCCGGTGGTTAGCGCCGTTGCTGGCCGCCAGCGTGGGATACGGCTGATCCGGGGCATCGCCCCAGTCAAGTTCCTCGCACGGCTCGTCACCCTCCAGCGCGAAGGCCAGGTCGATGGACTGGCCCATCATCTCATGGCCCATGGGATAGCGAAGCTCGTTCCACGGTCCCGGGTAGGGCTCAGGCCCCTGGCCCCAGACCGCATCGTCGTTCCAGTGCTGCGGGGAGGTCTTCCATCCGAACTGGGCGGTGCTGGGCCCGCCCATCGGCTTGGCCTGGACATCCAGCCAGTAGACGATCGGCGCGTTGGGCGATCCCTGCTGACAGAAGGCCTGGGCGGTGGGAATGTCGAAGATGTACTCCCAGATCATCTGATCGCCCGGGAAGAGGTAGCCGAAGGGATTCCGGGGATCCCACCAGCCCTCCGGACCCTGGTGAACGAGGTTGGCCTGGTAGGAGAACGGAGGGGCATTGTAGATCCAGAGGACGTCGCCGGGGCGGCTGAACTCGCCGTTGGGTCCGGCGGGGATGTCGCTGTGGAAGCTCAGTGTGAAGCGAACGTTGCGCGGGTCGCCGGGGATCTGGTCATTCTTCCATGACGCCCAGATGCGGATCCGCGTGATCAGCGAGCGGCGGTCGCACAGGAAGTCGTCGGCCAGGATCAGCGGCTCGGTGGCCATGACGTCAATGCCCAGCGGGCTGGTATCGGGCGGCTGCACCCACTTGAAGCCGCCCAGCCCCTCGCAGATGTCGGCCACCCCGTTGCCGTTGAGGTCTGTGCAATCCGTGCCCGGACCGCGCCACACGCCCCCGTACTGGGTTTCGCAGATCACCTGTTCGGTGGGCTCGCACTGCTCCATGGTCGGCCCGTAGCAGCAAGCTCCGATCGGCTGGGCATTTACGATCGTTGCCGCCAGGAGCGTAAGCCCCACGGCCAGTGCTGCCGGCACGCTCCAACTGTTCCTGGACATGGCTTTTCCTCCAATGATCAGGTGTGCCTCCCCGGGGCCGCCGGCGACGCCGCCGGCGATCCGGCCCTTGTGCGGACACCGGGTGATGACTTGAATTCTGTCCTGATAAAGAAACATTCGACCATTCCTGAGGCGCCGAAATGCGTGTTATCTTCGCCGTAGATCATCGTGGTCCTGGTTGCGTTCGATCTGGTCGTACGAAGTGGCTTAGAGGCTTACTCGGGCCTGGCCCAAGCTCCAGCCGCCATGTCGCCCACACTAAGGTGTATACCCGACATGTCTGGCGGGCAAAACATTCCGGAAAAAAAACAAGTCTCAACCGAAAGAAGACTTCAATAAAGCCTCGCTTCAATAAAGATATTCCCCAACCACCCTATATGCCCTTTGGCCGGCGGACAGGCTCGAAAAGCGGATGTAGGGGCGACTCTGGACGGTTTTCCGGCCCGGTCGGTGCCATGCCGGGGGCTGCAGAGGGGAATAGCGGGCATTCGCAGGGGGAGTGGCGATGTGGGCGCCGAGGCGGGTGCCCAAGGCGGGGGTCCCAGCCACAGGCGCCTGGGCCGGCTGACAGCTTCTCGGTTCTCGGCCCTCTGTGGACGAAAAAAACGCATCCCCGGGGCGGGCTTGAGGCCCGCCCGGGGACGTGCGTATAGGCGATGTTACGTCCGTCGTCTAACTGCCGGGCCTACTTGGTGATCAGCACCAGGCAGTTGCCCGGATTGGTCCCGTTGTTCTTGGAGATAGACACGTCCGTACCGTCCACAAGGCTGTTCTTGTTGAAGTCGTACTCATCCCA
>Ga0209101_1002710_pt1 | contig 11379 bp, 6 predicted proteins | sample ConPoolayeCmetaG_FD_185481 | JGI IMG/M metagenome (GOLD analysis project Ga0209101, IMG submission 185481) | Hot spring microbial mat communities from California, USA to study Microbial Dark Matter (Phase II) - Cone Pool mat layer C metaG... ... | reverse complement strand
GGGCATACACGTTCATGACGGCGATGGGCGCTGTATTGATGCGCTTGACCAGCAGCACCGTTCCGTCCGGCAGCACGAACCTCTGCGCCCGCGCCGCCGGCGCTGTCGCCGGCGCGGCCGCTGGCAAACCTTCGCCCGCGAGCAGCGCTTGGGCGCCGGCCAGTCCGCGCCCGCCCGTCGCCTCCTCCGGCACCAATGCCGTCGTCAGCAGCCGCGATGGGTCCAGGTACTTGACCGCCATGGCCCGCACCTGCTCGCCCGTAACCTGCCCGATCCGCTGCACGTAGCGGTCGGTAAAGTGGACGTCGCCGCTGGCCAGATAGTCGCTGGCAAGAGTGCCGGCCACGTCGGCCGAGGTCTGCTGGCCGAAAGCTCGCATGGCACGGGTCTGGGTCTTGGCCCGCTTCAGCCGCTCGGCGCTGACGCCTTCGGCCTTGATGCGCTCGATCTGCTCGAGCACGGCTGCCCGGGCCGCAGGGATGTGTTCGGCGTCGAGTTCCATGTCGATGCCGAAGGTGCCACTGACGTGGTGGGGGGTGTAGCTCCAGGCCGAGATGCTCGTCACCAGCCGCCGCCGGTCGCGGATTTCCTGCACCAGGATCGAGCCGGGACCCTGGCCCAGAACGGTGGCCAGCAGGTCCAGGGCGTACAGGTCCTCATCCAGCAGCTTGATGGTGGGGAAGGCCAGTTGCAGTTTCGCCTGACCCAGGTCGGGAAACGTCCCCACCAGGGTGCGCGGCGCCGTCACCGGCGGCTCCTCGGCGATGTCGTGGGAAAAGGCACGCCCCGGCGCCGCATCCCGCACGTGCCGCCGGATCGCATCCACCATCTCCTGCGGCGGCAGGTCCCCCGCCACCGCAAAGACCATGTTCCCCGGCTGATAGGCCAGGCGGTAATACTCGTAGACATCGTCGCGCGTGAGGGCCGCGATCACCTGCTTGTAGCCGATGGTCGGCACCCGGGCGGGACTCACCAGATAACGGTTGCGCAGGGTCTGCTGGTAGAAAACCCAGTCGGGCTCGCCTTCGTTCTTCTCCAGCTCGCGCTGGACGACCTCGCGCTCGCGGGCGAACTCCTCGGGCGTGATCCTCGCCCCCAGCATCCACCCGGTGACCAGATCGGCGGCCTTGTCCAGATTGTCGGCCGTGGTGTTGACGAAGTAGCAGGTTTCGGTGGCCGAGGTGTAAGCGTTGGAGTGATTGCCGATCTCCTGGAGCAGGGCGCGGTCCTGGGCCTCGCTGCGGCGCTGGTTGCTTCCGCCGGCCACGATGTGTTCAAGCAGGTGGCTCAGCCCGCCGCCCAGCCACCGACCCTCGTAGACGCCGCCGGCGCGCACGTAGCCGCGAACCGACAGTACGGGCGTGGCCACGCGACGCGCGATGACCGTCATGCCGTTGGCCAGGACGCTGACGACCTCGCCCTCCTCGCTCACCAGTCGACTCACTTCGGCGCTGTAGTCCGCCGCTGCGTCGGTCGCCGGCAACGCGGCATGTGGCACGTGTGGCACGCGGTCAGGCCGGCAGCCTCCCACCCACCACATCAGACAAAACACCAGCGCCGCCGCAATCGCGCCCATCGGCCGCGCCTGTTGCATCCGCTCAGGGGTTTTCTTCATCTTGTTCGATCTCGTTGAGGTAGGTCAGGGCGCGTTCCAGCTCGTTCTTGAGATGGCGCACCTTCAGCAGGCTCTTGACTCGCGTGATCAGCTCGAACTTGTTGACGGGCTTGCTCACAAAGTCGTCGGTGCCGCACTCGGAGGCCTGCTCGATGTCCCCCAGCTCGTTGAGCGCCGTGACCATGAGGATCTGGATGTCGCGCGTCGCCGGATCGCTCTTGAGCTGCCGGCAGACCTGAAAGCCGCTCATCCGCGGCATCATGATGTCCAGCAGCACCAGGTCGGGGTTGTGCTTCGCGACCATCTCCAGCGCTTCCACGCCGTCGGCGGCCGTCACGATCTTCACCGGCAGCGACTCCAGAAACGCCTGGAGCAATTCCACGTTCTGCTGGTTGTCGTCCACGATCAGCACCGTGGACTGGGGCAGGTACGATTCGGGGTTTGCGGTGGAAACAGTCGAGGCTTCAGCCATTTGCAGCTCCGCGAGCCGACACCATATCCCAAAACTGGTTCACGTTCGCCCCCGCCGCCGCATCCGCGCGGCCGGCACCGGCCATCACCGCGACGGCCGCCGCCTCCCTTCCAAGACCACCAACGGACTATAAGCCGCGGGACAAGGGGTGTAAAGCACCCGACGGGCGCCGGGAGCCAGCGCATTGCCGAAGACGCGCCGCCCCCACCGCTCCACGCACCCCACTCACGCCGGCGGACTCCCGCCGCCCCAGGCAGCCGGTCATGCGGGTGGCCGATGAGACCATGCTACCGTATCGGTGGCGGGTCGCGGTCCTCCCCGTCCCCCGAAAACCAGCGGTTGTGTGCCCCGATGGCCGTAGCGGCCACGCTGCCGTCCGGAAGCACCACATAGCCAAGGTCCTGAAGGCTCATCGCCTCCACCCGGCCGTCGCAGAAGGCGACGTTGGCGCGACCGTTGTGCCGCGGGTCGGGCGCGCTGCGGTTGTTGTCCTCGCCGCCAGGACCTCGGCGGAAGTTGTCGTCGCATCGATCGCAGTCCGGCGTCAGGCGCGGCGGATCCAGCGTGAAGCCGTGGTTGCTCATTGCATAGTGGTCCAGTACGTTGCCGTTGCCATTGTAGGGTCGCCGCTGTGCCGCGGGCTTGCCGGCGGCCGTTCCCATCGAGTCGGCGAACATCACGGTCTGGCTGGTCGAAATCTTCGCGAGGTTGACGGGGAAAAGGATCGGATTCCGCACGCCCGGGGGCGTGCCGTCCCTGTTGCGGGCATTGCCCAGGAACTGGTGGTTGTAGCCATACGGGTAATGCCGGCTGTTGGTCTGCTCCGGCACGGAGGGACACAGGAACACAGGGTCGTCCACCGCCTTGGTGTTCTCCTCCGACTGAAGCGGACTGGGCACGAGATACGCGTGCAGGCCCGTCTGTGCGCCCATCAGCGCATACCAGCGCGGCCGGTAGCATTCGCCGTTGCCGATCCAGTAGACATTGTTTGCCGCCCCCAGATTCGGCAACCGCGCCGGCACCATCACCCCGCCATGGGCGTTGGCGTACATGAGCCAGCCGGCGGCCATCTGGCGCATATTCGAGGCGCACTTGACCGCGTCGGCATGCCGGCGGGCCCTCGCCAGGGCCGGCATCAGCATGCCCAGGAGGATCGTGATGATGCCGATGACGACCAGCAGCTCCACGATGGTGAAGCCGGCGGGGCGCCGCAAGGCGCCGGCCGTCCGCCTCGCTGTTCCTTCCGCTTCACCGCTTATCACTCGATGTTGACAGGTCCCACGTCGCGCCATGCGTCGCTCTCCACCAAGTGAAGCTGACCGCGGAGGCGGTTGATCACCTCTTCCACCCGGCGCAGCTCCCGGACGCTTCGCCCGCACCCCCGGCAGTATACAAGTATAGAGACGTTACACAAATACAGAGACGTTGCGGCCGCTACCAGACACGAACGCGGACGCGGGGCAGCGATCAGGCGCGGGTTGATCACGGTTTTGCCCAGGGGTGTCGATGCGAAGTCACCAGGCCGCCTGCCCGCCCGTCCCATTCTGCGCGCACACCGAATGAGCATCGGCAGAAATCGGCCCGGAACGTGAATCCTCGATTCTGCCGCACGGCGGCTGGAGAAGGCGCGCCCATCCGCCCGACAAATGAGAAGCGTCAACCGATCGTGAGCGGCGTTTGTGGAAAGGAGTACCCATGCAGCGAGAGCTTTCAACCGTGGAAGAGGCAACGGCGGCACTGGTGGCGACGGCCGAGCGGGCCGGGGCCCTGATGCGACAGGAGGCCGAGCGGGCCCGCGTCCACGCCCAGCGTGCCTGGCAGGAGATCGAGTCCGTCCGCAGCGAGGTGCAGGCCGTGCGCAGCGACGTCGAGTCCATCCGCGGCATCGTCACCTCCAGCCAGGATGATACCCAGCACGTGCGCCACAGCGCCAGACGGGCGTGGACGGCCGTCGCAGCCATGGCTGCCGTCATCGTCATCGCCGTCGGCTGGGCGGCGGCCACGCTCACCCGCAGCAGCACCCAGCTCGCTTTTCTCAACGAGAAGGTCGCCGAGTGGCGCAACACCGCGCAAATCGCCCAGGCCGAGGCCGCGCGCATCCGCGACGAGGCCCAGTCGGCGCGCATCGCCCAGGCTCGCGCCGAGGGACAGCTCAAGGCCGCTATCCACCGGCCCGATGCCGCGGATCAGACCCCACCGGCGCCCCGACCGGGCCTGATGACATACCTGAGCGATCTTCTGGCCAAAGCCCGCGAGCAGATGCCGGCCGCGCACCATGCTCCGCCCAGTACGCAACCCGCGACCGAGGCCCTGTCGGCGCCACAGCCGCCCCCTGATGTGCTGCTGGAACCTCAGCCGGCGGCCGAGGCGGAAGCGGTCCCCTCGGTTCAGCCGATCTTCGACCTGCTGTCCGGAATCATCGCCGAGCCCCCATCCGGCCAATAGGCCGCCTCGGGGCAATCACAATCGATCGTGCGGACTACGGCCGGGCGTCGCCATTCGCGGACGCCCGGCCGTTCTTTCGCCTCCTGCACCTCGTCACCGTTGCTCTCACCTACCGCCCGCGGGCGCTCGGCCTTCGCCCCAGCGCCGCTGCCTTTCGGAAAAGATCCTGCGCGCCACGTCCATCCCCCGCTTGGGCTTTCGGTCTCTGGTCACTGCCCCGAACGGGCTGGTCACGATGCCGTGGAATGACGTATCCGGCGGCCAGGCGTGGTCGGCATAGCACCAGATGCACGCGCCACAGCACCAGGGACCGTCGATTCCGGCGAAGGCATCCTCGAACACCTGCGCCTGGCGGTCCTCGCCGAACTGCGCCCCCATCACGCCCTCCAGGCACGGATGTCCGAACTCCGTCACCATGATCGGCTTGTCCGGGTATTTCTCGTGCAGTTCGTCGATCATCGCCCGGAAGTAGTCTCCCGGCCGGTTGGGGTCGCGCGCCGCCCCGGGCTTTACACCCCACATCGCGATGTTCGGATAGCCGTTGAAACAGATGACGTCATCCTCCTCGAACGCCCGCTCGGCCCAGAAGTACCCGGCCACGTGCGTGACCAGGCGCGTGGGGTCCAGCTCGCGGGCGCGGCGGATGAGCTGCTCGTTGCCGGCGCGGATCAGCGGCTGCATCTCGTAGCATTCGTTGCTCACCGACCAGAAGATGATCGAAGGGTGATTGCGATCGCGCGCGATCATCCGCTCCAGTTGCCTCCGGGCGGCCACCAGCTTGGCGGCGTTGGCCTCGGCGTCCTCCTTGTTCTGGTCCCACTGCCACAGCGGGATTTCATCCATCACCAGCAGCCCCAGCTCGTCGCACAGGTCCAGCTCTCCCGGATGATGTGGATAGTGGCACAGGCGCACGAAGTTGCAGCCGGCCTGCTTCATGGCCAGAAGGTCCTGCTTCGCGGTCTCCAGGTCGCTGCACATTCCCGCCCGGGCCGAGTCCTCATGACGGTTGAAGCCCGTCAGGAAGACCGGCCGGCCGTTGAGAAGGAGCTGCGTGCCCTTCTTCTCGATCCGCCGCAAACCAAATCGCGTCTCGGTGCGGTCGATCACATCCGCGCCCGACATCAGACTCACGCGCAGGGTGTACAGCGCCGGCGTCGCCGGCGACCAGGGCGTGACATCGGCCACATCGGCCGCGAAATCGACGTTCGCGGAGCCGGACATGCGGAGCTTCAAGCCGGCCAACCGCGCCACAACTTGTCCTGTCGCATCAAGCACCTCTCCGGCCACCAGAAGATCCGGGCCCTGCGGGCCCTCAATCGCCAGCCGCACCTGCGCCTTGACCGTCCCGCCCCGCCCCTGCGGCTCGGCGATCACGTGTATGTCGTCGATCCAGGGGTTGCCCGTCGTCCGCAGCCGCACCTCGCGCAGAATCCCGCCGCTGTTGCGCCATCCCCGCTGAATCCCCGGCACTTCGCCCGGCCGGCGCGCGTTGTCGGCCAACACCGTGAGCACATTGTCCTGTCCGATCCGCAGTCGCCGGTGAATGGCGAACTCGAACGGCAGGAAACCGTCGAGATTCTCTCCCAGCAGCTCGCCGTTGAGCCACACGCGGCATCGATAGTTCACACCCTCGAAGCGCAGCACCACGCGCCGCAAGGCCCACGCATCCGCGGCACGAAAGCTCGTGCGATACCAACCCTTGCCCTCGTAGAACTCCAGTCCCGGCGCGCACGTGTCGAACGCCCGCGGCACGCTGATCGGCCGCCACGCCGACGTGTCGAAATCGGCCGCGAAATAGCGGCGGCCTTCGCCTTCGCCCCACGGATCCGGCTGGAACCGCCATCCGTCCCGCAACTCGATTTCCTGTCGCATGGAGGTATCACCTTGCGCGGCGGAGGCGGCAACGGCCCCCGCGGTGACCTGGCCGCCCGAGGCTTCCGCCCCGGTCGCCGGCAGCACCAGCGCCGCCGCGCCTGCGCCACTGAGCTTGAGAAAGTCACGACGGTTCATGTGCGCCGCCTGCATGCTTCGCCCGGCGCCGCCGCGCCGCGCTTCGTCCCGGCCGCCGGCCGTGGCCGGTCAGTCGAACTTGGTCAGGTCCAGCGGCTCCAGACGGATGTTGTCGAAGTCCGCCTGGCCGACTTTCGTGTCACGGTGGCCAAGCCGCAGGATAATGCGCGCCGCCCGTGCGTTATCGGGGACGAACACGTTGTAGTGGATTTGATACCACTTGTTCTCGGTCTCATTCACGTAGTAGTTGGTCGACAGCTCGCCGCGCCGGCCGGTCAGCGGACCGCGGATGCCCAGCGGCTGCTTGTCGGCCCCGAGCAGCTCGATCTCCACCATGGCGTGCGCGGTGTAAGGATTGGCCGCCCCGCCGGTCATGCGCACCCATCCCGTCAGCTCATAGGCCCGCCCGCTTTCGATCGCGAAGATTTCGCTGACGAGGTTCGCCGTAGGCGCCTGCCAGACGATGTTGACGAAACGACTGCCACTCTGGGGGCCGGCCGTGCCGAACGAGTAGTTGACGTTCTGGGGCTGCGGCGTCCAGCCGCCGTCGGCCTCGAAGTCGGCATTGGGGATCGTGGCGGCGACGGTGGCAGGCGGCGGCGGCGGGGGCATGGGTCTGACCGGCAGGTCCTTCCAGGTGGGGAAGGACTTCTGGAAGGCCACGTGCTCGTGCCACGCCGGGCGCTTGCGGTTCTCGCGCTCGTGCCACAGAGCCATGCCGTCGGAGAGGTAGTAGACATACCAGATGCACTTCTCCACCAGCCCCGAGTCGCGGCAGCGCTCCAGAAAGTACTTCATGTACTGCGCCATCTTCTCCTCGCCGACCGGGTTGGACTGCGACTCGGCAGTGGCCGGCCAGCCGTATTCGGTGAACCAGATGGGCTTGTCGCCGTCGCCGTACTTTTTCGTCACGTAGTCGAACTGCTTGAGGACCAGATCCAGATCGCCGCGGAAGGGGTCCTTGAAGGTCGGGTCGCGGTCGCCTCCCAGATAGTAGTGAATGTTGACCGCGTCGAAGTAATCCTTTGCCCCGTCGCGGTACATGTCCTCCAGGTAGTACATGGGGAACTGCCAGATGCCCGTCATGACCACGATGGCGTTGGGGTCGCCGCGCTTGATGCCCGTGTAGCATGCCTTGAGCATCGGCACGTAGATGCTGGTCCGCCGCTCGTGGACCTGCGGCCAGGTGCCGGTGGCTTTCTCGTTGTCCAGCTCGTAGGCGGCGATGCGGTCCCTGTAGCGCGAGGCGATCGCGAAGCTGAAGGCCTCCAGCGACTCGGGGGTCACGACCCAACTGCTCCCGGGCACCGTCGCCCATCCCGGCGGCTCGTAGAGGCAGGCGCTGATGGCGATGCCGTTGTCGTTGCACATCTTCACCACGCGGTCGAGGCTGTCCCAGTAGAACTGGCCCGGCCGCGGTTCCAGGTATCGCCAGTCCAGCATCAGCCGAACCCAGCGGATGTCGCCCTCCTTCAGCCGCGCCATGTTGGCGTCGGTGAAATGGATCAGATGCCCGTGCGGCGCCGGCCCGTTGGGGTGAAAGGCGTTCATGCCGTAGGGCGTGTCGTTCCAGTTGCCGTTGCGGACCTTCGTGGCCCGGCGGGCCGGCGCCTGGGCGGCCGCCGCGACGGTGGCCATGGTCAACACGGCAACGATGGCGATGGTGAAAGCGTTCATCAGGATCTCCTGCGTATGGGACCGGATCGCTCATGTAGCAAAAGCGTGCGCCGTTTTCCAGTCGCCCCCCGCGCCCGCCGCCCGCTGCCCGTCGAACCGCCCCGGCCGATCCGTCGCATTTCACCATCGCCTATGAGGCTGGAGACGAAGAGGGTGTGATCGATGGGTATCTTCAGGACGATGGGCCGGCGCCCACCCGTAGGTTCCGCACCGCGGAACGCGATACCGCAGGCCACGTTGAACCGCGGCGTGCGGCGGTGCCGCACCTACAGCCGCCGGCGGGACGCCGCAGACGCCACGATGAGGCGCTGGGCCGGCGCGCCCACCCGTAGGTTCCGCACCGCGGAACGCTATGCGCTCTGCAAGGCCAGACCCCTCCGCTGGACATTGACGCGCGGCAGGCTATTCTCAGCATGGTCCGGTGGCTTATCGGAATCAAAGGTCCGACGATCCGGAGCCGAAGGCGGCCGCGAGGCGCACTGTTCCGCGGGAGCGGGCTCCCGATGCGTCTCGAGCGGTGAGGCGGCCTGCACCATCGGCTTCGGCGTCACAGCCCACAACAGACATGAGCTATCATCCATCATCGCGTTTCAATCAGCCCCAAGAAGGCACCTCCCTTTTCAGCAGCCCGGTCTTCAAAGTGGTGGTGGCCCTGGTGTTGCTGGGCATCGCCGGCCTGATCGCCTGGTGGCAGCTCCGCGAGCCCCCGCCGCCCACCGAGCTGCCCCCCCTGTTCTCCGACCGCGCGCCGCCGATCCTCTCTGCTCTGCTGGCCACCCACGATGCCTGCTGCGCCAATAACATGGACAAGTTCCTGCCCGGCACCAGCAAGGACGACGTGCCGAAGGCCGCCAAGGCGCTGGCCGTGGCTTTCAAGCATACCATCCTGGGTCCTGAGCTGACGGGGGATGGATGGATTCTCCGCCACTGCGGGGTGTGCACGGTGGACGGCACGCCCGTCGCCCACCTGCTCTATGTTAAGGGAGAGCAGCGCCTGTCGGTCTTCTCCCTGTCGGTCTCCAGTCTGGGCGGCGATCCGGGCTTCAAGGGCGTGCGCGACACGCCCGTCGATGGCCGCCCCTGCATCAGCGTCATCAACCAAGACGAGATGTTTACCATGATCGCCGATGGCCCGATCAGCCAGCGCGAGCTGCTGGAGAACATCTATCTGAGGCACACCGGCAGCGTTCACCAGCCGTAGCAATCGCCTCTGGCCGGCGACATGCCGACCGTTCGTGGAAACCGACCATGTCAATCCGGGCCCTGGTTCGGATCGAAGCCGGCGCTGCGCCCTGAACGCAAGGCGCGTCGCACTTGCCATTGTTCCGACGGACTTGCCGCGCTATGGCAGCGCCAGCACTCTGACCTCAATGGCCGGGAGGTGCGCCTGCCGGCCAGAGCAGTCCCTCACCCCCACGCTCGCCGACTTGTTCGTCCGCCTACCGCAGAAGGCGTCACGCCCTGCCCGTCTTGCGCTCTTGACCGCCGAAGCGAACTGGTCCAATTTACGGGCATGTCACAGACCGCTTCCGTTCCCCATCGGCTGCCCTTCAAGACCGAGCTCAAGCAGCTCCTGGATCTGATTATCCACTCCCTGTATACGCGGAAGGAAATCTTCCTCCGCGAACTCATCAGCAACGCGGCCGACGCCATCGACCGCGTGCGATTCGAGGGACTGACCAACCCGGCCGTCCTCGAAGGCAACTCCAACTGGAAGATCAGGATCATTCCCGACAAGTCGGCCGGCACGCTCACCGTCAGCGACAACGGCATCGGCATGTCGCGCGAATCGATTGTCGATGATCTGGGCACGATCGCCCGCTCGGGCACGCGCGCCTTCCTCGAACAGCTCCAGAAGGCCGACGCGAAAAACCGCCCCGAACTCATCGGACAGTTCGGCGTGGGCTTCTACGCCTCGTTCATGGTCGCCGACAAGGTCACCGTGATCTCGCGCCCGGCCGGCAATCCGGCCGATGGCGTGAAGTGGGAGTCCGACGGCAAAGGGGAGTTCACCATCGAACCGGTGGAAAAACCCACCCGCGGAACCGATGTCATCCTGCACCTGCGCGAGGATGCAAAAGAGTTCCTCGACCCCTGGCGCATCCGGCAGATCGTCAAGCAGTACTCCGACTTCATCGAGCACCCCATCGTCATGGACGTGGAGCGCGAGAAGGATGGCGCCAGGACCACCGAGGAGGAGACGCTCAACAGCCGCCAGGCGATCTGGCTGCGCCCCAAAGGCGAAATCAGGGAGGAGGAATACAAGACGTTCTACAGACAGATCACCCACGGCTTCGACGACCCGCTGAAGACCATCCACATCGCCGCCGAGGGCGCGATGGAGTTCCGGGCCATCCTCTTCATCCCGCAGCAAAGGCCGTTCGACTTTCTCTACACGCCGCCCAGGTCGGGACTCCAGCTCTACGTCAAGCGCGTGCTGATCATGCACGAATGCGAGGAGCTGCTGCCGCCGTACCTGCGCTTCGTCAAGGGCGTGGTCGACTCCTCCGACCTGCCGCTGAACGTGTCGCGCGAGATGCTCCAGCACAATCCGCTGCTGGCGAAGATTCGCGGCAACCTGGTCAACCGCGTGCTGAAGACCCTCGAGGAAATGCGCGACGGCGACTACGACAACTACCTCAAGTTCTATCGCGAGTTCGGGATGGTCCTCAAGGAGGGCATCGGCACCGACTGGCCCAACCGCCAGCGCATCGCCGATCTGCTGCTGTTCGAGTCGACGAAGACCGAGCCGGGCAAGTACACCACACTGTCGAAGTATGTCGAGGCGATGCCGTCCGACCAGAAGGAAATCTACTACCTGGCGGGCGAGACCCGTTCCATGCTCGAAAACTCGCCCTATGTCGAGGCCTTCAAGGCGAAAGGCCAGGAAGTGCTGCTCCTGACCGAACCCATCGACGAGTACGTGGCCGGATCGCTGCACGAATACAAGGGCAAGACGTTGCGGGCGGTGGATCGCGGCCACATCGAAGCCGACCAGGACGCCGCGCAACGCCTCAAGGCCGCAGAGCAGCGCCTCAAAGGCCTGCTCGAAACGCTCAAGGGCAAGTTGAACGAGGTCAAGGACGTGCGGCTGTCGACGCGCCTCAAGGACAGCGCCGCCGTCCTGGTGGCCGACGAAGGCGCTCCCAGCGCCCATCTG
>Ga0209101_1002709_pt1 | contig 11385 bp, 4 predicted proteins | sample ConPoolayeCmetaG_FD_185481 | JGI IMG/M metagenome (GOLD analysis project Ga0209101, IMG submission 185481) | Hot spring microbial mat communities from California, USA to study Microbial Dark Matter (Phase II) - Cone Pool mat layer C metaG... ... | reverse complement strand
CACACATGCGTCTTGCTCTCGTTCACCGTCAGCTTCAGCCCCGACATCATGCGCCGCATCGCCTCGGGGCGCCCTGCGGCGTCCCCTTCCCTTCGTCCTTGTTCCGCGTCGTTCGATGCCTCTTTCCCCGCTCGTCGGTCTCCTCGACCGCCGCCTCCAGCCACAGCTTCAGAAGACGCAGCATGGAGCCGTCCACGATGCGCCGCGCCAGGCAACGCATCAGTTCGCAGTGGGGAATGCTGTCGAAATACCCGCTCAGATCGGCGTCCACCACCTGCGTGTACCCGCCGTTAAGCAGCTCCCGCACGTGATCGACCGCCTCCAGCGGATTAATCCCCGCCCGGTAGGCGTACTGCTCGGGTTGCAGGTCGGCCTCGAAGATGGGTTCCAGCACCAGCATCGCGGCCATCTGCACGACTCGGTCCTTGATCGTTGGGATTCCCAGCGGCCGCTTCTTGCCATCCGGCTTGGGTATCCATACCCGCCGGACCGCATTGGGCCGATACGTCTTGCTCCTCAGTTCTTCCGCCAGTTCGCCCAGCCACCGGATCAGCCCGTACGCCTCGATGTCCGCAAACTTCTGGCCGTCCACTCCCGCCGCCCCACCGTTCTGCTTGCAGCGTTCGTAGGCAAAGGCCAGCACGTCCCAACGGTACACCTTGTCGTACAGGGCATGAAACCGCTGCTGCGGCGATGCCTTGGCTTTGGCATGCAGTGCCGCCTGCAACTTCTGAAGCTTCTCTGGGGGGTTAGGCTCATCGCCACTCTCCTTTCGCTCCCGCATTGCTTCCTGCACTGATCCTTCAACTCAGGCCCCTTCCCTCGGCGGTCGTTAGAGGCCTCCAAACGCGTTGAATCGCGTTTGGAGCCTCTACCCGCTTCCTCGGTACTATGGGCCTGTCCGACTCCCATCCCGGCCCGTGATCGTCCCTCGCGGGCATCCCCCCGCTCCGGCTTGACTGCCCGAGCCACAGTCCCCATGCTTACGCTTTCGTCTGCGCCGGGCACGCGATGGCCCGGGCGATGCGATCTTACAGGAGAGCCAATGGGCCTGACCCATCCGCGTCTGGATTTGATTCGCGGCATCGTTGCCGCCAAGCACCAGCTCAACCGCGTCGATTTCCGTTCCGTACATATCCGGGACCTCTTCGGCGTCAATGTTTTCAGCGAGGCCGTTCAGCGCGAGCGCCTGCCCAAGCCGGTCTTCCGGGCACTTCAACGCACCATCAGGGAAGGCCAGCCCCTCGACGCCAGCGTTGCCGACGCCGTCGCCAACGCCATGAAGGACTGGGCCATCGAGCGCGGGGCCACTCACTTCACACACTGGTTCCAGCCCATGACCGGCCTGACGGCCGAAAAGCACGACAGCATCGTCGTGCCCGACGGCGGCGGATCGGCGATCGTTGAGTTTTCGGGCAAGGAGCTGATCAAGGGCGAGCCGGACGCCTCCAGCTTCCCCTCGGGCGGCATCCGCGCCACCTTCGAGGCTCGCGGCTATACCGCCTGGGACCCGACCAGCCCGGCGTTCATCCTGGAGAACCCCAACGGCGCGACGCTTGTCATTCCCACGGCGTTCCTGAGCTGGACCGGCGACGCCCTCGACAAGAAGACCCCTCTGCTGCGATCCATCGAGGCGCTGTCGGTCCATGCGCTGCGCATTCTGCGCCTATTCGGGCGCGATGACGTACACAAGGTGATCACGACGGTGGGACCGGAGCAGGAGTACTTCCTGATCGACAAGCAGTTCTTCTATGCGCGGCCCGACCTCATCAACGCCGGACGCACGCTGCTGGGGGCACGACCTCCGAAGGGCCAGGAGCTGGAGGATCAGTACTTTGGCAGCATCGCCGAACGGGTGCTGGCGTGCATGGCCGACGCTGAGACCGAGCTGTTCAAGCTGGGTGTGCCGGTGAAGACGCGGCACAACGAGGTGGCCCCCAGCCAGTATGAGATCGCCCCGCTGTTCGAGAACGGCAACCTGGCAACCGATCATCAGATGCTGACGATGGAAGTGCTGCGGAAGACGGCCGACCGCTACGGCTTTGCGTGCCTGCTGCACGAGAAACCGTTCGCGGGGATCAACGGCTCGGGCAAGCACTTGAACTGGTCGATGAGCACCGACGGCGGCGAGAACCTGCTGAATCCTGGCGAGACGCCCCACGACAACGCCCAGTTCCTGGTTTTCGTCTGCGCCGTCATCCGCGCCGTCAACCGCTACGCCGAGCTGCTGCGCGTAACCGTGGCCAGCGCCGCCAACGACCACCGCCTGGGCGCCAACGAGGCGCCGCCGGCCATTCTCTCGATCTTTCTGGGCGATCAGCTCACGGACATCATCGACCAGATCGAAAAAGGCGGGGCGCGGAGCACCAAGACGGGCGGGCTGTTCGAGACCGGCGTTTCAGTGCTGCCGCGTCTGCCGCGCGACGCCGGCGACCGCAACCGCACGTCGCCCTTCGCCTTCACGGGCAACAAGTTTGAGTTCCGCGCTGTCGGCGGCAGCCAGAGCATCGCCGGTCCCACCACCGTGCTCAACATGATCGTCGCCGAGTCCCTCGACTACATGGCCACGCATCTGGAAAGCGCCCTCCAGGGCGGCAGGGACCTTAACAGCGCCGTGCAGGAGCTGCTGGCGAGCATCATCAGAGAGAACCGGCGCATCATCTTCAACGGCGACAATTACTCCGAGCAGTGGCACCAGGAGGCGCAGCGGCGGGGTCTGCCCAATCACCGCAACACGGTCGACGCCCTGCCGGTCATCACCCGCAAGGACACCATCGACCTCTGCACGAAGTATAAGGTGTACAGCGAGCGCGAGCTGCACAGCCGCTTCCACATCTTCAGCGAGAACTATGTCAAGACCATCCACATCGAGGGCCAGCTCACCAGCATGATGGCCGCCCGGATGGTCCTCCCCGCGGCATTGCGGTATCAGGGCGAGGTGGCCGCCGCCGTCAACGCGGCCAAAGCGGCCGGCGTCGACTGCCCCACCCAGATGGAGCTGTTGCGCTCGTTGACGACGACGATCGGCGAACTGCAGCGGGCCATCGCGGCCCTGAACGCGTCCATGGAGCATCATGTCGCCGGCGATGCCTACGAGCACGCCAAACACTCGCGCGACGCCGTGCTTCCGGCCATGAATGAGGTGCGCACGCTGGCCGACAGACTGGAGACCATGGTGGCCGACGACCTGTGGCCGCTGCCCACCTACCGCGAGATGCTCTTCATCCGCTGAGCATCAGGAGCAGCCCATGGAGTTGCCGCAGTTGAGGCACTTGTAGCAGGTGCCGCTGCGCACCGTGATGGCGCCGCAGACGTCGCACGCCGGGGCGTCGGCCTGGAGTTCGCTGCCCTGCTGGCTGAGGGGATCGACGCTCACCACCAGCCGCATCGAGGCGGGATGGCCGCTGCTGTCGAGCTGGGGATGAAGCTCCAGGGCCGGACCTTCGGCAGGCCGCTGCTCCGCATGGCCGTGGCCATTGCCTCCTCGCTCATGGCGCGGCCGGCCGGGCTCCGGAGCCTGCGGCAGGGCCGGACCAGTCGAGGCTTCGGCGGCGGGGGGCGCAGCACTGTCTGTGCCCAAACGCTTTTCCGCGCGCCGCGGAGCGTTGGCCGAGCGATACCCCGGAACGAACTCCATCGCCAGCCAGCGGAAGATGTAATCGACCAGGCTCTTGGCGAAGGGGATCTCCGGATTGCGCGTCATGCCGGAAGGCTCGAAGCGCACGTGCTCAAACTTCTTCACCAGCGACTCCACCGGCACGCCGTACTGAAGCGCCAGGGAGACCAGTGTGGCGATTGTGTCCATCAGCCCGCCGATCGTGCTGCCCTCCTTGGCCATGGTGATGAACACCTCGCCGGGAGAACCGTCGTCGTAGAGGCCCACCGTCACATATCCCTCGTGGCCCCCCACGTCGAACTTGTGCGTCACGGCCTTGCGCGTGTCGGGCAGGCGGCGGCGCAGCGGACGCTCGACGATGCGCTCGATGATCTTCTCGATCGGCGAGGTGCTGGCGGGGGCGAGGTTGTCGGAGATTGTCGATTTTCGATTTTGGATTTTCGATTGGGGATTTTCACCAGTATCGCGGATCACGGCCTGGGCGGCGCGGGCCACGTCGGCGGCAACTTCCTCGCGGGCCGCGGCGACGGCATCGTCGTCGTCCCCATCCGTGGCCTTCTCCAGCTCCTGGTCGCTCTTGACGTTCAGCGGCTGCGAGAGCTTGCTGCCGTCGCGATACAGGGCGGTCGCCTTCAGCCCCAGCTTCCACGATAGAAAATAGGCGTTCTTGATGTCCTGCACCGAGGCCTCGGCCGGCAGGTTGATGGTCTTGGAGATGGCGCCGGAGATGAAGGGCTGGGCGGCGGCCATCATGCGGATGTGGCCCTCGACGGAAATGAACCGTCTGCCCAGGCGGCCGCAACGGTTGGCGCAGTCGAAGACCGCGTAGTGCTCCTCGCGCAGATGCGGCGCGCCCTCGACGGTGCCCCGCCCGCAGATGACGTCGTTGGCCTCGGCGATCTGCCTGCGGCTGAACCCCAGATGCGCCAGAAGGCTGAAGCCCTCCGCCTGCCACACCGACTCCTCCAGACCCAGCCGGGCCATGGCCTCCTTGCCCAGCACCCAGGGGCTGAAAGCGAAGGACAGCTCAAAGACCCCGGGCAGCGCCTGCTCGATGCGGTCCAGATCTTCGTCGCTGAGCCCGGCCGACTTGAGGCTCACGCGGTTGATGTGCGGAGCGTTTTCCAGGCTCATGGTGCCCATGACGTACCGGATGATCTCGTGGATCTCCTGGGGGGAGTAGCCCAGGTTGGCCAGCGCCGGGCGCAGCGACTGGTTGGCGATTTTGAAGTAACCGCCGCCGGCAAGCTTCTTGAACTTGACCAGCGCGAAATCCGGCTCGATGCCGGTGGTGTCGCAATCCATGAGCAGGCCGATGGTGCCCGTCGGGGCGATCACACTGACCTGCGCGTTGCGATAACCAAAACGTTCTCCCAGCGCCAGCGCCCGGTCCCAGCATTCCTGCGCCGCCCGCAGCAGGGCCGGTGACACCAGCGGATCGGCATCGCTGAACTGCGAGGCGTCGATGCCCACCGGCCTGATCTCCAGGGCCTCGTAGTCGCCCAGACGCTGGCGGGCGGCCGGATCGCGCCCCACGTCGTAGGCGGCGCGGCGATGGTTGCGGATCACCCGCAGCATGTCGGCGCGGTTCTCCTCGAATCCGGCGAACGCCCCGTGTTCCCGTGCCAGCTCGGCGCTGGTCGCATATGCCTCGCCGCTCAGGATGGCGCTGAGCGCAGCGCACACGGCGCGGGCCTTGTCGCTGTCGTAGGCGATACCCGCCTGCATCAGCATCGCCCCCAGGTTCGCGTAGCCCAGGCCCAGCGTGCGGAAGCGGTAGGACAGACGCGCGATCTGCTCGGAGGGGAAGCTGGCCATCAGCACCGAGATCTCCAGCACCACCGTCCACAGGCGGATCGCGTGCCGGTAGGCCTCGATGTCGAAACGCCGCGTCTCGGGATCGAAGAAGGCCAGCACGTTCAGAGACGCCAGGTTGCAGGCCGTGTCGTCCAGGAACATGTACTCCGAGCAGTTGTGGACAGTCAGGCCGTTGGCGATGAACGAGTGCGTGACCGGCTCGGTGAGGTCGAAGACCTGACGCCGTCCCAGCGGCCGCAGCGTCGCCACGCGATCGAAGTTGCCCAGCCCCTCGGGGCGGGCTGCACATCGCGCCACCGTCTCCGCCAGCCGTCTGGCCGTCAGGCCCGGCAGAAGCCCGATATGCGTGGCAAACAAGCGGAGGCTGCCCGAGTCGATGCGCAGGCCGTGGCGTCTCGATTCTGCGCCGGACCAGACCGCCGAGTCCAGGGCTGCGTCCCGGTCCGCCGAGACTCCGTTCGGGCGGGTCTGGTCCCCGGGCCACGTGGGTACGGCCCGTCGCTCGGACAGCTCTCCGCGGTCAGTGGGTCCTGAGTGCTGAGTGCTGAGTGCTGAGTGCTGAGCTATTTCGATTTTCGATTTTCGATTTTCGATTGGGGGGGAGGAGTTGCCAGTTGGCAGTTGCCAGTTGCCAGTGGGCACAGCTTCGCCGCCTTCGCGCCTTCGTGCCTCCGTGCCTTCGTCACCGGCAAACAGGCTCGACTGCACGCCGAAGCCCAGCAGCAGCAACTGCACGTCTTCCAGCAGCGGCAGGTTGTCACTCAGCAGTTCCAGCGCACCGTCTCGAATCACGCCGTCGGCCGAAAACAGTCCGCGCAGCAGATGCTTCTGCGCTGGCAGTCCGGCGGTGAAGATGTCGTCGCCCAGTCGCCGCCGGCCGCCATCATTGCGGATGAAGGCCCCCAGGCGGCTCATGAGCCGTCGGTTGGTCACCTTGACGGTGAGCGTATTGCCGGACTCGTCCAGCTCCTCCTCGTGCACGATCTGCCGGTCAACGTAGTCGTCGTCGTAGGTGCGCTGGCCCCAGTTTTCGCCGATGTAGTGGGCGAACTCGTCGACCAGGTGGGGATCCGGCAGGGCCGCGTCCAGATGAAGGGCCCCCGGATCGCCGTTGGCGCTGGAGAGGAACAGGCCCAGGAGCTGGAAGAGGCGGGGGTCCTGGGGCTCGCCGATGGCCTCGACGCACGCCGGCTGCGAGGGCAGCTTCACCTGATCCAGCGCGGTGAGGTCTTTGGCGGCCACCCAGCCGCGGTTGCGCGTATAGACCTGGTGATCTGCGGTAAGGCGCAGGACATAGCCGCCGACGGTGCGCAGCTCGAAGACCTCCCTTACGCCGGTCGGGAAGGCGCCCTCGGTGCGATGAACGGCCTGCGTGGTCAGGTTGGTGACAATGCGCCCGGGCAGGTGGATCATCTGGTCGATGCGCCGCCAGATTCCGCCCGGACACAGTACGCGGGTGTCGCCAGTGACGCAGGGATTGGAGGCGTTGATGCGCCCGGACTGCGGGCAGGTGTGCCATTGGTTGATGGTGTCGTCGTACTGCACCCCCGGATCGGCGCAGCGCCACGCCGCGAACGCGATCTGCTCCCACAGGTCGCGCGCCTTCAGCGTCTTGCACACTTTGCCACTGGTGCGCGCTGTCAGGTTCCACTCGCCATCCTCCTCCACGGCATGCATGAAGCGGTTGGGCACGCGGACCGAGTTGTTCGAGTTCTGTCCCGAGACCGTGTAATAGGCCTCGCCGTTGAAGTCGTAGTCCAGCTTCAGCCCCAGCTTCCTGGCCAGCTCGCGCTGCTCTCGGGGCAGGACCTTGATGCCCTCGGCCATGGCGGCCACCTTCAGTTCCTCGCGCACCTTCCAGTTGACGAAGGCTTCGATGTCGGGGTGATCCAGGTCGAGGCAGACCATCTTGGCCGCCCGCCGCGTGGTCCCGCCGGACTTGATGGCACCGGCCGCGCGGTCGCCGATGCGCAGGAAGCTCATAAGTCCGGAGGACTTGCCGCCGCCGGAGAGCGGCTCGTTCTCGCCGCGGAGTTTCGAGAAATTCGTGCCCGTGCCCGACCCATACTTGAACAGCCGCGCCTCGCGCACCCACAGGTCCATGATCCCGCCGGGATTGACCAGGTCGTCATGGACGGACTGGATGAAGCAGTTGTGGACGATGATGTTATTCGAGAGGTATTGGCCGGACTCGGTCTGGATGTCGTAGACGGGCTCCACGCCAATGGACTCCACGCGCAGGACCATCTCCTCGCGGACGTCCGGCAACTGTCTGCCCACAAAGGGCCCCGCACACGCAGCGGTGAGCTTCGCCGCCTTGACCGCGGAGACGAATCCTATGGTGTCCCGGAACCTCGCGCGAGCCTCGGCATATCCAATGGAAACAAAGTACGGGGTTCGGCGCCCGTCTCGTTTCTCGACACCACGTTGAACGCGAGCGTAGATCCCCAGGTTCATCAGGAGCGACTGCACGCCCCGAGCCAGCGCCAGCGACGTCGTGGTCAGCACCACGTCGGCGGTATTGGAGTCGCGCGAACGCAAACGCACCGTTCCATCGGCCTGAAACAACGCCCGGAGGTACGCAGCCTGGGCATCGCGCCCCAGCGTCCGGATGACCGATGGCACTGCCAGATCGCTGCCGCGGCGCAGCAACTCGTACTTGTCGACGAAACCCCGAAGCTGCTCTCCATAGAGGCGGATCCGCCGAATATCCAACTCCGGGCTCTCCGACTCGACGAAGCTCACGTGATGATGGACACCCTCGAACACCTGCGCGACCAGGCCGATGACGAAGTCGAATTCGTCCTGATCGACTGTCATGAACTCGACCGTCAGACTTCGATTTGTCCCTTCCGCGTACTGACCGACGAAGCCGTCTCCCTGAAGCCAGCCGGCCAAGGCCGCTTCTCGTGATTCCTGAACCGACGATGGCTTGGAGACAGTGGTCGCGGTCGACAGATGCAACCGCATTCCTGGCCTTATCGCATCGACCCTTCGCCATTCTCCGCGCGTACGTCGTTCATCGGACACCCAGACCAGATGATCGGGAGTCGCTTCGACGGTCACACCGTTCTTCAACACGATGCGGAACACCGGCTTCTCGCCATTGGCTTTTACTGCCACCACACGAGTGGTTCCCCTGCCTTCGGCGGTGCCATCGTAGACTTCAAGCCCGACCAAATTCTTCGACACGATATCGCCGATCCTGATCGGCCCCTGCGGGGTTGACACCAGCGCATCGTACGGCTGGCACGCATGCGGCTGCGGGTGCGAGTACGCATCCTTCGCCTTCAGCAACTCGCCGCTGCGCGGGTCGCAGTAAAAATGCCCCTGGCTCGGGCCGGTGATGCCATAAGCGAAGTTCAGGCCGGTATTGAACCACTGCGGCGAGTTGGGCGCGCACATCTGGTGCAGCAGCATGTACACCAGCTCATCGTAAAACGCCTGCGCGTCCTCGGCCGTGTCGAAGTAGCCGTATTTCTCTCCCCAGTAGCGCCAGCAGCCGGCCAGGCGATGGACCACCTGGGCGGCGCTGCGCTCCGGGCCGGTCACGATGTTGCCAGCCGCGTCGCGAATCGGCTCGCCGGCCGCATCGACCTGCGGCACGCCGGCCTTGCGGAAGTATTTGCTCACCATGATGTCGGTGGCCAGTTGCGACCACGACCGCGGGATCAGGGCATCGTGCATCTCGAAGACGACGCTGCCGTCGGGGTTGGTGATCCGGCTGGTGCGCTTCTCATATTCGACGCTCGCCAGAGCGTCCTGTCCCTGTTTTGTGAATCGTCGGGTTATCCTCATGTTGCCTCTGCCCTGAATTGTGCCGCCACGCCGTCAGGGCGGTGGCGGCGGATTGTTGATGTCCAAAACGCCATCGACGCGCAGCGCAACCACGGACAGCGGCGCTGACCGCTGCCGGCTACTGACTTCTGACGAAATACATCCTGTAAACGCGATCGGCCTCCAGCGGCTCGTGAGCCGCGGGAGTGCCGTCCAGCCAGATTTGATTCCTCTCGGGCAGAAACATCACCTTCTGGCCCGAATCAAGCTCAACGCGATAGACGGTCGCGCCGGTGCGTGAATCGATGATATGCAGTGTGCCGCGGCCCTGGGCCACGTACGCCGCCGCCCCGCGGCGGGTGCTGACCAGCCACTGCTCCGCTGGACGCTGGCTCGCCTTGCTGCCGCAGCCGCAGATTATCACTGCGGCCACCAGCCACAGACGTGCGAATTGACGGTTGCCAGCGGTCATCGAGGGCTGCTCCATTCGCCAGGTCATGTCCGTGCGCCACCGGCCTCCCGCTCCCTTATGTTAGGGTTGAGTTTGCCGTCAGGCAAGCTCATGGGAGCGAAACGCCGACTCGCCACTTGTACCCTATATCTTGTGGTTGTCAACCGGAACTTTACTAAATGTTGTACATCACGCGCCTTCTTAGCACCTAAGTCTTGCGTCTGATGCGGCTTAGAATAGCGATTTTATTTCGATCGCGCAAATCGACAGGCGCCAGCCCCAGCTTTTCCACCGCATGCCCCCTTTCTGAACGTGGACGACTGCCCCAAGCCCCATCCTCAAGGCGCAAGCGCTACTTACAGCAGGTCCGTGCACGGCCGGTCACCCCGGCGCGTCATAGCAGGCCGGCCGCCACCCTACTCATGCCTCCAGGTTCAGCCACAGCAGCTCCTGCGGCGTCAGCTCAATGCCCAGTGCCGGCAGGCTCGTGTGCAGCTCGCGCAGGGTGCGCGGGCCGATCAGGGGAAACGTCGGAAACGGCTGGCACAGCACGTATGCCAGGGCGATGTTGATCGTCAGCACGCCCTTCCTTCGGGCCAGCTCCTTCGCCCGAGCAAGCCGCTGGAAGTTGTCGTCGCTGTACCAGCAGCGGACCAGTTCCGGGTCCTCTCGCCTGTCCGGCGCGGCCAGGCCTTCCACGAAGAACCCGCGCGCCTGGCTCGACCAGGGCATCAGCGGCATCTGCGTCTTCGTCAGCCACGCGCGCGAGTCGGGGTCCGACGCCGCGAGGCACCCGGCCCAGGGCGCTTCCACCATCCGCGCCAGGCTGAAGTTGTTGCTCAGCACCGAAAAGCCGGCAAGGCCCTTGCGCCTGGCATAAGCGTTGGCCTCCTCAACCCGCGCCAGCGTCCAGTTCGAACCGCCAAAGACCCTGATCCGTCCGGCCCTCAGGTGCTCGTTGAGCACATCCACAAACTCGCCCACCGGCACGGCCGGGTTGTCGCGGTGGAGCATGTAGATGTCCACGTAGTCCATCTGGAGCCGGTTGAGGCTCTCCATGAGCTGCCGCGTGAGGTCCATAGGCGTGCAGAAGGGCGTATGGGCGCCCTTGTCCAATATCACCACCCTGTCGCGCACCCCGCGCGCCCTGACCCACTGGCCCAGCGCCCGCTCGCAGTTGCCCCCGCCGTAGATGTGGGCCGTGTCCCAGCAGTTGCCGCCCAGCTCGAAGAACTCATCCCACAGCGCGAACGTGTACGGTGCGAAGGTGTGGTTGTCCGCCCCGATCACCAGGCGGGAAACCGGCATGGCGAGCGGTGGTATCGACCCGTACTTCATCGGCGCATCGGCGCGGCGCGCCAGCGGTCGGCCGCTGGGCGTCGGGATGTTCTGGGGCTTTTCCTGCTCGTAAACCAGCCCGATGGACTGCCGCCACAGGTCCAGCGTGCGCATGTTGCCCAGCGTGTCGTCCCATGTCATGGCGGGGAAGGCGGCCTGACGCTGCTCGATGTGCCGCGCTACGGTGTCGGCCTCGATGCCGTAGAGATGCTGGCTGCTCTCGATAACGATTTCTTGCGGTTGCGGCTGGCCCTTCCTGTTGACGATGATCTTCACGCTTCCGCCCTCGCGCGCCGGAATCCACGGCGAGGGGATGAGAATGCTGCCCTCGCTCCCGTAGATGCGCACGACGTTCTCCTGGTTCAGCGAAACGCCGGTGGCCAGT
>Ga0209101_1002708_pt1 | contig 11388 bp, 8 predicted proteins | sample ConPoolayeCmetaG_FD_185481 | JGI IMG/M metagenome (GOLD analysis project Ga0209101, IMG submission 185481) | Hot spring microbial mat communities from California, USA to study Microbial Dark Matter (Phase II) - Cone Pool mat layer C metaG... ... | reverse complement strand
CTGGCCCATCCTGAAGAAGGAGCCCCTGCGGGCCAACCCGCGCGCCTTCGTGGCCGACGACTGCGACATCCGCCGCATGTTCCACGAGCACACCAGCGGGACGACCGGGACCCCCCTGAGCCTGTGGATCAGCCGGGAAGCCCTCCGGGAATGGTACGCCCTCTTTGAAGCGCGGTGGCGGCGCTGGTACGGCATCTCCCGCCACAACCGCTGGGCCATTCTGGGGGGGCAACTGGTGGTCCCCTTCGGGCAGGTCAGGCCGCCCTTCTGGGTCTGGAACATCGCGATGCGGCAACTGTATCTGTCGTCCTATCACCTGTCGCCGGGGTTCATCCCTGCTTATGTGGAAGCGTTAAGACAACATCGCGTCCGTTACCTGTGGGGGTATGCCTCCTCCCTGTACACCCTCGCGGCCGTTGCTCTGGAACAGGGGCTGGAAATACCCGGCATGCACGTCGTGATCAGTAACGCAGAACCTCTGTTTCCCTACCAGCGGGAGGCAATCGCCCGGGCATTTCGGTGTCCGGTGCGGGATACCTACGGGATGGCCGAGATGGTCGCAGGGGCCAGTGAATGTGAGCACGGGCGCATGCACCTCTGGCCCGAGGCCGGGGTGGTGGAAGTGATGGCGGATGACGCGGACGAGCCGGTGCCCCCAGGCCAGGAAGGACGTCTGATCTGTACCGGCCTCATCCATGCGGATATGCCCCTGATTCGCTACGAGTTGGGGGATCGGGGAGCGTTGGCTCCCGTCGGTGAACCCTGCGCCTGTGGGCGCACTCTGCCGATACTGGCAGGCGTGGAGGGTCGCCTGGATGATGTGGTCCTCACGCCGGATGGGCGGCGTGTTGGCCGGTTGGGTCCGGTGTTTAGGGGCAATATGCCTCTGCGCGAAGCACAGATTATGCAGGAAAGCCTGACTCGGGTGCGGGTGCGCTTCGTGCCGGCCCCCGGGAGCCCCCCTGACCTGGGTGAGCAGATCGTCCGCCGCCTGCGGGAGCGCATCGGCGAAGAGATGGAGATCATCGCCGAGGAGGTAGACCACATCCCCCGCGGGCCGAACGGGAAGTTCCGGGCAGTCATCTCCTGTATCTCGTCCGAGGAGGTGGGAGTTGCAGGGAGGCGCACCTTCGGTTGATCTGGGGCAAACGGGTCGCTGGCGGCGGTGGCCGGGGCTGATGACGGCCCTTTTGCTCGCGGGGATGCTCCTGGGGCTCCGCTGCCCGGGCCTGGTCCTGGATGGGCAGGTGAACCAGGCCGCTCTGGTCACGGTGCGGGGTCTTCTGGCCTCCGGGGTTCCCCTGGCCGCCGCTGAGCGCCTCCTGGCCTCTCCTCCCCTGGCGGGAAACTGTCGGGCCCTCTGGCTCCGTGGGTTGATTGCCCAGGCCGAAGGCCGCCGGTCGGACCGCGATGAGGCCTGGGCCGAATGGCTCCGATGCCCGGAGGCCCGGGTGGCCTTCCTGGAAGTCTTCCTGGAGGAGGACGTCCGCTGGGCGGAGCGGAGCGTGCGCCTGGCCCCCCAGGATGCCGAAAGTTGGTTCTGGCTGGCCCGTCTCCGGGCTGCTACAGACCCGGATGAAGCGATCGCCCTTTACCAGCAGGGCCTGGAGCGGAACCCCTTTGACGCCCTTCGCTGGCGGGAACTGGGGGACCTCCTGGTGAACCGGGACCCTGAGGCGGCCATCCAGGCCTACCTGAATTCCTGCATCTACGGCGACCCGGGCTCCAACGGCTGCTACCGGGCAGGCAGGACCGCCGAACGCCTGGGGGACCTGGAGCGCGCCGCCCGGTACTACCGACTCTCCCGCAATGAAGGCATCCGGCAGATGGCCGTGGAGATAGAGAGGCAGTGGGAAGCACGAAGAGCCAATAAAACAAAATAAGTAATCGTGATATGCTAAGGCAATCTCTAAAAGCACGACACATTTACTTATTTCTAGCGACTATCGGTGCCATCATAATCTTCTGGGCTCTTGTGCCGGGTGGCTGGAGCGACCGCGATGCCACTGACTATCAGGCTTTCTACAGGCCTGTGGCTCGGAATGTGTTAGCAGGTCGCGGTCTTGTCACTGATAGGGGAGAACCAGCTGTGCGCTACCCACCTGGCTACCCACTCATCCTTACTGGCCTATTCTGGCTATCTGATTGGACTGGGACAGGGGAACGATATTGGGTGCAGGGGTTCACACTCTTGGCCATGGGGTTAAGCTGCGTATTTCTTTACAAGATAGCACGAAGGGTGGTGGGGGAGAGGACAGGCTTTCTTACTGGGTTGCTCTGGGCGACCTATCCACTTAACCTATGGCTGACAAAGACACCCGATAGTACAATTCCTTTCCTGCTTGTTTTTTATGGTGCCCTTCTTGCATTCACGCGAGTCCTCTGGGGAGACCGGCCCAAACCTTGGGTCTCGTTGGCTGCGGGTCTGCTCATCGGGTACGCATCTTTGGCCCGCCCAATTGGAATTCTGACTGGTGTTCTGCTAGCCTCTTTATTCCTTTATCTGAGGTGGATGGATAGAAGCAGGCATTACGTGTTACTGGCTACCATCTTGCTACTCTTGGGCAATCTGGCTGTTGTGATACCCTGGGAGATTTGGGGGTACCAACATACAGCGCAATGGATCCCGCTGAGCACGGGGGGGCTGCCCAGTGTGAGGGATGGGATCACCTGCTTCACTGCCACGAAAGGATACCGTCGTCCATTGGACGTGCCAGCCGCAATGCAAGCGGTTGTTAACGAAGCTATTACACGTCAGCAAGAAGGGAAACTTGATACTCCTGCAGAACTTGTTGCCTTTTTGGGCGACCAACTGTACAGGAATCCGCTTGGCGTTCTGGAACTAGTCTGGACCAAAGCACATCGTGCTTGGTATGGAACAGATGCGCAACATCGGGAGGAATGGATAGCCCTGTTCGTACAAACTGTTTATTTATTGCTTTCCCTGTGGGGAGGATGGCTGCTGTGGCGCTGCAGAGGAACTCAGCGAGAGTGGCTAGTTCTAGTGGCAGCGGTTGTCCTCTATTTTTGGGGCATGACTGTCTTGGTCCTTTCCATCGTCCGCTACATGATACCCGCAATGGGACTTCTTTTTCCTTCCATAGCCCTGGCGTTGGAGAAGGCTTTAACCCGGTTCAACAAAACCGCGCTCTCCTTCTTGAGTTGCGATGGATCAAACTCACATTGATCATTGATATGGAATTTGCCTATCCCTTCGTCACCATCATCATGCCCATCCGCAACGAGGCGGCGTACATCCGGCGCAGCCTGGGAGCGGTGCTGGCTCAAGATTATCCACCGGACCGTATGGAGGTCCTGGTCGTGGACGGGATGTCGGCGGACGGGACCCGGGAAGCCGTGGGGGAACTGGCTTCCACCCACCCTCATATTTCTGTGCGCCTCCTGGATAACCCCGCCCGCATCGTACCTGTGGCTCTGAATATCGGCCTGCAGCAGGCCCGAGGGGAGGTCATCATCCGCGTGGACGGCCACTGCGAGATCGCCCCGGACTATGTGCGGCGCTGTGTGAGGATGCTAGAGCGCACCGGGGCGGATTGCGTCGGCGGACCCGTTGTGACCGTAGGCGAGAGCTTGAGTGCCAGAGCAATCGCTCTGGCTCAGAGCTCGCTATTCGGGGTCGGTGGTGTTGCCTTCCGTACGCGGGTGAATCACGCTGGTTATGTCGACACCGTCCCATTCGGGGCTTACCGCCGTCAGGTGTTCGACCGTATTGGTCTTTTTGATGAGGAACTGGTCCGCAACCAGGATGACGAGTTCAATTTCCGCCTGACGCAGGCCGGGGGAAGAATCTGGCTGGATCCTTCCATCCGTTCGGTATACTACAGTCGCACAAGCCTGGGGGGCCTGTGGCGGCAGTACTTCCAGTACGGCTTCTACAAGGTGCGGGTCATCCAGAAGCGAAGGGGGATCCCCTCGTGGCGCCATCTGGTGCCGGGCGCGTTTGTCCTCGGGCTGGGGGGAAGCATGCTCCTGGCGCTCCTGACGCACCAGCCCCTCTGGGCCTTGAGCGTGGCCGGCCCCTACGCGCTGGCCAACGGCGTGTCTTCTCTCTGGACGGCCCACCGGGACTGGAAAGCCCTGCCGTTGCTTCCCGCCGCCTTCGCCACTCTGCATCTGGCCTATGGCCTGGGCTTTCTGTGGGGGCTTTTGTGGTGGGGAGCCGCCGCCCGACCAGAGACCCATAAACAGCCCGTCGCTGAGGCCAGGGAGCGCGCTGATGGATGAAGCGGAACGTCTGGCTCAGGTATACCGGGGCTATGAGCAAGACCCCGCGGCTCAGGCCCGCTGGTCCGGAACGAACGTGGGCAATCGGTGGATCGCGAAGGAACGGGAGCGGGCAATTGTCACCTTGCTGCAAAGCCACGGGTTTCTCCCCCTGCAGGAGAAACGGGTGCTGGACATCGGTTGCGGCCGCGGGGCAGTCCTCGCTGGCCTGACCGACCTGGGGGCTCAGCCTCGCAATCTCTACGGCGTTGACCTGCTCCCGGACCGCATAGAAACAGCCAGGCAGGCCTATCCGGACATCTGCTTCATTTGTGGTAACGCAGAGTCCCTGGATTTTCCCGATGCCCATTTTGACCTGGTGCTCCTCTTCACGGTTTTGAGTTCTATTCTGGACGACCGGATGGCCCACAATGTGGCCCGTGAAGCCTATCGCGTTCTCAAACCCGGCGGTGCCGTTCTCTGGTACGACTTCCGCTACAACAATCCCTGGAACCCGCATGTCCGGGGGATCACGAGAGAGCAGATTCAACAACTCTTTCCGGGGCTGGAGATGCACCTGTCCACTATCACCCTGATGCCCCCGCTGGCGCGCCGCCTGGGTCGCCTGACACCGGTGCTGTATCCCATTCTGGCCGCCATTCCCCCGCTGCGGACGCACTATTTGGGGCTCCTGGTACGGCCGCTGACCACACTGCGGATGGCAGGGAGCGGAAAGGAAATCTGCTCGGGAATCACCCCGTCTGTCAGGTAGGGGCAAATGCGCGATACTTTCCTCCCCTTTTCGCCTCCGTTCATTGGCGATGAGGAAATCGCCGAGGTGGTGGATACCCTGCGCTCGGACTGGATCACCACCGGGCCGAAGGTCCGGCGCTTTGAGGAAGAGTTTGCCGCCTTCATCGGCGCGCCGGCCGCGCTGGCGCTCCATTCCGGCACCGCCGCTCTCCACGTGGCCCTGGCTGCCCTGGGCATCGGCCCCGGCGATGCGGTCATCACGACTCCGATGACCTTCTGCTCCTGCGTCCATGTCATAGAACACGTTGGGGCGCGACCGGTCCTGGTAGACGTAGAACCGGACACGCTGAACATTGACCCGGGGGGAATCGCGAAAGCGCTGGACAGTTCCCCGTTCAACATTCGGGCCATTTTGCCCGTCCACCTCTACGGCCACCCCTGTGATATGGACGCCATTGGGGAGATTGCCCGTCGGCATGACCTGGCCATCATAGAGGATGCGGCTCATGCCCTGCCGGCCAGATACAGGGGCCGCCGAATCGGCTCTCCCCCCGAGATCCGCGATTTGCGAGGGGTGACCTGCTTCTCATTCTACGCCACAAAGAATCTGACCACTGCCGAGGGGGGTATGCTCACCGGTCCGCCGGACCTGGTGGAAGAGGCCCGCATCTGGAGCCTGCACGGCATGAGCCGCGATGCCTGGAGGCGCTACAGCGCCGAAGGCTCATGGTACTATGAAGTGATTCGCCCCGGCTTCAAATACAACATGACCGACATCCAGGCGGCCCTGGGTCTGCACCAGTTGAGAAAACTCCCCCAGTTTCAGGCCCGCCGCCGGGAGATTGTTCAGCGGTACAACGAGGCGTTTTCCCGATTTGAAGAACTCCAAACCCCCGTTGAGCGCCCCGAGGTGGAGCACGCCTGGCATCTATACGTTTTACGTTTGAACCTTGAACGTTTGAAGATTTCCCGCAACCAATTCATTGAAGAACTCAAGGCCCGTAACATCGGCACCAGCGTGCATTTTATTCCGGTGCACCTGCACCCCTACTACCGGGACAGGTACGGCTACAAGCCCGAGGATTTCCCCGTGGCCTACCGGGAGTATCAGCGCATTGTCTCCCTGCCTCTGTACCCCCGTATGAGCGACCAGGACGTGCAGGATGTGATTGACGCCGTGGCAGCCGTGGTGAGACATCTGCGGAAGTGAGGCCTCTCATGCTCAAGCGCGCCTTTGATGTGATGGTGTCGGCGTTGGTTATACTCATCGCCCTGCCCCTGTGGGCAGCCGTAGCCGTGGCGATCAAACTGGACTCCCCTGGCCCCGTCTTCTACCGGGCGCAACGCATCGGCAGGAATGGACGGCCCTTCACCCTCTACAAGTTCCGTACGATGATAACCGATGCCGACACCCGGGGCCCCGGCATTACCCGGTGTGACGATCCGCGGATCACCCGGGTGGGGCGCTTTCTGCGCCGAATGAAAATCGACGAGATGCCCCAGTTGCTGAACGTCCTGAAAGGCGAAATGAGCATTATCGGCCCCCGCCCCGAAGACCCTCGTTATGTAGCGCACTATACTCCGGAGCAGCGTCGCGTGCTGAGTGTGCGTCCGGGGATGGCCAGCCCTGCGTTCATCAAATACCGGCACGAAGAAGAAATCCTGGCCGCTGCGGGCGATCATCTGGAACAGATTTACCTGACCGAGATTTTACCGGATAAACTGCGTATGGACCTGGAATACATTGAGCAACAGTCTCTGCTTTTTGACCTGATCGTGCTGGCCCGGGCCGCCCTTTCACTTTTTACATCCACGAAGACCCAGAGGCCGTCTGTACAACAGAGGTAAGTACAGGGTAACCTTTCAGAGGTAAACAAACTCATGCCGCGCTCCAGAAAATTATTGGGCAGGGTGCAGGGATTGCTGTTCGGCGGGAAAAGGGAGCACCCACACCGATTTTCCCGGAATGGGTTTTTCCCACTGGTCCTCTGGGATGCGGTGAGCGTTTTTGTCTCCTTTATGGCCGCTCTCGCCTTCCGTTTTGACGGCCGTGTGCCCGCCTCGTACATGCGGTCTTTTGGGAGCATCATCCCTCTGATCGTTGCCGTTTATTGCGTGATCAACGCTCTCCTGGGTCTTTACAATCGCCTGTGGCGCTATGCCAGTATGCAGGAAGTATGCACCATCGGGTTCGCAGCCGCTATCGCCACTATGCTCTTGGTGCTGGCATCTCTGCTCTGGCCGGGCGAGCGCCCCATACCTCTCAGCGTGGTGATGGTAGGGGGTATCCTGGCATCCGGTCTCTTTACCACCCTGCGATATCGCCAGCGCCTGCTGACAGGTCTGATGGGGTATACCCAGAGGGTGGTCGGCAGTCCAGACCGCCATCGCGTCCTGATTGTTGGCGCTGGTGAGACGGGTCAACTCCTCGCATGGCAACTGAAAACATACTATCGCCAACATTACGAAATTGTGGGGTTTGTGGATGATGACCCCAGAAAATGGGGATTGCGGGTGCACGGAATACCCGTTCTGGGGAACTGTTCCGATATTCCCCGTTTCGTTGCGGAAAGGAAGGCGGATAGCATTATCATTGCTATTCACAGAATACCCGGGCCAGCCTTACGGGAAATTCTCCATTTCTGCCTGATGACCTCTGCTCGTGTGAAGATTCTGCCCGATGTTCTGGATCATCTGGCCGACAGTCGCTTTCTGCCCCTCAAGGAGGTAGAGCCGCAGGACCTCCTGGGTCGGGAAATCTGTCAGGTGGATATGGCAGGCTCGCGGGAACTGGTGGCGGGGAAGGTAGTGTTGGTTACCGGGGCAGCGGGTTCCATTGGTGCTGAGCTCTGTCGCCAGATCCTGCAGTTTGAGCCCCAACGGCTCCTCGCAGTGGATAACAATGAAAGCGGACTCTATGAACTGGGCCTGGACCTCTCGGTTTCTTCTGCTACACCTGACGGGCCTCAGCATTGGAATCTCGTCATCGGTGATGTCACCGATCCGGTAAAGATGGAGTCCATTTTCGCTCTGTATCGGCCTCAGGTCATCTTCCACGCAGCGGCATACAAGCATGTCCATCTGATGGAACAATATCCCGAGGAAGCAGTGCGGGTCAACGTGATGGGTACCCGGATCGTTGCAAACCTCGCAGCCCAATACGGTGCCGAACGCTTTGTCCTGATCTCCACCGACAAGGCGGTCAATCCGTGCTCGGTCATGGGGGCAACCAAACGATTGTGCGAGATGATGATCGCCGGCATGCAGGGGGACGCAGAAGCCGGGGAGCGAAGGAGCAGGAAGGCAGAGGGGCAGAGAACCCTGTTCACCGCCGTCCGCTTCGGAAATGTCCTGGGCAGTCGGGGGAGCGTGGTGCCCACCTTTGAGCGCCAGATAGAACGGGGAGGGCCGGTCACGGTCACCCATCCGGAGATGACTCGCTATTTTATGAGCGTCAACGAAGCGGTCAAACTGGTCATTCAGGCCGCAACCCTTACCCAGGGCGGCGACATTTTCTTGCTGGAGATGGGCCAGCAGATTCGCATAGATGACCTGGCTCGTCATCTCATCCGCCTTCGTGGCCTGCGGCCGGGGGTGGACGTTCCTATCGTGTATACCGGCCCCCGCCCTGGGGAAAAGATGCATGAGGAACTCCTGGCGGACGGCGAGGAGCGCGAGCCCACTTCCCATCCTCACATCTTTCGCGTCCGCTGCAATCATATTCCGAACCGTGCCGTGCTCCAGCGCCAGGTTGATGAACTCATCGCCCTGGCTAAGAGCCAGCGAAACAACGAAGAAGTGGTAATGCGGCTGATGGATCTGGTGAACTCGCACAAATCTTTGATCTCCTCAGATGCCAGAGAGCATCGCTAAAGGTGACGCTGGATTGCACTCTCTTGCATCCTGCATCTTGCACTCTTGCTTTCTTGCATTCTTGCATTCTTGCATTCTTGCACTCTTGCATTCTTGCACTCTTGCATCTTGCAATCTTGTATCTCGCACTCTTGCATCCCTTATGACCACACCAGAACTTTCCTACCCAATCATCGGCGCCTCCACATCCGGTCTCTTCGCCGCCTATCACCTGGCGCGGCGGGGCGTGCCCGTGCGGGTCTTTGAGGCCCAGGCCCCCTTTCGGCCCGCCGAACGCACCCTCATCGTCACCCCGGCCTGGCGGCAGTTGCTGGATTTTGACCCCGGCGAGGTGGTGCTGAACCGCGTCTCGGCCTACGAACTGATCTCCGCCCACGCCTCGGCTCGCATCCCCCTCCGGGAACCGGACCTGGTGATAGACCGGGCCCGCTTCCTGCAGGTGCTGGTCCGCAAAGTGCAGGAGGCCGGGGGGGAGGTCCTCTTCGGCTACCATCTGACCGAAATCCGGCCGGGCTCCCGGCGGTGGATCCTGCGCCTGGGCGCGGGGGAGAACCGGGAGCGGTGGGTGCCGGCCGCGCGCATCCTGGGCGCCGACGGCGTCCACAGCACCGTCGCCCGGGCGCTGGGGAAGGACGGCCTGGAGCGAGTGGGGCTGGCCCAGGCGCGCGTCCCTCTCCCGTCGGACCTTTCCCCCGATACCGTTCGGGTCTGGTTTGACTGCGCCACCACCCGCTTCTTCTACTGGCTCATCCCCGAATCCCCGCGCACCGGCGTCCTGGGCGTCATCGCGGAGAGCCCTGCCCGGGCGCGGCACCGGGTGGAGCAATTTCTGAGCGCGCGGGGCTGGGAGGCGCTGGCCTGGCAGGAGGAGGGCCTGGCCCCCCTGTTCCCCCTGCGCTTCGGCGCCCCTCCGATGGGCGATGGACGGGTGCTCCTGGCCGGCGACGCAGCCGGGCAGGTGAAGGTCACCACCGTGGGCGGGGTGGTGGCGGGGATGCGGGGAGGGCTGGCGGCGGCGCGCGCCCTTCTGAACCACACCTTCTACGATGCCGAACTCCGCCACCTGCAGCAGGAACTGGCCTTTCACGCCCTGGTGCGGCGGGTGCTGGACGGTTTCACCGATGAGGACTACGACGCCTTGCTGAACCTGCTCAACCGGCCCGCCCTGGCGGTGCTGGGCCGCTACCACCGGGACGAACTGGCGCGGGCCCTCGGGCTCCTGCTCCTCTCCCAGCCCCGCTGGCTGCTCCTGGGCGCGCGGGCGCTGATGCGGGGGTTCCGGCGGCCGTCGCCCGCGATCCCACCCTCCGGAGGCCCGGCTGGATGAACCGGTGGCGACGGTGGCTGGGGGAGGGGATTCGCCGTGTCCTGGGCCTGGAGTGGCTGGTGGCGGGCGCGGCGGCACCCCTCCTGATGTTCCCCACCCTTCGCCCCCGCTGGACGGCGGCCGCGCTGGTGGTCCTGGCGGTCTGGTGGCTTCTGCGCTGGGCAGTGCGGGGCGAGCCCTGGCCGGTCACCCCCTTCAACGGCGCGCTGCTGCTCTTCGCCCTGATGGTCCCGGTGGGGATATGGGCCTCGGCGGTGCCGGACCTGACCCTGCCGAAGGCGGCCGGGCTGGTGCTGGGGCTGGCTGTATTTCGGGCGGTAGCGCTGGCTGTGGACTCTCCGCGCCGCCTGAACCTGGCGCTGGCGCTTTTCTGCCTGGTTGGACTGGCCATCCTGGTGGTTGGCGTACTGGGGGCTCGCTGGTCGGCCAAAGTGGGCCCTCTATCCACGCTGACCGGGCACATCCCCCCGCTGATTCAGGGCCTGCCTGAATCCCAGGCGGATGCGGTGAGCCCCAACCAGTTGGCGGGCGCGCTCACCCTCTACCTGCCGCTGGCCCTGGCTCTGGTCTCCTTCTGGCGTTTCTCCCGTCGGGCGATCATCGGCCCGCTGTTCGGACTGGTGGGGAGCCTCCTCTTCCTGACCCTGGTGGCCGGCACTCTTCTCCTCACCCAATCCCGCAGCGGCTGGATCGGCGGGGCAGCGGGGATTCTGGCCCTGGTCTCTCTGGCCGGCCTGACTTCCCGCTGCCGCTGGATTCGCTGGCTGGGCGGCGCGCTCCCTGTGTTGATGATTCTGGGGTTGGTGGCTTTGATGCTCTATCTGGACCCCCAACAATTGGGAGTGAGCGTCTTTTGGGGAGAAGACATCAGCCCGGTGGCGGGAACGATTGCGTTGGGAGGGCGGCTGGAAATCTGGAGCCGGGCCCTCTACGCCATCCGGAATTTCCCTTTCACCGGTTGTGGGCTGGGCACATTCCGCCGGGTTGTGCAGGTTCTCTACCCCTTCCTTACCGTTTCCCCCAATGCCGACATCGCCCATGCCCACAACATCTTTCTCCAGACCGCGCTGGACCTGGGGATTCCGGGGCTGGTGGCGTATCTGGCGCTGCTGGGGGTCGCGCTGGCGGTGTGCTGGAGGGTGGCCATCACCCCCACCCCCGCCGCCCTCGGGCCGAAGGCCCTTCGGGCCGAGGCCTCCGGCGGCTTCCCC
>Ga0209101_1002707_pt1 | contig 11389 bp, 11 predicted proteins | sample ConPoolayeCmetaG_FD_185481 | JGI IMG/M metagenome (GOLD analysis project Ga0209101, IMG submission 185481) | Hot spring microbial mat communities from California, USA to study Microbial Dark Matter (Phase II) - Cone Pool mat layer C metaG... ... | reverse complement strand
AGCGCATCGGTGATTTCCAAATCCCATCTTCTCGTGGAAATCGAGAAGCCGGATCGGTAAAGAAATTCCGGGCTTGCCTTTTTTATAAAGGCCTTTACAATGGCCGAATCGTACCTGTTATCCGGCCAGTTCCGAGCGGCATAGAGCAGCTCTTTTGCATTGCCGAATTCGATGAGTTTCTCTGTAATGGCCGGATTCCATCTCTTGTCGGGCAGACTGATTCCGGCATCGACCAGATAGTCTGTGTTTTTCGTCTCGATAAGTGCCCTGACGATGGCCGGATCGTACCTGTCATCCGGCCAGGTACGGGCAGCGAAAAAGAGATATTTTGCATTGCCGGAGTCGATAAGTTTCTTTGTAATGGCCGGGTTCCATCTCTTTTGAGGCAGAGATAGCCCCGCCAGATATAGCTCCTGTGGTGTACTAACCTTTACCAAAGCCTCTACGATGGCCGGTTCAAAACGCTTATCCGGCCAGTTTGTAGCGGCCGAGTAGAGAAAAGTATAGTTACTCGACGCTACAAGTTTTTCGGTAATTGTCTGACGCCAACGGCCATCTTTTAGCCTCATACCGGCGTCGTAGAGGTACGTTAATATGTCATCTGCCGATATGAACGCGTCTATGAGCTCCGGCGAAACCTTATCGTCTGGCCAATCCCGGATGGCGGTGTATAACCGTCTCGTGTCACCCGACTCGATAATAATTTCGGCATTGTGCTCGATCATCGCTGCCCACAGCAGGATATCCCTGACCTGAGGATATCCCGATCTGTTTGCGGAAATGATAATTTCTGCCGTGTCCGCTATGGATACTTTGTTATAAGGGCCGGCGACAACGAACGCGGCCTCGGCCCGCCATCCTCCATTGGCCTCGGCAACCGGAAAGGCCGGATCGGGTGCGACAAGGTAAACGTCTTTCCCGTATTTTGCGGCCTCATCGTAAGTAGCCGCAAAAATGCCGAACCCGCTTTCCAGCGCCCCCCGTGGCGCCTGGAGATAGTAGGTTTCACCCAGAAGCGCGATGTACTTGCGTTGCCACAGAGTGCTCTGCTGCGGCGAGGCAAGCGCATCGCCCCGTTTTTCAAGAGCTTTGAATGCCAAAAGGGAGAACATTTGGCATCACCTCCGAATCACAGACTATCGATGAATTTTTGTATCTCGTCAACCGCCTCGGCGACTACGTTTTCACCATAGGCGGTTATAAGCTCCTGAATATAGTAGATTATTTGGGCATAAGTCGCCCCTTTGGCCGGTGGAATGATCGCCCACCAGCCAAAAGGAGCAACAGCTTTTGAGAAATTGTTTCCGTAGCTGTGCTCCAGTGGGGCAATGGCATACTCGTTCTTGTGCTCCTGAAACCATCGGAGGGCAAGCTCACGAGTTATGTTTTCCAAAATTTCATATGTCATTTTGTAGAGGTTGGACCTCTCATCTAAGAACTTTTCCCATTTTTGGCGCAAAGCCTCATAATGATCTTTTAGCGCAGCCAGAGGACATAGCTGCGCCGTAGGGATCATGTTTGTTCCATCGCAGAACCTTATAAAGTTCTGCATTTGTTCATTGACAAACGTCTTGATGTACGGATCGATGAATTTTTTGTACGGAATCTCGTTGTTGCGTTCGTCTCTTACTTGATCGAACCGCAGCACCAGAAGCAAACCTAACTGCAGGTCGCGCCCTACTGCGGGATGATCGAAAAGTTCGTATCCTGCGCGAGAGGTTAGATCGTATATGTCCAGAGGAAAGTCCTCTACACGCGGATATATATATCCGCCTTTCCTGTATACACTCATACGAACCTTCTCGATCACAAATGGAACATTATCGAGCAATTCAAACTTAATCTCCATTTTTTCCTCCGTTTATAAGATTACAGAGCGGCAATTTCCTTTTTTCCGGCCACTCGCGCACCGCACGCGAAAGCCAGATTCTATCTTTTGTATCGGAAAGCGCTTTGGCGATTTCCGGATACCACCGCGCATCCGGCAACAATAAACCTGCCTCGTAAAGCATTTTTGCGTCGGCTTTTGACACAAATGCCTCTATGAGACACCGATTTATCTTTTCCGTCGGCCACTCGTATATTGCAATGCTCAGCCACTTGATACCTCCAGAGAGGGCGAGGGCGCAAGCGTCTTTTGTAATCAACGCCGCATTTTCCAAAACATCGTTGATCTGCGGATATCCTGCCCGATATGCCTCCTTGATCAGGTTTACTGCAGGTTGGAGACACCACTCATCAAACGGACCGGCTACGACAAAGGCCGCACCTGCCCGCCACCCCCATTCTCCCTCAACAACCGGAAAGCGAGGATCGGGAGCAACAAGATAGACCTCATTGCCGTAGTCACGAGCCCGTGTAAATGAGGTTGCAAAGATGCCGAATTCCCTTTCTATGTCACCACAGGCGGCCGCCAGACGATACGTTTCGCCTAAAAACGGCACATATTCACGTTTCCACCGCGTCCCTTGCCGCGGTGACACGAGATAGTCATCTACTCGGTGTAGAGCTTTGAAGGCAAGAAAACTAAACATTGCCATATACTCCGTAATAAGACAAGAATGTACAATACTTTGGACGAAAAGTCAAGTTTGTTACCGTACCACTTATCTTGCAAGCGTAGGTTTAGGATAAAATTCGGAACTATATGCAAAATAAAGATGCTTTTTGATAATGATAGTGCTGCTTTTTGGAGCACTTGTTTTGCACATAGAATATCTCTATGCATCCTATCGCATACTTATTTATCCTCGTTTTTAACTATTGACGTTTCGTTCCGCCGGTCGTCCCTCCGCCTTCATTTCTTTCATTCGCGGAAGATATCCGATATAACTCTTCGTCAAGATATCATCCGGTAACGCCAGAAGTGCCTCGCGCAGAACCGGATCGTATCTATCATCCGGCCAAAACTGAACAGCATTGTATATATTCCACGCCTCCTTACATCGGGCGAGCTTTTTGGCAATTGCCGGTGTCCATCGGCTTTTGGGGTTTAGTCCTGCTTTATAAAGATACTCTCCGTCACCTATTTCTACAATGGCCTCGAGAATTTCTGGCACGTATTTGTCGTCCGGCCAATTGCAGGCGGCCTCGCAAAGATACTTTGCGTCACCGCTTTTAATGAGTGCGTCGGTCAAGATATACGACCAACGCTTGGATGGCAACCTGATTCCGGCATCGTAGAGAAGCTGGGGAGTTGCCAGCTTTACAAACGCTTCTATCAGTGCCGGAGTAAATCTCTCGTCCGGCCAATTGCAGGCCGCAGACAGTAGGCACTTTGCATCGTTGCAAGCTATAAGTGCCTCTGTAATGGCCGGATTCCACCGCGCTCTGCTGAGGAGTTCTCCTGCATCGCGGAGAATCTCGGCGTTGCGCGTAGCAACAATAGCATCTACGATAACCGGATCGAACTTAAAATCCTTCCAGTTCTGTGCTATTTCAAGCAACAGCCTGGCATTTGCTGCTTTCGCTATTGCCCTTGTAAGCTCCGGAATCCACCTGTCGCCTGGCGCCTCCCAGCTGGCCTTATAAATGAAATAGGCATTTCCGCAGGCCGCCAGGGCCTCGGCGATAGCGGGAACATACCTCTCATTTGACCATTGGGACATAGCGAGGCATAGTGCCTCGGCAGAGTTGCTTTTTACAAGCGCTTCTGTGATGGCCGGTGTAAATCTTTCATCCGGCCAATCATCGCCCGCCTTTGCAAGCCAGTAGGCGGCCCTTTCCGACATCGCCAGAAGAGCCTCCGTTATGGCCGGAGTGAATTTTTCGTCCGGCAGGCTGTATCCGGCGATGTACAGTTGCTTTGCATCGCCCGTCTTGAGCAACGCGCTCAGCGGGTCCTGCTCGCTCGCATTGTTAGGCAGGTATTTTGTGGCATAGTATATTACCTCGCTGTCTCCGCTTCTGATGACGGCATCTATAAAAGCCGGAGTCAGCCTGTACTTATGCCAATCGGTCAGGGCCTTGAGTATCCACCGCTTGGCCCGTGGCATATCAATGTTTGCCAAGCCGGCAGCTATGATTTCGTCCCAGCGGGCGCCCGGCAAATTAAGTCCTGCCAGAAAAAGATACTCGGGGTCGCCCGCTTTTACGAGCGAAAGCAGGAGACACCGAGAAAACTTATCATCCGGGAAGCCAAGAGCGGCGTTGTACAGTTGCTCGGCGTTTCCGTACTCCGCCAGTAATTCAGCCTCTTGGCCGACAAAAGCCGCCCATCCGAGAATACCCTTTACCTGTGGGTATCCTGCATTATGGGCAGATATAATTATTTTTGCGGCCCGTTCTAGATTGCTCTCATCGAACGGGCCGTCTACAACGAATGCCGCTCCCGCTCGCCAGCCCTCGGCTCCCTCTACGACAGGAAACCGCGGGTCCGGCGCGACGAGGTAAACTTTGTCGCCGTAACCCCGCGCCTCTTTAAAAGACGCGGCGAAGACTCCATAACTTCTGTCAACATCTCCCAGCCCTGCCTCCAGGTAGTATACTTTACCCAGAGGCGCAATGTATTCGCGTCTCCACGGTGTCTCCTGCTGCGGAGACACAAGTGTACCTTGCCGAGAACACAACGACTTGAACGCTAAAAGGCTAAACATAGAGCAGCTCCTTTCTTTCTGATATCCAGTCCTGATGTGCTCTTTCTAACCAGTAGGGGTTTTCGGTATTGAGGAGCGCCGCTGCTATCCTCTTGTCCCATCTCTCGTCCGGCATTTTCAAGCCGGCATAATAAAGATGGGAAGCCCTGCCACAGGTTATAAGAGCCTCGACGATGGCCGGCACGTAACAATAATCCGGCCATTTTTCGGCGGCTAAGGAGAGTTTACCTCCGTCGCCTGTTTTTATTAACGCCTCTGCAATGGACGGGCTCCATCGCTTTGGCGGCAAAATCAAGCCTACAATGTAAAGATAGTCTGCATTCCCCGACCTGGCGAGTGCCTCGACAATGGCCGGATCGAATCTGCCATCCGGCCAATCTACAGCGGCACGATAGAGATCGGTCGCATTGCCCTTTTCGATTAACGCCTCGGTGATGGATAAATTCCATCGGCCTGATCTGAATGCTATGCCGGCATCGCAGAGCATTCTTGAGTCTGCGATTTCGGCAAAGCGATCTACAAAATCGAAACTGAATCTTGTGTCGGGCAAATTCAGAATTGCTTTATATAGATACTCGGCACTACCACAGGATACCAGTGCCGTTATCAGTCCAGGGCGCCACCTGGATGGAGATGCATAAAGGCACGCTAGATATATACGGTATGCATCTCTGCTTTCTGCAATGGCATCTGTCAGCGCCGGAGTAAATCTCTCGTCCGGCCAGTAACACAGAGCGTTGTATATACACTCTGTGTCGCCTGTTTTGATAAGTGCATCGGCCATCTCGGGGCGCCAGCTCTCATCCGACAGGTAAAGTCCTGCCTCGTAGAGCATTAACGCCCCGGCGTTTTCAACAAATGCATCTATAAGAGATGGCGTCACATACTCTCGTGGCCATTCCGTTATGGCGTAGTATAGCCAGCCCGGGGATGCCGAGAGCGCAAGTATATCGCCATCTTTACAAACAAAAGCCGCCCATTGCAGGATACTTCTAATTTGTGGATATCCCGCCTGATAGGCGGCTAGAATTTGCCGAGCTGCCTGTTTCAGGTCATCCTTATTATTAAGCGGCCCGGATACAACAAACGCCGCTCTCGCCCGCCAACCGTTATCGCCCTCGATAACGGTAAAGCGCGGGTCGGGAGCGACGATGTAAACATTATCTCCATACTGAGCGGCCTCGTAGTATGACGAGGCAAAGATTCCGTGGCCGCTCTCGATATCCCCAGGCTGAGCCTCCAGGTAGTACACCTCGCCTAGAGACGCGATATGCTCACGTCTCCAGGGCGTGCCTCGCTGCGGAGACACGAGCATATCGCCCTCTCGCTTGAGAGCCTTGAAGGCCAAAAGACTAAACATCAAGCAACCCCTTTCTCTCTTTGGGCCACTCGAGGCGGGCCCTAGAGAGCCATTTTTCATCTTTTGTATCGACCAGCGCTTTAGCAATTTTCGGGTTCCAGCGCCGGTCTGGGAGCCCTCTCCCTATGTAGAAGATGTAACCCGCATCGCCGCTCTCTATAATAGCATCTATTAGTGCCGGAGTAAATCTGTTATCCGGCCAATAGAGAGCGGCCTCGAGTAGCTTATCGAGGTCGCGTGTTCCGATGAGAGCCTCGGCAATGACGGGGTCCCATCTTTCGTCTTTCAAGTCAAATCCGGCATTGACCAGGTACAGCGCATTTCCGCTGTCGGCAACGGCTCTGACCAGCTTTGGTGTAAACTTATCCTCGGGCCAATGCGCGGCAGCGTAGAGAATAAATTTTACGTTGCCGGATTCAATTAATCTCTCTGTAATGGCAGAATCCCATCTCCTTTTCGTAAACGATATTCCTGCATCGCAGAGAAAGCTTGCCTCGCCGGACTCGATAAACGAATCCAGCAACGGACGGGCAAATCTGTCATCCGGCCAGGTGCGGATGGCGTGGAAGAGCTGCTCCACATCTCCGCTTTCTGCAAGCTTTTCTGCAATCTTTTTATTCCATCTCGTCCTTGATAAAAAAATCCCCGCTTCATAGAGGCACTTTGAATCGCCGGACTCGACAAGCGCATCTACGATAGCGGGTGTAAATCTTTCATCCGGCCATCTCAAGGCGGCGCGCAGCAAATACAGCGCGTCGCCGGATGACAGGAGGGCGTCGACGATTGCCGGATTCCACCGCTCGGCGGAAAAGTACATCCCGGCTCGGTAGAAGTCTCCGGCGTTACCCTTCTCTATTAGCGCATCTATAAGGGCCGGATCGAAATACTCATCCGGCCACTCCAAGATGGCATAATAGATTGATACCGATGGGCCGACTTTGCAAAGCGTGTATGCATCTTTGCAAAGAACGGCGGCATAAAGCAGAATATTTTCTACTTGAGGATAACCCGCGCGATATGCCGCGAGGATTATCCTTGAAGCATTCTCCTGTTCTTCAAGCGAGCGAACGGGGCCGGCGACAACGAACGCCGCTCCAGCTCGCCAGCCGCCGTCGCCCTCGACAATGGAAAACCTCGGGTCCGGCGCAACAAGGTAAACATCCCTACCGTAGCCACGGGCCTCGGCGTATGATGCCGCAAAAACACCGTGGCCGCTTTCGAGGTCCCCTGGCCTGGCCTCCAGGCGATACGTCTCGCCCAGAGGCGCGACGTGCTCGCGTCGCCACGGTGTGCCTTGCTGTGGCGACACGAAAATGTCACCATTTACCTTGTTGATAGTATTGATAGCTTTGAAAGCAAGCAAGCTGAACATTTCTACCTCCACTACCAAATCAAACACCACCAAAGCTAGAAAACGAAAAAGCCCCTGAGGTCTGGCTAGCATCCACTACTAGCCAGGCCTCAGAGGCCTTAAAAAAAGGCCGGCTAGAAGCCGGCCTCCTCATCTGGTACTGGTACAAACACGAACGGAAAAATGATCTCGATTGGTTCAGTATCAATGTCATCATCATCAACGCCAATCTCGAGCGGTACCGGCGTGGGAACCTCGTCTGGTTCCCACACTTTAATTTCTCGTCCGATCTGCATTTTCTTATCCTTTCTAGTCATTCATCCAGGCCCCAAAATCTGGGGCCTGAAACTTTGCCGTGTAGACCACGGCATTCTTGAACATACTGTGCAGCAGCAGTTAGTGAGTTAAAAACAATTGCTACTCCGTCAGGCTTAACAAGCCTGTACTTATTATCTGCAGCCTGAACCAGAGTGTACCCAAATTTCGTTACCGAGTCTTTTTTTTTCCATCGTCCTCTTCAACTAACATAACAAAAAGATCCTCAATTTGTGCATCTCCTTTCTCAACGTAATACAATAACGATTTCTCGACGTTTTTCAAAATGACCTTACAAATCGATTTTCCAAGTTTCGTTTCGGATATTCTTTCCAGATCACTTACTAACCTTTTCAGCCCAATTAATTCATCCATTTTTTTCTCCTTTCATTTTAATTTTTTATTACGACAATTACAGTATAACATATGTTCAAATCCATAGCAATAGTACAAAAGCACCAATTTTTTAGTGATTTTGTACTATGTCGTGTAGTATAAAAGTACTAGCCATTTTTTTCGTGATACGTGCTACTCATTCTTGCACGACAGCACGCGTCCACCAATTTTTGCGTGACAACAGTTTTGCACGACAGCACGCGTCCACCAATTTTCGCGTGTACAACAAATTATCTTAAAATAAATCTAAAATAAAAATGAGTTCAAAATAGAAACTAATACTAAATAAGAATGAATCTTAACTAATAACGAATATTAAATAAGAATGATTCTTAATTAGTACCCCCCTCTACCTAATAATGAATCTAACCGCCGACGCACGATTGGCTTCTCTTCCATTCGTTCTCCGCCTGCCATGTATTCTTTTTTTCCGTACCTCTTCTTGGATTCAGACAGTTATCCGGTAAAGTTTCCGGTATGGAATCCGGTACAGAGTGATGCTACGGATAGATTATCGTCGGGTTGTAAGGGGAGGTCTGTGATGGCGAGTAGGTGAGGGTATGATAAGTGGGAGATGGAGCCGACAGGATTTGAACCTGTGACCGACCGGTTATGAGCCGGCTGCTCTATCCGCTGAGCTACGGCTCCTTTTTTCGGTTAGGGATTGATATTTCTAAATGCGTTAATAATGGATTCTTTTGCGTTTTCTATATCGAGTGGATAGCAATCGGGTGTCGATTCATAGCTGGACGGTGCGATCAGTTTATTAACAGCATCGATATAGATAGAGTAAACACCTTCTTTGCGGGTGAGGCAGATTTCCGGTATTTTATCTTCCGGTTTCACGGTATTTGCCAGCGGGGTATCGATGCTAATTCTGGGAAACAGTCTGCTATTTTGGAAGAATTCTTTAACGATTTCTTTCCAATTGGTAGGGTAGGGTGAGAAGTTTTTTCCGCGGCCGACGTTTTTATAGCCGAGCAGGACGACGGGTGTGTTAAAGGCTACGGCGGTACGGATTATGCCGAACAATTCGGTAGATGTACCGACAACGTAATGAAGCGTTACCTTATCTAGGACATCGTATCTTTCGGCCAGGGAAAGGGCGTTTTTGGCTTCTTCTTGGGTTTCGACCGAGATACCGACTTTGCCGACGAGGGGGAAGGTTTCTTTTCTTTTTTTATTTTCGGCAATCCAGGAGAACGAGCGTGTTGTTATATTGGGGACGATATTATTATCTCGAAAACATCTGAGTGCTTGGGTCAGATTTGGATAGGACATCGTATCGCCGCCGCCGATTGCGGCCTCAAAAACGCCGATTTGGCCGAGTGCTTCGGCAACATCTTGGATTACAAAGATATCGGCGTGCATTCCATCCGGTTTTGAGTCTTGATAGCAATATTTGCAGTTTTCGGTACACATATCGGTAATTTTGATATCTACGAAATCCGGCGTGCTTGCTTTCATAATCGGTTCTTGTCGGAACGGTTTTTCGAGCTTAAAGCGTATCAGTGCGCCGGTTAACGGGTTAAAGATGGTCCAGAACTTGAAAACGGGGTCGAACTTGGCATACAGAGTACCGTCTATTTTGACAATAGGCAGGGTAAACTCGTCGCCGTTACAAAGTGGATGTGCTTCTTCGCTGTTATCGTTTCCGCCTAGAACAACGAGATCGGGTCTTTTAAGAAAATCTCTGAGCGCCTCGATGAAACAGAAATCCGGGTTATCGTTTGAGCGCAAGATGGGGAAATTAAAGCGTGACTGATGGTCGACATATCCTTCCGGGTCGGGTTTATGGCCGGTTACTTCCCTTGCAACCAGGGAAGCAATCCGGGGGCTTTCCAGTTTTTCGACAAGAGAGGTATAGATCATTTGAGACAGGTAGGCCATTTTCGATTCCGACGAGGCAAGGGTAAAGTTTTGCCAGCCGAAAGATTCATCCTCGGGCGGATCATCTTTGACGTTATCGAGAAAGATCATCGAATGGGAAGACGAGGAGTTAGTTAAGTGTCCCAGGCGGATATGGTACACGTTGAATTTGATAGGATTTTGAGACATTTTTCTCCTTTTTCAGTTCAGGATTACGTAATCTTTTCTTTCATATGTACCGTCTATTTCACGGATGCCGTATATACCGGTACGTGAAAGTCTATCTATCAGCTTAATGGCTTCGTGAACGTCCAGTTTACGGCACAATACGGCATAGTATGAATCAAGGCCAAAGAAGGAAAGCATTGCGGGAAAATCGACGACGCCGTTAAGTGACGGGATAACGGTTTTAGGTGTATAATCCAGGTCTTTGGCAATACGCAAGAACCTGGCTACATCTTCCGGACTATCGCCCTCGGCGTGACAGATACAGTGGAAGCCCTGAGTAGGAACATATAGAACATAGTAAACGTTCTCCTTAAGAGCTATTATCCACTGCATCGGAGTTTTCCCTGACCCATAGAGTGTGGACAAGTTCATAGATCGAGTCACACTCTTGGCACTTTTTTCTTTTGCCGTAGCAAAGCCACTCCATAAACGTATCACGCTGGCATACCCGGCAAAAATCTTTTGAGTATTGCTTCTTCTTTGGCCTTTCAGGTGGAAATGTTCTCACTTGAGTTCTTTAAGCGCAAAAATTACGACAAGTCCGAACAGGAAAAGCATAAAGAAAGCGATACCGATACACGCATTTGCATCCAGGTACATTTTAGTCCTCCTTTGTGAAAGTTAATCATTTCTATAAAGTGATTTTTCGGTTGAAAATCCTTCGCCGTATCGACGGGAAAGTTTTTCCAGATTCAATACCGCAACCTCTTCCAGACTGGTGCCGCACGCAAAGCAGGCCAGGTTCAAATACCACAGGATATCGCCGAGTTCGGCTTTGATTTTCTCCAGGTTTTGGGGATGACCCTGGAAAAGGTACTTTTTAACCAAGTCGGCAAATTCCCCCGTTTCGCCACAAAGGCCGAGCGTTGCGTTTAGCAGAAAGTTTGACTCGGTATTTAGGGTTTTTAGTGCTTTATCGGTGTAGTAGTTAAATTCCATCTTGCTTTCTCAACTCATTATAGATGGCCAGGGCCGCGGTATATGCGCTTGTCCACGCCTCGTTGGTAGAAATACGAAGGATAAGATAATTCTTCTGTTCAAGCAATCCACGATATTCCGGATTTTCGGCGAGAAGAACCCGCAATTGGGCCTCTCTAATGGTTTCGTTTTTCCCGTCTATCTTGCCTTCACGTATCCACTGTAACAAGAGTCGCGCTTCGGTTAACTTCAGGTTAAAGGTTACGGTAGCAAGCTCGTGCTTTAATCGACAGGTTTCTTCGAGTTTCTCAAAATACTCGCCGATCATATCGGCCACATTATCCGGCGCAAACCGTT
>Ga0209101_1002706_pt1 | contig 11396 bp, 8 predicted proteins | sample ConPoolayeCmetaG_FD_185481 | JGI IMG/M metagenome (GOLD analysis project Ga0209101, IMG submission 185481) | Hot spring microbial mat communities from California, USA to study Microbial Dark Matter (Phase II) - Cone Pool mat layer C metaG... ... | reverse complement strand
GGCATCCGATGTATAAGCAAAGTGTCAACCAATTATGAACTGTCCCAAGCACTGTTAGGGAAATTTCATCTTTTAAATCCTCTTGCCACACGGTGGCCGGCGAGCAGCGTCTGCAGCTCTGGCAGAGCAGCACGGGCCGCTTCCTCTCCGGCGGCGATGATTTCGGCTGCCTGCGTCAGGCCAGTAAGAACGGTGACGTTGTACGGGATGGCCGGGCGGATGAACAGATCCGGGTGGGCTTCCTCGATATTGCGGCGGTTGATCTCCCGCATCATCACTGCAAGGGAGCGCCAGAGCAGGTCGGCCAGGTCCACCAGCCCATCGGGGACAAATGGGCGACGTTTCAATTCCTCGGTCAGAGCGCTGATTTCGCTCTCTTCGGTTGAAACGTCCACTGCAATGGCCAGGCTGACCCCCATCCGGCGGACGACATCAACGGGCAGGTTGTCCAAAAGCCCCCCGTCCACAAGCAGCCAGTCGCCCAGCTCCACCGGGGTGAAGAGACCGGGCAGGGCGATCGTGGCGCGCACGGCATCGAGCACACGTCCCTGGTTCAGGACCACCTTTTGCCCGGTGCGCAGGTCCACGGCGACAACTGCCAGTGGGATGCGTAACTGGTCGAAAGTGAGGTCGCCCAGAAATTTATGCAGGTATTCGATCACCTTCTGGGTGGACAGCACGCCACGGAATGGGAGGCTGCGGTGGAGAAAGGCGAACCTGCCTGCGGGGCTGGTCAGGCGCAGGGCTTCCTCTTCCATTTCCTGAGGCGATATACCAGCAGCGTAGAAGGCGCCGATGAAACCTCCCGCACTCGTGCCGGCCAGGGCAGAAATGGGGATTCCTGCTTCGGTCAACACCTTGAGCACACCTATGTGGGCCAGCCCCCGTACACCACCTCCGCCCAGGGCAAGCCCGACGCCGGTTGGTTTGCGTCGGAGAAAGCGGGCGAGTAAGGGTAATTTCATTGTTACCTCCTTCGGAACCTGTGGCCTGGTCGTACACCATAAGGGCATGATGCCTGCTCAGGTGGCATTGCTCTCACACGTGTCTCGTGCTAAAGGCGCAGCTGGCTGTATGTCAGAGTGGTGGGCGATTCCGCGATTGCGCTCTATGTGCTTACAGTATCCTGTATCTGGATGTCGAGTGGGCCCACTTCCTTCACATTTATGCGGATGGTGAGCCTGTGAGGGCCGGGAGAGATTGGTATGCCGGTTATATGTAATTTTACCACTTTGTAGACGGGGAAAAGCAAGGGCTTCCTGGCAAGCTCTTCCGCCGGGCGCGAGGAACCTCGATCAGGCTCAATAGTAATATCCTCCGGCTTCACTGCTACACCGTCCAACTGCAAGGAGGTAATGCCCACGATTGTAGCCGGCGCGATAGTATTACGCAGCTCGAGACTGAACCCATTCTCAGCCGGGCGCAGGGAGCCTTTAACATATAGTTTCTGAAGCAGGAATGGCGGTATGAGAGGCATCTTTTCAATGTTCACCTTGTGAGCAGCAACAGACTTGCAGCAGCAAGCATCACCAGGAGGGCCGATGGTATCACCAGCCGATAGATTGCTCCCCACCTGGCGCTGAAGTAGGCCCGTGTCAGTGCCAGGCACAGATGTAATGGGGAGACCATCGTGCCCAGGACCCCACCTGCCAGCAGCCAGACGGCCCAACTGCAGGCTATACCGTTCCCTTTTGTAATTACCAGCGGCAGCACCAGGGGGAAGCCAATGCTATATGCAGCGGCCATCAAACCTGTGAGCAGTCCCGGGATGAAGGGCGCCATGAACGCCACCAACATCACTGGCATATGAAGATCTAACAGGGCCTGAGCGACGCCGATGACAGCACCGCTGCTTTGGAGTACGTGCTGGAAGATCATTGCACCGAAGATGGTGAATACCGCGCTCCAGGGAATGTGCCTGCGCATGATCTCAACCAGGCTGGCAGGCGATACACGTTTGGTTATCATCAGCAACGTGATGACAATGAGCAGGCTGATGACAAGGCCGAAGCGCTCGTCCACAGGGAGAGTCAACGAGAGCGCAATGACAAGTACAATCGGCCAGATACCGCGTATCAGCATGTGCAGGCTATGCTGATCAAAGTGTATGGCGTGCGGGTTGCTGGCGGGGAGCTTCCGTAGCCCGAAGACGAAACCTCCCGCCAGAAACGCAACAGTCAAAGGCCACGTCATGCCCGCCAGTTGCAGCGGCGACAGGTTCAGCAACTCCGCCGCCAGCAACATAGAAGGATAAAGTGGAAAAACGGGTTCCCACATGTGGCGGAACCAATAGTTGATAAAGGTTTTCAGCTCGCTGGTGGCATCCAGCCTTTTGCCCACCTCATCCACCAGCGGCGCTGAGAACATGGCTCCTCCGATCATCGGCAGGAGGCCAATCAGCGAGGGAAGAGAAGCAATGATAATACGCCCACCGGGGATAAGTGACTGAAGTGCCCCGACCATGTGTTGCAGCGCTGTGGTCCGGCGCATCAGCTCGCCCAGTGTCATAATCAGCACTACAGCCAGCGCCAGCCGGAGGGTCAGAATGTTTACAGCACCTGCGATCAGGTCACCGGCCAGCAGGGGTATCGGACGGGCAAAAAGCAACCCAACAACAAGTGAGGCCAGCACGAGTACAAGGCCGAGGTTCCACCCCCGGCTCAGCAACACCACGATGCCTGCAAAGACACAACAGAGTTTTAGCAATGGAGACAAGGCTGGACTTTCCTTACCACGCTGATAAGAATAGTAACGTTCTGGCTGATTAAATCAGCCTCTTCTGGCGCTCTGCGCCGGGCGTCGGCGCAGAGCGACGCGCCGGTCGGCGAGGGCCGATCACTGGTCACAGGTCCGAAGGTGTGTACGGGCGAGGCATTCATCCCCCTACAGTCACCGTCAACTATAAGGGCAGGCCACGCCCCGTCCCCACAACCACCGTTGACAATAGCAGCACAAAGTATACCCGGAAGTGAGAATATGTCCAGCCATATTGGTCACTGCTAAGAGCATATCCGGAAATCGTAACCGACGCATTCCTATGCGTCGGTATAAGCGGCATAGGGATGCCACTTGTACGGCTTTTCGGATAGGTTCTAAGTTTGGCCCAGGACTTTGGACTGATATGTTCAAACGCACGGGAGTATGCATGCTTGACATTCTGTGGGAATCCTGTTAACCTTGTGGTGGCTTATGCGCGCAGCAATAAATTAGCAGCCATGACACCACCATAACAGCGGAGGCTGTTTATGACCAGACCGGATGCAATAGTGGCTGGATTGATCTGTCTGGACATCATTCCTCACTTTTATGGACCCGCCAGCTTCGTACCGGGAAAGATAACCGAGATCGGTGCAGCCGCTTTATCCACAGGCGGGGCGGTCTCAAACACGGGACTGGCATTGCACCGGCTCGGCATCGCCACGGGATTGATGGGCAAGCTCGGCGACGACCTGTTTGGGCAGGTTATCCTCAGCCTGATCCGTGGAGTTGACCCCACGCTGGTCCAGGGCATGACCATTGTGCCCGGCGAGACAAGCTCTTACACTATAGTTGTCAGCCTGCCTGGTACAGACCGCTTCTTTTTCCACTGCCCGGGGGCGAATCATACCTTCGGCGCGGAGGATGTGAACTATGACATTGTGGCAGAAGCGCGCCTGTTCCACCTGGGATACCCGCCCTATATGCGCCGTCTCTATGCAGATGGCGGTCACGAACTGATCTCCATCTATCGCCGCGTAAAGGAGCTTGGTGTCACCACTGCGCTGGATATGGCGCTGCCTGATCCTGCCGGTCCCAGTGGTCGGGTAGACTGGTCTGCACTGCTGACCAGGTTGCTTCCTTATGTGGACCTGTTTCTGCCGAGCGCCGAGGAACTATGTTTTATGCTTGACCGGCCGGCTTATGATGCGGCGCCTGGGGGCGAACCAGACATCCAGTGCGTGATTGCTCTGGCAGCCCGTTGCATTGAGTTGGGGGCGAAAATCGTGGCTGTGAAGTGCGGAGCCCGTGGTCTGTATGCCCGTACTTCCGACGCAGCCAGCCTGGCCAGCATGGGGCGTGCGGCTCCGGCAAATATTGAGGATTGGGCCAGACGCGAGGTCTGGTCGCCTTGCTTCATGCCTGAGCCGTTTGTAGGTGCTACCGGCTCTGGCGATGCCACCATTGCCGGCTTCCTGGCTGCATTGCTACGTGGCGAGTCTTTTGCGCGGGCCACGACGATGGCGTGTGCGGTCGGGGCCTGCAATGTCGAGGCCGCGGATGCGCTGAGCGGCATCCGCACCTGGGACGAAACCGTGCGCCGCGTCGAGGCTGGCTGGCCACGTCAACCGGTTTCGTTGCCCGAGGACTGGACACTTCAGCCTGATGGTCTCTGGATGAGGTCAGGCGCGTAAGCTCTGCTCCTCATCTCTCAGTCGGCTGATCCCCTCCTTGAGCACCTGTAGCGGGAGCAGGGCACATCTGGCCCTCACCGGTCCAGGCGTGATACCCAACAGGCGAAACATATCCTCATCGCGGTATGCATGAAGCTCTGCTACCGATTTGCCCACGATTTCCTCTGTCAGTATAGAGGCCGAGGCTATGCTTATTACGCATCCACGTCCGCTAAACCTGGCCTCCGTGACTACACCGTCTTTCAGCCTGATGTCAATTCGGATCCTGTCGCCGCAGAGGGGGTTATCAAGCTCATGCGAGATGTCGGCGTCCTCTAAGGTGCCCTCGTTTCGCGGATTGCGGTAGTGGTCTAGAATGTTTTCACGGTACAGGACTTCCATTGCTCTTACTCGCCGATCAGCCATGGATCAAACGCCGCGCAGCCTGGAGCGCACTCACCAGCCGGTCTACTTCATCGCATGTATTGTACAGGTAGAAACTGACCCGCGCGGTCGCTTCCAGGCCAAGCTTTTCATGGAGCGGTTGGGCGCAATGCAATCCAGCCCGGATCGCGATACCTTCCCGATCAAGTAAACAGGCCAGATCATGAGGATGGATGGAGGCCATGGTAAACGCGATCACGCCGATCCGTTCCCCGGCAGGCGGCCCAACGATGTGTACCCATGGCAATGTAGAAAGCTGCTCCATAGCATAGGCAGTTAGCGCCTGCTCGTGTGCGTAGATGACCTCCATTCCTGTCTTTTCCAGATAATCCACTGCCGCACCAAGCCCGATGGCCTCAGCGATGGCCGGGGTCCCTGCCTCGAACTTGTGCGGCGGATGGGCCCAGGTGGCATCAGTGCGCCCGACTCGCTCAATCATTCCACCGCCGACCAGGAAGGGCGGCATGTCCTCCAGCAATTCCAGCCGGCCCCAGAGCACTCCGATCCCTGTCGGCCCGCACATCTTATGGCCGGAAAATGCTATGAAGTCACAGCCGAGCGCCTCTACATCCACCGGAAGGTGGGGGACGCTCTGTGCCCCATCAACCAGGACCAGTGCGCCGGCGGCGTGAGCCCTGGCTGCGATCTCGCAGACTGGATTGACGGTACCCAATACATTGGAGGCATGAGTTACTGCGACGAGTTTAACCGGGCCATCAAGCAGCCGGTCGAGCTGTGAAAGGTCAAGCCGCCCTTCATCCGTGATGGGAAGATAAATCAGTTCGGCCCCTACCTCCCGGCACAGCAATAGCCAGGGCAACAGATTGCTATGGTGCTCCATTTCGGTGACAAGGAGCCGGTCGCCCCGGCCCACGTTGAGCCGTCCCCAACTGTGGGCGACCAGGTTTATCGCCTCGGTCGCATTGCGGGTGAAGACGATCCCTCGCCGGTCGGGGGCTTTGATGAAAGCAGCGATTTTATCGCGTACCCTCTCGTAGGCTGCAGTGGCCTCTTCGCTTAGAGTGTATATCCCACGGTGCACGGAGGCATAGCGACTTTGGTAGAAGACTCTGATCGCCTCGATCACAGCCTGGGGCTTTTGAGAGGAAGCCGCGTTGTCAAAGTAAATCAGCGGGTGGCCATTCACCTGCCGCGCGAGTGTGGGAAAATCAGCACGTATTGCCAGGGGATCAAGTCTTGTGCTCATCATTCGCCTCGCAGCCAGGCCAGGTCACCGGTTGGAGAAGAGAGCTACATTAATGCCTGGCAGCAGCTCTGGAAAGCAGTGTAAGTTCTACCGGTTGACTGCATTCTAGCATCGTTTGTCCTGGCGTCAAGAGTCTGCCGGTGGCGGGGTGTCCGTCATGACTTTGCGTCCACCCGGCTCGATGTGGTCTCAAGACTGTGCCCGACGCCGCCGTCTGGCCACAGTGCAGGACAACTGCTCGCAGTTGTCCTACGATAGTTGTACACCGTGCCACTCCATAAAAGTTCATCGTCCAACCGTTGCGTCGCCCGGGCCAGGTTGCGCGTGCGCCGTACCGGCACTGGCAGGCGAGCGCGCAGAGTGGCGTTAAACTGCTAACTGGAGGCGGTGTTGATCACCCCGCACTCGGTGCTGGCTGTTGGGATGGTTCATAATTGGTTGACACTCTGCCTTGTCGGCGACAGCCTGGAAAGGCTGTCCCATAAGCCGACAGCCGACAGCCTGGAAAGGCTGTCCCACAAGCCGCCGATTTTTCAAGACAGCTCAAAGTGTAAACCAATTTTGGGGTGAAGATGAACCATCCCTGGCCGTTTATTCGATACTGCTGGCAGCATCAACCCTGATCTTACAAAGTAACGCTCGATTATCCAAAAGATGACCATCCCCGGCAATGACAGGGAGGCGCTCTCCGCCAGGGAGGTATACCCCCACTTCAATGTCATAGATATCGGGAGGTGTTGTCATTCCCACCATAAGCTCCCGTGCGTCCTCGATCACCTGGCCGGGTTGCCATTCGGTGGCAGGTGGTGTGGGGCGGCTGTCGCTGTTGGCCCAGACCTGGTTTGCTGTCCCCAGCACATGGGCGAAGATGCGGTAGTCTGCCTCCACCGGGCGCAATGCCTGCCAGTAGAGGGTCAGGTGGAGAGTGTCACCGGGGCGGGCGACCCTGCGATCTAACGTGTAGCCGGCCAATACTATCTGGTCGCCAAAATTTATGTGCAGGGGATTGGGGAGGTTGCCCTGGCGAGGACGTATGCTCACCGACGCCAGGCGTATGGCGTCGCCGCCATCAGATGTCAGCAGACGGGTGCCACCGGGACGGTACATCCCTACCTGAACGAAGCAGGTGTCCGGGGTATATGCTGTCTCCGGCACGGGGACGCGGTATACATCGGCGAAGACAAGGCCCGGCTTCCAGATTGTAGAGGGGTAGCGACCCAGGCCGGTGAAGGTGTCACGCTGTGCCACTACTACCCCTGCCTCACTGAGCAGGTGGACGAAGACGGCATAGTTCTCCTGTGGCCGGCTCAGCGGCTGCCAGTAAATGGTCACTTCTACCTCACTTCCCGGCTCGAGGACATGCGGTGTAACTCGATAACCCAGAAGCCGTACAACTTCTCCCAGCTCGATTCCGACTCGATTGGGTACAGCAGCGACCTCAGCGGCGCTCAGCGGCCGGGGAGGGAAGGAGGCCGGGATCAGCACACCGACCAGGGCGTAAATTGCCATCCCGGCCATGCCGGTCAGTACGCCAATCCAGGCCGGCCTGTGCAGAGATCCTGGTACAAGTCGCCTCAGACCGGCCATGAGCAGAGAGGCGAAGGCTGGCAGTGCAGGGAACAGAAAGCGCCCCATCGCACCTGCAGGCTGAATCATGATGTAATAGCACACAACCACGAAAAAGGTCATCACATTGGCGATCAGAAGGATCAGTATCCTGCCTGGCATCGCATCTCGCCCGGGCATCAAATATCCGGTCAGTGCCAGGAGGCAAAAGGTCAGCATCCCTCTATATAAAAGCTCCGGTAGAGGTACCTGCCCGTAGCCAAATCGTCCCCAAAGGCTGCTCCACAGGTAAGGCAGGCCTTGCCGCACAGCCCACAGATTGCCTGATGCTGGCCTTCCTCCCCATAGCTCGTTAACCATGCGCATCCCCGCAGGATCGCCATAGAGGATGGCATTGCGCCAGAACCACCATCCGGACAGGAGAGCAGCCAGGCTTAAGACGATGATAGGGCCTCTTATCAGCGCAGACCATTGGGAGCCAGGGCGATTGAACGGAAATAAAGCCAATACGTAGGCCAGCACGATAAGCGGGAACAGAGCCACAAGATGGAACTTGGTCAGTACCGCCAACCCATAGACAAGGCCCAAAGCGATGTCGGTGCGCAGTGCAGGCCCCTGTCGGATCATGCGGATGCACAGCAGGAGCATTGCAGCTCCACAGAGTGACGCGGGGATATCGTTATTAATCGCTCCGCTCAGATATAGAAACTGTGGATTAAAGGCCACCAGAGCTGCCCCCCCAAGCGCCACCTCAGGATGCTCCGGGAATGCCTCACGGCCAACACAGTATGTGAGCCAGACGGTCCCTGCCCCGATGAGCACCGTCATCCAGCGCACCAGGTAAACAGCAAGTGCGATCCCTTGATAGGGGAAGCTTTCATCAGTGCCGTGCAGGTATTGGTTCTTGTTATCCACACCCGTCTCCCAGTACCGGTAGCCCCAGTAGGGGTTGAGGGGGGGGTCGTAATATACGTCTTGGGCAACCGGTACCCATCCACTCACCAGCGCCCCGAGCATATAGTATAGTGGGGGGTGGTGGCTCTGAGCGCGAGGCGTATCGGCTCGCTGAACGGGCAGGGTATGGTAGACCGCAATATGTCGCACATAGCGAAAGTGGCGCAGCTCGTCAGTTGGCTCGTACAGGGGAGAGGATATGCTGTAAGCAACTGCCAGGATCAGGTATGCGGCAAGCACTAAGAACGGTGCGCCGATACGCCACCTTTTGCCTGGTATGGAGGCTCTGTTAAGAATTGGTACGTTAAACTTTAGATAGTTCATTTTTCGTAACTGCCTGCCCCTGCGACTGAAGTCGCCCGCTTTGGGCCGCAGGCCTTCGGTCGGCCTGCGCCGACCGCTGTTTCCGCATCGGCGCAGGCCGACGCCCGGCGCCGCAGGCGTCCGTATAAGCTCGATTCCAATCGGCACACGGCGGAAGGCAGCCGGGTAGGTAATTACCATTTTTCGCATGATGGCAAAAGTGACACGTGGGGCAGGCTTTCTAGCCTGTCAGCAGCCTGGAAAGGCTGCTCCACGTGCGGCTTTTGCCACAATGCCATTTTTCCGGAAAAACGGTGGTGGCTTAACATTGCTGACGCTTTGAGTGGTGTACACCGGGCTCTGCTCGAGTGAGATTGGTCTTTTCAGGTGCTTTACACCAGAGCGTCGGCCTGCGCTGACGCCCTTATGGTCGGAGTGCGGATTATACCATGCCGGTCTGCCTCATCGCAAGCAGCCTGGTCGGCGGGTGTTCGAGGCAGAAAAAGTCGTCCGCATCAACCCCCAGATCGAGCAAAGCTTAACAAATCCATAGAACCTTAATCGCGCCCTACAAAGTAACTTCCGTTATTGGCCGAATCGGTGTATCCTTATAGCTCAATCACTTGATCAGGAGAAAGCCGATGACCATTGTCGTATCGAATATCAAGGCGGTTGAAGCACCAGGGCTGCCAGCCTCAGACCTGGACTTTCTCAATCGTTTTCTCGACATCGTGCGCCAGCATCCCCACAATCGGATACTGCTCTTCGCCTGGGTCTTCTGCGCACACTACCTGGGTCTTTCCAGCACCCAACTGGGGCAACTGCTGGGGTGCACGGACCGGAATGTGCGCTACATCCTGGCCGAGGTGCGCCACAGTCAACAAGGCGAAGGGAAAACAGGACGCCCCCGTCGCCAGGCGTCCAGCCCTACGGGGGCCTCCAGCCCCCCGGTGTCCATCGGGCTGACACGCTGGGCCGGCTTGTGGCTGCTCGTACCCTGGATTCTGGGCAGCAATCTGCTGCCGTATTGTCATTGGCTGTCCAGTGCGGTCACCAGCGGCGTCCCCGCCCAGTTTGTGCTGACCTTCCTGGCGCTGGTCATCTGTGGTCTGGGGCGCATCTGGGCGCTTCAGGATGTGCAAGACCGGGGTCTGGCCCTGTTTACCGGACGCTGGACTCCCCTGCGGGCCAGCCAACTCTACACCTGGCTCAAGGAAATCAGCGCCGGGGCCGTCGCCGCGTTCTACCAGGCCACCAAGCGGGAAGAATGGCGACTGGTGCGACACCTGCCTCCGATACTCTCCAATGACGAACACGTGGTCGGACACCAGGGCGGCCCGGAGATGGCCCAGGGCAAGGTCAGCAAATGCGGCCGGGTGATGCGCGCTCATCACCTGTTCATGACCTTTCATCTCGTCGCGCGCCGCTTTCTCGGCTTGCAAGTGACCGACACGCGTCACAAACTGGGACACGTCGCGGCGCCACACTTGCAAGAGATGGTTGCCGCCTATCACCAGGTCGGTGGAAACGACGCCGTGTTTGAAATCCTGGACTGCGGTTCGTATTGCAAGGAGGCCCATCGTGACCTGTTGCAACTGCGGCAGGAACTGGGGCTCAACTACCTGGCGCGCATCCGCCGCACAGCCAAGAACGTGGAGCAATGGGACCGCGGTCTGACGTGGGGTGAGTATGACCTCGAACCCTACGTGCGCGGCAGTGAATGGAAACTGCCACGCCACCGCCAACACCGATTGTGCCTGGCACGCACCACCACCCAGATCACCGGCCTGGACCAACTGCTGCCGACACTCTTGATCATTGACCGTGACAAGGTGGCTGACCCAGACCCCAAGGCCAAGTACGCCGCCGCCTTCGTCGCTACGGCCAACTGGCCGGCCTGGGTGCAGGCTGATATCTACCCGTGGCGTCAAGACCACGAGTTAGCCTATCGGGATGGCATTCACGCCTTGGGGCTGGATGCCAAACCCAAGGGCTATCAGAAGACTCAGCCCGCCCTGCCGCTGGATGACCCGCAGCAAACGGTCGAATTGGTGTCGCATCGCATCGAATTGTGCGCCTGGCTACGCGCCCTGGCTCACAACCGGGTCCGCGAGCTACTCGACCATTTGCCTGAGCCGGCGCCCAGTTGGACGGTGTTGACGGCGATGCGCAAGCTCATTCACCGCACCGCCTTGCTTCAAGTACAGGACGATTGCTTCTGGGTCATCTTCGACCCGTTCCCTGGTCAGCAGGTCTTGTCTGCCTACATCGCCTGGGTGAACGAGGCCAACTTTGAGATTCCCTGGTTGAACCATCTCAAGTTGCGACTGGCTATTGCCGATCACCCCAGCGGTACAACGCTTCCCGACGCCGAATTGCGGAAGCTACTTTTTCGCCCCCAGTAGGACGCTTTGAAGGTTCTATGAAATCCTTATATGGTACAATAGGGCATCTCAACCTGCAGGAGGTGCCCTATGTTCACTGTTCATCACGAAACGAGCGACCTCGGAGGACAATCTTCAGAGGCCGCCCGGTTCATCCAGGCGCAGGCT
>Ga0209101_1002705_pt1 | contig 11397 bp, 4 predicted proteins | sample ConPoolayeCmetaG_FD_185481 | JGI IMG/M metagenome (GOLD analysis project Ga0209101, IMG submission 185481) | Hot spring microbial mat communities from California, USA to study Microbial Dark Matter (Phase II) - Cone Pool mat layer C metaG... ... | reverse complement strand
ATCATAATGTTACTCTCCCATCGCCAACCATTTCCGCGGATTTTACATATAGCAGCGCTTAGAAGCCAAAATACAAAGCCAATTACTAAAAAGCAATCTGCAACTTTCTGTTTTTGCTCAACTTTAAGTAACAACCACCGATTACAAAAAAGCAGTCAGCGGCTAAAGGCAGTTTAGAATGAATGGTTGAGGACGGTCTCCATTACTTCCGCTCTCCCAACCCGGCTCAACCATTTTACTCAGAGGCCGATTGACAACGTAAATCGACCCGCAGGGGATTACGTAGACCTTTACAGAGCGCAAGTACTTAGATACCGTTAATGCTTGCGGCTAACCAACAGCACCTTGGCTTGGGCTTTATGAATTACGACCCGACAGAGGAACACATAGTCCGCGGCACGATACAGCGGATTACCTATCATAACCCTGCCAATGGCTATTCGGTGCTACAGCTTGAAGTAGCCGAGCACGGCAGGCGCATGACCGTAGTCGGCTACTGGCCTAAGCCCGCCGCCGGGGCCGAGATTGTAGCGCGCGGAGTTTACAAACAGCACCCCCGTTACGGGGAGCAGCTCAGCGCCTCTTCCATAACCGAAACAGCTCCAAGCTCGGCAGAGGGTATCGAGAAATACCTCGCCAGCGGGCTTATCAAAGGCATCGGGAGCAAGACCGCGCGGCGGTTGGTCAAAGCCTTCGGCGCAGCGACCTTTGAAGTGGCTCACCGTGAACCTGAAAAAGTCGCCGCCCTGGTTGGTAAACATAAAGCCGGAGTCTTGCAAAAAGCGTTGGCCGAGACTCAAGAGGTTCAAGAGATTCTCCGCTTTTTGATCGAACACAATGTCAGCCAGGCGCTGGCCACCAAGATCCATGACCGCTACGGCAACCGCTCCATTGAAATCATAAGCCGCGACCCCTATCTTTTAGCGCGTGAACTGCACGGCGTGGGATTTGCCACCGCTGACAGGATTGCGCTTAACTTAGGCCTTAAACCCGATGCGCCGCAACGTCTCAAGGCCGGCCTCTACTATGCGCTGGAAAGGGCCGCTGAGGATGGGCACTGCTACCTTAACAAGCCGCAACTTATGCAGAAAGCCGCTGCGCTTCTCGGGCTGGCGGCCGACTTTGAACTTGGGCTTGAATCGCACCTTAAAGAACTGTGTCAAGAAGGTTTCTTGCTTGATGACAATGGGGCAGTTTATTTAAAGCACTTACACCGCGCCGAGACATTTGTGGCCGATTTTATCTCCCAGCGCTTGGATCCGCGCCCGCAGCCGGAAATCGCCGTAGTAATCACAGAACGAGCCGTTAAACAAGCTGAAAAAGAGCTGCGTGTCAAGTTCTCAGCCGAGCAACAAGAAGCGGTGCAAGCGGCGGCCCGTTACCGGCTGCTTGCGATAACCGGCGGCCCCGGCTGCGGGAAGACCACGGTCATCAAGGCTTTGGCCATGATGTGCCGCTTTGCCGGCCGGCGCCTTTTCCTGGCTGCGCCAACCGGCCGCGCTGCGCAGCGCATGGCTCAGGTATGCCAAATGGAGGCATCCACCATCCACCGCCTGCTGCGTTATGATCCGATGCGCAAGCATTTTCTGTTCGGCGTTAATCAGCCTCTGCCGGCCGACATGGTAATCATCGATGAATCCTCCATGATTGATATTCTGCTGGCACGCGATCTTTTCTCCGCCATTCCCAAAGAAGCCACCCTGGTTCTGGTGGGCGACAAGGATCAACTGCCGTCGGTAGGCCCGGGACGCGTCTTTGCCGACATTATCGCCGTGCAAGCCGTAAAAACGATTAGCCTGTCAAAGCTTTTTAGGCGCGCCGAACAGTCCGAGATAACTGGCATCGCCCATATGATTAACTCGGGCATTGTCCCTCAAATTCCGGAACCTGACGGTACAACCAGGGCCGACGCCTACTTCATCCCGCGTAAAGATCCAGCCGAGTCAGCGGCTACGATTGAAAAGTTGGTGGCCGAACAGCTGCCTAAGAAATTCGGCTTCAAACCCAGCGAGATCATGGTTCTTACTCCCACCAACCGTGGAGAACTGGGCGCCGAAAAACTCAACAGACGTCTGCAAAACAAGCTTAACCCAAGCGGTGCCGTCGATCCCGAGCAAGAGCTTAAGTTCGGCGACCTCGAATTACGCATCAAAGATCGAGTTTGTCAACGGGTTAATAACTATCAAATTGATGAGGCCGGAGTTTTCAACGGCGACATCGGCGAAATATACAGCATCGATAGGCTATCCAAAAGCCTGGTGGTGGATTTGTGGGACGGGCGACTTATCAAATACAGCGCCGCGGATATCCCGCAGCTTTCCTTGGCCTATGCTATAACCGTACACCGCGCTCAAGGCTCAGAGAGCCCCTGCGTAGTGCTTGGATTGCATGACTCCCATTACATGCTTTTGGAAAGGCAATTAATCTACACCGCCGTGACCCGCGCCAAAAAACTCTTGATCTTAGTAGGTTCCCGCCGAGCCCTTATGCTGGCGGTGAAAAAGACCGACACTAGAAGACGCTGCACACTCTTAAAGCAGAGAATCCAGCAGGCTTTGACAACATAGCAATCAAGCTAGAGGGCCGCTCTCAGTGCTGTATTGCCGCCCCGACTTCTTTCTTCCGTCGCCTCTCTTCTTCGAGCCGGGCGAAATCTTCGGGCTTGAGCGAAAAAAGGGTGAGCTTTGGATTGTGAAAGCCATAGGTGCCGTAACGCGGTTCTACGACCTTAACGATTGGAACACGGTTAAAGACATCGCGGATGATTTGGCGCAAAGCAGGTTCCGCCCGCGGCTGAGTAAAGTAACGCTCGTAGAACAGGCTGGATAAAACCAAATAATCAAAACCGGAATTTTTCAAGGCCGCGACATTCAGCTTCTCCAGGATATCAGCGCGCGGAATATAAGTCACCTGGAATTCACCACGCCGGAAGCTTGGAGCATAGCGTTTCCAATCCAGATATACTTTAGAACCATGCGGCAGGTTGGCAACCATCCAATCAGCCATTTGCGCGCGGGTATCGTACTTGATTTCACTGGCTAACTGCAGTACCCGATTCGCCGGGAGGCAGACTGCAAAAAGAACCAGCATCGGCACTACTGCCCTTAAACGCGAGATCTTAAGCACCCTTACCAGCTCGCCAACCATCATGGCCAGGACAGGCAAGCACGGCAGAATATAACGCTCCGGTTGCGGCTCCGGCTTGGCCTTAACCCATTCGGCGGGCAGGTAAAACAACAAGAGCAACAGCAACACAAACAAATCTTCAACTTTCCTCCGCCACAATAAAAGCCCTGCTCCGGCCACTCCCGCCAAAGCCGTAAAAAACGTCATCCCTGGAAGAATGCTGCGCCAAAAGTGATACATCCAATACTGAGACCAGGCGTCTACAGGTATAGTATGCCCCCGCAACATGTGATGCTTTTCAGATGCCAAGCCCTTAATAAACTTGCCATAGGTAATTAGGCTGTATGGGGTACACATGACAAACCCAATCGGCGCACACAACAAGGCATAAAAAGTCACCTTAAACCATGAAAGATCCGGCACCCAAGATTTAGACCGCAGCCAAGGCGCCATGGCCACAATTGCCAGCGTTAAGAATCCCGAGTACTTACTGGAAGCCGCCACCCCCGCCAAGAAGCCGGCAAACAACAGGTAGCCTTTGCGATTCTCCTGCACCGCTTTAAGCAGCGCGGCAATACAAGCCAATAACATGCAGGTCAACAGCGCATCTTCCTTGATATAGCGACTGCAAGTCACATGTAGCGGCAAAAATGCCATCAGTGCCGCCGCAACAAGACCGCTAAGCGGCGCAAAGAGACGCCGCCCTACCAGATACACCAGATATATTGAGAGCGTACCGGCAGAGGCGCTTACTGCACGTCCTGCCAAAAAAGCTGTATCTCGAAACTCACCCGTCATACCAAACCAGTGGAACAGAGTGTTGACAAAGTAAGTTAAGTAAATCAGAAGCGACGGATGCAGAAAGTATTCCGGGTTGAGGGTCCCACTTTCCACCATACGCATGACAGCATTAATTTTCGGCACTTCGTCAGGATGATAATTATCCGGTAAGCCGAAATCCAAACCATAAAGACGCAAAGCTCCACCGCCTGCCACTACCACCAACAACAAGACCCCCCCCAGCCAACTCAAGTCGGCATTTTGGCGCAAAGCAAAGGCTCCCCTCTCCGGGAAAAGCGCCCGCGGGCTTATACGCGAGCCAATGAACAAGCCAAGCGACAAAGCCGCCATGAGAACCCATAAAGCGTAAATCTTTTGGTATTCGAAATTATCAGCGCCCGTTAAGAGCAAAAAGCCGCAGACCGGCACCAAAACAAGAAAAACGCCCGAACGACCCCGCCAGTAGTGGGAACGTTGTAGCGCCAAAAGTAGCATCATTGCTACAAGCAGCATGGCGCCCGCACCCCCCAAAACCAGGCCGGGATCTAGAAGCGGAACCAACAATCTTGAGAATATGCGGGCGGAAAGCAACTGCGCGCCAGCTTGACGGCGGTCGGACTCGGAAAGCAGCACAGGATTCAAAACCTCCAATGAAACCACCCGCGGCTCACAAGATCCTCTAAGATATATAACTTGGCTTGGATTTTGAGGGCTGACAAAAAACTCGGAAACCACTTTCCCGCACACATAGGCCCGCATATGGGCCGGCGGTTGCCTTCCTGGACGCCAGCTATTGAACGTGAGTAGCAAGCGGTTTCCACGGCCAGCCAGACGCCGGAACATCAACTGCGCTCCGTTTTCCACCCAACCGTCCCCGGCGATGAGTTTGAACTGACCCATTGCGCTACGGGGGGTGAGAAAATTCTTGTAAGAAAGCCCAAAGCCAAATAAAGCCGCGGCCAGTGACAGCACAGCACCAATGCTCAAAAGCAGCAGCCAGTTTTTATATGATCCACCAGGGTTATTCATGATCCGCCGTGCAACCGCTCATCGATACCGTTTTGCTCGACAAATTCCCTAAGCTTTCTGAGATCCACTACTACGGCGATATTATCGCGGTAAGGCATGGCTGGAAAATTCCTTAAATCAACTTTCTTAGGCAATTGCGCATAGGCATACTTTGTGCGCGGGTAGGAGGCAAGCTCTTTAACCAACGTATCAAACGGCGTGTAATAGCCGACTTTCTCTAGATTCCCCGGCTTGAATTTCTCCCGAGCAAACACAAAATAATCAATCCCTTCTGGCTCAAGCAGCGACAAAAATCCGTTAAAGTCACGGGCATAATGGGCACGCAATACAATTTCCAGACGCCGCTTTATTTCGGCATAATAACGGTCATAGAAAGGATGACTGGTTTCCGTAGTGACAAATGCCCGCCGCTCCGCAAAAAGCTGCACTCCATCAATCAGGGTTGGGTCGCCGGCAATCAGAGCATTTTCCGGGGTATGGGATTTAATCCACTTAAAAATATCGCCATGCTTTGTTGACGAATAGTTGAAATTAGCCGTCCCATATAGGCCGGCCCCGGAGCCACTGTAAATCAAAAGCCCAAGCGCCCCCAATGCCAGCATCGCCGGCCAAGCGAACTTTAAGCCGGTGCACGTTTCCCCTTTCTCTCCCGGCCCCGGCCCCAAATAAAACGCCCGCCAGACGGCAATCGTCATGCCGACTACAAAAAAGAAAGCGAAAGGAAACTGAAGATGGCGGTCCGGCACATATAACTTAAAAGCAAAAACGCGTGCTGCAAAATAAACACTCAGGGCACCCACAAGAAATAATACCAGCTCTGCCGGCAAAACCTGCCTACGCCGCAAAAACCCGAGTAACAAAATCAAAGTTAAGATCAGCATAACCACATTAGACATGCGATGTCTCCAATAACGAGCCACGCCCTGCAAACGGCCTGTAAGCGGTCGGAGGCCGAAAACCTCCAACTTTTCAAGACGATTCCAAAAGCGAGCCGGGTTATATAAGCGTCCGACGAAGGCTTGAAAGCCGAAAACTCTAATCTCCTGCAGGGGGTCACGCAGCGGCACAAAGGGAAAACGCCCTTTAGGATAGGAAAACTCCGGCATCTTTAAAGCTTTTTCATAACTTGCCATAGTGCCGATTTCAGGCGGCATGCGCACTACGCTCCATGCTATGAGGACAAAAACAGGACTTAAAATCAGGTAGGTAAGAAGCGGCTTAAGATATTGTCGGCGGCTTTTGGGGCAGGCAACCCGCCATAATAAAAAAAGACCATATGAAGCAGCGACCACCAAGGTAGCCGGCGGATGAAGCAGGCAACCAATCAGAATTATCGCCAACACCCCCCAGTGACTGCCCTTAAGAATAAAGTAGAGGTATGCGCCTAAAATCGGAGCAGCCCAGCCACGCGGAAGCCCTGCTGTAAGACGCTGCATAATATGACGGGTATGTAGCATCCAGGTTACGGCAAAAAACGCCGGAGCTACCCCCACCAACTGCTTAACCGCCATAAAGACAAAGCCAAGGGTGAGAAGAACCTGAATCAACATCACCCAGTGTCCCATCATGATGGGATTACCGCTGAGCCAGGTAATGAAATAGCAAAGCCAATAATGGAGCGGCGTCAGATAACACTCCATCATCTTGGTAATTATATCGTCCTTAAAGAGAGCAGGTCGAAGAACTTTGTGGAAGGGATAGATCTGCTGGAGCGCATCGTCGGTGGTCCATTCGGGGTGAAACCAATAGGGGTGAACACTTCGCCAAAAGGCCCAGGCATAAAACACACACAATAAACCCAGCGCCAGATCAGCGATAGTCAAAGAATAGAAAGCTCCTTTAAGCTTGTCATAGCATTTCTTAAGCCAAGTGGTTCCCGGCTTTACAGGCCTACTATCTTGGTCCATACGGGGACGGGATTAAGTTGATTAAGCTGAATTTTAAACCACGAATATAACTGTGCTCCGGCCGGCAGTCAAAAGACGCCAGGTCCCGGCCTGTTAACTTAGGCCCTTGTCAGGGCCTACAAAATGAGGGAAAACTGGCGTGGCGCTTTTTAGTCAAAGAATCGTTATCGGCAGGGCTGTCTTAAGCCCAGTTCCGGGGGGGGTTGTATATGCGTTTGTCAGTAACTAAACTGCTAGGCTATTTAGTTCCCTTGGCTAGTCTAGCGGCCGTTGTCCATTGCGGCGGCGGCGGAGGCGGCGGCTTCATTGGAGCGGCTATCGTTTCCATCAACTTGAGCCCCAGTGTCATCGATACCGGCGATCGTACTCAAATTGAAACCTGGATTAGTGAAGTGCACGAAAATGGAATTATCCTTAAGTTCCGCTACCCGGCCGGACTGACATATGTCAGAGACACGGCAATTTTAGAAGCCAATGAACAGCAGTTGGATATCGGTCCCGCCAAAAACGTTGCCTCCGGCAATTACCGTTATCTGGTGTTCTTCTTCACCAGGGAGCAGTTTGGCGAGGACAACTACGGCAAGCTTACTTTCCAGCTGGAAGGAAAAGCAGTTGTAGCTGACGGCAAAGTCGAAGTCGATGCCGATGTTGACGATCCTTTAATCGACAATTCCGTTGAATTCGACCCCCGAAACCCAGAGTTTGTCGCCGAAGATGAGGCCGGCATCAAGGTACGCGGCTGACTTTTTAGGCCCGCTACAATAACCCCGCCAACGATTCAAGCGATGTCTGGCTGATATGGAATTCCGTTCCCTGCACTGGAGCTTCTTCCTGCGCTTCCACTTTCATGCTGCGCTCGGCATACTCCGGCACGCCTGAACCAGCCGGAATAAGCCGTCCCATAATCACGTTTTCCTTTAAGCCGCGCAGGTAATCAATGCGCCCAGACACGGCGGCTTCGGTAAGCACTTTAGTAGTCTCCTGGAAGCTGGCCGCCGAAATAAAGGAATCCGTCGACAAAGCCGCCTTGGTAATTCCAAGCAGCAACGGCTCATATGTCGCCGGCTTTCCGCCCTCTGCCATGATGCGCTGGTTTTCTTTCATGACCTTATACTTCTCAATACAGTCGCCAGGAAGATAATTAGTATCGCCGCAATCAGTTATGCGCACTCGCTTCAACATCTGGCGCACTATCACTTCGATATGCTTGTCGTTGATACGCACGCCTTGCAAGCGATAAATTTCCTGAATTTCATTAACTAAGTAGGTTGCCAACGCCTTGAGGCCTTCAATGCGCAAGATGTCATGCGGATTAATTGAACCGTCTGTCAAAGCCTCGCCAGCCTTGACACGGTCGCCCTTCTGCACCGCTACATGCTTGGTCTTGGAAATTAAATACTCCCGCGGCTCACCGAAGTCAGGTGTTACTACCACACGCCGTTTACCGCGCAGGTCTTCCCCGTACTCCACCTCACCATCAATTTCAGAAACCTCCGCCGGATCCTTGGGGCGCCGGGCTTCAAACAATTCCACCACCCGCGGCAAACCGCCGGTGATATCCTTGGTTTTAGTAGTAGCCCGCTCACGCTTTGCAATCACATCGCCGGCATCGATATCCGAATTATGCTCCACCACCACGCGTACCCCCACCGGCAGATTATAAACTTTAGTCTCGCCGTTTTGTCCATAAACCACAATGCGCGGCCGGTAATCGCTGGTCTTGTCTCTCGATTGCACGATCTCACGCTCTACGAAGCCGGTGCGCTCATCCGTGCGCTCCTCCATGGTATACTCATTGATATCTTGCCATTCGACCCGTCCCGCCACCTCACTAAGAATCGGTATGGTGAAGGGATCCCACTCCGAAATTATCTGGCCGCCTTGCACATCCGCACCCTCTTCAACCCTAAGCCGTGCGCCATAAACCAACTGGTGACGTTCGCGCTCGCGGCCGTCCTGCGGGTCATAAACCACCACCTCCGACTTACGACTCATCACCACCGAACTACCATCACGGCGATGAGCCAAACGAATGTTTTCCAAGCGGACGCGTCCAGTATAACGACACTCGAGAGCAGTTTGTTCAGCACGGCCGGAAGCTGCTCCACCAATATGGAAAGTCCGCATAGTAAGTTGCGTCCCCGGCTCGCCGATACACTGGGCCGCAATAACACCAATAGCCTCGCCCAAGTTTACGATGTGGCCACGCGCCAGGTCGCGCCCGTAACACATCACGCAAACTCCGCGCTCTGATTCACATGTTAAAACCGAGCGGATTAAAACACTGTCCAAGCCGGCGGCCGTAATGACCTGACATTTTTCTTCATCAATCTCTTCATTGCGCCGCACGAGCACCTCATGGGTGATAGGATCCAGCACGTCCTCAGCCGCAACCCGGCCCAAAATACGGCCGGCCAGTGATTCAATCTCTTCGCCGCCTTCGATCAAGGCTGAAATCTCAATACCTTCGGTGGTGCCACAATCAAACTCAGTCACGATGCTATCCTGAGCCACGTCCACAAGACGGCGAGTCAGATAACCGGAGTTGGCGGTCTTAAGCGCCGTATCGGCCAAACCCTTACGCGCTCCGTGGGTCGACACAAAATACTGCAAAACGCTGAGCCCTTCCCTTAAGTTAGCCTTAATTGGCTGTTCAATAATCGAACCATCTGGTTTAGCCATCAAACCGCGCATACCAGCTAACTGGCGGATCTGCTGATTAGAACCACGGGCCCCAGAATCGGCCATGATGTAAATCGGGTTAAAAGAAGGACCTCGCTTACTTTCGCCCGTTTGCTGGTTCTTGAACTCAGCCGAAGAAATGCCATGAATCATGTCCTCCGCTATGCGATCACCCACATCCGACCAGATATCGATGACCTTGTTGTACCGCTCACCGGCAGTAATCAACCCTTCTTGATATTGGGTGTCAATCTCGGCTACTTTGCGATCGGCTTCCTCCAAAAGAGAAGCCTTGCTGGGCGGAATAGCCATGTCGTTGATACCGATGGATATGCCCGCCTCAGTTGCGAAGCGGTAACCAATGTCCTTTAACCTGTCGGATAGAATCACGGTGGCCTTATTGCCTGCCACCCGAAAACACTCATCAATCAACTGAGAGATCTCCTTCTTCTTCATGAGCTTATTGAAATACTTAAAGGGCAGAACCTTGGGCGCTAGATGAGCCAACAACACCCGGCCGACGGTTGTCTCAACCAGTTGCCCTTCAACGCGGCACTTGATGCGCGCCTGCAATGCAACCTCCCGTGACTCCCAAGCCAGCCAGACTTCATCCAGGCTGGAAAAAATCCGCCCTTCGCCCTTGGCATAGGGCCGCTCGCGGGTCATGTAATAAAGACCCAAGACAATATCCTGTGTGGGAACAATAATTGGTTTTCCGTCGCGCGGGCTTAAGATGTTATTGGTCGACATCATGAGCACACGCGCCTCAACCTGTGCTTCAATGGAAAGCGGAACATGGACCGCCATTTGATCGCCGTCAAAATCGGCATTAAAAGCAGTACACACCAGGGGATGAAGCTGGATGGCTTTGCCTTCAATCAATAAAGGTTCAAAAGCCTGGATCCCCAAGCGATGTAGAGTCGGCGCGCGATTCAACAACACTGGATGCTCTTTAATTACTTCATCAAGGATGTCCCAAACCACTGGCTTTTCCTTCTCCACCATTTTCTTGGCGCTCTTAATAGTGGTGACGTAGCCGCGTTCTTCAAGCTTGTTGTAAATGAAAGGTTTGAACAACTCGAGCGCCATCTTTTTCGGCAAGCCGCATTGATGCAGCCTGAGTTCCGGACCGATGACAATCACCGAGCGGCCCGAATAATCCACCCGCTTACCCAAGAGATTCTGGCGGAAGCGGCCGCCTTTGCCCTTCAGCATATCACTCAAAGATTTCAGCGGGCGTTTATTGGGACCGGTAATTGTACGGCCGCGCCGGCCGTTGTCAAAGAGTGCATCGACTGACTCCTGCAGCATGCGTTTTTCATTGCGGATTATTATGTCGGGCGCTTTTAGTTCAATCAGGCGGCGCAAGCGGTTATTGCGGTTAATCACACGCCGATAAAGATCGTTCAAATCGCTGGTGGCGAAACGCCCTCCATCCAAAGGCACCAACGGGCGTAAATCCGGCGGAATGACCGGCACAACCGTCAAGATCATCCACTCCGGCCGGTTGCCGCTAAGCAAAAACGATGTCAAGACCTTCAGGCGTTTGGCGATTTTCTTCTTCTTGGCTTCCGAGGAAGCATCCTTCATTTCCTGGCGCAGCTCCGCGCACAGCTTCGGGACATCAATTTTCTTCAACATCTCCAGGATGGTATCGGCCCCCATCCCGGCCTGAAATTTATTCCCCCACTGCTCACGAGCGGCCCGGTACTCGCGCTCGCCCAGAAGCTCACCATATTCCAGAGTACTCTCTCCGGGATCGCTCACTATATAATTTTCAAAATACAGCACCTTTTCCAAATCCCGGAGAGTAATATCAAGCACCATGCCAATACGGCTAGGTAAGCTCTTTAAAAACCAGATGTGGGCTACC
>Ga0209101_1002704_pt1 | contig 11399 bp, 6 predicted proteins | sample ConPoolayeCmetaG_FD_185481 | JGI IMG/M metagenome (GOLD analysis project Ga0209101, IMG submission 185481) | Hot spring microbial mat communities from California, USA to study Microbial Dark Matter (Phase II) - Cone Pool mat layer C metaG... ... | reverse complement strand
GTGGTGGAGGGTCGGTGCGTAACATGCGCGTGCGGTGCGCGGGCGTTGTTCAGTAGTGTACAATGGCAGCCATTGTTTTTCGAGAAATTCCAGGACTTTGCCCAGGTTGTACACGCGCATGACTTTCTGCTTGCGACGGCGGGACGCCCGCGCTCCGTGTTTTACGGCCGGGACGGTCGCGCTCCGTGAGTCGTCCAGGTTGTCCTGTCCCGGCTATTCAGGTCCACAGTTGCCGGTCCAGCATCCGGTAGTTGACGGCTTCGCTGAGGTGTTCGGGCCGGATGGATTCGCTCCGGGCGAGGTCGGCGATGGTGCGGGCGACGCGAAGGACTTTGTCGTGGGCGCGGGCCGAGAGGCCCAGTTCCGTCATCGCGGCGCGGAGCAAGGCGCGGCCCTCCTCGTCCAACGCGCAGAAGCGGCGGACCATGCGGTGGCTCATGTCGCCGTTGTAGCGGACCTTGCTGCCGCGGAAACGTTCGGCTTGGATTCGCCGCGCGGCGACCACTTCCGCCCGCATCTGGCCGCTGGTCGTGCCATGGCCCTCGCCGGAAAGCTCCCGGAACGCCACGGCGGGGACCTCGATATGGATGTCGATCCGATCGACCAGCGGCCCGCTGATCTTCGACATGTACCGCTCGATCTGCGGCACCGAACAATGGCACTGGCGGCGCGGGTCGCCGCGATAGCCGCAGGGACAGGGGTTCATCGCGGCCACGAGCATGAAATTGGCCGGGAAGGTGGTGCTTGCCAAGGCTCGGGCGATGGTCACCGTGCCGTCTTCCAGCGGCTGGCGGAGGACCTCGAGCGTGCGGCGGTTGAACTCGGGAAGCTCGTCGAGGAACAAGACGCCGTTGTGGGCCAGGCTGATCTCGCCGGGGGCGGGCGTCGAGCCTCCGCCCACCAGGCCCGCGTCGCTGATCGTATGGTGCGGCGCGCGAAACGGCCGCGTGGCCATCAGCGGTTGGCCGGGCTTCAGACGCCCCAAGGCGCTGTAGATCCGCGTGGTTTCGATGGATTCCTCGGGCTGCAAATCGGGGAGGATGGTGGGCAATCGCTTGGCGAGCATGGTCTTGCCGGAGCCTGGCGGGCCGACCATCAGCAGGTTGTGCCCTCCGGCGGCCGCCACGGTCATCGCTCGCTTGGCCATCTCCTGCCCGCGCACGTCGGCAAAATCCTCTTCATACACCGAAAACTCGCGAAACAGGTCGTTCAGCCGCGAGGGCGTAGGCTCGATTTCCAATTCGCCGGAGAGAAAACCCACGGCCTGGCTCAAGCTGGCCACCGCGACGACTTCGACCCGCTCGACCACCGCCGCCTCGGCCGCGCTCTGGCTGGGAACCATCAGCCCACGCAAACCCTCCTGTTGGGCCGCCGCCAGGGCCATCGAGAGCGATCCCTTGGCGGGCCGGGTGCTGCCGTCCAGGGCGAGTTCCCCCACCACGGCATACTGATCAAGCCTTTCGGACGCCATTTGCCCGCTGCCGACGAGGATCCCCAAGGCAATCGGCAGATCGAACGAGGCCGCGTCCTTGGGTAGATCGGCCGGGGCCAGGTTGATCACCACCCGGCTCTGCGGACGCTGAAACCCCGAATTGACCATCGCCCGCTCGACGCGATGCGTGCTTTCCTTGACGGCCGCCTCGGGCAAACCGACGAGCACGGTCTTGGGCAGTCCGGATGGCGAGACATCCACCTCGACCTCGACCGGAAGGGCCTCGATCCCCAGGAGCGAAAAAGTCTTGAGCTTGGCGAGCATGTCGCCATTGTAGGACACCGCGAGTGCCATCGAAAGGGCCCGCTATTCTCAGGCTTTGCCGCCGGTAGTAGATTGGGGCCTAGACCCAGGGGATAAGCCAACATGACGAGTCGAGCCTTGACTGTTTGCGTCTTGGTCGTTCTTGGGAACGCAACGGGGCTGTTTCCAGCCGAGTCGCCGCTGGAAATCAGCGGGCGATACCCGCACCTGGCGATGTTCAACCATCAGGGCGAGTGCGGCACGGGCGCGGTCGTGCCGTGGGCCGGGCGGCTTTGGGTCATCACGTATGGGCCGCATCTCCCGGAAGGCTCCGACGACAAGCTCTACGAGATCGACGCCGCGCTTCGCCGCGTCGCCCGTCCTGAGAGCGTCGGAGGCACGCCGGCCAACCGCCTGATCCATCGCGAGTCGCGGCAGTTGAACATCGGGCCGTACTTCATCGACGGCGAGCGGCGCGTGCGGGCCATTTTGCCGTCGAGGATGTATGGCCGTCTCACGGCCACGGCGCGGCACCTGACCGACCCGGCCAACAAGGTCTATGTTTGCGACATGGAAGGCTTGATTTACGAAGTGGACGTACACAGCCTGGACGTGAAGCTCTTGTTCAAGCGGCCCGTGCCCGGCTGGCACGGCAAGGGCGGCTACACGGGCCAGGGGCGTCTGGTCCTGGCCAACAACGGCGAGAGCGGCGCCGCCTCCGTCGATCGTTTCAAGCCGTTCGACGCCTTTCTCGATCCCAAACCCCGAAACGCCGAGGACGCCGGATCGCTTTGCGAATGGGATGGCAAGAGTTGGCGGCTTATCGAGCGGCGGCAGTTTACCGAAGTGACGGGTCCTGGCGGGATCTTGGGAGCCCCCGACGACGCGGCCCCGCTCTGGAGCATCGGCTGGGACCGCCGTTCGCTGATCCTCAAGTTGCTCGACGGCGGCTCATGGCAGACCTTCCGCTTGCCGATCGCGTGCTACAGCTACATGGGCCGCCACGGCTGGCACACCGAATGGCCGCGGATTCGCGAAGTCGGCCAAGGCCGGTTCCTGATGAACATGCACGGCGGCTGGTTCGATTTCCCGCCCCGGTTTTCCTCCAGAGACACCGGCGGCCTGCGTCCCTTGGGCACGTATCTGAAGATCACCGGCGACTTCTGTGAATGGAACGGCCGCGTCGTGTTCGGCTGCGACGACACGGCGAAGTCCGGGTTCCTCAAAACCGGCGTGGGCGACACGCAAAACCGTTTGGTGGGTCAATCCAACTCGAACCTATGGTTCACGACGTGGGAAGCGTTGACCCGGGCCGGCCGGCCCGCGGGCTTCGGAGGTCCCTGGATCGGCGACCACGTCAAGTCAGGCGAACCTTCAACGCCCTATCTTTTCGCCGGCTACGCCCAGCGCGTGTTGCACCTCGCGCACGAGTCCAAGCATCCGGTGGCGTTCGCCGTCGAAATCGACAGGTCCGGCGATGGCCGATGGACCCCCTGCCAGTCCGTCTCGGTTAAGCCCGAAGGTTATGCGTATTGCATCTTTCCCGCCGGACAGGAAGGACAGTGGGTGCGGCTCGTGCCCGATCGAGATGCGGTTGGGGTCACGGCCTTCTTCCATTACGGGCCTGGCGGCGGCGCCGCGGCCGATCGGGCGATGTTTTCGGCGCTGGCCGACATCGATCAACCCGGCCCGTGGACCAGCGCCGTCGTGCGATCCGAAGGCGAGGACCGCATTCGGCTTGGCGTCATGGCTCGGCTCGTGGATTCCACGGGCAACATCGGACGGGTCCACACCTACCAAGTCGACGAGGCGATGGCGTTCCATCCAACGGCCCCGGAAAGCGATTCGCCGCGGTTCCTCGCGGAGAAGGCCGTGGTCCGGGACCGCGTGATTCAGGCCGACGAGGCCTCGGTGATCGTCACCGAGGGCAAGCTCCGTTTCCGGCTGCCAAAATCTCATGCCGCGTACGACGAGCCTTGGGCCACCGGTTGGCCTCGCGCATTGAGGGAAGTGGTGACGGAGCGGTCCTTGCTCAACGCCGCGGGAACGTTCTACGTCTTGCCGCGCGAGAGTTCTGGCGGACTGCGGGCGATCAAACCGATCTGCACCCACAACAAACGCATCACCGACTTTTGCTCGTGGCGAGGTCTGCTGGTGCTGGCCGGTTGCGTCGCCAAGGCCCAGGCCGATGGCCACTACTTCGCCAGCGACGACGGGATGGGCCTTTGGTTTGGCGACATCGACGATCTCTGGAGGTTCGGCAAGCCCGTGGGCCGCGGCGGCCCCTGGCTGAGGACCCCGGTTCAAGCCGGCGAACTCTCGGACCCGTACCTGATGGCCGGTTACGATCGAAAAAAGGTCGAGCTTTCCCACGATGCCGAGGGCGACGTGACGTTCACGATCCTCGTGGACGTGACCGCCGATGATAGGTGGTTTCCGTGCGCCGTGATCCAGGTTCCTCCAGGGCGGAGTGTCACGCACGTATTTCCATCGGGTTACTCGGCCCACTGGGCGCGATTGAAGACCGATCGCCGATGCCGCGCCACCGCCATGTTCGCTTACGAGTGAAACATCACGAGACGGGCCAACGGTCTATCGCCCGATCCCAGTACGATTCCTTGCCGTCTTCAAGCATGGCCACGCCGCGGGCCTCGGCGAGCCATCGAGCCGAGCCTGTCGCCTCGCGACCGGCAACGGCGGGGATCGCGGGAAAGCCGGCCCGACGGAACAACTCGGCCCGCCACACCGCACGCTCGACGTCGTGCTGGTCGATGACAGCGGAGACCTCGACGATCAGATAGGCCTCCGGCCGATCCGCCAGAGTCGCGACGCGGCCGCGGACCACAAGGTCCGTCATCAAGGCGTCGTGCGTTTCCTCGTGGCCCAGAGCTGACTCCAGCGCGTCCCAGAGTTCGTCCAAATCGACTGCCCTGGCTCGCCGCAGCCAGCGACCGAAATAGCCCGGCACCTTCTTGCCGTAAAGCAACTCCAACAGCACGCCGTCCATCCAGCCCATCTTGTCCGTCAGGCGGCCCATCTTTTCCGCCAGTTCGTCCATCCTGGCGGCAAGCTGGTCCACCCTGGCGGTGAGTTGGTCCACCCTCTCCGTCAATTGATCCATCCTGGCGGCAAGCTGGTCCACTCTGGCGGTGAGTTGGTCCATCCTCTCCGTCAGTTGATCCATCCTGGCGGCAAGCTGGTCCACCCTGGCGGTGAGTTGGTCCATCCTCTCCGTCAGTTGATCCATCCTGGCGGCAAGCTGGTCCACCCTGGCGGTGAGTTGGTCCACCCTCTCCGTCAATTGATCCATCCTGGCGGCAAGCTGGTCCACCCTGGCGGTGAGTTGGTCCATCCTCTCCGTCAATTGATCCATCCTGGCGGCAAGCTGGTCCACCCTGGCGGTGAGTTGGTCCATCCTCTCCGTGAGTTGGTCCATCCTGGCGGCAAGCTGGTCCACCCTGGCGGTGAGTTGGTCCATCCTCTCCGTGAGTTGGTCCATCCTGGCGGCAAGCTGGCAGATCTGTGCGGTGAGATTGATCTGGGCTTCTTCCAGACGGGCAAGACGAACTTCCGTTTGACCTTGAGCCTCGGCCAACTCCGCCAGACGCTGTTCGGTTCGATGTTGCGCCGCCGCCAACTCGTTCAGCCGCTCTTCAGTCCGACCCTGAGCCTCGGCCAACTCCGCCAGACGCTGTTCGGTTCGATGTTGCGCCGCCGCCAACTCGTTCAACCGCTCTTCAGTCCGACCTTGAGCCTCGGCCAACTCCGCCAGACGCTGTTCGGTTCGATGTTGCGCCGCCGCCAACTCGTTCAGCCGCTCTTCAGTCCGACCCTGAGCCTCGGCCAACTCCGCCAGCCGGTCATCGGTTCGGCGTTCAACCGTGGCCAATTCCGCCAGCCGCTGTTCGCTCTGGCGTTGAGCCTCGGCCAACTCCGCCAGACGCTGTTCGGTCCGCTGTTGGGCGTGGATCAGATCGCGGACGAGAGCCGGCAGGGCTTCCATGTCGTTCGATAGAAGCAGATGGCGCAGTTCGACACACCACTCGGGATGTTCACCGAGCAGACGCTTCAGGTCATCGAAATCGCTCACCGTGAAGCCCATCGTCCCCTCCGATAGACGGGAGTGCCTAGTCTCATCGTATTCCAGGAGAACGGTTCAAGCAACCGGTTCGCTCCCTCCAACAGCGGCTGCATGAACCCGGTCGGGCTGCCCGGCGTGTATCCAAGAATCGAGGATCGCCTTGGCTTGCATCGGTGGCGATTTATCGGGAGGCCAGGGAGACGGTTCCGCGCCGCATGAGACCGGGGCTAGATCGCGTCGTAGACGGCGAAGATGTTCTCGGGCGGAACGTCGGGCTGGAAGAGATGGGCGGGAGCGAGGATGTAGCCGCCGTCGCGCCCCAGCGTCTCGCAATAGCGGCGGACTTCGGCCCGAACCTCCTCGGGCGAGCCTTGCGGCAAGAGCCGCTGCATGTCGATCCCGCCGTGAAACGCGATCTTGCCGCCGAAATCGGCCTGGAGGCGCTCGGGGGACATCTCAGGGCCGACGGGCTGGATCGGGTCGAGCACGTCGATTCCCAAGGCGATCAACTCGGGAATGAACGCCCGGATCGCTCCGCAACCATGGTAAACCACCTTCCCGCCAAGGCCGTGTATGCAGTCGATCATCTCCCGCAAGTACGGCGCCACAAACTCGCGGAACATGGCCAGCGAAATCAGCGGGCCGGACTGGCTGCCCAGGTCGCTGATCAGCAGATACAGGTCGATGCGGCCCCGGGTGGCCTCGGCGGCCCGGGTGTAGTCTTCCTTGTAGAAATCGGTGAACTTGCGGCAGAGGAAATGGGTCCAGTCGGGCCGTTCGGCCATGTCGAGAAACATCCCTTCCCAGCCTCGGACCAGGGCCGGCCGCTGCCACACGTCGGCGAATCCGTAAAACAGCGCATATTGGTCCAGTCGCCGACACTGCTCGGCGAGTTGGGAGTAGTCGAAAAGGTCGGGCGACGGCCAGTCGAACCGCTCCAGGTCGGCCAGGCTCTGGGCGTCCGACAGGGCGCCGCGCACGTCTTCGCGCATCGGTCCCCACGGGGTTTGCTTGTAAACGTACCGTTCGCCCCAGTAGTTCTGGCACACGCCCCCGCCCAGCGCGCGCTCCGGCGGCCCGGCCACATCGAGATGCCGCACGTCGATGCGAAGCGCGTCGAGCAGCCGGTCTTTGTCCCGATGGCCGACGTAGGCAAACAGCCGGTTCCAAGTACACTCCTCGGCCCAGAAATCGCGGGGCGTCCGGTCGGGACGACGATGTTCCAGGGCCACCAGAGTTCGCTCGCGGGGCGTCATCATCGCACCAAACGCCGCCTACTTGGCCGCTTTCGCCCGATAAATCCCCAATTCGCGAATCGCCGGCGATTGGCCGTAGTAGCCGGTGATCTTCAGTTCCACGGTCGTGCAGGTTGTTTCATCAAGCCGCAGGATCAACCAATTGTTGTCGTACTGGGCGTTTTCGACCTTTTTGACCGGCTTCCCGTCGCAAAGCACCTCGAAATCCTTGGGCGCGTAGCTGTGGTGCTGGTAGCCGAGGATGCTGATCGCCGCGATCCTCTCGGGCTGCTTGAAGGTGACGACGAAGCGATAGAGTTTCTGGCCGTCGGTCTCGTCCCAATAGGTGTTCGGATCGCCGTCGATGCCCGCCTGATCGTCGCCGGCCGCGCCGTCCTTGTCGATGTCGTCGGGGCTTGTAGCCGTCCCCTGCGGGGCGATATTGACCAGATCGCCCAAGACGATCATCGCGCTTTCGGCCAACTGCCGGGCGGCGGGCGACTTGCAGACGTCGAGCACCTTCTGGACCGCGGCCGCGGCCACGTCGGGTTGGGGCGTCCGCAGCGCCTTGGCGATCTTCACCACGGCGGTGGCCGCCTCGACCTCGAGAGCGGGATCGGCAAGCCACTTGGCGGCCAGATCGACCGCCGCCGGATGGGCAATTTCGCTCAACGAGGCCAGGGCCAGCTTCTTCTCCTCGACCCGCTCCGCCAAACTCATCGCCTCGGTCAACAGCTTGAGCGACTGTTCCGCGGGCAACTTACCCGCCGAACCCGCCAGGCGGATCACGCCTTGCAGCGCCAGAATCTTCCGCTTCGCAGTCTTGTCGGAGCGAGCGATTCCGAGGAGGTCGGGCACGGCCGCGGCGTCGGGCCAGGAAGCCAAGCCGCGCAGCGCCGTGTCGCGAATGGCCTCGTCGGCCTCATGGACCGCCGCGCGAAGGATTTCGAGCGCGCGGGGGCTGGGCAAGCCCGTCAACAACTGGATCGCCGAACGGCGAACCTCGACGGACGGCGCCGTCATCGCGGCGGCCACGGCTTGGGCCGCGAGGTTCTTGTCCGCCGCGCGGGCACAGACCGCGGCGACCGCGCGCTCGGCCAGGGCGCGCGTTGGGGAGTCCTTCGCGCGGACCAAAAGCGCGACGAGCGGCGGCAAGTCCTTAACGTCGCCCAGGGTTCCCAACGCTTGAAATACGTCGTTCTGAAGTTGGCCTTCCGACGCCTCGGCCATTTCGAGCAGCAAGGGAACGGTTTCCGATTGGCCGCGCGAGGCCAATGCGCGGACGGCCATCCTCCTTTCCTCAGGCTTGTCCTGCCGCGCCGCGGCGACGATGGCCTCGGCCACCCCCGGCCCACGCAACGCCCGCAGGCTCGCCTGAGCCTCCGTCGCAAGATCGCCGCGGCCTTGTTCGGCGGCGGCAAGCGTCAGCAGCAGCGGCACGCAGGAGGCGTCGCCCAGGCGGCCCAAGGCGTTGACCGCCGCCACGCGCACCGCCATGTCGGGACTTCGCGTCGCCGCCAGGACGGCCGGCAGGGCCGCCCGGTCGTTGAGCAAGCCGAGAATCAGGGTTTGCGAGTCAGCGGGGAAGGAAGCGAGTTCGGCCAGGACCTTGCTTAGAACGTCGTTGCCGCCCAACTCGCAGAGGAACTTCGCCGCCGTCGCCCGGAGTTCGCGACGTTCGCTTTTCAGGCACTGTGCAAGTTCCCGCGCGGCATTGGCTTCGTCGTGAAGGACGATGCCTCGCAACGCGCCGGCCTGGATCACCGGGTCGTTGGACTGGGCGAGAATCTCGCGGTAAAGCTGGGCCGCGCCCAGGCGTTCGGCGCAGAGCAACATGGCGTGATGCCGGTGGCGCCGGAGCGCGTCGGGAACCTTGGCGTCGCGCAGGGCGGCGAGGGCCTCCGGGCCGCCGATCCGCCCCAAGGCGAACAAAGCCGCCTCGGCCACGTTGGCATCCTTGTCGCTGGCCAGCGGGACCAGCAGGGGCAGGGCCTGGCGGTCGCCCCGCACGCCGATGGTGTGAACCACCCCGGCGAGCAGGTCCCCCTGAACCTTGGCCGCCGCCTCGCGGAGCGCCGCGTCGACCTTCCCGCCCGGAATGCTTTGAAGCGCCAGTCGAGCCACGTTCGCAAGGTCTTTATCGGCCAACAGCGGCGCCAGGGCATCGACCGATCGCTCGGAACCCGCCTGGCGCAATTGCCGGCAAGCCCAAGCCTTGGCGTCTTTCGGGGCCTCGGGCGAGAGGAGAAGCTGAACCAGTTTTTCCTCGATGAGGCGGAGCTGCTCGGGTTTGGCGGAGCGGATCTGGGCCTCGATCGCCATTACCGCCGTGCGCGGCTTGTCGAAGGTGTAGCGAAAGACCTCTTGGTAAGGATCGGCGGGCTGTTGGCCCACGGCGGCCGAAACGACGAACAGCAAAGCGGCCGCCAGTCGCGGGCAATCCGGAAAACGGCGAGTCATGGTTGTTCTCTCCAAGTTTGCCAGGTCCCTTAAACCGCGGCCTCCCCGCGCCGCGATCCAACCGATTTCACAAGTGCCAAGGGCTGCGCATCGCGCGGCTGACCAGTTGGGTGGCGCCGGGGTCGTCGAGGATGACCTCGCGAACCGGGTCCCAGCGGATTTTCCGGCCAGTGAGAATGGCGATCATGCTCAACTGCGTGATGTTGTCGGAAAGCACGGCCACCTCGACCGGGGCGACGGTTTGCCGTCGCGTCCGCACGCAGTCGATGAAATTGCCCATGTGGCCGCGGCTTTCGTAAAGCCGGATCTCATCCTGCCCGATCCTCTCCTGTAGTAGAGATTGTGGTTCGGCCCGCAGTCCCCCTCGGGAAATCCATATTTGTCCCTTGTCACCGACGAAGTGGACGCAATCGCCGCCGGGCGTGAAATGGAACGGCACGCCGTTGGCGAACTTGCCGCGGATGTCCCAGTGATACGGGGCGTCGAACAGGCCGGTTCCAAACTTGCCCGTGCCCTCGTACTCGATGGGTGCCGCGCTGGCGTCGTCGCCCAAGGCCCAAACCATGTCCGTCAGCGGATGCGCGCCCCAGCCACCGATGTATCCGTGGGCGTTGTCCAGCACCCAATAGGCGCCCCAGCAGGTGCAGCGGTCCTTGGTGTACGGCCGCCACGGAGAAGGACCCAACCAGAGATCGTAGTCCAACCCCTTGGGCACCGGAATCGGCTCGAGCGAGCCGCCCTCGTAGCCATAACTCGGCGCCGTCACCTCGACGGCCTGAATCTTGCCCAAGCGGCCGTTGCGCACCAGTTCACAGGCGAAGCGGATATGGGCCATCGAGCGCTGCTGCGTGCCGTACTGGAACACTCTTCCATAGCGGTTCACCTCGCGGCGGATCGCCAGGTTTTCCTCGATGCTCAGGCCCAGCGGCTTCTCGACGTACACGTCCTTGCCCGATCGCACCGCCATCAAGGCGGCGAGTACGTGCCACTGGTCACTGGTGGCGATGGTCACCGCGTCGATATCGCGGCGGGCGATGAGTTCTCGAAGGTCGCGATAAGGCGTGCAGAACTTCCCGCCGTACTGTTGGTTCCAATGCCTGGCGTTGTTTTCGCGGCGGTCCTCGAACACGTCGCACACGGCGACGATCTTCGTGTTGGGACATCCGGCGGCCTCGTGCATCAGGCCCGTCCCACGCCCGCCGACGCCGATGCAACCCACGGCAATCTGGTTGCTGGGGGCCTCCTTGCCCAGCACCGACGAAGGCACGATGGTCGGCGCGGCGAACACCGCGCTGGTCGCCGCCGCCCTCCGCAAAAAGCTTCGACGCGTAACGCTCTGGGGCATGGTTCTGTCCTCCGCGTGGTGAACCGACTTTCAACAGCCATAGTCTACCGAGCGGCCCAGGCCGCCTCAATAGCGACGCCTTGGAAAGAGCCGGTTGCGCCGTGGGCAAGGCGGAGAACGGCAGGCATGATCTCAAGAGAAGACGGGGAGGCGAAACCTTGCCCTGGGGAAGAGCACTGATGGGGACATTTGACGTGAATCGAGACAACAGGCCATGTAGCAAGTTGGTGCAGTCGATGCCGCGTGGGCCAATCATGGAGCGCGGGCGTCCCGGCCTGCAAATCATGGAGCGCGGCCGTCCCGGCCGCAAAAACGTAACACTTCAGCCGTCTGAAGTGGGCTTGGGTTCAGGCAGAGGGGGAAGCTGACCGGTTTTCAGGTAAGTTGCCAAGGCATCGACGATGGTTCGGATCGGATCGTGGCCGCGTTGTTTCAGCGTGCGGAAGATCGACATCAGGACGGCTTGGCAGTCGGCGCCCTGGTCGCTCCGGTTGCCGTAGCTGTTTTTGCGAATGATCACCGCGGGCCGGATCGCCCGTTCGG
>Ga0209101_1002703_pt1 | contig 11403 bp, 7 predicted proteins | sample ConPoolayeCmetaG_FD_185481 | JGI IMG/M metagenome (GOLD analysis project Ga0209101, IMG submission 185481) | Hot spring microbial mat communities from California, USA to study Microbial Dark Matter (Phase II) - Cone Pool mat layer C metaG... ... | reverse complement strand
TCCTACCACCTCTCCTCTCCCGCAAGCGGGAGAGGGGAGGTTATAGGGTAGGCTCTTAGTCCCCGAGGGACGACCGAACGGCAAGCGACGCGACCCCTTGCCGTGTCCCATGGGGATTTCTGCCCGCCGTGCCCGCATGTTGCACGATGGCGGTTCACTCTCCGGTTGCGGGCGCGGCCCGCGCTAGGGTAGCGGAGAGCCTTGGTGGGACTACTTACCGACGCTCTGGACCCTGAGTAGGATAGAAGGCCTGTTTTATCCGAGGGGGTTGTTCGTCGGAGAGTTATGCGTCGCCAAGACATCCGCAACATTGCCATCATTGCCCACGTCGACCACGGCAAGACCAGCCTGGTGGACTGCTTTTTACGTCAAAGCGGGGAGTTTCGTGCCTCACAATTAGTGGGAGAGCAGATCCTCGACACCAACGAATTGGAGCGGGAACGCGGGATTACCATCCTGGCGAAGAACATTGCCCTCCCATATCGAGGGGTCAAGATCAATATCATCGACACGCCAGGTCACGCCGACTTTGGCGGCGAGGTCGAACGCGTTCTTCGCATGGCGGACGGGGCCTTGGTGTTGGTGGATGCCGCGGAGGGCCCGCTGCCGCAGACTCGTTTTGTCCTTTCCAAGGCCCTCCAGTTCCGTTTGAAGCCCGTCGTCGTCATCAACAAGATCGATCGGCCCGACGCTCGGCCCCACGAGGTTCTCAGCGAGGTCTTCGACTTGTTTCTCGATTTGGGTGCGGACGACGAGCTAGCGGACTTTCCGCACATCTTTGCCAGTGCCCGGGAGGGATACGCCACCGCGGATCCCGCGGTGAAGACCCAATCGATCCATCCCATCCTTGATCTGGTGCTGGAAACGGTCCCCGGCCCGGAAATCGATGAACAGGCCCCGCTCCAAATGCTGGTCACCAACCTCGATTGGTCGGACTATGTGGGGCGGATCGCGATCGGGCGGATTTATTCGGGGACGCTGCGGCGGAATCAGACGGTGGCGTTGGCCCAGGCCGGCGGCGTCCTGACGCAGGGCAAAGTGGCGGCGGTCAACGTGTTCGACAAGTTGGGCCGCACTGAGGTCGAGGAAGCGACGGCGGGCGACATCGTGGCGGTGATCGGGCTGGAGGCCGTGGCCATCGGCGACACGATCAGCGACCCCCAATCGCCCCGCGTCCTCCCGCGCGTCGAGGTCGATGAGCCTACGTTGCAAATGACCTTTGGGATCAATACCTCGCCGCTGGCCGGCCGCGAGGGCCGTTTCCTCACCACCCGGCACCTCCGCGAACGTCTGGCCAGGGAGGTCGAAAGGAACGTTGCCCTGCGGGTCGAATTCAGCGAGGGGGCCGAGAGTTTTCAGGTTTCCGGGCGGGGGCTTTTGCACCTTTCGGTGTTGATTGAAACGATGCGGCGGGAGGGGTTTGAGCTGTCGATTGGCAAGCCCCGCGTCATTCTTCGCCAGCGCAATGGCGTGATCGAAGAGCCTTTCGAGTCGCTGGTGATCGAAGTCCCGCCGGAGCGGATGGGCGCGGTGATGGAACTCGTCGGGGCTCGCCGCGGCCAGGTCGTGCAAATCGACGGCCACGGCAGCTACACGTACCTCAAGTTCTCGATCCCCGCCCGAGGCCTGATCGGCCTGCGCACTCGCTTGCTCAATTCGACCCAGGGCACCGCGATCATGCACCACCGCTTCGAGGGTTACAAGCCCTGGGAAGGGGAGATTCCCGGGCGACCCAACGGCGTGTTGGTCTCGATGACCGGGGGGCGGGCCGTGGCGTTCGGATTGGACGGCCTTCAGGAACGGGCGGAAATGTTCATTGGACCGGGCGAGGAGGTCTATGAGGGGATGATCGTGGGCGAAAACAGCCGGCCGGGCGACATGGTCGTCAATCCGACCAAGGAAAAAAAACTCACCAACATCCGCGCGGCCGGCCGCGACGACAACATCCTGCTCAAGCCGCCCCGTCTCCTCACGCTCGAAGCCGCCCTGGAATACATCGAAGACGACGAGTTGGTCGAGGTCACGCCCAGCAAGATTCGATTGCGGAAAATCATCCTCTCGGCGACCGAACGGAAGCGGCTCTCGCGGCGGCGCGAGCAAGCTTGCCCCTCGACCGGGTGATATGCGAAAAAAATGATTTCAGGGATTAAGCCGCTTTCGCCGATTCTTTCCAATAGACCCGCCGGGCGCACGGGACGCGAGCGTCCCGTTTTCAGGATGAAGATCATGGTATGGCGACGGATCGACTTACCATGATCTTTTTTTTGCGCACCGGTGGCGGGCAATCGTCGGGGAGTCGTTTGAGCGGTCCGGGGAACGAGGCCCTCTGCCGGTCTTGCGCCCCAGGCGGCCCCGACGCCGCACGTGGTCTTGTCAGCGGATGGCCTGTTCAGCGGCCAGGTCCCGGCGAGACGCGGCGTTCACGCCTTCGCGGGATTGGGTTTCTCAGGGTCGAGTCCCAGTTTTCGGGCGGCTGCCGCGACGTCCGATTTGTGGAACCGGCCTTGTTCGGCCAGGGCGTCCAGCGCCGCCAAGGCGATGTTTTCCGCGTCGACCTCGAAAAACCGCCTCAGACGCACGCGGTCTTCACTGCGTCCGAATCCGTCGGTCCCGAGCACGATATACGGACTGGGCACCCAGGGCGCGATGGAAAGGCCCAACGCGCTGACGTAATCCAGCGCGGCCACGACCGGCCCGCCGCGGCCCTGCAAGACCTGCGTCACGTAGGGCGTCCGCGGCGGTTGTTCGGGGTGGAGGCGGTTCCAGCGCTGGCAGTCGCGGGCGTCCTCGTAGAGGGCCTTGTAACTCGTGACGCTGAACACGGTGCTGGAAACGCCGAACTGCGATTCCAGGAGGTCCTGGGCGCGGAGCGCCTCGCGGAGGATCGCCCCGCCGCCGAACAGTTGCACCTTGGGTTTCCTCGGTCCCAGGTCGCGGTCCGACAGGGCATAGATGCCGCGGCAAATGCCTTCCGTGGCGCCCATCGGCAGCACCGGGTGCTCGTAGTTCTCGTTCATCAACGTGACGTAGTAGAAGACGTCTTCCTTTTCGTAATACATGCGGCGGATGCCGTCGAGGATGATGACCGACATTTCGTAGGCATAGCAAGGGTCGTAGGCTTGGACGGTCGGATACGACATGGCCGTTAGATGGCTGTTGCCGTCCTGGTGCTGGAGTCCCTCGCCGGCCAGCGTGGTGCGTCCGGCGGTGCCGCCCAGCAGGAAGCCGCGACACCGCATGTCGCCGGCCGCCCAAATCAAGTCGCCGATCCGCTGAAAGCCGAACATCGAGTAATAAATGAAGAAGGGGATCATGGGCACGCCGTGGCTGGAATGCGCGCTGGCGGCGGCGATGAACGAGGCCATGGAGCCGGCCTCGGTGATTCCCTCCTCGAGGATCTGCCCATCCTTCGCCTCGCGGTAGTACAGCACCGTGTCCGAATCCACCGGTTCGTAAAGCTGGCCGGCGTGCGAATAGATGCCGAATTGCCGGAAGAGGGCCTCCATGCCGAAGGTTCGCGCCTCGTCGGGCACGATCGGCACGACGTAACGGCCGATGTTCTTGTCGCGCATCAGCCGGGCCAGCAAGCGGACGAAAGCCATGGTGGTCGAAACCGGGCGGCCCTCGCTGCCCGCGAAAAACTCGCCATAGTCCTCCCACTTCGGCGGCTTGAGGACGATCTTCGCCCGGCCACGGCTGGGCACCGCACCGCCAAGCTCCTTGCGTCGGGCGAGGAGATAGCGGATTTCGGGGCTGTCCTCGGGGGGGCGGTAGAAGGGCGCCTCGGCCACCTGGTCGTCGGGAATGGGGATGTCGAATCTCGCCCGGAATTCCCGCAGCTCCTCCTCATTGAGCTTCTTTTGCTGATGCGTGATGTTGCGCCCCTCGCCCGCCTCCCCCATTCCGTAACCCTTGATCGTCTTGGCGAGGATCACGGTCGGCGCGTCGTCGCATTCGACCGCCGCCTTGTAAGCCGCGTAAACCTTCACGGGATCGTGGCCGCCGCGTTTGAGCCGACGGATCTGCTCATCCGTCAGATCGGCGACGAGCGATTCCAATCGCGGATCGACGCCGAAAAAGTGTTTGCGGATGTAGGCGCCGGGCATGACCGTGTACTTCTGATACTGGCCATCGACCACCTCGGTCATGCGGCGTTGGAGCACGCCGTCGGCGTCCTTGGCCAAGAGCGGGTCCCAGTCGGAACCCCAGATGACCTTGATCACATTCCATCCCGCCCCGCGGAATGCCCCTTCCAGCTCCTGGATGATCTTCCCATTGCCGCGGACCGGGCCGTCCAGACGCTGGAGATTGCAGTTGATGACAAAGATCAGATTGCTGAGTTTCTCGCGTCCGGCCAGGGTGATCGCGCCGAGCGTTTCTGGTTCATCGCATTCGCCGTCGCCCAGGAACGCCCAAACCCGCGACTGGGCCGCGTCGGGCTTGATCCCCCGGTCGGCCAGATAATGGTTGAATCGGGCCTGATAAATGGCCATGATCGGCCCCAGGCCCATCGACACGGTGGGAAACTCCCAGAAGTCGGGCATCAGCCATGGGTGCGGATAGGAAGAGAGGCCGCCGCCGGGCGCGAGTTCGCGGCGGAAGTTCCTCATCTGCTCCTCGGAGATGCGGCCCTCGAGGAACGCCCGGGCATAGATCCCCGGGGCGGCGTGTCCTTGCACGAACACCTGGTCCGGCGGCCTTGTTCCCTGCTTGCCGCGAAAGAAGTGGTTAAAAGCGACTTCGTACAACGTGGCCGCCGAGGCGAACGTGGAAATGTGCCCGCCAATCCCCGAGCTTTCCCGATTCGCCCGAACCACCATCGCCATGGCGTTCCAGCGGATCAAGCTCTTGATCTTCCGCTCCAACCCCCGATCGCCAGGGTAAGGCGGCTCCTGCTCCGGCGGAATGGTGTTGACGTAGGGAGTCGTCGCGCTCGAAACACACCGCACTCCCTGCCGGAACGCCGCTTCCTTCACGCGTTCCAAGAGAAACGCCGCCCGATCGGGTCCGGCAGTTTGGATCACCGACTTGATGGCGTCCTGCCATTCCGCCGTTTCCTGGGGATCGAGATCGACCGTCCGTTGGGGAATGGAGCCGCTTGCCAGCTCGGAAGCGGATTCTGGAGCCATAAAAATACCTGGGCTATCAAGTTCAAGAAGGGCAAAGGTTCAAGGCAACCGTTTCCAAGGGAACGTCCCAATTTTCGCGGCAATGAAAGCCTCTCTCGCGGACGCCGCCCGATGGGCCGCGAACTTGGGACCGTCACCTTCGGCCTTGCGCAAACGCGCCGGCCTTTTCGCGAAACCTGCGCGCGGCCAAGACCTTGGGACCATAATAGGGGTCTTCGACCGAAGCGTCAAACCCTCTTCAGGGCCTCACCACTTCACCCTATAGCCAAGACAGGCGGCGGGGCGGGGGCGTGGAGCATCTTTTGCTGTTGGCCAATTCGTGGACTTTGCCTGGTTGTCCACGTGTACGACTTTTTGCTTGCGGCGGCAGGCCGCCGTAGGAAATCGGCCAAGGCCAACGGCCGTTGACGGGCCTTCTCGCCGTGGCGGCGTTCAGGCCGGTTGCTTTGTGGAGCGCGGGCATCTTGTCGGCATTTGTTTTTGCGGGCGAGACGCCCGCGCTCCCAGGATTTGCGGCGGGCGAGACGGCCGCGCTCCGAGATTTGCGGGCGGCGTTCAGGGCGGTTGCTTTGTGGAGCGCGGGCATCTTGTCGGCATTTGTTTTTGCGGGCGGGACGCCCGCGCTCCCAGGATTTGCGGCGGGCGGGACGGCCGCGCTCCGAGATTTGCGGGCGGCGTTCAGGGCGGTTGCTTTGTGGAGCGCGGGCATCTTGTCGGCATTTGTTTTTGCGGGCGAGACGCCCGCGCTCCCAGGATTTGCGGACGGCGGGACGGCCGCGCTCCGAGATTTGCGGGCGGCGTTCAGGCCGGTTGCTTTGTGGAGCGCGGGCATCTTGCCGGCATTTGTTTTTGCGGGCGGGACGCCCGCGCTCCCAAGATTTGCGGACGGCGGGACGCCCGCGCTGTTCCCAAAACCCGTGACTGGCCCCGATGTGCTCCCCATCTTACGGTCGCCTGGATTGGATGCCGTGGGCGAAAGGCCAGGCCAGAGGCTGGCTTACAGGCCGACGATGCTGTAACCGCAATCGACGTGGATCAGCTCGCCGGTCACGCCGCCGGAGAGGTGGCTCAGCAGATACAGGCCGGTCGAACCGAGTTCCTCGGGAAAGACGTTGCGGTTGAGGCAGGCTTTCTTGGCGGCGTGGTCGCGCATCTGGTCGAAATCCGAAATTCCCGCCGAGCTTAGGGTTCGCATCGGGCCCGCGCTGATCGCATTGACGCGGATCTTCTTCTCGCGGCCGAGGTCCCAGGCCAAATACCGGACGCTGTGTTCCAGGGCGGCCTTGCACACGCCCATCACGTTGTAACCCGGCATAACCTTCTCGCCGCCGAAGTAGCTCAGCGTCACGATCGTGCTTCCCTCGGGCATCAGGGGCATGGCCTCGCGGCAGACCGCCACCAGGCTGTACACGCTGATGTCCATCGCCATGTGCCAGCCTGCGCGGCTCGTGTCCACGTAGGGCCTGCGGATTTCGGCCGGCGGGGCGAAAGCGATCGAGTGGACGAGGAAATCCAGCCTTTCGTAGGTGTCGCGAACGGCCTGGAACACCCGGGCGATGTCGGCGTCGTTTTGCACGTCGCAGGGGAGGATGAGCTTGGGGGCGCGCGGTTCGAGGAGGCGTTTGACGCGGCGTTCGCCGGAGGGGGTGGGCAAATGCGTGAACGCCAGCTCGGCGCCCTCGGCGTAAAGGGCCTCGCTCATGGCCCAGGCGATGCTGTGGTCGTTGGCCACGCCCATCACCAGACCGATCTTGTTGGAAAACAGGCCCATACGTTGCGACGCCGCCTCCGCCATGGGGTCATCTAATCGCGCGAGGGCACCGGTCCCGCCAGCAATTCATACTCGTCCAACGGCGACGTGTCGCCGGAGAGCACCTGCTGGAGATTCATTTCGATCACCGGAAGGTGGCTCTCGATGAACCGCCGCGCGACGCGTTTCTTGCGGTCGCTTTTCGCGCCCTGGCCGAGGAACAGGTGGCCAATGATGACGGCGATGGCCGCGTCGACGATGCGGCGTCCGGACAGGTCGAGGTAAGCGGTCGACTTGCCCTTGACGAACTTGACCGCCTCGACGATTTGCTGGCGGGCGTCGACGAGCTTCTGCTTCAGCCCGGCGAGCAGCGGATCGGCGTATTCGATCTTCTCGAAGTCGGCGACATAGTTCTCCAGCGCGCCGGAGGCGACCCCGCGAATCGCGGCCACGATCTGGAGTTGGCTCGTGCCTTCGTAGATGGTGGTGATGCGGGCGTCGCGGAGATAGCGTTCGGCGGCGTAATCCTGCATGTAGCCGGACCCGCCGAGGACCTGAATCGTGTCGTGGGTCACGCGGCAGGCCATTTCCGAGGCATAATACTTGCTCATCGGCGTCAACATGCCGTTGATGCGTTTGAGCTGGCGGGCCAGTTGCTTGCGTTGTTTTTCCTCTTCCTTGTCGCGCGAGAGCCCCGTTTCGAGGATCCGCAGGTTGTTGTTTTCGTGATCGCACACCCGCGACGTCTCGTAGGTCAGCGCCCTGGCCGCTTGGAGGTGGATGTACATGTCGGAGACCATCTCGGCGACGGCGGGCAATCGCTCGATGGGGCCGCCGAACTGCTGGCGGGTGTGGGCGTAGGTCCGCGCCAGGCGGAAGGCGGCCTCGGCCACCCCCAGCGATTGGGCCGCGATGCCCACGCGAGCCCCGTTCATCAGCGCCATCACGTAGGTGATCAGGCCCCGCTGCCGTTCGCCCACCAGCTTGCACGGCAGGTCCTCGAAGACCAGTTCGCAGGTGGGCGAGCCGTGAATTCCCAGCTTGTGTTCGAGGTGCCGCACGCGGACCTTTTCCGAGCGCTCGGCGTAGAACAGGCTCAGGCCTCGGCCGTCGCTGATTTCCGGTTCGCTTCGGGCGAGGACGAGAAGGACCTCGCCGCAGCCGTTGGTGATGAACCGCTTGACCCCGTTGAGATACCAATGGCCTTGCTCGTCCTGATAGGCGCGGAGCCGCACCGCTTGGAGGTCGCTGCCCGCGTCCGGCTCGGTCAGCACCATCGCCCCGGTCACCTCGCCGCGGCAGAACTTCGGCAGGATGTGGTCCTTGAGTTCGTCGTCGGCGAAGGCGTAGATCGTCTCGGCGATCCCCTGGAGCCCGAACAGGTTCATCAGCGAACAGTCCGCCCGACTGATGATTTCGTTGGCCATCGTGTAGACCAGGTTCGGGCAGTTCAAGCCTCCGTACTTGCGGGGCAGGGTGAATCCCATCAAGTCGGCCTGGCTGAGCCGTTTGAGGTTGTCGCGGACCAGGGGGTGGAGCGTGACCGTGCCGTCCTCGTTGAGGGCGTTGCCCTCGCGGTCGATGGTCTCGGCGTTCTCGGCGATCGTGTCGGCCGCGATCTGGCCGACGATCTCCAAGATGCGGCGGTAATTGTCCACGGCGTCGTCGGCGTCGCTCGGCCCGTAGTCCGGGTTGCCGGGCAGCGTGCGATCTTCCTGGAGCCTGGCAAGTTCCTTCAGGTCGATGTGATCGAAGAGGAACTGAATGTCCTGGTTGTCGAGAAAGTAGTTTCCCACAAGACCCTCGCCGTCTAACGCATTCTCCCGCGGCGCCGGCCGCCGCCCGAATCGGCGCGCGACTGGAACCGCGGCTGTTTATTCCTCTCGCAATATTCGCAGGATCGCCAATACCGGATTTGTTTTCCCGTGCTATCGCCGTTGCTTGAGCGCCTTGATCATCATCGGGATGACTTTTTTGAGGTCGCCGACAATTCCGTAATGGGCGACGGAGAAGATCGGCGCGGCCGGATCCGTATTGATGGCGATGATCTTGGCCGATTCCTCCATGCCGGCGCGGTGTTGGACGGCGCCGCTGATTCCCGCGGCGATGTAGAGGGCCGGACGCACCGTGGTTCCGGTCTGACCGATCTGGTGCTCCTTGCCGATGAAGCCGCTGTCGACCGCAGCCCGACTCGCGCCCACCGCCCCGCCGATGGCCCCGGCCAACTCATGGATGAGGCGGAAATTCTCCTTGCTCCCCACCCCGCCGCCGCCCGCGACGATCACTCGGGCCCCCTTCAAGTTCACCTTCCGCGGCTCGAGGTGCCGCCGGATCAACTTGATCGCCAGCAGGGTGTCGTCGATCTCGACGTGTTCGTCGATCACCTGGCCGCTACGCGAGGGGTCGGGCGGCTTGAGCGGCATCACGCCCTCGCGCACCGTGGCCATCTGCGGCCATTGATCGTAATTGACGATCGTGGCGATGATGTTGCCGCCGAACGCGGGCCGAATCTGGAGCAGCAACTTCTCGTGGACGGTCTTCGCGCGGGGATCGGTGACGTCGCTGATCTCCAGGTCGGTGCAATCCGCCGTCATTCCCGCCCGCATCGCCGAAGCCACCCGCGGCGCCAAATCCCGCCCCAACGCCGTCGCCCCGTAAATCACAATCTGCGGCTTGTGTTTTTCGATCAGCGTGGTGAGCACTCTGGCGTAGGGCGAGGTCTGATAGTGGGCCAGACGGGGATGATCGACGACGTAGACGCGGTCGGCCCCCTGGGCAATCAGCCGCTCCGACAGACCGCGCACGCCATGACCGGCCAGCACCGCCCCCACCTTCACATTCAGCCGATCGGCCAGATCGCGGGCCTTGCCGCAGAGTTCCAGCGCCACGTCGTGCAGCGAGCCGTCCTCTTGCTCGGCATACACCCAGACTTCGCCTTGACGATTGACTTCGATCATGAGATTCCGGCTTCAGGGTTCAATTCTCTTGTCTGGACTTGTTCGCGGGGTTCCGGATACCGAATCTGCCGGAAACCCGGAAAACTATCCCAATGTGCGGTCTACCACCAGTTCGTGAATCAGGCGTTGGATGCCCTCCTCCGTGGGCGGGATTTCGGTATAGCCTTGCTTGGTGAGCACAATGGCCTGGACTCGAAACACCTTGGTCGGCGAACCCGCCAACCCGCAACGGCTCAAATCCGCGTGAATATCGTCAAGGCTCCACTGTTCCATCAACAGCCCGGCCTGTTTCATGGCCGCCGCACGCCGCTGAACCTCGGCCTGCCGATCGGCGTCGGTCCCATCGGGGTGTTCGCGTTGCACGTCGGCGGCGATTTCGGCCTCGACCCTGGCTTTCTTGAAACGCATCACGCGTTTGGCGGCGGGCGGCCGCGGCCGGTTGGCCGATTCGATCACCGTGACCAGCACCGGCAGTCGGGCTTCGACCACCTCCCAGCCATGCCCTATGTTCCGCCGTATCTGGACCACGCCGTCATGAAGCGATACCAACTCCTCCAGGTACGTGATCTGGGGAATCCCGAGCTTTTCCGCCATTTGCGGCCCGACTTGGGCCGTGTCGCCATCGATGGCCTGGCGTCCGCAGAAAACAAAATCATATCGGCCGATGGTCTGAACGGCCTGGGCGAGGATGTAGCTGGTGGCCAAGGTGTCGCTGGCGGCGGCCCTGCGGTCGGTCAACAGGATCGCGCGATCCGCCCCCCGGTAAAGGCACTCGCGGAGCACTTCCCCTGCCTTTGGGGGCCCCATGCTGATCGCCGTCACGGTCCCGCCGTGTTGATCCCGGACCTGCAAAGCCGTTTCCAGGGCGCGCAAGTCCTCGGGATTGAAGATCGCCGGCAGCGCGGCACGGTTGACCGTGCCGTCCTCCTTCATGGCCTCGGCCGTGATGTTGGCCGTGTCCGGAACCTGCTTGACGCAAACAATGCTATCGTAAGGCACTTCCTAGACACTCCAGTCGCGTGCTTGTTAAAACAGCGGAACATAACAGCCTTTGACACCTGGGTCAACCCCCGAATGTCGGCAAGGCATCCGCGGCAAGCTCACTCAAAATGCCTATTTCATTGTAAATTCTCTTGCTTTTTACCCTTGCGCAGCCTTGCCGACCAATCGGGATGCCCGCATCGGTAGTCGCCCTTCGACGAAGGCACCCGACTACCGGTGCATCATTTTCTATCCTCTTATACTAGACGCAGATCGAACGGCAGGCCGTTCCCCTTGCCACACCATGATCACCTGTTCGCGGGTATTTATACTCCGCACGCGTTGAGATGACATGTTTTTCAGGCGAAAAGGACTCATTCTCGGCCGCGCGGAAAATAGCGCGAGGATCGCCGGCAAGAGGTTGTCCGCCGACGCCCGCCTACGGGCGTTTGCCGCCGCAGGCGGTCTTCGGCCCGGCATTCATGCCGGGTATCCGCGGACCAACGCCACGGCGCGAGGCCCGTTCACGGGCCTTCTCGCTGGGACAAAACATGGAGCGCGGGCGTCTCGCCCGCAAATTTCGGAG
>Ga0209101_1002702_pt1 | contig 11406 bp, 7 predicted proteins | sample ConPoolayeCmetaG_FD_185481 | JGI IMG/M metagenome (GOLD analysis project Ga0209101, IMG submission 185481) | Hot spring microbial mat communities from California, USA to study Microbial Dark Matter (Phase II) - Cone Pool mat layer C metaG... ... | reverse complement strand
CCAACACCGCGCCGCTGGACACGCCCAGCCCCATCGGCTTCGCCGGCGGCGGGGCCGACGACACGCTCACCATCGACGCCTCCAACGGCAATCCCGTGCCCGCCTCCGGCATCTTCTTCGATGGCGCTGGCACCGGCCGGATCCGTCTGCTCGGCACGAGCGGCGCCGACGACTTGAGCGCACAGGCCGGGCGACTGACGCTCAACGGCAACCCGATCGCACATGCCGGCGTGGGCGCCTGCGTACTGGAGAGCACAGGGCCAGCCATCGCGCTTGGCTCTTTGAGCATCGCCGACGCGACCATCGCCCTGGCGCCGGGCGGCAAGGTCCTTGTGACGGAGGCGCTGTCCATCACCGGATCGGGCCGGCTCAACCTCGCCGACAACGACCTGATCGTCGGCATGGCTTCACTGCCCGCCGTTCAGGCGCTGATCCGCTCCGGCTACAACAACGGGAGCTGGAACGGTCCGGGGATCATCAGCGACTTGTTGGGCACTGACAAGGCCCTCGGCTATGCGGCCGGGAATGATCCGGCCATCGCGCATCTGGGCGGGCAGCTCAATGGCCAGCCCTTCGGGCCCGGCTCGGTGATCGTGAAGTACACGTACTTCGCCGACGGCAACCTCGATGGCCAGGTGGATGTCGTGGACCTAGGAATACTCGCGACGCACTGGCAGGGCGAGGGCCGCACCTGGACCTCGGCCGATTTCAACTACTCCCCCGACGGCAAGGTGGACGTCGTTGAGCTGGGCATGCTGGCAACCAACTGGCAGAAAGGCGCAGGCAGCCCACTGGGTCTGCCGCTGGATGTGAGCGCCTTCGGGCTGGCATCGGCCGGCGACGAGCTTGAGCCAGTGCCTCCCGCGCCGCAGGTGCGTATCGCGGCCGGGCGGAAGGTTGGGATGCTGAGCTCCGGCATCGGTGCGATCGACTTCGGCACGGTGTTCGTCTCGTCCCAGAAGCCCGGCCCCCAGCGCACATTCCGCGTGAGCAACAACGGCGATGATGTGCTTACCTTGCGGCTGAGGAAACTGCCCAAAGGCTTCACGCTGCTGGAGCCGCTGGAGCGCACGCTCATGCCGGGCGAGTCGGACACGTTCACAGTTCAGATGTCGCGCAAGGCCCCCGCACGCCACGCCCGCGCGTTGATCCGCATCGACACCAACGACGCGACCCAGGCGCGTTTCGACATCCCCATCACCGGGGTTGTGCGGCCTACCTCGGCCGCAGCTCGCCGCGGTTGACCATGTCCACCAGGGCGTTGTCATCGACGCGCAGGGGCAGATCGACGATCCCGCGGATGCGCGCCGAGTGCCAGATGGCGAAGATGATCTCGCTGTTGTCCAGGGCGGCAAAGCCGCTGACCTCGCTGTCTTTCCCGGCCGCCGTGGAGGTAACGAAGTCGGCGATGGCCTGCTCGATGTAGCCCGGGCCGTGCATGTGCTCGCCGGCGGTGTCGACGTACTCCCACTGACTGTTGCCGAATGTGCGCCAGCGCACATGCCGGCGCTGCGGGTCGATGGCGTCGGCGGCCGGATCGCGCGGACCCAGCTCGATGACGCCCTCAGCGCCGATGACGCGATGATGGCAGTTGACGAAAGCGGCGGCGCGGCCGGTGGCCGCGAATCCCTGCACGCCGTTGTCGTATTCCCAGCAGGCCAGGGCGGAGTTCTCGTTGTGGGTGTCGAAGACAACCTTCCACTGCGCATAGTCGATCTGGCCCATGGCCCATTTTGCCCTGGTGCTGCCGGCCAGATAGGCGCACAGGTCGAAGTTGTGCGAGCCGTATTCGTAGAGGTCGCCCGCGCCGAACTCCACGCGCAGGAGCTTGCCGACGGCGCCTTGTTCGATGAGCCGGCGGGCATGGCGGAATGGCTTGCCGTAACGGCGCTGATGGTTGAAGCCGAGCTTCACGCCGTTCTCAACGCCCGCGGCCACCATGCGCTTGCAGTCGCCCCAGGCATACGCCATGGGCTTTTCGCAGAAGATGCCTTTGGGCCGCGCCCGGGCGGCGTCGCAGACGATCTGGGCGTGGGCGTCGGGCCAGGTGGCGACGGAAATGATGTCCAGCTTCTCCTTGGCCAGCATCTCGTGGTAGTCGGTGTAGACGGCGTTGGGGGGGATGTCGTAAGCCCGCGCGAAGCTGGCGGCGCGGTCGCGGTAAAGGTCGCAGCAGGCCACGAGTTGAACCTGCCCGGCTGGCAGCGCGCGGTACGCGACGGCGTGGTGATGGGCCATGCCGTAACCGAGCGGTCCGGGCTTTTCGGGTTTGAGTCCTGTTCCGATGAATCCGACGCGAAGCGGGGTCATGGGGCCTCCGGGGATGCGCTTGCGAGCAGACACTGTAGCCGCAGGCGCGGCCGGGCGGTAGTACGGGGGGCCGAGCACGACCGGCCGTTCGATCGGCCGTGCCCCGCCGTGTCGGCGGGAATGCCGGCATTCGGCCGCCGCAACATCCTGGTGGGCATACTGTACCAAGAAAGACGATGATATAATCCGTGCGCAGCCCCGCCAGGCGCGCAGGGGCCGCCATTTGCGAGGAGACGCCATGCGATACGCACTGCTGTGCCTGTTTCTGGTGATTGCCGCGCAGGGGGCGTTCTCCGCCCAGGCAAAGGATGAGACCCTTGCCGAGAAGCGAGCGCGCCTGCGCGAGAAGTGGCCGGCCGACAAGATCGTCGAGCGCGCCCTCAGCCAGGTCCGATATGACACGGCCAACACCATTGAGCGCGAGTTCCGCGGGGAGACGGTGCGGTTCATCCCCGCCAACTTCAATCACATCGACGAGGAAGCCCAGAAGAAGGGCATGATCCTCGGCAAGCTCCAGAGCGAGACCGAAAGCAAGGACGGGTTGCCGGCCGGCACGTACGCGGTGTTCATCCGCAAGGAGGATGCGAGCTGGGAGGTGTATTTCACGCAGGGAGGCACGTGCGTGGCCAAGTCGAAGAACGTGCTCCAGAACCAGACGGTGGTTGAGAAGCCCAAGTTTCAGGATGCCGGCACGGCGATCCATCATGGGCAGTGGATTTTCGACTGGTAGCAGCGGCCTCTGGGGGCGCAACGGCAGCAGAAGACACGGCGGGCGTCAGTTCATCTCGGGCTGATTCAGCAGCCTGGGTGTGACAAAGAAGTACAGATCGGTCAGTTGCTGCTGTGAACGGTGGTTACGAAAGGCCCAGCCCAGCACCGGCACATCTCCCAGCAGGGGGATCTTGTTCTCGCGCGTGGTGGTGCGCGTCATGCGCAGGCCGCTGATCACCAGGGTGTCGCCATCGCCGACGGTGACGACGGTTTCCGCCTCGCGCGAATCGATGACCGGATTCATCAGGAACTTGGCATCGTTGCTGCCGGTGAGGGTTGGCAGCGGAGCGAAGCCTGATATGGACGATACGATTGAGATCATGTGCAGCTTGACGCTGTCAGGCCCCATCGCCTGGGGAGTGATATAAAGCTGCACGCCAACCGGCTTGTACTGCGTGCTGGTCTGAAGCTGGTTGTTGTTGATGTTGGCCGACTGGATGGGCACTTCCTTGCCGGCCAGCATGTAGCCGGTCTGCCCCACCGCCACGGTCATGCGGGGCGAGGACACCAGGCGCATCAGGCCGGTTTCCTCGAGCAGTTGAAAGGCTGCCTCAATGGAAATGCCCTGCTCCTGCAGGGCCTTCGTCAAAGTCAGTACCGAACCCTGAAACGGCCCGCTCCCCGGCTGCTGTATCTGCTCCAGAAACCGCGCTGTGCTGAAGGTGGAGGTGAGGTTTTGCGTGTCCGAGGTCGCGATGCGCTCGGCCAGTATCCGAGAGCCCTGCTGGAAGTCGCGGTCGAGAGTAACTTCAAAGATTCGAGCGGTTATCTCCACCTGCGGCGGCGGCACATCGAGTCTGGCCAGCAGTTCCAGAACGGTCTGTTTGTGAGCCGCATCACAGGTGATCACCAGGGCGTTTTCCCGAGGCAATGCGGTGACAGCGCCGTCCTTGCCGATCTGCTGAGCGATGACGGCCGTCAGGGGCGCCAGGTCCGGCGGCTTGAGGACCACGTCGCGGCGTGCGGTCTTTTCATCACGTTTGGATGTCACGTCCGATCCGCCGTAATTCCGCAGCGTCCAGATCAGCCGCACCTTGCCGTCGGGAAGCTCGATCATCTGGACGGGCAACGGAGCCGCAGCGACCGGCCCGGTTGCCGGAGCGCCTGCCCCATTGTCCGAGCGTTTCCCGGGGAGGATCTCCCACATGGGCTTGGGACCCTTTTTCTCCAACACATCCCAGCGGACATCGGTGCTGCGGGCCTCGGCTTCGCGCAGGGTCTGCTCATCCCCCCGGGGGGTACTGGAGATCACGCGGGTTGGTCGGCGCGTGCGCTGGTCGCCGACCTCGCTGGACTCGCGCACGGTCTGGGTGCATCCGCCGATCAACAGCAGAGTCACGGCCATCGCCGCGCCGAAGGCCCGTCCTACTGCGCGCGAGGCTGTAACGACTGAGACGCGGTGCACATCCCACCCGATCTTGTGACATTCGGACAACATGACGTGCCAGGCTCTACGTTGTTGCTACGCGTGCCCCCGGCCGTTGTTGAAAACTGCGATCAAGGAACTTCCGCGGCCGGCGGCATCCAACGACCCTATCGGCAGGGGGTGGTCCGGTAGTTGCCTTTTTTTCCGATTTTGTCGGCGGCTGACGGCGTTTTTCCCGGACGCGGCATCCTCCAATTCATGCCGCGTTGGCGATTTGGGCATTTCGGTTCGCCGCACTTGCTTTTTTTTTGCGGGCGCGATAAAAAGACTGATTGATCCTGTTTGGCCGCCGCCCACATGACCGTTGTGTGGGTCAGCGGTCGCCGCCCGCGGTTGACATTTTGCAGCCGAGATGAGGTATCCGTGATGCGCGCGCCCGCCGGACAACTCCACCCCATGCCGCTGTTGCCGGCCCGTCTGCGCTTTCCGCCCATCTACGGCGGGGTCCTGACCTTCGCCTGTAGCAAGGCCTGAGCCCAGTGGGGCTCAAGGCTGCGACCGTTCTTGTCTCCTTCGTCTGTACTCATGTGATTTGTTCAGCGGCCGCGCCCGGATCGGGCGGAAAGGATCGAATGTCTGCGGAGGTACGAAACATCGGCTGGCGCGTCACTTTCGCCGGAATGGGCATTAACCTGGCGCTGGGCGTGCTGTATGCCTGGAGCGTGGTGAAAAAGGGAATCCCCGCGGACTGGCAGGGCTCGGTCTGGACCGACTTCCGCAGAAACCTGCCCTATGCGGTCGCGTGCCTCGTCTTCGCCCTCACCATGGTACCGGCCGGCCGGGCACAGGACCGCTTCGGGCCCCGCTGGGTGGCCATGGCGGGCGGCATTGCCGTCGGGCTGGGGATGATCCTGGCCAGCTTCTTCACATCCTCCCTGGGCTACGTCATCGGATTCGGACTGCTGGCTGGCGCCGGCATTGGCATGGGCTACGCCGCCGCCACGCCGGCGGCCGTCAAATGGTTTCCGCCGCAGCGCACGGGGCTGATCGCCGGGCTGGTGGTGGCGGGATTCGGGTTGGCATCGGTGTACATTGCGCCGCTGGCCACGTACCTGATCGGCGCCTTCTCGAAGGTGATCGATGGCGTGACCCACACCGGCCCGGGCGTGCAGATGACTATGCTGATCCTGGGGGTGGCGTTCTTGATCGCGGTGGGCATCCTCTCGCAACTGCTGGCCGTGCCGCCGGCGGGCTGGAAGCCGGCCGCACTGCCCTCGGCCAGGGCGGGACCGCCGAAGCCGGCGGTGGACTTCACGTGGCAGCAGATGCTGTCCACGCCGCAGTTCTACCTGATGTGGGTGATGTATCTGTTCGCCGCCGGCGCGGGGCTGATGATCATCGCCAATCTGGCCGGCATGGTCGAGTTGCAGTCCGGCAGCAAGGCCGGCTTCCTCTTCGTGGCGCTGCTGGCAGTGGGCAACGCCGGCGGACGCGTGGTCGCCGGAACGCTCTCCGACCTGATCGGCCGCAAGGCCACGATGCTGATTGTCTTCCTGCTTCAGGCGGCGCTGATGTTCGTCCTGCCGTTTGTGAAGGTGGTGTGGGCGTTCGGCGTGATCTCCGTGCTGCTGGGCGCCAACTACGGCGCCAACCTGGCGCTGTTCCCGGCCGCGACCAAGGACTATTTCGGCCTGAAGAACTTCGGGGTCAACTACGGATGGGTGTTCACGGCCTGGGGCGTCGGCGCGTTCGTGCTGGCGCTGGTGTCGGGGAAAGTCAGAGACATCACCGGCGACTACAACGTGGCGTACGTGATCGCTGGTGTGGGACTGGTGGCCGCGGCCGCGCTGCTGGCGCTGCTGCGCCCGCCGGCGGCGGCGGAGGTGAAAGAGTCGGCGCCGACGATGGCCGGCGCCCGGTAGATGGGAAAAAAAGACGGGCCGTGCAGCCCCCGGACGACTCGTTGACAAGCGGCTGGACGCTGCGTAGCTTCCAGCCGCCCGCGAGCCGGGAACGCCGGCGGCTTCCGTCATGTGGTGGCTGACTTGCGTCAGCCGAGTCTATAGAGTTTCGTTTTCCGCATGCGATGCGGCAGGAGTCCAACGGATGAGCACGGTTCAACAGCAAGCACCCAAGACCAGCAGCGAGGGCCGCGTGATCCCGCCGCCCCCCTGGGCCCCCAAGGCGCACATCAGCTCCTTCGAACAGTACCAGAAAATGTACCAGCGATCGGTGGAGGACCCGGCCGGGTTCTGGGCCGAGATCGCCGAGCAGTTCTACTGGAAGAAGAAATGGGACCAGGTGCAGGACTGGAGCTTCGGCGACGAGGTCTACATCCGCTATTTCATCGGCGGCAGGACCAACATCTGCTACAACGCCCTGGACCGGCACCTGCCCGGACGCGCCAACCAGACAGCCTTCATCTGGGAAGGCAACGAGCCGACCGACAGTGTCAAGATCACCTACAGGGAGCTGCACGAACAGGTCTGCAGGTTCGCCAACGTCCTCAAAAGCCTGGGCGTGAAGAAGGGCGACCGCGTGTGCCTCTTCCTTCAGATGATCCCGCAGCTCCCGGTGGCCATGCTGGCCTGCGCCCGCATCGGCGCGATCCACTCGGTGGTGTTCGGCGCGTTCTCGGAGGATTCGCTCCGCGACCGCATCCAGGACTCCGGCTGCAAGATCCTCGTCACCCAGGACACCGCCCAGCGCGGCGCCAAGCACGACATCCCCATGAAGGCCAAGGCCGATCTGGCCGTCGCCCAGTGCCCCACCATCGAGAAAGTCATCGTGGTCAGGCGCACCGGCCACGCGGTGCCCATGAACCCCGCCAAAGACCTGTGGTGGCATGAGGTCATGGAGAAGGCATCGCCCCAGTGCGAGCCTGAGTGGTTGGATGCCGAGGACCCGCTGTTCATCCTCTACACCTCCGGATCCACCGGCAAGCCCAAGGGCGTGCTCCACACCACCGGCGGCTACATGGTCTACGTCGCCACCACCTTCAAGTACATATTCGACTATCACGAGGGCGACATCTGGTGGTGTACGGCCGACATCGGCTGGGTCACCGGACACTCCTACATCGTCTACGGACCGCTGTGCAACGGCGCCACGTCGGTGATGTTCGAGGGCGTGCCGGTCTATCCCGACCCCGGACGCTTCTGGGATGTGATCGACAAGCACAAGGTGACGCAATTCTACACGGCGCCCACGGCCATCCGCGCCCTGATGCGCGAGGGCGAGGAGCACGTGACCAAGCGCAACCTCTCGACCCTTAAGCTGCTGGGCACGGTGGGCGAGCCGATCAATCCCGAGGTGTGGCTGTGGTACTGGCGGGTAGTCGGCAAGGAGCGCTGCCCCGTCGTGGACACCTGGTGGCAGACCGAAACCGGCGGCATTCTCATCACCCCTCTTCCCGGCGCGCACCATCTCAAACCCGGCAGCGCCTCGCGGCCGTTCTTCGGTGTCCAGCCTGTTGTCGTGGATGACAACGGCAAGGAATGCCCGCCCGGTGTCTCCGGCAAGCTGTGCATCCGCGCCGCCTGGCCGGGGATCATGCGCACCACCTGGGGCGACCACGAGCGTTTTGTGCAGACCTACTTCCGCACCTATCCCAACATGTACTTCACCGGCGACGGCGCGCGCAAGGACGCCGATGGCGACTACTGGCTGCTGGGCCGCGTCGATGACGTCATCAACGTCGCCGGTCACCGCCTGGGCACGGCCGAGGTCGAGAGCGCGCTGGTGTCGCACCCGGCGGTCGCCGAGGCCGCCGTCGTCGGCTTCCCACACGATCTGAAAGGCCAGGGCATTCACGCCTACGTGACGCTCAAGACCGGCTTCACACCGTCCGACGAGCTGAAAAAGGCGCTGGTGCAGCACGTACGGAAAGAGATCGGCCCCATCGCCACGCCCGATGTAATCCAGTGGGCGCCGGGCCTGCCCAAGACCCGTTCGGGCAAGATCATGCGGCGCATTCTCCGCAAGATCGCCGAAAACGAGGTCAGCGCCATCGGCGATACCACAACCCTGGCGGATCCCACCGTGGTGGACGACCTGATCAAGAACCGGCCGGCGGCGACGAAGAAATAGCGACGCATCGGCCGACGAGACCGATTTCGGCCCCGGGCCCGCGACGGCCCGGGGCCTCTTGTTGTGCGACCACGCTGTTGCGCGGCCGGCCATCCGACGGGCCGCAACGGCGGATTGCAGTTGCCCGCGGGAGCCGCGACAATCGCCCGCCATTGGTCTTCTGCTTCGTGCCCCGGTTGCTGGCCAAGCTCGCCACCCCCTTCATGCCGCCGATTCAGACGGCGCGGCACTACACGCTGCACAAGCTGCGCGCCGACCTTGTCGCCGGGCTGACCGTGAGCGTCGTCGAGCTGCCGCAGGCGATGGCCTACGCCATCATCGCCGGCGTGCCGCCGCAGTACGGCATCTACACGTCCATCATTCAGGGCGTCATCGGCGCCCTGCTCAGCTCCAGCGAGCATCTGACCACCGGCCCCACCAACACCCAGAGCCTGCTGGTGGCTTCGGCGGTGGCGCGGCTGGCCCAGATGGGCGGGCCCCAGTATCTCCAGCTCGTCTTCGCCCTGGCGATGCTCAAGGGGCTGATTCAGCTCGGTTTCGCCGCCGCCCGCATGGGCAACATGGTGCACTACGTGAGCCGCAGCGTGATCGTGGGCGTGGCGGCCGGAGCGGGCGTGCTCATCATCGCCGGACAACTGCCGGCGTTTGTGGGGATCGAGGTGGCCCAGTCGCACCGCCACCTGCCGGGAGTGCTGGGGGCCGTCGAGCGAGTGTGGCCGCACCTGGGCGAGATGAAGCCCCTGGCTATGGGGATCGGCGCGCTATCGCTGGCGATCGTGCTGGGGGGACGGTTGATCTCGCCCTTCGTTCCCGGAGCGCTGCTGGCGGTGATCGTCAGCGCGGCCGTCGTGGCGACGATGGGGTGGACGGCCGGTGAGCTTCCTCTGGTGCCGAGCCTGCCGCGGGCCTTTCCGCACTTCAGCATACCACAGATCAGTTGGGGCCAGGCCGAATCGCTGTTGGGCGGCGCCCTGGCTCTGGCGCTGCTGGGAATGCTGGAGAGCGTGGCCATCGCCAAGTCGATCGCCGCCCGCAGCGGCGAACGCATCGATCCCAACCAGGAGTTCTTCACCCAGGGCCTCAAGAACTTCCTCAGCAGTTTCTTTCAGTGCATCCCCGGCTCGGGCAGCTTCACGCGCTCGGCACTGGACTACGCCGCCGGGGCCCAGACACGCTTCGCCGCCGTCTTCAACGGCCTGTTCGTGGCCCTGCTGTTCTGGGGCCTGGCGGGCTGGGCGCGCTTCATTCCCATGGCCAGTCTGTCGGCCGTTCTGCTGGTCATCGCGGTGGGTCTGATCGACTGGCGCTATTTCTGGCGGATCGTCCGCGCCGACCGCCAGGAGGCCCTCGTGTGCGGGGTGACGTTTCTGGCCACGGCGCTGGCGCCGCTGGAGTACGCGATCTTCATCGGCGTGTTCCTGAGCATCGGCATGTACCTGCGGAAGGCCAGCCGCCTGCGGTTGATGGAGATGCATCAACTGCCCGGCGGACGATTCATCGAGCGGCCTATCCGCGACCGGACGGGCCAGCGCAAAGTCATCTTCCTCCAGGTGGAGGGGGACCTGTTTTTCGCCGTGGCCGACGAGCTTGAGGATCATCTGGCCGGCCTGGCGCGCAGCGAGGTGAGGGTGGTGATCCTGCGGCTCAAACGGCTGCACTCGATTGACGTCACGGTGCTGGAGGTCCTGGAGCGCTTCACGCAGCAGATGCAGGAGCGCGGCGGGCAGGTGATCCTCTGCGGCATCCGCACCGACGTCATGGACGTCTTGCGGCGCTTCGGCCTGGTGGACCTCATCGGCCGGGACAACGTCTTCTACACGGGCTTTGGCGTCTTCGATAGCGCCAAGCGGGCCCTGAGGCGGGCGCGGGAGCTGGTTGGCTCGTCGATCGACATTGATGCGATCCCGACGGACGACGAGGCGGAGGAGTTCTTCTACCAGATTTGAGGTCCGCCAAGGCGCGGGGGCTGCGCCGCACGCCCACGACGCAAGAAGTGGTTGGGCATCAGCGCCCAGTGGTGGACGTGGCAGGCGCAGCTTTGGCAGGCTTCGCCGGCCTGGGCGGGGTCGTCCACTGGCGCATGGCCGCCAGGGCCTGCGGCAGCACCTGCTCGCAGGGCCCGATATTCTGTCCCAGCGCCACCTCCCATTCGAAGCTCACCCAGCCGTCATAGCCGATGCCCATGAGCCGGCGAAGCAGATCGCGCACCTGGACCTGGCCCTCGCCCAGGGGGCGATACTCCGCACCCCGCGGACCACAGGCCGCATCGCGCACAACGACGTGGGCGATCCGCAAGTTGAGCGTGGGCACACTGACGGCGGGCGTCTCGCCGGCCATCGCGGCATCCAGCACGTCCCAGCAGGCCCCCACGGCCGGATGGTTGACCAGCTCAAGCAGTCGCCAGAGGTCGGCGGCACGGCGCAGGGCGCCGGTGTTTTCGACGGCGAGCTGCACGCCGTGGTCGCCGGCGTAGTCGCCGACCTCGGCCAGCCACCGGGCGAACTCGTCGATGACGGCGGCGCGATTGCAGCGGGGAGGGATGGACACTGCCGGCAGGCGCACGCGGCCGCACCGCAGGTCGGCCGCCCGGTCGACGAAACGTCGCAGCTCTCTTGTGGCCTGAGGCACCGACTCGCGGCCGCTCATGCTGGCGGCCGTGACCAGGGCGGCGATTTTCAGGTCGCCAAGGCTGTCGAGGATGGCGCGCGGTTCGGCAGCCAGGGCGTCGGCTGCCACCACGGGTTTCCCGGTGAAGAAGCCCCAGAGTTCGACGCCGTCGTAGCCAAACTCCCTGGCGCGCGCGGCGATTTCGTCAAAGGTCCACTGCGGACAGGTCAGCGTGCTGAAGGCAAGTCTCATGGGGGTCACGG
>Ga0209101_1002700_pt1 | contig 11413 bp, 9 predicted proteins | sample ConPoolayeCmetaG_FD_185481 | JGI IMG/M metagenome (GOLD analysis project Ga0209101, IMG submission 185481) | Hot spring microbial mat communities from California, USA to study Microbial Dark Matter (Phase II) - Cone Pool mat layer C metaG... ... | reverse complement strand
GGCGCTCCTTTGACAATCGAAGGGGGTGAGGGATGAAAGCTTGCTGATCCAGGGTGGCACGCTGCTGCCACTGACCGAAAAGGGGCGCTCCTTCGCCGGGGATGTGCGGTTGGCCGGCAACCGCATCTCCGAGGTGGGGGAGCATCTCCCCCCTCAACGTGGCGAGGCGGTGCTCGACGCTCGCGACTGTTACGTGCTGCCCGGCTTCGTCCAGACCCACGTGCACGTGGTGCAGAGCCTGGCCAGGCACCGGGCCGACGGCCTGGAGCTGCTGGACTGGCTGTCGCAGCGCATCTGGCCGTACGAGGCGGCCCTGGATGTGGAGGATGTCGCCGCGGCGGCGCGGCTTGGCATCGCGGAACTCCTCACCGGTGGCACCACCAGCGCCCTGGACATGGGGACCACCCACTCCCAGGACGCCATTTTCCAGGCGGCGGAGCAGCTGGGCATCCGCTTTATCTCGGGCAAGTGCCACATGGACGACGGCCTGGGCGCCCCCGAGAGGCTGTGCGAAGACACCGGCGCCTCGCTGGCCGAGGCGGAAGAACTGGGCCGGCGCTGGCACGGTGCCGGAGGCGGCCGCCTGCGCTATGCCGTCGCCCCCCGCTTTGTACTCTCGTGCACGCCGGCGCTGATGAAAGGGGCGGTGGCGCTGGCCCGCCGGCACGGCTGGCTGCTGCACACCCACACCTCGGAGAATCACCGTGAGACGGAGCTGGTCCGGCAGCGTACCGGGACCGGTAACGTCACGTACCTCAGTGAGTTGGGAATCGGTGGCCAGGACACCGTGCTGGCCCACTGCATTCACCTGGACGAGGACGAGTACGCTCTGCTCGCCGAGGAGGGCACCGGCGTGGCTCATTGCCCGGGCGCCAACCTCAAGCTCGCCTCCGGCGTTGCCGACCTACCCCGGCTGCTCGCCGCCGGGATCCGCGTCGGTCTCGGGGCCGATGGCCCACCGTGCAACAACCGTCTATCGATCTTCCACGAGATGGCGCTGGCCGGGACGCTGCACAACCTGCGCCACGGCGCCACGGCGATCGACCCCTGGACGGTGCTGGAGCTGGCCACCTGGCGGGGAGCCCAGGTCCTCGGGTTGGAACAGGTGGGCCAACTGGCGCCGGGGTGGCTGGCGGACATCGTCGTATTGGGGCACGACGCGTGGGCGATGGAGCCCGGCGGCGACCCGGCCGCTGCCATCGTTTTTGGCGGCGGCCCCGAAGCAGTTCGACACGTGATCGTCGACGGGCAGGTGGTGGTGCGCGATCGCCGCCTGCTCACCGGTGATACCGCCGAGATCCGGCGCCGCGCCCGCACCCGCGCCCAACGGGTGGCTGCGAAGTTGGGGTGGATATGATCTTCCGCAGCAAGTCCAAGTTCGAGCAGCTGGACCAGTACCTCGCCCGCCGCGACTACCGCGGCGCCCTGCAAGCGATCTCCGAGGAGTTGCGCCGCCGGCCGGAGAACTTCAACGTACTGCTGCGCCAGGCGGAGATCCTGGCGTTGGCGGGTGATCGCGACGAGGCCATCAAGGTGTACGAAAAGCTCGCCCGACACTTCGTCGCCGAGGGCTTTTACGCCCGCGCCATCGCCATCAACAGCAAGATCCTGCGCCTGGATCCCTCGCGCACCGAATCCACCCGCGAGCTGGCCGAAGAGATCGCGCGCCGCCAGGAGGCCGAGGCGAAGCAGCGCCGTCCCCCCCTCGCCCCACCGTCACCCGGCGGGCGCCGGCACCGCCCTGCGGAGGAGGAGGACTCTGCCTCTGTCCCAGCCCAGCCACCCCCCCCCCGAAGCGAGGCGGCGTTCTTCGGGGCGTTTCCGCGCGAGGCGCTAGAGAAGCTGTTGTCCTCCACCTGCGTGTACACCTTTCAGCCGGGCGTCGTGCTGGTGCGGGAGGGGGAGGAGGGGCGCTCCATGTTCCTCATCGAGGATGGCACCGTGGAGGTCACCACCACGGACGCCAGGGGCGCCACGATCACGCTGGCAAGTCTGGGGCCCGGCGACTTCTTCGGGGAAGTGTCGGTGCTCACCGGGCGGCCGCGCACCGCCACCGTGGTGGCCAAGACGACTGTGACGGTGATCGAAGTGGCCAAGGAAGATCTCGACGAGATCGCCGCGTCGCACCCTGAGGTACGCCGGCTGGTGCAGAAGTTCTACGAGGAGCGGGCGCACGCCACGGTGGAAGCGATGCTGTCTCGCATGCGGCGAGCGCGTGAGTAGCTCCCCCTGCCCGATCGTTAGGCGCTTTGTTGCCCTCGCCCACCGCGACCCGGCCGCGTGCGCCATCCTCGGGCCCGACGGCGTGCCCCGCCTGGACCGCGGCGAGCTGCTCAAACGCAGCCGGGTGCTGGCCAGCGAGTTGCAGGTTTACGCCCGGCCCGGGGACACGGCGGTGCTGTCGCTGCCCAACTCCTGGGAATGCGTGGCGGCCTTCGTGGCGGCCCGCTTCGCCGGGCTGCGCGTGGCTCTGGTGGACGCCACCGCCCCCGCCCGGGAGCTGGAACGCTGCGCCGCCACGGTGGGTGCGTGCGTCGTGGTGACATGGCAGGAAGGGGCGGACGGCGGTGCGGTGAGCATCCAACCGCGGGCGGCAACGCCGGTCCCCTTGCCTTCGGGTACGGCCGTGCTCAAACTCACCTCGGGCTCCACCGGCGCGCCGCAGGCGGTGGCGCTGAGCGCCCGCCAGGTGGTGGCCGACACCGTCCAAATCGTCCGCTCCATGGGGCTCGGTGGGAGCGATACGACGCTTGCCGCCATCCCTCTCACCCACTCCTACGGTTTCGGGTCCTGCCTTCTCCTGCTGCTTTTGACTGGGGCACCGTTGGTGTTCCCCGACTCCACCCTGCCGGCGGCCCTCCTGGCGGCGCTGTGCGCCGCCAGGGTGGCGCACTTCCCCGCCGTGCCGGCGATGATCCGCGCCCTGGCCGCACTGCCCGATCTGCCACCGCTGCCCCACCTGCGCCTCTGCCTGTCCGCCGGCGCGCCTTTAGACCCCGACGACGCCGCCGCCTTCCAGGCTCGCACCGGCGTCAAGGTGCACGCCTTCTACGGCTCCTCGGAGTGCGGCGGGATCACCTTCGGCCGCAGCGACGGCGGGATCCTCCCGAAGGGTCGGGTGGGAACGCCCCTGTGGCGGGTCCACGTGGAGGTGGTCGGCGAGGACGGCCGGCCCTGCCCCCCGGGGAGGGAGGGAAGGGTGCGCGTCTTGTCTCCGGCGGTGGCGCTTGGCCTGGTGCCGCCACCGGCGGGTGACAACCCCATCGCTGGCCGATCTTTTGCCACCACCGATTTGGGCATTCTCGACGAAAACGGCCAGCTCACCCTCACCGGACGCGCCGGCGCCGCCCTCAACGTCGCTGGCAAGAAGGTCCATCCGGAGGAAATCCGCCGCGTCATCGAAGCCCTCCCCGGGGTGCGGGAAGCGGTGGTGCTGGGCTTGCCTGACCGCCGCCGGGGCGATTTGGTGGCGGCGCTGGTGGCCACTGATCCGGCGGCACGCCTCACCAGGGCTGTAATCCTCGCCCACTGCCGCGCCCACCTGGCCCCCTACAAGCTGCCGCACCGCCTCGTCCTGGTGGGAGAGCTGCCCCGCAGCGAACGAGGCAAGATCCAGCGCGACCAGGTGGTGGCCATGCTGCGCGCCCCGCGGCGGTGAGCCGTCGAAACGCTGCGCCGCCGGTCACTTCCTGGCCATCCCGCGCGCCCACCAGGTGGTACTCTTACCGTGATGAACACCGCCTTAAGGGAAACACCGCGCTTCCTCCTGGTTCAGGCTGGCGGTTTCGACTACCTTCTCCCCCTCCACCGCGTTCGGCGAATACTTGCCGAGCTGCGGCTGTACCCTTTTCCCGGAGCCGCGCCGGCGGTCGCTGGGCTCGCCGAGGTGGGCGGCGAGCCGCTGGTGGTGCTCGACCTGGCTCGCCTGGCGGGTGCTGCCGGGGCCGGGCCGGCCGGCCCCAGGGTGACGGTCGTTGCCTTCGTCGGCCCACCCGGGGCCGAGGAGGTGGCTGGGCTGCGGGTGGACGATGTGGTGGATATCGTCGAGCTTCCCGCTGAAGCCATCACCCGGGTGCGGGGCGGAGTGGTGAGCGGCGAGGCCGTGGCCGCCGGTCGCACGGCGCAGGTGCTCGACCTCGCGGCCGTGGGTGGGGAGACCTGATGGACATGGACGTTCTCCTGGTGCGCCGCGACGGCCTCACCTGGGCAATCCAGCGGGAAGAGGTGCTGGGCCTTGCCCAACGGAATCACGGCGCCGAGGTGTCGCTGCGCACCGGGACACTGGCCGTGGAGGCGGTCTTGGGCGTACACAAGGAGTTATCGGTACGCGGCGCCGGGCCGATACTGCGGCGGTTGCTGCCGCCCGCCTGCCTCGGCCTGGCGGTGGTGGCCGGGGAGCCGGTGGCCGTCCTCGACTCAGCCCTCAGCTACACCGTACCGCCCACTGGGCAAGGAGCTTGATGCCATGGCTGCGGAGACTCAGCGCAAGGACAACGAAGCTCTCAGAGGGGTTTTTCCCGTCGCCGCCACGGCTGTGCTGGGCGCCGCCCTCCTCGCGGTGCTGCTGGCGTACAGCGCCCCACCGTGGGTGGTGGCGGCGGCCGGCGCGGTGGGGGCGGTGGTGGTGGCGCTGCTGATCGTACAGCTGGTCCTACCCCTTCGCCTCGCCCTCGCCGAGCGCCGCTGCCTGGAGGCTCAGGTACGGCGACTGGAGGCGGCGCTCTCCGTCACCATGCGCAGCCTGCAAGCAGGGGACCTGAGCGCCGACCAGCCGGCGCTTGGCGATCTCCCCCAACCTTTGACCGACGCCATCACCGCTGCCAAGACCGCCATTGCCGCCCTGGTACAGCAGATCCAGGCGGCCTCGGTAGAGGTGGCGAGCGCGGCCGGCACCGTGCAGGGCAACGCCGGCGAGCTGGCCTGCGCCTCCACGGAACAAGCCGCCGCCGTGGTGGAGCTCACCGCCACCACCGAAGAGCTGGCCCGCACCGCCGCGCAGATCGCCGCGAACGCCGCGACGCAGGCGGAGGCGGCAGCGCAGGCCGAAGAGAGCGGCGATGCGGGCGCTGTTGCCGTGGGCGAAGCGGTGGCCGGCGTGGAAGCGGTGATCGCCCGCATCGGCGCCATCGCCGGGCGTACCGACGCCCTGTCGGCGCGCTCGCGGGAGATTTACAAGGTCCTCGATCTGATCACCGAGATCGCCCGCGAAACGCACATTCTCTCGTTGAACGCCGCCATCGAAGCCGCCGCCGCCGGGGAACACGGCCGCCGATTCGGGGTGGTGGCGGACGAAGTCCGGCGCCTGGCCCAGCGCTCCCGCGAGTCGGTGGATTCGATCCGCGCCATCCTCGAGGAGTTCGCCGCCTCCACTCGGGCCACGGCCGTGGCCACCGAAGAGGGCAGCAAGGAGGGCGCCCGCGTTCTGGAACGGGCCCGCGCCGCTGCCACCGCCATCGACGAGTTGCGCGGCGCCCTCGCCCACACGGCGCGCGCGGCGCGGGAGATTTCCCTGGCCACCGAGCAACAGCGCACCGCCTCCGACCAGGTGGCGGTCACCTTGAAAGATGTCAGCCAGGTGGTGCAGCGCATGGCCGAGGGGTTGCACACCTTCTCCGACACCGCTGAGCGCCTCAATCACCTGGCGCTCACCATCCAACTCCTCACCCAGGCCTTCCGCACCCCCTCGCCACGCTCCCTCAAGCACCTGGCCGCTGCTTGGGCGCAGGAGCTCCAGCGGCGCGCCGGCCACTGGGAGGGGATGGACGCGCACTTGGTGGAGCTCCTGCGCTGCCACCCGTGGATCGAGCTCGCCTACCTGGTGGATAAAGACGGCGCCATGGTCGCCTTTGCCGTCTCCGGCGATGTCTCGGGGATGGGCCGCGATACTGGCATCGCCGTCGGCGCCTCCTATGCCGACCGGCCGTGGTTTAAGGCGGTACAGCGCGACCGGCGTAGCATCCTCACCCCCCTGTACGACTCGCTTCTCACTGGCCAACCCTGCTTTACCATCGCGGTGCCGGTGTGGGGGGAGGGCGAGCGCCTGGACGGCGTGCTGGGCGCCGACGTGAACGCGCGCAATTGGACACGCATCTCATAAGGGCGGTGTGGTGGCGAGCCGGCACGACGATCTGCTGCCGATGTTCGTGGCGGAGGCGCGGGAGCGATTGCAGCGCCTTGCCTTGCTGGCCGCCGCCATCGGCGGCGATGCCACTGCCGTCGCCGAGGCGCGGCGGGAGCTGCACACCATCAAGGGAGCGGCGCGCATGCTGGGGCTTGCGCCCATCGCCGAGCTTTGCCACCGCGCCGAGGAGGAGCTGCTGTCTTCGGGAACTGCTTCCGGCCACTACCTCCTCGAGCAGGCGGATGCACTGGCAGCGTTCCTCGACGCCCTGGAGGGTGGCGGCGAGCCGGCGGCGCCCAACGGCGAGGGTACGGCAGATCACCCTGCCTCACCGCTCCCCGCGGCTTTCGAGAGAGGGCCGTCCGAGCCGCGCACGGGGTCGAAGGACCTGGAGGCTGTCACTGAACGCGCGGCGCGCCTGCGCATCCTGGCGGTGGCGGCGGGGCAGCTGGTGGCCCGCCTGGAGGGGCTCATCCGCTCGGCATCCCGGGCGGCCAACGAACCGCACCCCGAACATGCCCTGGCCCTCTTGACCACCTCGCTGCGCGCCCTGGCGGCGGAGATGGACGCCGGGCAGCGGCGCCTGCGGCGCGTTGCCGACGCCCAGCTGGACGCCCTGTTGGAACTGCAACTACAGCCCCTGCGCCCGTTCTTGCACCAGCTTGCCCGGCATGGTCGCGAACTGGCCCGTTCCTTGGGGAAAGACGTGGAGATCGGCATTACCGGCGAAGACACCCGCCTCGACCGGCGCATCGTCCGGGACCTGGAAGAGGCGCTGCTGCACCTGGTGCGCAACGCCGTGGACCACGGCGCCGAGCCCCCCGCCACAAGGCGGCAACGGGGCAAGCCGCCCACCACCTCCATCCAGATCCAGGCGCAGGCGGTGGGTCGCCGCGTGCGCCTGGTGGTGAGTGACGACGGCGCCGGCATCGACGGGCGTCAGGTGCGCGAGGCGGCGCTGCGGCGCGGCCTTATCGACCCGGCGCGGGCCGCCGCGATGGACGACCAGCAGGCGTTGCGGTTGCTCTTTCTGCCCGGGCTATCCACCCGGCAAGAGGTGAGCGACGTTTCGGGGCGGGGGGTGGGCCTTGACGTGGTGAACGCCGTGGTCAGCCGTCTCGGGGGCGAGGTAACCGTCGCCTCCGCGCCGGGCCGAGGCACCTCGTTCACCGTCGAGGTGCCGGTGGCGCGCCGCGGGGAGATGGTGACGGTGCTGCGCGTCGCCCATGTCAAGTTCGCCATCCCCGCCGCCGTGGTGCGGGAGTGCCACCCCCTGGAAGAGGACCGGGTGGTGGAACGCTCCGGCCGTCTGCTGGCGCTGCTGGGCGGAGCGCCACGGCCCTTCGCGTCCCTGGCGCGCATCTTCGCTCTGCCCTCCGCGGAGCAACAGGTGCTCTTGCGCGGCTCGGTGGCGGGGGAAGAGCTGGCCATTGCCGTGGACGCTCAGGAGGCAGAAGCGGAGGTGCTGGTGCGACCCCTGCCGCGCTGTGCCAGCGGCCACGTCGGGCCGGTGGATGGCATCGCCCTGCTCCCCACCGGGGAGCCGGTGGTGGTCCTCTCCCCCCTGCACCTGATGCACGCGGCGTACACCCGAGGGGCGCCTTCCGTCACGCCTGCCGCCGCCCCCGCGCGCGTCCTGCTGGTCGATGACTCCCTGGTCACGCGCGAGATGGAACGGCGGGTGCTGGAGGACGCCGGATTCGAGGTGACCACCGCCGCGGACGCCGAGGAGGCGCTGGCCAACCTGGGCGAGGAGACCTTCGATTGCCTGGTCACGGACGTGGAGATGCCGGGGATGGACGGGTTCGAGCTGACCCGCCAGGTCCGCCGCATCCCCGCCCTCGCCCACCTGCCCATCGTCGTGGTGTCCACCCGCGACCGCCCGGAAGACCGCTTGCAAGGTCTTCAAGCCGGTGCGGACGCCTACCTCACCAAGCAGCGCCTGGACGCCGGTGAGCTGGTCAAACTGGTGCGCCGCCTGGGACAGACATGAACAACACCGACGCTCCCATTCCGGTGCTCATTGTCGACGACTCGGCCACCGTGCGGGCGGTGCTGCGGAGGCTTCTGGCGCCCTGCGCCGACATCGCCGTGGTCGGCGAGGCGGGCGACGGGCGCGAGGCGGTGGCGGCAGCCGCGGCGCTGGCCCCCCGCGTCATCCTCATGGACGTGGAAATGCCACGCATGGACGGGGTGGAGGCGACGCACGCCATCATGCGGGCGCGACCGACGCCGATTCTGGTGATCACCTCCCGATCGGCGCGGCGGGAGGTGCGCGCCGCCTTTGAGTGCTTCTCCAAGGGGGCACTGGAGCTGCTCGCCAAACCCGAGCACCCGGCCGCCTGGGAGGCCATGGCCCACGTTCTGCCGGAGAAGATCCGCGCCCTGGCCGGTGCCGCGGTACCGCCGAGCGGAATGATCGCCCCGCCTGCGGCACCTTTCTCCCCGCCCCGGGGAACGCTACGTTGCATCGCCGTCGCCGCCTCCACCGGCGGCCCCACGGCGCTGGCCGCCTTCCTGTCCGCCTTCGCCCGCCCCCTCCCAGCGCCGATCCTGATCGTGCAGCACATCTCCCCCGGGTTCGAGGGGAGCCTGGCCGAGTGGCTCGCGACAGTAACCGGCCTGGAGGTGGCGCTGGCCACCCACGGGGAGGTGCTGGGCCGAAGCCAGGTGCGCATCGCGCCGGGGGACCACCACCTGCGGGTCACTCACCGGGGAACTTTGGAACTCGACGGACGCACCCCGCCGCTAGGAGGTCACCGCCCGTCCGCCGACGAGCTGTTCACCTCCTGTGCCGCAGTCATGCCGGCCCACACCGCGGGGATCCTCCTCACCGGCATGGGGCGCGACGGCGCCGAGGGGCTTTTGCGGCTGCGCCGCGCCGGTGGCCTGGCTCTCGTACAGGACGAGGCGTCGTGTGCGGTTTTTGGCATGCCCCGGGCGGCGCTGGAGCTGGATAGCACCCTGCCGGCCATGCCCCCGGCAGCCCTGGCCGCAGCGGTGGAGGCTTACGCTGGGGGAGGCCGGCGATGAGTCGCCGCGTGCTGGTGGTGGACGACAGCCCCGTGGCCCGCACCCTGCTGGCCCGCACCCTGGCGCAGGCCGGCTGGGAGGTCCTGCAGGCCGCCAACGGGGCGGAAGGCGCGATGCTGGCGCTGCGCGAGTCCCCCACGGCGGTGGTCACCGATCTGGAAATGCCGGTGATGGACGGTTCCCAACTGCTCCACCTGCTCAAGGCCGACCCTGCCACCCGCCACATCCCGGTGATCGTGCTCACCTCCCACGACGAAGCGGTGGCGCGTTTTTGGGGGCTTGCCGCCGGCGCCGACGCCTACCTCACCAAGGACGAAGTGGGCCCGGCGTTGCTCGACACCCTCGGCCGGTTGCACGAAAACGTCATCAGCGGTGATGAGACACCCCCCAGGCCCGAACTGCGCACCGCCGAGGAGGTCCTCGCCCAGGTGGCACGCCACTTGGACGCTAGCCTCATGCACGCGACGCTGACCCGCGCCCTGCTAGAGAGAGGGATGGCCGCGTCGGGCCTCCATGACGCCTGCCGGGCCTGCCTGGAGCTGCTCAACCAGGTGGTGGACGCACACCTGCTGGCGGTGGCGATGGCCGAGGCGGACACGGTGACCGCTCATTTGCTCCTCACCTCGCCGCTGTCGCTGCGGTCTGCCGATCGGTGTACCTCCGCCGTGCTCGCCCGCTTGCCGATCACTGCCGGCTCAGTGCTGGACGTCGCCCTCTCCGGCGAAACGGCAGGGGGAGAGGAGGTGGACCCGGATCAGCTGCTGTTCGAGACGCTGCCTATGCGCGACGTTACCGCGTGCCTGGCGCTGCTGCCGCACCGCGCCGACCGCCACCTGGAGGCGTCCCGTCCTTTGGTGGCGAGCGCTCTCGGGCACCTGGCGTTGGTCCTCGACAACGCCCGCCTGGCCCAGCGCCTGCGCGAGCTGTCCACCCTGGACAGTCTCACCAAACAGCTCAACCGGGGCACGATCCTGCAACGCCTGGCGGAGGAGCTGGAGCGCGCCTTCCGCTACGGGCACTTTCTGGCGGTGGTGCTTTGCGATCTGGACCACTTCAAGGCGGTTAACGACACCCACGGCCACCTCGCCGGCGACGCCGTGCTGCGCGGTGCCGCTGGCAGCCTCCGGGCCACTCTGCGCACCGGCGATGCCCTCGGGCGCTACGGCGGCGAGGAGTTCCTCGCCATCCTGCCCGCCGCCTCCCTGGAGGCGGCGCGGGCGGCCGCCGAGCGGGCGCGCCGCAACCTGGCGCAAACCCCCCTCCCCCTCCCCGGCGGAGGTACACTCAAGATCACGGCGTCGTTCGGGGTGGCGGCGCTGGACGAGCTGCCCCCCAGACCCACCCCGGAAGCCCTGATCGACCTCGCCGACCGGCGCGTGTACGAGGCCAAGTCGGCGGGTCGCAACTGCGTGCGACCGTGACCTCGGCGACCCTCGAACAGCGCCTCGCCCGGCTCGTTGAGGGGGTCAGCGGCCACGTCGTCCCCCCCGGCCACCACCCGTTCCTGGCCGGCCTCGCCCAGCAGCGGGCACGCTCCTGCGGCCTGCCCTCCCCCGAGGCGTACGTCGCCGCGCTGGAGCGCGGCGCCCTCCCCGGCGAGTGGCGGGAGCTACTCCCCCGCATCACCGTGAAGGAGTCGTACCTCTTCCGCACCCCCCAGCACTTTGAGGCCATCTCCCGGCTCATCGTGCCGGAGCTGGTGCAGCGGCGAGCCGCCACGCGGCGGCTGCGCGCCTGGTCGGCGGGGTGCGCCCGCGGCGAGGAGCCGGCCACCCTGGCCATGGTCCTGGCCGAGCACCCCGCCCTCGCCGGGTGGGACTGGCGCATCACCGCCACCGACATCGACCCCGAGGCGATCGCCGCGGCTCAGCGCGGGGTCTTCAACGAGCGGGCCGTGGCACAGGTGCCGGCGGCGCTGCGCCAGCGCTACCTGGTTTCCCACGCCGAAGGGTGGCAGTTGGCCTCCTCGTTGCAGCAGCGCATCGAGTATGCGGTGCTAAATCTTATGGATGAACCTCTGCACCTGGACGCGGCGCCGTTTGATCTCATCCTGCTGCGCAACGTCCTCATCTATTTCCACCCAGCCTCCCAGCGGCGGGTGGCCAGCACTGTGGCCGCCCTGTTGGCGGAGGACGGCGCCCTCTTCGTGGGCCCCGCCGAGACCCTGTGGCAACTCACCAGCGCCCTAGTGCCGGTAGACGCCGGCGGGTGTTTCTACTATCAGCGGGAGATCAACCCCCCGCCCACCCCCTCGCCGCC
>Ga0209101_1002699_pt1 | contig 11418 bp, 12 predicted proteins | sample ConPoolayeCmetaG_FD_185481 | JGI IMG/M metagenome (GOLD analysis project Ga0209101, IMG submission 185481) | Hot spring microbial mat communities from California, USA to study Microbial Dark Matter (Phase II) - Cone Pool mat layer C metaG... ... | reverse complement strand
CAATCCCGCCCCACCCAAGAGAAACCGCCTCAGTCGCGGCCCATCGGCGGCGTCCTCGTTCATCGAGTTCGCCCACCAGAGCTACAAACTTGCCCCGAATCCATTCGACAACGGTTGCTTCCGGCATCCCGGAAGCATCCCAAAATCATCCTCCTACGCCAATACCAATTTCGGTGGTTAATTGTTTTACGACGCCTTATTGATGCGGGCAGCGCGCGGCTATCCGTCCTCCCCACGTTTCGGACAGAACACGCCCGACGGCTTCTCGTTGGGCCGCCAACAGAACGCAAGGCCGATTCCTCTGTACTACGTCGTCAGCGTTGGGAACCGGCTGGATATCCATCTGGGGGGAGCTTTGGGCATTCACCCGATACGGGCACATCGGATGCCACGTTCAGGTTGGGCGCTTTGTGACCAAGCTCTTGTTGCCACTGGGGACACAATTGCTATCCTAGGGCAATCCTCCACCGTCTGGAATTGGCTCTTCGGAGGCGACCATGCGCGGCGAGTCCCCGTTGGTGCGTCAATGGACGCTGTTAAGACTGCTTTGTTCCCGGCCAAGCGGCCTCACCGTCCGAGAGCTGATGCGGGAGTTGGGCGTCAGCGAGAAGACGGTCCGCCGCGATTTGGAGAGGTTCCGCAAGCTCGGGTTTCCTTGCCAGGAACAGGTTGGCGATTACGGGCGGAAGGCATGGCGGGTGCAGCCGGTGGGAGATGCTCCGGGCCTTTCCTTCACGTTCGATGAGGCCATCGCCCTCTACTTGGGAAGGCGCTTCATGGACCCGTTGGCCGGCACCCTCTTCTGGGACGCGGCCCAACGGGCCTTCCGCAAAGTTCGGGCCGTGCTCTCCGACCAGGCCCTGAAGTACCTCGACAAGTTCGCCGGCGTGTTTCATCAATCACTGGTTGGCGGGAGCGATTACTCGCGGAAGGGCGAACTGATCGACCAGCTCGTCATGGCCATGGAAGACCGCCGCATCGCGCACATCACTTACCAATCGCTCCAGGCGACCGAGCCGGTGACCTACGACATTTATCCCTATGGCTTGATCGAGCACCGCGGCTCGTTGTACGTGGTCGGCTGGGCACCGCGCCGTGGACGGATCCAGCACTGGAAAATCGACCGCATCGAGGAGGTCGAGGTGACGCCGCTCCAATTCGAGCGGCCCGCAGGGTTCGACCTGCGCCAGCATCTGTCCAAGTCGTTTGGCGTTTTCCACGGCGAGGGCGACGTCCACGTGAAGGTGCGTTTTTCGCCCGCCGTGGCCCGCTACGTCCAGGAAGGCCGCTGGCACCCCAGCCAGAAGCTCACCAAGCAGAGAGACGGGCCCCTTCTGGCCGAATTCGACCTCTCCACGACCGAGGAAATCAAGCACTGGATCCTCTCCTTCGGCAAGCACGCGATCGTCTTGGGTCCAGAGAACCTGTGCCAAGAGATGCAAAACGAGCTTCGGGCCGCGCTTCTTCAATATGAACGGGGCTTGGAGCCTGAAAGACAGAACCCCACCCATAGTCTCCGTAGGGAGCTGAACCATGAAGATTGATGTGCAATTCCGGGTTCTTGGGAGTGAGATTCCGGCCGATCACGGCTATCCGCTTCTTTCGGCCCTAGCGAGATTCGTCCCAGGACTCCATGGCGATGATACGGTCGGCGTGCACGCCATCAGCGGACGGTTCGTCGGCAACCGCCGCCTGGCTCTCACCGACCGAAGCTGGCTGACGATTCGCGTCGACGCCCGGCGCGTCGCCGAGCTGCTCCCCTTGGCGGGCAAGTCGTTGCTGATCGACGGCAGCCTAATCCGAATAGGCACACCGCGGATGCGGGCGCTCGAACCGGCGCCGCGGCTGTACAGCCGCCTGGTGGTGATCAAGGGCTTCATGGAGTCTGAAGCCTTTCTGGAAGCGGCGCGGCGTCAACTGGAGGGCCTGGGGATCCGCGGCGAGCCCCAACTGGTCCCCCAGCCGGCGGTGGCGGCCGCCAATGTCGGCAAACCCACCGGCAGCCGCTCCCCGTGCTTGCGCCGCACCATCCGCATTCACGACCAGGAGGTGGTGGGCTTTGCCCTGCGGGTCCAGGACCTCGACGCCGACGAGTCCATCCGCCTCCAAGAGCATGGCCTCGGCGGCCGGCGACGGTTTGGGTGTGGAATCTTCGTGCCAGACAGGAGAGAGCAACCGTGAGAGTCACCTTCGACCGGCTGTTGGCCAAGAGTTGTCCTGACGTGGCCAATATGCCCCCCTCCGTGTTGCTACCTCAACACCTTGTAGATGTATACTGTACTGCAAGGGCAGTGCTACAAGTGAGCGGAAAGGACCAACTGCGAGCTGTGGGCCTGTCGCCCCCATTGTGGTATCCACGCCTCAGTCGCGTTGTGCTGGTGGCTGCCGCGTTGCACGATCTAGGCAAAGCCAACGACCATTTTCAGGAGGCGGTGCGTCACCAGCGGATACAGGCACAGGGGCTGCGACACGAGTGGGTCACGTTCTGGTTGCTGGAAAAAACCAGTTTGCGCGAATGGCTCTCCTGTTTATTCGAATCTCCGAAGGATTGGCATATCGCATTGTGGGCTATCGTGGGCCATCATCCGCGTCATGACCGACCGACTCCGCCGGAGCCGCTCAATGGAGCTGGCAGCAAGCTCGCCGTTTTGCTCGAACACCGTGACTGCCGAGAGGCATTAGCTTGGATTGCTCAGGAGTTCGGAGTCTCCGACCCTCCGCCGTTAAAAAACATCTCCCTTGATCTAGCCAGCGTCGGTCCCGAAAACGCCTTTACGGTTCTTAAAAAAATCATTACCGAACACCGGCTTATCTGGCAGGAGTATGATTCCAACCACCGACGTCTTGCCGCAGTCTGCAAGGCGTGTTTGCTGGCTGTTGATGTCGCTGGGTCGGCGCTTTTACGGGACATTTCAACACCCGATACCAAGGCCGAGTGGATACGCGGAGTCTTGCGGACCCTCCCGGACCCCAAAGAGGTCCAGAATTTGGCGCGTGAGACACTGAATGGGCAAGCTGAACGGCCCTTCCAACGCCAGGTTGCTGAAAAACAGGGGCGAGTAGTACTCGTTCGCGCCGGTTGCGGCACTGGCAAAACCTTGGCGGCGTATCTCCGGGCTGGACAACTATGGCACTCCAAGCGGATCTATTTCTGCTACCCAACGACGGGAACGGCCACCGAGGGATTCCGGGGATACCTTTTTGATGCAGACGCCGGCCGCGCCAGGTACGGCGCGCGGCTTTTCCATAGCCGTGCCGCGACTGACCTGGAGATGATTCTGCACGCGGCAGAGGACGAGGATGGAACGGACGATATCTGGCGCAGGGAAGCCCTGCTGGCCTGGGCGACTCCGATCGTCTCATGTACCGTCGATACTGTGTTGAGTTTACTTCAGAACCAACGGCGCGCGCTATTCGCCTGGCCTGCCCTGGCACAGTCCGCATTTGTTTTCGATGAAATCCATGCGTATGACCAGAAGCTCTTTGGCTTGTTGCTCCGTTTCCTATCAGCCGTCCGTGGCGTGCCGGTTCTGCTGATGACTGCCAGCCTTCCCGCCGCGCGGCACAAGGCGATCTGCGACTGTCTGGAGCGTCAAGGCGAAGTACTTGCGGAGGTGGCTGGGCCACGGGAAATCGAGGAGCTGCCCCGATACCACCGCCTGAATACGCCCGACCCATGCCAAGCGGTTCGCGACGAAATATGCCGCGGTGGTAAAGTCCTCTGGGTATGCAACACCGTGGCTCGTGCCATGGCCATAGTGACCAAGCTTGTGGATTGCAAGCCACTAGTCTATCACAGCCGCTTCCGCTATGAAGAACGTGTTGCCCGCCACAACGAAGTCGTTGCTGCCTTTGAACGTCGCCAGGACGAAGCGGCGTTGGCCGTTTGCACCCAAGTGGCTGAAATGAGTCTTGACCTTTCGGCTACGCTGTTGGTCACCGATCTAGCCCCCGTACCAGCTCTGATCCAGCGACTGGGCAGGCTGAACCGCTGGGCATTACCACCTGGCGACGGCGCGAACCCACCCCCAACGCGGCCGTTCATCGTGATCGAGCCAATAGACAACGAAGGATCGTTCATTACGGCGCCCTACGACAGAGGCGAATTTGGCGATTGGCCTGACACAGCGCGGCGCTGGCTCGCGGCTCTCGGCCCGCAGGACATCAGTCAATCCGACTTGGCTAAAGCCTGGCAAGAACTGGACATCGGCGAGCCCTGCTGTCCCTCGGCCAGCCCGTGGTTGGACGGTGGGCCAGCAACCCCGGTGGACGCGACACGTGAGGCATCGCCAGGAATCACCGTCATTTTAGAGGGAAGGGATTCCGAGGACGTCAAGGCGGGGCGAAAGACGGCCGCCGAAGTGGCTCTTCCCATGCCGCCACCACCACGTCATTTAAACTGGTATCAGTGGCGGCGAGTGCAAGGTTTTCCGGTGGCGCCGGATAGTTCCATCATCTACGATCCTTATCGGGGTGCATCATGGCGCGAAGCATGAAAGCAAAAAATGGTGCCAGTGCGAGGCCAGGCCGAAGCGACTTGACGATGAGCCTCTTTGAGCGGGGAATGTCGCCGTTGCACCGCGCGGGACTCGGCGGACTGGCCTGTACCCTGAAATACATCGAGCGCGAGGTGCGGGCAGGTCGACTCGAAGCAAGCAAGGTTCCAGGAGGCCCTTGGCCGACAGAGCAACCGCCTTGGGAGATCGAACAGCGAAGTGCAACACTTCATTTCGGCCAGCCAGAAAACGCAAAGGAATTCTTCCGCCGGCTGTTCGCTATCGCCTTCGACTTGAAGGACAACCTGATTTGGACGCCCGGCGCTTATCCCGACGTCCCTCCAACTCTCCCCGTACGCGCCCTGCTCCAGCAGGGGATCACCTTGTCTTTTCTCCAACACGGCCGTGTCAGGAAGCTGGCAAAGGCAGATACGGTTTGCGAGTACCAGCCGGAAGGCGAGGGAAGCAAGATGCTGCTTCAATACAAAGAATGCACTTTCTACAAGCATCAAAACGGCTGGCAGGATCTCGTGGACTCCCGAGGCCAGCTAAAGACCGAACCGATCGAGGTCGTTGGGCCGATGAACCCAGGCGCCGTGGTCCGCCACGCCGCTTTCACCACAAGCACAACTATCCGCGAGGACGCAGCCCATGTTCTTCCGCTCTATTTCGCGCTGGTTGGTTGCTTGGCCCTCCCCATCAACCGCAGCAGCGGCGTACTTATCATTCCCGAGGTTGACGACTTGCTCGTTTTCTGCGATCTCCGTCCCTTGATGACGCCACAAACGGTTCGCGATTGCCAGATCGCCAATGCAAACGACGCGGCGTTCCAGGCCCAGCTTCGTGTGCGGCTAAAGCGGGTAGTTCATGACAATGACCTTCCCGGGTGCCACGGCGTGGAATTCCGCCCGACGCCTTGGGCCAGCCAACAGAAGTCCCGGGTGCGCACGACATTCGTGGCCCCCGGCGCGGAAAAACAGTTGGACCTCTTCGCCGCCGCGATGCAAGAGCTTCCGCCGCGAATTGTCGCGGGCCAAGTTGGGCAGACGCCAGGCAAGGGCAAACGGAAAGAAGCGGTGGAGGAAACCAAATGGTTCTGGGTGGACAGTATTGTCCGTCCGCTCGTTGCCGACAACCTCGCCTCGGGCAGGCGCTGGTACGAGGGATTCGTCGCCCTGATGACTCAAATCGCCCCCGTTAATAAAAGGCCCCTACGTGAAAAACTCTTTTTTGAGAGGAAAGGACTGCATGCCATGATTGAAACCATTGCGTGGCAAGATCGCGGCGAGTCAACCATTGTTCAGGCCGTCCATGAGGCGATGCGACGGCGGTTCGGACGGATCGCCGAAGAAAACCAAGGCAACAAAGTGGCCACAAAGAAGCGATGGCAAGGCGAATACGACCGCTGGCGACTGGCCTTCGCGGGCGCCAAAACGGCGGATCAGTTCCGGCGAGCGCTGTGCGATCTCTTGAGTCGCGCCGGTATCAATCCCGTACTCCAGAACGAGTGGAAACAGGTCCTGCCATGGATTGCCGGTCACCAGTGGCAGCTTGGACGCGACTTGGCGCTTCTGGCCCTTGCCAGTTACACCGGGGGCGGGACCGAGGAAATCGCCCCATCGGATGCCGAAGATACCCCCAGTAACCTTCCGTAAACAAGGAGATTGTGCAATGAGTTGGCACGTATTTGGCAATATCGCGACTTCCTTCGGCGCCGCTGCCAACAACCGCGGCGAGAACGAAGGCAACATCACCACTTTGCAGAAACTCGTCTGGCAAGGGCAGGTCCACAGTTCCGTCAGTGCTGAGGCCATTCGATTCGCCCTCCGCCGACTTTTGGCCGACATGGAGCTTGGCGGCACGAATCGCCGCTGGAACGAGGACAAGCGGGTAAATGAGTGGAAGGACCACCAATTCCTGGGCTGGACCGAGAAAAACGGAGACACGTTCATTGATGACGACCTCTTGGGCTACATGACCGCCGAGGCCGCCAGCGAGGAAGGCGAGGCGGGATCGGCCAATGTCCGCCGGGCCGTCCTGGAAGTTACGCGCGCCGTCTCCTTGACCCCCTGGTCCGGCGATGTGACCTTCAATGCCGCATCACCTGGCGCAACGCCTTCGGCCCAGAAAAAAGGTAACAACCCCGTGCCTTACGGCGCCGAATTCCATGCCACGCGATACCAATTCGGGTTTGCAATGACGCCTGAGCGTTTGCGCGTTCGAGCCCGGGCCGCCAAGGCAGTGCGAGCCTTGGCCAGCCTGCGAAACGTAGCCGGTAATCATGGCCGGTTTCTCTTCGATTTTGCCCCGGACTCGGTGGTCCTGCGGCTCACCGAGGACCCCGCACCACGGCTCCTCCACTGCTTTGAGACCTTCGACGAAGGGAAGACCGTCGAGGCCCCAGCACTAATTCAACGTGTGGCTGCCGGTGACATCGCCCCCTCGGAATTGGTCGTGGGCGGGGCCTTGGCCTTCGGCACAACCGGCCAGGAACTCAAGAAGGCCAAGGCGGCGGTGTTCGACGGCGTCAAAGCTGCTATCGAAGAGGCATGCAAGCGGATCAATCAACAGCTTGGCGTGGAGGAGTAAATGGCGATGATTGGCGTGTACGTGACGGTGCCCATCGCTTGCTTCCGCAAGGGCCTGGCCCGCGAATACTTGGAAACCGAGCCCATTCCGCCGCCGTCAACATGTTACGGCTTTTTGCTGGCGCTGGTCGGCGAAACGGATCGCCGTCGGCATTGCGGCGTTCGCTTAACCCCCGTGCTACTCGGCAAGCCTCACAAGAGCGTCGTGCTCCGCACGGTGTGGCGTGTCAAAAGCCGCCCTCTGGGCTCGGCGCAAAACACTCGGCCCGACTACCAGCAAATCCTCACCGGCGTTGAACTGGTGATTTGGATGGACTCGGCCGACGAAAACAACCCGCCCCCCCACCTCGAAGCCCGTGTCGCTTCGTCGCTTGACCCGAACCAACGCGGCAGGTTGAAACGATTCGGCGGCCTCTCTCTGGGGGAGAGCACGCATCTGGTGGACCAGGTTCGACTCTTTCCCGGCGATCCGAATCGCAACGGCTCCGTGTTCCTGTTGCAATCCAACGGCCCACTGACTCTTCCCGTCTGGGTCGATCATGTCGGATCAAGCGGTACGAGATTCGTCACGGGCGAGCTGGTGGAGAAGCCTCTTCTGCCTCCACCCTTTGATCGATTGCCTCGGATCGAGCAGGACCCATCGTAAACGGAGGGCAATGCTTTCCAACCCCTCGCGCCCACGGAGGTGCCCACCGATCAGATTTCGGAGGACGCATGGACCACGATCCCACCCTGACAGGCTCTGCCGACGATCTTCCGCTTGCGGCGGCGGATGGGCAACGCGCGGCATGGACCGCCAATCGACCGGCGTCGCCCAAGCGGTGCAGGTCATGCGCGAAGCGCTCCAAAAAATCAGCCGCGCCGAGGGCGCCATGGTCGTGCGTGGCCACGAAGGCCTCGCCGCCCGCGCCTATTTCAACCTCCTCCCCACCCTGCTCCGACCTGAAGTTCCCGCCGCCATGCGCCCCGATGGCCGCAACCGTCGCCCTCCACGCGACCGCTTCAACGCCCTGCTCAGCTTCGGTTACGCACTGCTCTATCAAAACGTCTTGCAAGCCATCCTGGCGGTCGGGCTGGAACCAGCCCTCGGCTTCTTCCATACCCCGCGCTCGGCCGCCCAACCCCTCGTCCTCGACCTGATGGAACTCTTCCGCCTCCCCATTTGGGATGTCACGCTCATCGGCTCGGTCAACCGCCTGCAATGGGACCCCCAAGCCGATTTCCAAGTCACGCCCGGCCGTGTCTGGTTGTCCGACGCTGGCCGCCGAAAGGCCATCGCCTTGTTCGAAAACCGACTTGCCGATGTCTGGCGCCATCCCGCCATCGGTTACTCCCTCTCCTACGCCCGACTCATCGAACTCGAAGTCCGACTCCTCGAAAAGGAATGGACGGGCCAACCAGGCCTCTTTGCTCGCATGAGACTCAGGTGATCGACCATGGAAAAAGTTGGTACTTGGTCGCTTACGACGTTCGCGAACCCAAAAGGCTGCGACAGACCGCCAAAACCCTCGAAGGTTACGGAACTCGCATTCAATTCAGCGTCTTCCGCTGTCGCCTCCAACCTCGCGAGCTGGAACGCTTGCAATGGGAACTGACCAAGATCCTCGACTCGACCGACGAACTCTTGATCATCGCCTTGTGCGATGGATGCGCGAAGCGAATCCGCGCCAAAGGCCGGAAAGACCCTTGGGAACCGAATGAGCCAACCTTTCAAATCCTCTAACGCACGACCCGCAAGCACCTCCCCCTGGACGCCGCTGCCCGCCGGCAGCCATGCCGCAAATCGTTCACCAACAAGACCTTGCAGCCTCCAACCCCATGTTGAGATGCTTGACGACATCCCGTTTGCATCACAAATCCTTTCCCCGAACCAACTTCCTGCTTGCCACCGTGTTTTCCCCCGCCCCCGAAACCCCTCCCCTCGAAAGGTTTCCCAAGATGCGGTTACACTACTTGAATCGAGCGTTCCTAACGTGTTTCCAGCACGCCCGTTAAAACGCAGAGTCTGCTTCTTCCTCTGATGCCGAAAGGCGTTGAGCACTACGTCTCCTTTGCGTCGGCGAGGGCCTCGCGCGCCTGCTTCTTCCTCTGATGCCGAAAGGCGTTGAGCACCAGGCTCACGGATGGGCATCGCTGCCGGATGAATTCTGCTTCTTCCTCTGATGCCGAAAGGCGTTGAGCACTACCTTCGCACGATTCGCGTTGTGCGAGCGAGAGCTGCTTCTTCCTCTGATGCCGAAAGGCGTTGAGCACTAAAGGATTGTCACCGGCGTGTGCGGTTTTAGTGGCTGCTTCTTCCTCTGATGCCGAAAGGCGTTGAGCACAAGATCATGCCGCCGAGGCCGCGAGGATACTCGCGACTGCTTCTTCCTCTGATGCCGAAAGGCGTTGAGCACATCAGCTTCGCGCGGAACAATTTGTCACGGCTTTCGACTGCTTCTTCCTCTGATGCCGAAAGGCGTTGAGCACCTCGTTCTCGAGATCAAGCGCGGATCAAGCGTGTGGATCTGCTTCTTCCTCTGATGCCGAAAGGCGTTGAGCACCGCGAGGTGGGCCGGGCCGTCGGCGATTTCCAGTCTCTGCTTCTTCCTCTGATGCCGAAAGGCGTTGAGCACTTCGTGCGGTTGTCACCCGGGTCGCGGACCTTCCGCTGCTTCTTCCTCTGATGCCGAAAGGCGTTGAGCACTATCGACGCACGATTCGTGTTGTGCGGGAAAGAGTCTGCTTCTTCCTCTGATGCCGAAAGGCGTTGAGCACTAGGCTTCCAGGTCCTGCATTGCGATCTGCCACTGGCCCTGCTTCTTCCTCTGATGCCGAAAGGCGTTGAGCACATCTCCACTCGCGCGAGATCATCCGCAACGCGTTGGTCTGCTTCTTCCTCTGATGCCGAAAGGCGTTGAGCACGCCGAGATTTGGCAGGTCGCGCAGAGTCGCGGCGCTGCTGCTTCTTCCTCTGATGCCGAAAGGCGTTGAGCACAATTGCCGGCGGCGATATTGCACGGCATGTTCAGGCATCTGCTTCTTCCTCTGATGCCGAAAGGCGTTGAGCACATCAACCAATCGCCGTCCTGCCACTCGGCGCGGACCACCTGCTTCTTCCTCTGATGCCGAAAGGCGTTGAGCACATGGCCGTGGCCTTATACAGGCACCCGGAGGAGACGCTGCTTCTTCCTCTGATGCCGAAAGGCGTTGAGCACATCTTGAACGCCCCGGGCTGATGACACTTGCGCCATCTGCTTCTTCCTCTGATGCCGAAAGGCGTTGAGCACACTGTGGCGCAAGCCGGCAAAACTCTTGCTCGCACAACCTGCTTCTTCCTCTGATGCCGAAAGGCGTTGAGCACCGCGCCCACAAGCGGCAAGCCAAGCTCCTCGGCCCCTGCTTCTTCCTCTGATGCCGAAAGGCGTTGAGCACTAGTTGCTGTATTCGTGGACTTCAATTTCTGCTTCTGCTTCTTCCTCTGATGCCGAAAGGCGTTGAGCACTCAAGGAGCATTGCGAGTTGCATCACTGTTACATCCAGGGGCAGGCGATCCGGCATTGCGACAGGCTCCGTCAATAGGTCACCTGCCGTTTATATATGCCGTTTGCGTGCGAACTGTCGGAATTTTGCGGTGTTTTCCGCCAAAGGCGGCGCGTTGCGAGGTCATGAAGAGACCTTCGCGCGCGACTGCGGGAACCTAAACGCCGGGTTGATGGTTCGAAGCACCCGTCAGTTGGAAGCCGCTCCCCCGTGTCGTTTGCGGGAGATTCTAAATCCCCGGTTGGCCGCGGCGAGAGACACCGAGACTTGTGGGGAAGCCGCGCGCACCCGAGGCGTGGCCAGCCGTCCAAAGAGCGCCTCCGCTTCGCTCGCAGGGACCGGCCGAGACGCTCGGCCAGTTGCAACTCACTGCCAAAACGGGCCTTACGTCGCGTTGCATTAAGGCCGCTCCCTGATGGTCACGGCTCGGAAGGATGCTCCCTGATGTTCGCGGCTCGGAAGGATGCTCCCTGATGTTCGCGGCTCGGAAGGATTCTAAACCCCGGGCAGCGCGGTTTGTGGTGGGGTTGGCAAGTGTGGTGGGGTTGGCAAGGCACGCCCGGAGGGACTCGAACCCCCAACCGGCGGATTAGAAATCCGCTGCTCTGTCCTTTGAGCTACGGGCGCGAATGCAGGATGCGATCTAGCGAGTGTCCGTCCGAAAAACGATTTTCGGCTGGATTTACCGAGGGATTTCGAGAAAAAGTTCCGCGAAGATATGAACCATGGCGGGCGGGGCGCGTAGAAAACAGGGAGATTCTTGCCCTCCATGGCCCAATCTTCGAGGAGCACGAGCGATGCGAAAAGCCTTC
>Ga0209101_1002698_pt1 | contig 11419 bp, 10 predicted proteins | sample ConPoolayeCmetaG_FD_185481 | JGI IMG/M metagenome (GOLD analysis project Ga0209101, IMG submission 185481) | Hot spring microbial mat communities from California, USA to study Microbial Dark Matter (Phase II) - Cone Pool mat layer C metaG... ... | reverse complement strand
GAGCAGTTCTTCCAGCGTGGCGGCTGGTCCTCGTTTGAGAACTGCGGGCTTGCCCGACGCCCCCACTTCTTCCAGGAGCCGATAGTTCTGCATATTGCGAGCGCCGATCTGGAGCACGTCGGCGTATTCGGCGACGAGGGGGACGTCGGCGGCGGCGAGGACTTCGGTGACGACGGGCAAGCCGGTTTCCTCGCGGGCGGCGGCGAGGATTTTGAGGCCTTCCTCCTTGAGGCCCTGAAAACTGTAGGGACTGGTCCGCGGTTTGAAGGCGCCGCCGCGAAGGCCCGTAGCGCCGGCCGCTTTCACGGCCCTCGCGGTGGCGAGGGTTTGATCCCAGTCTTCCACGGCGCAGGGCCCGGCAATCACGCCCAGGTGCCCATTGCCCACCCGAAGCGGCCCGACCTGGACTACCGTCCGCTCCGGCTTGACCTCGATGCTGGCCACCTTGTAGGGAGCAAGGATGGGAACGACCTCGGCCACGCCGGGGGCGATCTCCAACGAGTGGCGATGTTCGTCGCGTTTCTCGCCCACCGCCGCCACCACCGTCCGCTCGGTTCCGTAGATCGGATGGGCCTTGAGTCCGAATTCCTCCACGCGCTCGATCACATGCTGGATCTGTTCCGGCGTCGCCCCCCGTTTCATCACCACGATCATCGCTTAGGCTCCTTCTAAAAAAGAAAAAAGCCCTGAGATCCACGCTGGGTCTCAGGGCTTCGGGTTGTTCGCTACCAGGTTCGTTGCTTACAAACCGCCTCCGGCCCCGCGACCCTCGCGGGTAAAGTAATAAAACGAAAACCAAGAGGCAGTCAAAACGCGATTCATTTTTTCCTCGCCGGTCCGGCGCAGGACCAGCGCCGGACCCGTGCTACCTCTATTATCGCTAAAAACCAGCTTAAGGCAAGTCGAAAAATGAGGAAACTCGCCGTATCGCCATGTCGCCCTATCGCAGTATCGCCGCACGGCCGCGCCGCCTCCGCGCCTTGCCGCGCCTGGGCCTTGAAGTTCTACCAACCCGACAGCGATCCCCGCCGGGCCATGCCCACCACCGAAACGCTCCTGCAAAAACTCCCACCCCAAGATGAGGTCAACTGGAAGGCGATTCATGGTATACTCCGCTCCGATCAGGATGGCCAAGAGGAGGCGTTTCCGCTGACCCTAGCGGGTGTTCTCGCCTGCGGATACCATGGACTCGCCACGATCGCAATCGCCGCTTCGATAGTTTGGGCTTCCGCCGCCGTGGCGGCTCAGGCTTTCGTCCCGTAAGCAAGGCCACGGTTGCGAAGCGTCGGCGAGAGACAAACCGCCATCCGTTGCCGCGGCCGTTTCATGTCGGTCGGGCAAGCAAGAGGTCGTTGCCCGGCAAACCATGGGTGGAGAAACCATGAGTCGTTCGATAAAAACGCGGTTGGTCCACAAAGATGGTTCGGAGGAGGCCGGCTCGAGGGTTGCCGTTTTGCCGGGGGGAAATCGTCCCATCACTCCCCGCCCCTTTCGCCCGAACAAGCCTTTGCTCGTCTTGGCCAGCGGCTTGCTCGCGGCTTGGCTGGCATTTTTGGCGTTTCTCGCTTTGCTGTCGCACAAGTAGGATTCTTGGGTTGGGCTTCTGCGCGCCGTGGCACATCTTGTGCGGTCGTTCTCTAGGGGCTGCCGGCGCGGTCCGCATTGCGATTCCGGCAGGCGGCAAGGCCGCAAGCGCCGCCCCCCTTCCCGAGAGGCGCGACTTGCAAAGAGCATCCTCGGGAAATCTCACGGAAGCTAGAGATTGTACTCCTTGATCTTGCGGTACAGGGTCCGCTCGCCGATGCCGAGCATCTTGGCGGCTTCCTCGCGGTTTCCGCCCGTGGCGCGCAAGGTCTCGGCGATAAACAAGCGTTCGATTTCCTCCAGCGACTTGCCGACCAGCCCGGCCAGCGACTGGGCGGAGGGTTCCACCGCAGGCTCGACTGGTTCGGCGAGTTCCTCGGGGAGGTCGTCGATGTCGAGCAGGCCGTCGTAGTCGACCACGACCATGCTCTCGACCACGTTGCGAAGCTGGCGCACATTGCCCGGCCAATCGAAGGCAAGCAGCTTGCGCCGCGCGGGCGAAGAAACTCCCTTGATTTGCTTGGCGTGCTTGCGGGCGAAAAGGCGGATGAAATGATCGATCAGGATCGGCACGTCCTGGCTGCGTTCGCGCAGAGTGGGCAGGCGGATCGTCACGACCTTGAGCCGGTGGTACAGGTCGTTGCGAAACGTCCCCGCCGCGATCGACTCCTCCAGATTCCGGTTGGTGGCCGAGAGGATGCGGACATTGACTTTGATAGGGTCGTTGGAGCCGACGCGGGTGATTTCGCCATTTTCCAGCACGCGCAAGAGCTTGATCTGGGTCACCAGCGGCATGTCGCCGACTTCATCGAGGAACAGGGTGCCGCCATGGGCATACTCGAACTTGCCCACCCGGTCGCTCGACGCGTCGGTAAACGCCCCCTTGACGTGCCCAAACAACTCGCTCTCAAGGATGTTTTCGCTCAAGGCCGCGCAATTGAGGGCCACGAAGGGCTTGTTTTTTCGGGGACTGTTGTGGTGGATGGCCTGGGCGACGAGTTCCTTTCCGGTGCCGGTCTCGCCTTGAATCAAGACGCTGGCGTTGGTCGGGGCGATCCGCTTGAGTTTTTCGATCACGTCGCGCATTTGCGGGCTGTCGCCGACGACGCCCTCGAAACCGAACCGCTCGTCCAGGCGGCGCTGCAAATCAGCATTGGCGCGCCGCAGCCGGGCGCTCTCCGCCGCCCGCTGAGCCACCGCCCGGAGTTGACCCAAATCCAGCGGCTTGAGCAGATAGTTGAATGCCCCTTGTTGCATCGCCGCCACGGCCGACGGAACCGTGCCGTGGCCGGTCACCACGATGACCTCGGCCATGGGAAGCTCTTTCTTGGCCCGGGCGAGGATGCCCAGGCCGTCGATGTCGTTCATCACCAGGTCGGTGATGACGAGGTCGTAACTTCCCTCCTCGATCATCCTTGCCCCTTGGTTGCCCGACGTGGCCACCTGACAAGAGAACCCCACCCGTTCCAAACTCTCCCGAACCACCTCGGCGTGGGATTCATCGTTGTCGATGACCAGGACCTGGATCGGCGGGCCCGATCCGTTCTCCGGCTGTTTCAAGTGCGATTCGCTCATGACCACGATGATACCGCAGCGGGGCATGGCGGACCAGCCCGGACCATTGACGAAAACCTCGGCGGGCCGATCGCGGTTTGCCGCGCGTCGGCGTTTTCGACGGGCCATGGCTTCCGTACCGCGCGGTGGTGGCCAAAATGTCTTGTAACGGATATGCTTGTATGAGCCTGGCTCGGCCGTTGGGAAGCACGCGATCCGCGCGAGAAAAGACGGCATCGGCAATCGGTGGCTCAAGGCCTTCGCAGAGACGTTTCGAAAGGAAGCTTCGAGATGGGTCGAATGTTCTTGACGTTTGTCCTGGTCTTTTTCGGGAGCACCATGGTTGTCGCGGATCGATCGGGGCGCGCGGGAGAATCCGGACCGCTGCGGGTGCTGATTCTCTCGGGTCACGGGCACCACGACGAGAAGACGACCACGCCGTTCTTGAAGAAGATGTACGAGGGGAGCGGGCGGTTCACGGTCGACGTGACGGAGGAACCGGCGAAGATGGACGCCGCCATGCTGGCCCGATACGACGTGGTGGTCCAGAACGAGGCCGGTCCGCGTTGGGGACCCGTGGCCGAAAAGGCCCTCTTGGATTTTATCGAGTCGGGCAAAGGATTCGTGGTGATTCACGGCGCCAGCGCGGGCAACCCGGGCTGGGCGGAGTTCGAGGACCTCTGCGGCGAGTCGGCCCGGCCCGGCTCGGGACACGGCGAGTATTACCAATTCGAGGTGAAGATCGTCGACCGCGAGCACCCGATCACGCGGGGGCTCCACCGCTACCTGAGCAACGTGGAAGAGATCTACCACAACAAGCTCCGTCGTCCCACGGCCCACGTCTTGGCCACCGCCTATTCCCGGCCCGACAAACGCGGGACCGGAAAGGACGAGGCCGTCCTGATCGTCACGCAGCGGGGCAAAGGTCGGGTGTTTCACAACGTGATGGGCAACACGACCAGCGCGATGGACAACCCGTATTGGAAGGCCCTCACGCTGCGCGGCACGGAGTGGGCCGCGACGGGCACGGTCACGCTGCCCCTGCCCCCCAAGGACGAGTAGCCAGCCGAGCAGGCGCTAAGAGCCTATCCCGAAAGTTCCTTCTCCATCCGGGGACGGGGCAAGGCAAGGGCAAACGCGCATCAGGATCGGTCTCAAAGACTCGTTACGATTTCAGCCGCCCTCACCCCCGGCCCCTCTCCCGCAAGCGGGAGAGGGGAGGTTGTAGGATAGGCTCTGAAATTCAACCGCCGAAGTTCAACGCGGCGTTACGTCCCCGCCCACGCCTTGTAGATGCCTTCCAAATCCGCTTCCTTGGGCGTTCGGGCATAGCCCACCACCCGATAACGAAGCCACACCGACTTGCCCGCGGCGAGTTGCCATGGCTTTTCGAGAAAATTGAAGGGACTGGGCGAGATGAAGCCGTAGTCGCGCGTGAACCAGGGGCAATCCTTCCAAGGGTTCGTCGGGTGATCGAAGAGGGCGACTCCCTCGACGACATCGCCCGGGATGCCGGATCGGCGGTTGTAGTAGGTGCACCACGCGGCCGGCTGGCCAAACGTGGCCTTCTCCCCGGATTGGCCCGCCGCGTTCTCCAGCGTTCCGCCAGCCCAGGGGATCAAGTCGGCCGCCGCCCGCACCGAAAACAAGGCGTGATTCGTCTTTTCAATCGTCACGTCCCGGACGGCGGTCCACTGGATCTCGGCGTCGATCCACCGCAGTTGATCGTTAACGATGTGCAGGGTGATTTTGCGCGAGTCGGTCATGACCGGTTCCTGGCCAGGCCTGCGCCACTCGCAGACGTCATGGATTTCGGCCGACTGAGGCGTCACGACCCCAAGTCGGAGGCCCCTCGACACGATCTGGCCAAGCTCGATGGGGCCTTGCCAGTAGTTGCCCCCGTTGACGCGGTCGCAGGCAAAGAACACCGAGCGGTGATGCGGATAAGGCACGCACGTCTCGGCCGTGAGCGACAGTCCCGAGACAGGTCCGGAAAACGGATAAAGGTAGGGATACTTTTGTGTTGGGTGGGCCCGATAGCTCAAGACCAGTCGATTGGCCCAACGGATCCATATCTGCGGGCCGTCCTGATAGGCGGTGAGCTTGTCGGAGCCTGGCTCCGGCTTGATCTGGGCGAACGCCTCTGAAATGGCGGACGCGGCGCCCAGCGGGACGGTGGCCGCAAGAACACTTTTCAACAGATCGCGTCGCGTCGGATTGGGCGTTGTCATCTCGATGCTCCAACTGGCGAGCCTTCTGACCGGGCAAAAAACCGGCGGGCCGGAAAACGGGAACGGGAAACCACGCAAAGCGGGCCAAGACGCGCCCATGGCGCGCGGCGCCATCCCATTCTGCGAGGTTCGTCGGGCCTTGTCCATCACTGGACAAAGCGTTCTTCCTCTTGGTTGGCGTGGATGGTGATCTCGCCGGCATCCTCCAGACGGCGAATGATGTCGACGATCTGCTGCTGCACTTGCTCGACGCTGGAGGCTCGCACCGGCCCAAGGTACTCCATCTCCTCTTGCAGCAGCGCCGCGGCCCGCTTCGACATGTTGCCGAGAATCTTCTGCTTGAGTTCCTCGCTGGCGCCCTTCAAGGCCATGGCCCATTGCGAGTTTTCAACGTTCTTCAAGATCGTCTGGATGTCGCGATCGGAGAACTTGGTGATGTCGTCGAAGACGAACATCAGGCGGCGAATTTCCTCAACCAGGTCGGGATCCTCTTGGGCGAGGTTCTCCAGGAGGCTCCGCTCGGTCGCCCGATCGATCACGTTGAGGATCTCGGCCACCGCCTCCACCCCGCCGGCGGTCTTGAACTGCTGGCTCATCACGCTCGACATGCGGCTTTCCAGGCCCTTTTCGACTTCGTGGACGATCTCGGGACTGGTTTGTCGCATGGTGGCAATGCGGCGGACGACCGAAAGCTGGCGGTCGGCCGGCAGGCCGCTGATCACCGCCGCGGCCTGGGCCGGAGGCATGTGCGAGAGGATCAAGGCGATGGTTTGCGGATGCTCGTCGATGATGAACGTGAGCAGGTTCTGGCTGTCGACCTTCTGAAGAAATCCGAAGGGCAGGGCCTCGATCGACTGTCGCACGGTGTCCAACGTGGCCGTGGCGTTCTTGCCCAACGCCTTCTCCAGCAGGGTCTTCGCGACGGACATCCCTCCCGTGCCCGCTATCACCGTGTTGGCCCCCCCCCCGAGGAATTCCTGGATCACCTGCTGTTGCTCTTCCGCGGTGATATTCTGTGTTTTGGCAATCTCGATGGAGACCGCCTCCACTTGAGTGGGGTCGAGCTTGGCCATCAATTGGGCGGCCTGCTCCTCGGGCAGGGACATGAGAAGGACTGCGGCTTTATGGACTTCCGAACCTGCCATATCATCCATTTCCGCTAAACTTCATATCTTCCCCGCGCCGCAGACTTGGTGGTTTTTAGCGCTTCTGGCCCCTTATCGGCGGTTCGCCACGCGACCTTGAGAACTCCTTCGAGTTCAACACCGATCCCCCATCTGGAGCGGTCGCCCGTCCCGATGCAAATCCTTGCAGGAGAAAGCCGTGCGATTGGGTCGGTGGCGATTTCGCAACGCGCTGGCGAAATGTGCCGGTCCCCAGCTCGTCAAAGGTTGCAGCCGGCGTTCTGACGACCTGTTCTGGTCTCAGCGGGGCCGGTGGCAAAGTTCCCAGATGGCCGACTGGCCACAGCACTCCTCCACCTCGATGCGGATTGCCAGCGCGGTCGTATCTACCTGCCTGGCAAGTTCTTCTTTAAGGCGGAGCCCGAGGTGGCGAGCCAGAAGTTCGGCGGTCGTGTTGGCCAAGGGGAGCAAGACGCAATTGTCGCGGGGAAAAACCCAACGCCGGTTGTCGAACCTGGCGACGACCTCATCGCCTTCGATCGCTACGCGAATCCGCGGGTGCTCAAGGGGGAGCAACACGTAATGATCGAGTTCAGCCAAGATTTTCCGCATGGAATCGCGGAGGGCGATAAAGTCGACCACGTAATGATTTTCCTCCAGCGGCCCGAGCACTTCCGCCGCCACCCGATAGTTGTGCCCGTGCAACCGCTCGCACTGCCCGCCCGCAACGGTAATGAAATGCCCTGCGCTGAAAACCAGCTCGTCGTTGGCGACACGAACACGAAACGTTTCCATGGGGGGTTATGCTCCACCCTGTATAGTCCCTTTTTCCCAAGAAATTGTACCGCTTTTGCCTGGGCACGGCCGCTTAAATCGAGAATCGCGCGGTTCGATGATCTCCGGATGAAGAACAGCCAATCTAGGCAATTTGGGTTATGTCTTGGCAGGAATCCGTCATCTATGAGTCCAGTGTTGGATAGGCTCCGTCAAGTTTCGGCTTCTCGCGAAGACGGGGCACCTCGCGCCGCCGGCTAACCGACTAAACGACCAACCGACCGACATTTACCATACAATCGGCTGGCGTTGAGAAGGAGAAATCGCTAAAGTACGCCCCCGCTGGAATGGCGTCCCCTTTGGCTGACGGATGCGATTGTATCTGCGTCGGGCGGGAGATGCCTATATTTGGTATAAAAAACCAGTCATTCATGGTGATTAAACACAATACTATCTGGCGGTATAGTATCACTCAATTGATGTAATTATCAGTGCTAACGCTCCTTTAGGTGGAAGATTTATCCCACATGGGATGGGTCCAGGTGATTGCGCGCAAGGAATGGATTGTTCTTGCCATCGCAAGGCAGCAAAAGGGTTGATCCCCATGCAGCGGACGGCATCGGCGCGGCAAGCGGTGTTGCGTTTTGTGTTAGGCGTGCTTCTGGCGGCGATCTCCTGTTCCGGCCCGACGTCCGCCTTGGCCCAGATCACGTTCATGCCGATTTCCGCGGCCCCGGATCCGGCCCAGGACGACGATCTGGGGCCTGCCGTGCCGGGGACCTTGTCGCCCATGGCTGCCGCGCCGCTCGATCCGTTTGGTGGTTACGGGTACAACCCGTCGTCAAGCGGCTATTGGGGCGCTCCGTCAGCCCCTGGCATGTACGCGCCTGGTTTGGCCGTTTACGATTCGAGCTGGCAGTGGCAGCTTTTTCCGCGCGGCTGGATGTATCCGAGCTATTTGGCCAGCCAGCGAGAATCACGGTTGGGAGCCACGTTCCCCTACGAGCGAACTGAAGATTGGCTGGCCGATCTGGCGATCGGGGGCAGGGTTGGGCTTTCGCGATGGGGCACCGACGACCTGATCCGGCCCGAGGGCTTCCAGCTCGACGCTGAGGCCGCCGTGTTCCCACGGTTCCGATTGGACTCGACCCGTGAATTTGTTTCGGCCGACTTTCGCGGCGGCCTGCCGCTGACGTTCCGGCGAGGTCCTTTCGAGGCAAAACTCGGGTACTATCATTTTTCGTCGCATTTGGGCGACATGTACATTCAGAACCATCCCGGGGCCGTGCGCAGTCCTTACACGCGCGACGCGATCGTGCTGGGGATTGGCCTGCGGCCGGTGGAAGACTTCCGCATCTACGTCGAGGCCGACTATGCGTTCCACACGTTCGGCAACGCCGATCCCTGGCAGTTCCAGTTTGGCGTCGACTGGAGCGCGCTTCGGCCGACGGGATTGCGCGGGGCGCCCTTTTTCGCGGTCAATGGGATGATCCGCGAGGATGTGAAGTTTGGGGGCAATTTGACGGTTCAGACGGGCTGGCAGTGGCGAGGCCAGGCGGGCCAGTTGCTGCGAACCGGCGTCCATTATTTCAATGGGAAGAGCAATCAAGGCCAGTTCTTCAACGACTTCGAACACCAGATTGGTCTGGGCGTGTGGTACGATTTTTGAGCCGATGTTGCGGGAACGATTTCACGAATACGGCTTGTTTGTTGGCCAATACCTTCGGAACTTCCGGAGCACGGGAGCGGTGTTGCCCAGCGGGCGTCGGCTTGCGGCGGCCTTGTCGCGCTACGTGGGCGGCGGCGATGGGCGCGGTCAGCGGATCCTTGAAGTCGGACCTGGCACCGGCGCCGTGACCAGGAGGATTGCCCAGCGGATGGGCCCGGCCGATCAGCTCGACCTGGTGGAATTGAACGACGCCTTCGTCGCTCGGCTCCGCAAGGCCCTGGCCGAAGAACCCGTCTTTGGGCCGATCGCCCCGCGCACGCGACTGATCCACGGTCCGGTCGAGGATTTGCCGGGCGAGGGCATTTATGACGTGATCATTTCCGGACTGCCGCTGAACAACTTCACTGCCCAAGAGGTGGAGCAGATTCTTTCCAAGCTGGCCGGGCTGTTGAAGGCGGAGGGAACGCTTTCCTTCTTCGAGTACATCGGCTTGCGGCGCGCGCGGACCCTGGTCAGCGGGCGAGCCGAGCGTGCCCGGCTCCGGGGCATCGGCAAGGCGTTGGCGGCCGTGCTCGGGCCTTATGAGATTCGTCGGGATTGGGTGTGGCCCAACGTGCCGCCGGCGTGGGTGCATCATGTCCGCTTCGCCCAATCCCCCCCGACGTAGCCGCAGCCCGGCCCGCCCATGCTCGCGGCGGGAAGCCTCGGTATAATGAAGTTGGCGTTCCGCCAATCGGCGGAAATTTCATTGAGATAGTGATCTTGGAGACTGTCGATGGGTCATGGGAAACGTCCGTTGCGATGGGTAGCCGTTGTACTGGCCTGTTGGGCGGTTTTGATTTGGGTGGGCCAAGCGCCCGGCGAGCCTTCCAAGCCCGCCCAAGCCATGCCCGAGGCCGCCAAATCCGTCTCCACCCAAGACGAACTGGACGACTATGAACTCCAGCGATTGCTGATCGACACGATCGACCAGGTGCAGCGGAACTACGTCCGCGAAATACCCCGCCGCAAGCTGGTTCAAGCCGCCATCAAGGGGATCTTGTCGGAACTCGACCCCTATTCCACCTACATCCCACCCGACGAAATGGACCGCTTCCGCGACGCGCTGGAAAGCGAATTTGGCGGGATTGGGATTCAAATCACATACGACGGCGGGCGATTGAAGGTGCTCAGCCCGATGGTAGGGACGCCGGCCTATCGGGCGGGGCTGATGGCCGGTGACGCCATCCTCGAAATCGACGGCAAGAGCACCGCGGAGATGAGCCTGGAAGAAGCGGTGCGCCGGGTGAAAGGGAAGCCAGGCACGCAGGTGACGCTTACGGTTGTCCACCCCGGGAGTGCCGAGCGGAACAAGGTCACCCTCACCCGGGAGCTTATCCACGTCGATACCGTGCTGGGCGACCGCCGCGCGCCGGACGACCGTTGGGACTTCATGCTCGATCCAGCGAAGAAAATCGGCTACATCCGCCTGACCGCCTTCAGCCGCGAGACCGCGGCCGAACTCCGCCGCGCGTTGCAGTCGCTGAAGGAGCAGGACATGCGGGGCTTGATCCTGGACCTGCGGTTCAATCCCGGCGGATTGCTCAGCTCGGCCGTCGAGGTCTGCAATCTGTTCATTTCCCGCGGAAGGATCGTGAGCACGGCGGGCCGCAACAGCCCGGAACGGGTTTGGGAGGCTCAAAACAACGGCGCCTTCGAGGGATTCCCAATGGCCATTTTGGTCAACCGGTTCTCGGCCAGCGCCAGTGAAATCGTGGCGGCGTGCTTGCAGGACCACAAGCGGGCGGTGATTGTCGGCGAACGGACCTGGGGGAAGGGAAGCGTACAAAACGTAATACCCTTGGACGAGCGTTTTCCCGGCGTGGGAAAGGGGGCTGATGGCGAATCGCTCGCCCGAAGCGCGTTGAAACTGACCGTCGCCGGATACCGTAGGCCGAGCGGAAAGAATATCGACCGGCCACCCGGCGCCAAGGACAGCGATGCCTGGGGCGTCACGCCCGATCCAGGGTTCGAGGTCAAGCTCAGCGAGGAGGACATGGCGACGTTGGTGGCGGATCGCCGCAACCGGGACATTTTGCTGCCGAAGCCTTCGGGCGCAGGGGAAGGGAAACCCGACCCGTTCCCCTCCACCCCGAATGCCGCGCCGACGGCAGCCCCCGCCGAGCCAACCCAGGGCAATTCCGAAACCAGGCCTCCGGCATTTGTCGATCGGCAATTGCAACGGGCGGTCGATTATTTGAACACGGAACTTGCCCGGGCGAAATAGGACCATCCTTCGGCAGAAAGCGGCAAACGATGGCATAACGCCCTGACGCCGGCCACACCCGCAACCGAATAGTGATTAATCACTGGACACCAGGCTCGCACGGCAGGCATGATCTCAAAACAAGACTGGGAGGTAGAGCGGCACGTTGTACCTAAATCTAGACAACAGCCAACGCGGCAACTTGGTGCATTCGCTGGAGCGAGGGCAAATCCCGGAG
>Ga0209101_1002697_pt1 | contig 11425 bp, 9 predicted proteins | sample ConPoolayeCmetaG_FD_185481 | JGI IMG/M metagenome (GOLD analysis project Ga0209101, IMG submission 185481) | Hot spring microbial mat communities from California, USA to study Microbial Dark Matter (Phase II) - Cone Pool mat layer C metaG... ... | reverse complement strand
CCGACAGGCCACCGGCGAGGCCTACATCGTCTACGGGAATGAGTTTGGCCTGAACAAGAGCACCAACCCCTAAGCTCGCCCGCTGAAGGAAAGCCAACCGACCGATCTCAGGGGAGAACCCACGGATCGCCTCCGTGGGTTCTCTCTTTGGCCGCGTCGGCCGCGGCGGTTCGGTGGGCGGCTTCTTGCTATGATATCCGCGATGAATCAGCCGCCGCAGGTCATTGTGGTCGGGGGCGGGCATGCCGGGGCCGAAGCGGCCGCCGCGGCGGCGCGGATGGGCGTGTCGACCATCCTGCTCACCATGACCCGCGGCGCCATCGGCCGGATGAGCTGCAACCCCGCCATGGGCGGGATCGCCAAAGGCCAGATCATCCGCGAGATCGACGCGCTGGGCGGCCTGATGGGCCTGGCCACGGACGCCGGCGGCATCCAGTTCCGCGTGCTCAACCGCCGCAAGGGTCCCGCCGTGTGGGCACCCCGTGCCCAGTGCGACCGCGGCCTGTACGCCGAGGCCCTGACCCGCCTGCTGGATCAGACCCCGAACCTCACCATCCTCGAAGGCTTGGTCGAGGATCTGCTCGTCCAGCCGTGCCCCGTGGACGATCGGCCCGCCGTCCGCGGAGTCCGTCTGGCCGACGGCCGGGAGATTCCCGCCCGGGCCGTGGTGCTGACGACCGGCACGTTCCTCCGCGGCGTCCTGCACACCGGGGAACAGACCTGCCGTGGCGGGCGGCTGGGCGAACCCGCGGCGGACGCCCTCAGCGGCGCGCTGGAAAGGCTCGGTCTGCGGCTGGCTCGGCTCAAGACCGGCACTCCGCCCCGCGTCGCCCGCGATTCCGTTGATTACTCCGTCCTGGAGGAGCAGCCGGGCGACGAGCGTCCGACGCCCTTTTCCTTCCTCAACGAACGGTTGACCCAGCCGCAGGTGCCGTGCTGGATCACCTACACCAACGAACGGACCCACGAGCTGATCCGCGCCAGCCTTCATCGCGCGCCGCTCTACACCGGCCAGATCACCTCCACCGGCCCGCGGTATTGTCCGAGCATCGAGACGAAGATCGTTCGCTTCGCCGACAAGGCGCGGCACCAGTTGTTTCTGGAGCCGGAGGGCTACGACAGCGACCGCCTGTATTGCAACGGCATCAGTACCTCGCTGCCGCCGGACGTGCAGGAACAGATGGTCCGGTCCATCGTCGGCCTCGAAAAGGCCCGCATCGTCCAGATGGGCTACGCCATCGAGTACGACTACGTTCCGCCGCAGCAGACCCTGCCGACCCTCGAGTCCAAACTGGTGAAAAACCTCTTCCTCGCGGGCCAGATCAACGGCACCAGCGGCTACGAGGAGGCGGCCGGGCAGGGCCTGCTGGCCGGGGTGAACGCCGCCGCCCAGGTGCTGGAAAGGCCGCCGCTGGTCCTGCGGCGGGACCAGGCCTACATCGGGGTGATGATTGATGATCTCGTGACCAAAGGCACCGTGGAACCCTATCGCATGTTCACCTCCCGGGCCGAATTCCGACTCCTGCTCCGCAGCGACAACGCCGATGCTCGCCTGACCCCGATCGGACGCGAATTCGGTCTGGTGGATGATCGCCGGTGGGAGCGATTCCGCCACAAGGCGGAGCTGATCCAGGCGCTGACGACCTGGGCCACATCCGAACCAAATATCGGCAAACAGGTTACGGAATGGTGGGAACAGACCGACGGCGAAACGGCCCCTTGGCCGGGCAGCCCGCTGCGGCGCGGATTCCTCAACGCCCTTCGCGACCACGCCTTGCACTCCCCGTCCCCAGCCTTGGTGGAGGAGGCCATGCTCGCGGCGGGCATCCTGCTCAAATACGACGGCTACATCCGGCGGCAGGAGCGGGAAGTCGAACGGTTTCGGCGGATGGAGGTCAGGTCGATCCCGGAGACCTTCGATTTCGCGAAGATCCGCCAACTCCGCCTTGAAGCCCGCGAGAAGCTCGCCCAGGTTCGCCCCCGCACGGTCGGGCAAGCCCAGCGGATCGACGGAATCAGCCCGGCGGACATCGCCGTCCTTCTCCTGCATCTCGAGCTGATGCACCGCGGCTCCGGCCGCAATCCGGTCTCTTCTTGACCTCCGAGGAGGCGAGTCTGATAATATGGGTTGACTGGGATGACCTTGGCGAAGGGTTAAGTGTGGTATGTCTCCGCTCGATACGAGGTGAGGTGTTAAAATGGGAAACTTAGGCGGAAGCCCGGACGTTCCCACAGGAGATCGAGAGGTCGTTGCCGCGGCGTTGACCAGCCGGGGGCGTTCTGGTCGGCGGCTGAAGAGCGTCTACACCACCGGCGAGGTGGCCGAGATCTGCGGAGTCAGCCAGCAGACGGTGATTCGGTGCTTCGATAAGGGCGCGGTGCGGGGTTTCAGAGTTCCTGGGTCCAAGTTCCGGCGGATTCCCCGCGAGGCCCTCATCGAGTTCATGAAGGCCAACAACATCCCTCTTGAAAAACTGGAATCAGGGAAGATTCGGGTGCTCGTGGTCGACGACGATCGGGCCATCGTGGACATGCTCGAGGATCTCCTCACTCGGGATGGCCGTTTCGAGGTCAAGTCAGCATCCAATGGCTTCGACGCGGGGGCCATGACGCTGGAGTTCCGCCCCGATCTGCTGCTCCTGGACTACATGCTCCCCGACATCAACGGCAACGTCGTCTGCCAGCGGATTCGGACCGATCCGAACCTGGCCCACACCAGGATCATCATTGTTTCCGGGGCCGTCGATCAGGCGGAAGTCGAGAAGCTGCTGGCCGCTGGCGCGGATGATTTCGTCAAGAAGCCCTTCAATATCGACCACCTCATTTCGAGAATTGTGGATTTGGTCATGGCCTAGGACCGAGGGAGGCGGGGCGAACATGTCACCCAAGACGCCGACCAGTTCGCCGCCGCCGCAGGTCGAGATGGTCCTGGCTCACCTGGATAATCTTCCGCCTTTGTCGGCGGTGGCGGCCCGCATCCTGACGCTGACCGACGACCCGCGCACGAACGCCCGAGACATCGTCAGGCTGATCGAAACCGACCCGGCCCTGACCGCCCGAATCCTCTCCCTGGTGGGTCGGGCGGAGCACGGTCTCCGCCGCGAAGCGATGACCGTCGAGCAAGCGGTCGTGCTGCTGGGTTTTGACACGGTCTGGCAAGTGACGTTGGCTTCGAAGGTTCTGGAGGTGTTCGGCGGCCCGGCCGCGCGGAAGTCCGGGGAGGGTTTCGATCGAGCCGAGTTCTGGAAGCACTGTCTGGGCGTCGCCTGTGCTTCGCGGCGGATCGCCGCGGCGGTGAAGAGCAGTGTGCGGCCCGAGGAGGCCTTCGTGCTGGGGCTGCTGCACGATCTGGGCAAGGACGCCCTGAACGCCACCATGCCCAAGAGCTACCTCAAGGTTCTGCGGAAGGCCGAGGAGACGCAGGCGGACCTCTGCGACGTGGAGCGTCTGCTGCTGGGCGTCGATCATGCGGTCGTCGGCCGCAGGCTCGCGGAACGATGGGGGTTGCCGCGGCCTTTGGTGGAGGCCATCTGGCTGCATCATCACCCCGCCGAGGCCCTGCCGGGCTCCATTGCCGCGGGTCGCCATGTGCAGATCGTCACTCTGGCCGACGTCCTGGTTCGTGAGCATCGCATCGGCTGGTCCGGCAACCGGCATCTGCCCACGGCCTCCAGCGAGTTGGCCACGGCGTTGGGCCTCTCCGAGGCGGCCCGCGCCGAGATCGTCCAGGCCTTGGCCGGTGAGATTGAGGCCCGGGCCGCGTGGATCGGTGTCGATGACCTGACCAGCGATGAGGTCTATCTCAAAGCGCTGGTTCGCTCCGCGGAGGAACTGACCGCCGCCAACGCGGCCTTGCTGGAGCAGAATCGGCGGTTGTTGCGCCAGAGCCGGTACTTCTCGGCCCTGGGCCGTCTGAACCGCGGGGTGTCGCCGCGGGCCGCCGTCCGCGAAGTCTGCGCCGTGTCCGCGGACGCGCTTCGCGAAGCCCTGGACGCTTCGGCGGTCGTGGTCTTCACCTTCGACGAGCCGAGCGGTTGGTGCGAGGCCGGCCTCTCCGACGGGAAGCCGGCAAGCGATCTGTTCGAGTGGGGGGGCGATCGGCCGATGCTGAAGGCCGAGCTGGATTCCGCGGCCCAGTCGGCGATCAACGGGGCCTGGTTCCTGCCCGCCGGCCAGGCCCTCGGCCCGATCGTGGATCGATTCCGCGCGAAGCTGAAGAGCGAAGCGATCTGGTTGTTTCCCATCGTCCGGGACCGAAGGCTGATCGCCGCCTCGCTGGTCTCGGCCGAGTCGGAACAAATCGCGCGGGTTCGTGGTGACGGGGCGGAGCTGGAAGCCTTAAGCGCCGCGATCGGCTTGGCGGTCTGGCAGAGCCAGTCCCAGGCGGCGGCGATATCCCTCAGCGATGAGTTGGCGGAGGCCAACCGCCGCTCGGCCGCCATGCAGGCGGAGCTGCTCCGCAGCCGCACGCTCCAGACCGTGGTGGCCATGGCAGCCGGCGCCGCTCACGAATTGAACAACCCGCTGGCCGTCATTTCCGGGCGAGCACAGCTTCTGCGGGGACAGACGCAGGACGCCAGGGTCCGCGAAGGGTTGGACCTGATTCACGCCCAGGCCCAGGCGTGCAGCGATATTGTCACGGATCTCATGAACTTCGCCCGCCCGACACCGCCCTCGCCCGAACCGATCGAGTTGCCGCCCATGCTGGAAAAGCTCCTTGCCGCGCTGGTCGCCGGCGGCGCGATAACCAGCGGGCAGGCCGTGCTGGAGCTGCCGTCCCATACTCCCTGCGTCCGCTTCGATCGCGCTCATCTGGAACGCTTGTTTCAGGAACTGCTGGCCAACGCCGTCGAAGCGACGGATTCGGCAAACCGCCGATTGACCATTAAGGCTTCGCTCGATCTGGCCGAAGAGAACCTCGTCGTCACCGTGGCCGACAACGGCCGCGGCATGACGCCGGAGGTGAGGAGCCGAGCGGCGGACCCGTTCTTCTCTCACCGGCCGGCCGGCCGCGGTCGAGGATTGGGCCTGGCCCGTGTGCAACAATGGCTGCACCTGAACGCCGGGTCCATGCGAATCGAGAGCGAACCGGGGCGCGGCACGCGGGTGCAACTGCGGCTGCCCGTGGCCGGTTCCGAAGGCTAGCGGCCGCCCTGGGGGATTCGCGCGGAAATTTGCCGAACGGAGACGACCGCGGAAGGTTGGGTGTGGCATTGCGCCGCGAAACCAGTGAAAGGATTCCGGGCCGGGCGGGTCGTGTAAGCCTCTCTCCCTCCTCCCCTCGCTCTCACGGCTGAAGCGCCCCGCCGGCCACTTTCTCGCGGCCCTCGACGAACGGAGAACGGCTGGAGCGGGAAACGGAGAAAGAAGCAGATGGTCCTCAAGAACCTGCAGATCCTGATCGTCACGGATGATGGCCGGCTGGCCGCGGACCTCACCGAACCCATCATGACCGGCCTGGATGCCAGCATCACCCTCGCCGACAGCCTCGAAGAGGCCGCCGTTCTCGCCTCCAGCGGGGGCTTCGACGTCATTCTGGCGGCTCGTCGGCTCTCCGACGGCCCGGGCCTTTCCCTGCTGGACCACTTCGATGCGGAACACGCCTCGCCGGTCATCCTCGTCGGCGAATCGGTGGACGCGGAAGAAGCCCTGGCGGAGATTCGCCGGGGCGCTGCGGATCTCCTATGCACGCCCATCGATCCGGCCCTGCTGCGGGACGTGATCCGCCGCGCCGCGGAAACTCGCCGCACCCATGCGCGGCGGGAAGCCAGGAGCCGGCGGCTGCGGCATCTGTCCAGCCGTTTGCTTCGGGACCGCCGGGAGCTTCGTCAGCGTGTGGACCTGATCTGCCAGGATCTGGTCGTTGCTTACCGGCGGCTGGTCGATAAAGTGGCCCGCGCCGGCGTGACCGGGGGGGCGCTCTCCCGTTGCGACCCCACGCACGGCCGCGGCTGAGGACTAGACCTCGAGCCACTCACCGGCCTCATAACGCGACGCGTGATGCAACGGCAGCAGTCGGCCGACCCGCGCCCGGTGCGCCGCCAGGGCCAGCTCAGGCCGGTTGTTCTCCTCGCTCAGATGCGCAACCGCCAGCCATTTCAGGCGGCCGTTGGCGTGGTTACGGACGAGGGTCGCCGCCTCCTCGTTGGAGAGATGCCCGCCGGCGCCGGCGATGCGGTGTTTGAGGTGTTCGGGGTACGGCCCGTCCCACAGCATGGCCCGATCGTAGTTGCTCTCCAGAAACGCGGCATCGAGCTGGGACAGGGCGTCGGCCAGGGCCGGAAATGGATAGCCCAGGTCCGTCAACACGCCCAAACGGCGTCCCTCATGTTCGATGATGAAGCACGCGGTCTCCAGGCCGTCGTGCGGCGTGCGGAGCGTGTGCACGGTGACGCCGCCGAAGCGGAGACTTTCTCCGGCGGCGTACTGGCGGACCTCCCGGACCGCCCCCAGATACTTCCGAACGGACCGATAGGCCGGGCCGGTCATGTAGACCGGCAGGCCGAACTTGCGGTGAAAAACCCCCGCCGACCGGCAATGGTCGGAGTGATTATGGGATATGATCAGGGCGTGGCAGCCGCGAATGTCTCGGCCCCGGTCGGCAAGCCGCCGCTCGGCCTGGAGGCCGCTGATGCCCGCGTCGAAAAGCAGGCGGACGTCGCCGGCCTCGACGTAGATGCAGTTGCCGTTGGAGCCGGATTGCAGCGACAGAGTCCGCATGAAGGGGTGATAACCGCAACTCCATCCGCTGGCAAGGTTCCTTCCGAAAAACCGAGAACGCGCCCCACGGGCGAGAAATTCCTGATGCGGTTCTCGTCACCGCGGGCAACAATACCGCCGATATAGAGGCATCAGAACCCGGCGGCTTGCCTGGAGGTGTCCCGGCGGATGCGGGAACGAGCGGACTGGGCGGTAAGGGAAGCAGGGCTGTGCATATGTTGACCATGGTTCATGTCACCCACGAGGCGGTCTACAAAGTCGGCGGGATCGGCGCGGTGCTGGAAGGGCTGATCACTTCCCCGCCGTACGCGAGGGAAGTCACCCGAACCATTTTGTTGTGCCCGCTGTTTTCGCGTGAGGGCGACGCTCGCGGCCGGCTCGGGCCGGGCGGCGAAGTCCTATACTCCTCGGTGGACGGTCTGGTCAACCATCCGCTCGCCGCCGCCTTTCGCGATATCCAGAACCACTTTCACGTGGACATTGTGTATGGCCGCCGGCTCTACCGCGAACCGATGACGGGCTTCGAACAGCATCCCGAGGTGATCCTGATCGATGTCAACCACGCCGCGCCCGGGCCGGTCAACGCGTTCAAGGCCGGGCTGTACCACGGGTTCGGCCTGGTCTCTTCGCGCTATGAGAACAGTTGGGACTTCGAGCAGTACGTGCGGCTGGCGGAGCCGGGCCTGGCGGTCGTGCAGGCCATCGGGGGCGTCGCCCAAGGGCAGTGCGTGGTCGTCGCGCATGAGTTCATGGGCATGCCGACCGCCCTGGCCGCGAAACTCAAGAACAACCCGCGTTACCGAACGGCCTTCTACGCCCACGAGGTGTCGCCCATCCGCAAGATCGTGGAGGAACACGCCGGACACGACACCACGTTCTACAACGTCCTGCGGCGCAGTGCCCAGCAGGGCCTCTACATCTACGACATCTACGGCGACCAGTTCGGGTATTTCCGCCATGCGCTGGTGGAGGCCACGCGGCATCTGGACGTGACGCTGGCCGTCGGCGACTGGGTCGTCGAGGAGCTGAAGTTTCTTTCTCCCAAGGTCGCCGAATCGAACATCCGGCTGGTTTACAACGGCATCCCGGCCTACGCGACCACGCCGGAAGACACGGCCCAAAGCAAACGCCGCCTGCAAGACTACCTGGAGCGCCTGTTGGGGGATCGGCCGGACTACGTCTTCACCCACGTTACGCGGATGGCCGTGAGCAAGGGCCTCTGGCGGGATATCCTGGTCATGAAGCACCTGGAACAGGCGTTGCGGCGTCTGAACAAGACCGCCGTCCTCGTGGTCCTTTCCACCGAGATCGGCGGGCCGCGAAGCCGCAAGGACATCCTCCACATGGAGAAGTGGTGGGATTGGCCGGTGGCGCATCGTGAGGTGATTCCGGACCTTTCCGGGGGCGAGGCCCTCTTCTATGCCGGCGTGCAGGCCTTCAACACCCGGTCCAGGAATTCCAAGATTCTTTTCATTAATCAATTCGGCTTTGATCAGGCGACCTGCGGCGACCGCATGTTGCCGGACATGAACTTCTGGGACATCCGCAAAGGGAGCGATCTGGAGTTCGGCCAATCCATTTATGAGCCATTCGGCATCGCTCAGGTCGAGGCTCTTTCTTTTGGCTCGATCTGCGTGATGAGTTCGGCCTGCGGCTGTGCCTTCTTCGCTTCGCGCGTCGCCGGACCGGAAGGCTCGCCCAACCTGATCGTGGCCGACTACACCGACTACCGCGCCGAGCCGGATTCCATCTCCGGCTACCTGGCCCTCACTCGCGAGGCGCGCTCGGCCTACGACGAGCAGGTCGCCCAGCGCGTCGCCCAGCAGATCGCCGAGCGGCTGCCCAAAACGCCCGAGGAAAAGGCCGCTTTCGTGGCGCGGGGCTATGAACTGGCCCGACGCATGAGCTGGGAGGTCATCGCCGGCGATTACTTCCTGCCCGCCGTCAGGGAACTTCCCTGCGATTGCCCGCTGGCCAACGCCCGGTGAGCGTTGTGGGGAGTATTGGCCGCCCGGCGCCGCCCGGTTCGCACCGCCGCGGCGCTTCCCCCGCCGCCCGACAAGTCGCGTGTCGAGTTCCTCACCGCCGCGGCCGGCGGGCCACCCCGATCGGACCTGCCGCTCACCATGGCCGCCAATTCGCTGACCATGCCCTTGACGGCTTCGGCCTGGGCGGCGAGTTGCTCGGCCGCGGTGTTCGGTGAATGGTTTTGCAGGGACACTCAGTGCATCCGTGTGCCCCGCTCCACGCGCAACACCGGGCGCTCCTTCCGGACGGTCCCCTTGGATTCAACCACCTTCATCGCCTTGCGGAGGTTGTCCACCTTGAAGATGCCCGTGGTGCGGCCGCCCGAGGCCCCGCTGGTCACGTAGGCGTAGCGGATGCTCACATGGTTGCTGTTCAGTCGGGCACAGATGTCCGCCATCGCGCCCGGACGATTGGGCATCTCCACCAAAAGAACCTGCGACTCCGTCATGGGGATGTTGAGACGTTTCATGACGTCCCGCACCCGGGCGGGATCCTCGGCGACGAATCGAAAGACGCCGTGCTCGACCGAGTCCATGAGGGTCAGAGCCACGATGTTGATGCGGCTCTGGGCCAGCTCGTCGCAGACGTGGGAAAGAATGCCCGGCTTGTTGACGAGGAAGACGGAGAACTGCGTCGCTACCTTGAACATCTATGTGTCCCTGGCCGATCCGGATCGGTCGGCGGTTGCCGTGAGAACCCGGCGGCTGCCGCCGCATGACATGGTCGCCACCGCGTGGTACGATCCCCCCATCATAGCGGCCGGGGCCGCCGTGCGACAAACACCGCCCGGCCGGAGGTATCTGGCATGGTTCTTCCCCGCTTGGCGCTCGTCGGCGATCCCCGGAGCATCTCTCCCTGGTTGCTCTCCGCCATGACCCGCGTCGGGCGTCTGGAGGCCATCTGCGGGCCGGGTGCGGAGGAGTGTCCGCTCTCCGTGCCGGTCCGGTGGGCCTTCAGCGACGCCTCCCGGATGTTGCGGGAGGCTGAACCGGAGGGCGTGGTCATCCAGTGTCCGATGCGTGAAAGGGCCGCCCTGATCAAACAGTGCCTCGCCGCTGCCGCGCGGGTTCTACTGACGGGCATTCCCGCGGCGGCCGCCATGTGTCGTCGGCTGGACTCGATGGGCAAGGTGACGGGCCGGGCCATCCTGGCGGCCTCGGCGATCCGCTTCAGCCCCGCCGTACGCCAAGCCGAGCGGCTGCTGGAAAGCGGCCGGTTCGGTCTGCCCGTGTCGCTGGCGGTTCGCTCATCCTGGCCGAGTTCTCACCGTGGGCCGGCGCCTGCGTCCCCATCCCCAGTCGATCCGGATCAGGTCTTCGAGGCGGTGGATCTGGTTTTCGCTTTGCTGGGTGGCCTGCGGCAGGTCCACGCCAGCATCCATGCCACGGGCGTTCTGTCCGCGCTCTGCAACGCGGAGAACGGGGCCAACGTCCTGCTGGAGTGCCACAGCAGCGGCGATCCGGAACTGGACGGGGTGGAGATCGACCTCCGAGCCGCGGACGGAACCTGGTTGCGGATCGACCGCGCCGGCCATCTGACGTGTGCCCGTGGGTCGAAGGTGGAGGCGTGGCACCATCCGTCAGCGGCGACGGCGGATCCGGCCAAGGAACTGGGATACGAGGGTCTGCTCGCGGAGTTTCGCCGGACCTTGGTGGACCATCGCGGGGTCTCCGGCGGCTTGCTCCGCCCGGCTCCGGCGGTGACGGCGACGGTCGAGGCCATCTTCGCCAGCGGGCAGAAGAATCGTCCGACCAGACCCACGCGATCGGAAGGCAGCCAGGCTGAGGACGTGGCGGCCGCGACCCCGTAGGAATCGGGCCGAGGATCCTCGACAGAGCACATATCGGGAGTAAGTGACTAGTGATATTGTATATAAGCCGGTTCCCGGCATGGGGGGTTGACTCGGGGCACGCATCGCTTAAACTCTCCTGTTTTCGCGATTGCCAGAGTTTCAGACTGATTTCGGATGCAGCTATGTCTTTTGTGACTGACAAGTGCTATCAGGCGAGGAAGGGCGAGGTCGAACGCAAGTGGTACACAGTGGATGCGGACGGCAAGGTCCTGGGCCGGCTCGCCGCCAAGCTCGCCACTGTCCTTATGGGCAAGCACAAGCCGACCTACACGCCGCACGTGGACACGGGCGACTTCGTCGTCGTGACCAACGTGGACAAGGTGCGGGTCACGGGCCGCAAGGCGGAGACCATGAGCTACTGGTCTTACTCGTTCTATCCGAGCGGTCGGCGGGTTCGGACCTTTGCCGAGATGCGGCAGAAGCATCCCGACCGCATCCTGCTCTCGGCCGTGCGCCGCATGTTGCCCAAGAACTCGCTGGGTCGGCGGCAGTTGACCAAGCTCAAGGTTTATGCCGGAAGCGAGCATCCGCATCAGGCTCAGCAGTGCCAGCCCTTGAATCTCGACGCCATTTGATCTTTGGGAGATAGCGCCAGTGGCAGACCAACCCGTCACCTCCGGTTCGTCCGCGGAGCCGAACGTCCCTCCGCCTCCGCCACCGCCCACCGTGGCCCCCGCTTCTGCCGGAATGACCGCCGCTGCGGTGGAGGCCGAGCCTTCGGCGTTGCCCACCCGGGCGGCGCCTTCCGCGGGCGGATTCTACTGGGGAACGGGACGCCGCAAGACGGCGGTGGCCCGTGTCCGCGTTCGTCCCGGCAGCGGCAAG
>Ga0209101_1002695_pt1 | contig 11428 bp, 9 predicted proteins | sample ConPoolayeCmetaG_FD_185481 | JGI IMG/M metagenome (GOLD analysis project Ga0209101, IMG submission 185481) | Hot spring microbial mat communities from California, USA to study Microbial Dark Matter (Phase II) - Cone Pool mat layer C metaG... ... | reverse complement strand
CGAACACGGCATGGACGCCTACGCCAAGATGCTCCTGCCCACGATCCGCGACCACCTCGCCCGAGGGCCGGTCGTGCTGGACGGACTCTACAGTTGGTCCGAATACAAATACCTCTTGGCCAACCTCCGAGAACGACTGTTTGTGGTGGCGGTCACGGCGCCGCGGAAACTGCGCTACGCGCGATTGGCCGCAAGGCCTGAACGACCCCTTTCCCCCGAAGAGGCCTTTTCCCGCGATCTCGCCGAAATCGAGACCTTGGAGAAAGGAGGCCCCATCGCCATGGCCGACGAGACGATCCTCAACACCGGATCGCTCGAACAGCTTGAAAAAGCGGTGGAAGCGATCGTTCGCCAGCGCGTCGCGTCGGCCCAGGAAGGGTGCGAGAGGGGCTGGTGACGCTCGCAAGTGGGGACAAGTTCGCTTGCATTCGTTCCCTCGTTCGGCTATTCTCGAAAAAGCTGTCAAGTCAACAGTTCGAGGTATGGCAGAGCCGTAGGTATCCGAGTGACGGAGAAAACGATGATGGGCGCTTGTTCGCGAAGGACGTTCTTGGTGGGGTCCGCGTTCGGCCTTTCTGCGGCGGCCGGCGGAAGGCTTCTGGCCTTGGACGTCGCCGATCAGGCCAAGCCGGCCGACATGGCCATCGCCCGATGGAAAGGCGAGGGGGTTCCGGCGGGCAAGGAGTTGGCCAACCTGGCCGCGAGTCTGACCGAAAAGGCCCTCTCCGGAGTGGGTGGCCTGGGGCGATTCGTGAGCAAGGGTTCGGTGGTTTGGGTGAAACCCAATATCGGCTGGGACCGCGCCCCGGAAACCGCCGCCAACTGCAATCCCGACGTGGTCGCCACCGTCGTCCGCCTGTGCTTCGATGCCGGCGCCAAGAAGGTCAAGGTCGGGGACAATCCGTGCGATCTGCCCGCCCAATCCTATGCCTCCAGCGGCATCGCCGCGGCGGTCCGGCCCTTGGGGGCCGAGGTGATCATGCTCGATCGGAGCCGTTTCCGCGACACGGCCATCGGCGGCGAAAAGGTCAAGACCCTGCCGATGTATCCCGAAATCCTCGATTGCGACCTGGTGATCAACATTGCCGTGGTCAAGCATCATCGTCTGGCCAACGCCACGTTGTGCATGAAGAACTACATGGGCGTGATGGAAAATCGCCGCACGTTCCATCAGGACATCGGCACCTGCGTGGCCGATTTGACGCGGTTCATGAAGCCGCGGATTGCCATTCTCGATGCGGTTCGGGTGCTCAAGGCCAACGGCCCCAAGGGCGGAAACCTGGCCGATGTCGCGCTGAAGACCACCGTGGCCGCCGGCGTGGACCTTGTCGCGCTCGACGCCCTGGGGGCTGAACTGCTCGGCCGCAAGCCGACCGACATCCCCACGATCGTCAGAGGCCAGGAAGTCGGCTTGGGCAAGATGGACTATCGCAGCCTGGCGCTTAGGGAAATCGCGGTCGCGTAGCGCCGCTCCGGGAAAGATTCCAGTTGCATTTGCTGGACCAGGAGCATTTTGCCGGCCGCAACCAGCAGGGGTTTGCGTCGGTTTGGCTTGGAGGGCGGCAGCACGGTGCGTTGGGGTTCGCAATCCACTCGTCGAAAGCCGTTTTGGACGGTAGCTCGCGTCCGGCGGGCGGTCCAAATCGGGTTCCTCCTGCTTTTCGGAGCCTTGTTGCTCGCCGCGCGCCGCCCGGTCGAAGGCGACATAAGTCCGCTGGTCGGCGTCTTTTTCCACTTCGACCCGCTGATCCTGATCGCCACCTGGCTCGCCGCTCATGCGTTGTATGCTGGGGCCTTTTGGGCCTTGGCCACGATCCTGTTGACGGTGGTTGCCGGTCGGGTTTTCTGCGGTTGGATCTGCCCGTTGGGAACCCTGCACGCGGCGGCCGGACGCCTGCTGCATTGGGTCTGGCCCCGGCGCGCCGCGCCGCAACAATGGTCGCGATGGCAACTGGCGAAGTACCTGCTGTTGATCGGGTTTTTGGCGATGGCGGTCTCCGGCACGCACTGGGGGTGCGTGTTCGATCCGCTCGTGTTGTTGTACCGGACCGCGGCCACCGCCTTGTTCCCGGCCAGCCAATGGGCCGTGGAGGCCGGTACGACCGCGGTTTTCCAGGCAGACCCGGGAATTGGGCCGGCACGGCTGACGGCGATTACCGAGCCTGCGTACGCATTCCTTCGCGACCACGTGTTCGTTGCGCCGAAACAGGCCTTTCTCGGTGGATCGCTCATTCTCGGGCTGTTTGCGATCACGCTTTTGGCCAACCGTCATCGGCCGCGGTTTTGGTGCCGCTACTTGTGTCCTTTGGGCGCGTTGCTCGGGTTATTCGCGTGGCGGCCTTGGCTGCGGCGGAGGGTGCGCCAGGAGGATTGCAACGGTTGCGGATTGTGCCTTGCGCCGTGCCACGGCGCGGCGGCAACGGTCGCCCCATCTGGTGACCCGGCCCGCCGCGGCGCCCCGCTGGGCTGGCTGGCCTCGGAGTGTTTCGGCTGCATGAGCTGCACGGAAGCGTGCCGTCGCGACGCGGTCGGTTTCGGGTGGACGCTCGCCGGCCGGGGCGAACAGCCGGTGGAAAGCATCGACCTTTCCAAACGCGCGGTCCTTGGAGCGGCCGTGGGCGGGCTGGCGTCGCTCGGGCTGTTTCACATCAGCCCTCAGTCGCGCGGCCGGACCTTCCATCCGCAGCTCATCCGGCCGCCCGGGGCACGCCCTGAACCCGAGTTCCTCGCCCGCTGCACGGCGTGCGGCCTGTGCATGAAGGTCTGTCCGACCGGCGGTTTGCAGCCGACGTTTTTCGAGGCGGGCTTGGAAGGTTTGTGGACGCCGCGTCTGGCGCCGCGGATCGGCTATTGCGACTACAATTGCACCGCCTGCGGCCAGGTCTGCCCGACCGAGGCGATCGTGCGCCTCGATCTGGAGGAAAAACACAAGGTCCGCATCGGCTTGGCGGCCTTCGACACCACGCGCTGCATCCCCTATGCCTACGGCCGCGACTGCATGGTGTGCGAGGAGCACTGCCCCATTCCCGACAAGGCGATCTATGCCGTGGAGGTGGAAGTGCCCGATCGCGCGGGCGGGAAGAAGATCGTGAAACAGCCTCGCGTCGATCCCGACAAGTGCATCGGCTGCGGCGTGTGCGAGAATGTGTGTCCCTTCAAGGATTCCCCCGGCATCCACGTCTACAGCGCCAACGAATCGCGCCATCCCGGCAACCAACCCATCCTGCCGGAAGACAGCCCGTATTAGAGCCGTGATCCGTCCGTCGGATGGGGCCATCCTCGCCGATCATCATCTCTGATGCCTTGACAAAGGCTTCGCACGGCGGGTCGCGGCATTGCGGCGATCGGCCCGCGGTCGATAAAATATACTCCGCACGCGTTGAGATGACATGTTTTTCGGGCGAAAGGACTCATTCTCGGCCGCGCGGAAAATAGCGTGAGGATCGCCGGCAAGAGGTTGTGCGAAGACGCCCGCCTGCGGGCGTTTGCCGCCGCAGGCGGTCTTCGGCCCGGCATTCATGCCGGGTATCCGTGTGCCAACGTCAGGGCGCGAGGCCCGTTCACGGGCCTTCTCGCTGGGGCAAAACACGGAGCGCGGGCGTCTCGCCCGCAAATCACGAAGGCAGCGAGAAGCCCCGTAAACGGGGCTTAAAGTTCGCCACGGGATGGAAACCGCAACCCGGCGTCAAACGCCGGGCCGAAGATCGCCTGCGGCGGGGAAGGCCCCTCAACGGGCCTTTATGCTCCGCACGCGTTGAAATGAGACGTTTCTCGAATAAGAAGGATTCATATTCGGCCGCGCGGAGTATAACTCGTGCAAGCGAGGAAAAAAGGCCCGCCTCGCGTGGGGGCATTTTTCGTGGATCTTTGGCCCAACGATCGTCGCGGTTCCTTGTAATTGGTCTTCGCCGTCGGTTTCTGATGAGAAAGGTCGCCGACCTCAATATCGCGTCGAACATTCCCCTGCCGGCGCCCGCGCTGTTGTTGCACGAAATCCCGCGATCGGAGGCGCAGGAGGAGTTCGTCGCCGAGTCGCGGCGGCGGATTCGCGACATTCTCGGCCGCCGGGATCGCCGGTTCCTTTTGATCGTGGGGCCTTGTTCGATCCACGACCCGCGGGCCGGGCTGGAATACGCGGAGCGGCTGCGGGGGTTGATCGACCGCGCGCGGGAAAGGCTGTTCCTCGTCATGCGGTGCTACTTCGAGAAGCCGAGGACATCGATCGGCTGGAAGGGCCTGATCATGGACCCTCGCCTCGATGGTTCGGACGATATTCCCGAAGGGTTGCGCCTCGCCCGGCGGTTCCTTCGCGACGTGATCGATCTCGGCGTGCCCACGGCCACCGAGCTGTTGGACCCGATCACCCCGCAGTACATCGCCGATTTGATCTGCTGGTCGGCCGTGGGCGCGCGGACCACCGAGTCGCAGACGCACCGGCAAATGGCCTCCGGGCTTTCCATGCCGCTGGGGTTCAAGAACACGACCCACGGGGCCATCGCTCCGGCCGTCCATGCGATCCAGGCGGCGCGACACCCGCAAACATTCCTTGGCATCAGCGGCGACGGCGTCGCGTCGGCCGTATCGACCACGGGCAACCGCGACTGCCATCTCGTGCTCCGCGGCGGGGACAGCGGCCCGAATTACTCGCCCGAACACGTGGCCGAGGCCGAGCGGCTATTGGCCGCCGCCGGCCTCGAAAAGGTGATCGTGGTCGACTGCAGCCACGGCAACAGCGGCAAGGACCCCAATCGCCAACCGGAGGTCCTGCGGAGCGTCTGGGCCCAGCGTCAATCCGGCGCCGAGGCCATCGTCGGCGCCATGCTGGAAAGCAACCTCGTCGCCGGGAATCAGCCCTTTCCGCGGGCGGCGGGCAGCCTGGTTTATGGGCAGTCGATCACCGACGCTTGCATCGACTGGGAAACCACCGAACGCCTCGTGCTGGAAATGCTCGAATCGTGATGGAGTCAATCTGTTAACCCTCCCTCTCCGCCCGGAAGGAAAAAGGCAAGGGTGAGCATGGCCGCTAGCGCCCGGCTGATTTATACTCCGCACGCATTGAGATGACATGTTTTTCGGGCGAAAAGGACTCATTCTCGGCCGCGGGCAAAATAGCGCGAGGATCGCCGGCAAGAAGTTGTGCGAAGACGCCCGTCAACGGGCGTTTGCCGCCGCAGGCGGTCTTCGGCCCGGCATTCATGCCGGGTATCCGTGGACCAACGCCACGGCGCGAGGCCCGTTCACGGGTCTTCTCGTTGGGACGGCTTTGAGCCTACCGATTCCGTTGGCGGAGCCGCTCGAACGGGTCGCGGAGGGTGAGGAAACGGCCTGAACGCCGTCCGCGAATCTGGGAGCGCGGGCGTCCCGCCCGCAAAAACAAAGGCGGGCAAGATGCCCGCGCTCCACAGGGGAAACGGCCTGAACGCCGCCCACGAATCTGGGAGCGCGGGCGTCCCGCCCGCAAAAACAAAAGCGGGCAAGATGCCCGCGCTCCACAGGGGAAACGGCCTGAACGTCGCCCGCGAATCTGGGAGCGCGGGCGTCCCGCCCGCAAGACACGATCGCGGCGAGAAGCCCCGTGAACGGGGCTTGAGGTTCGCCATGGGATTGACACCGCGACCCGGCGTGAAACGCCGGGCCTAACACCACCTAGGGCGGCCAAGGCCCGTCAACGGGCCTTTATGCCCCGCAGGCGTTGAAATGAGACGTTTCTCGAACAAGAAGGACTCATATTCGGCCGCGCGGAGTATATACTCCGCACGCATTGAAAGGAGAGCTTTTTCGAGCGAGACGCACTCCTTTTTGGCCGCGCAGAGCATCACTCAAGGGACGCCTAGGCCAGGGGACGCCTAGGCGAGGTTTACCATGGTTGCACTAAAATTCAGCCCATCACGGAAAACCGTGTGAAGGTGCAGCGTCTGGCAAAGATGGGGAAGTAGTGTTTTGATTGGGGTGCAATCAAGTCAATCCATGGGCGCAAAAAGACTTAAATCAGCGGAGGGCACGGGATTCGAACCCGCAACCCCTTTCGGGGCACCACATTTCCAGTGTGGCCGCTAGCCATTCGCTTACCCTCCGGAGCGATTCCTGGCAATTCAAGAGAGCGAAAGTGACCCTATTTAATATACCACCCTGACGACGGTTTTGAAAAGCCTGGGCCAAGCACGGGAATGACCTGGGTTAGCGTTCTCCGCACGGGCCGAAGTGGCCTGAGTGAGATGTTTTTGTTTACGAGAACGGATAGCCCTTGCCCTGCATGGCACGCGTCCGGTGTTGGGGATTTTGTCAAGGTTTCACCGTGGCGGTGAAAGCGCCACCTCAGCGTGATCAAGGCAATGCGGCCATGGCCCGGGGCATGTCGGTGGAAAGCGAACCGTTGCAAGCCCTGATGCTTTGTGTTCTCATAGGCATGTTCATGCCGCTGGTCCCGGAGGGGCGGATCCGCTCCAAGGGCGAAAGGCGGTCGACAATTTAATTCCCGATAATTCCCGAGGGCGCCGACGGCAGCCATTCGTGCCAAAACGGCGCATGGAGCAAACGAACATGTCGGCAGGCGAAGAGGTTTCAGGAGGGATCGACCGGAGGAAATTCATGATGCAATCGGCCGCTGGGGTGGCGGTATCGCTGCCGGTGCAAGCCACGGGCGCCGCGCCAGGCGTGCAGGCTTCCTTGCGCGATAAGCTGTTGGAATGCCTGGGTGGGCCGTGGCCCGAGCCTTGCGACCTCAGGCCCGTGGTCCGGCACTCCGAGCAAAAGGACGGATACCGTCTGGAGTCGGTCACTTACGAGGTGGAGCCTGGGGACCGCGTGCCAGCCTTTGTGCTCGTGCCGGATGGGGTCAGCGCCGCTCAACCAGCGCCCGCCGTGGCCGTGTGGCACCAGCACAACGGGGCCTATCACCTGGGCAAGGTCGAGCCGGCGGGCCTGGCCGGCAGCCCGATGCACCACACGGGCGTCGCCTTGGCCAAACTCGGCTACGTGGTGATTTGTCCCGATGCGCTGTGCTTTGGCGAGCGTCAGAGCCAGCGCCTTCCGGGCGGGAACTTCGAGCGTTTCGAGTTCCTCCGCTATGTGGTCGCCGGCAAGTGCATGGCATGGAAGAACATTTTGGACATGCGTCGGGCCATCGACTACCTTTGCTCCCGGCCCGAGGTCCGCAAGGACCGCATCGGTTGCTACGGCCATTCGATGGGCTCGACGCATACCTGGCTGGTCGGCCCTTGGGAGCCTCGTCTGGTTTGCCTGGTGGGCAATTGCTGCCTGCCGACCTACGCCGCCATCCACCGCACGCACATTCTGCATTGCTTCCCGAACTTCATCCCGGGCTGGCTGAAATATGGCGACACGCCGGACATCGCCGGGCTGATCGCGCCGCGGGCCTTGCACCTGAACTTCGGCGAAACCGACGACGGCAGCCCGATCGAGGAAGTCCGCGCCGGGGTGCAAACGATCGCCCGGGCCTATGAACAGGCGGGCGCCGCGGATAAGTTCAGCTATTTCATCGAGCCGGGGGTTGGTCACGTCCTCTCCGAGGAAATGTGGCGGCGGGCGCGAGAGTGGTTCAACAAGCATTTGAGGAGCTAAACCGCGGGGAGCCGCCAGGCGGCGGTTTGCCGTTGGGACGAGGCGGAGCTGGTTGCTTCCGGTCCCTCCCGCGGCGACGCGCAGGCATTTGCCGCTCGAATCTCTCCGCATTTTTCGGTTGGCTGAAGGGTCCCCCTGGGAGGAACAACGTCATGGCGCCGACGCGAACCTTTTTGGCGGTCGTGCTGGGAATCCTTGCTTCGCTCGCCTGGGCCGAGCCGTTGACGCTGCCGTTGGACAAGCGGCCGTCCTGGGTTTCGGAATCGGGCATCGTCATGGCGGGCAGTTGGGAGCCGCTGGTGTTTCGCGTGAGGCGCGACGGCAAAGGCTACACGCCCTCGCCCGAGCAGATTGCCGCCTACCAACGGGAACACAGCCCGGAAATGATCGCTCGGCTGAAGTCGATGGGCGTGAACTTCGTGATGATGCACTGTTACAAAGGGGCGGGCATGGAGGCGGAGCGGCAAAGCATGGCCGACGCGGTGCGATTCTCGCAGCTTTGCCGCGAGGCGGGGCTTCGGGTCGGCGTGTACAATTATAGCGGAGCGTTCCTCTGGGAACCGTTTTTCAAGGAGAATCCGAATGCCAAGGACTGGGTCGTGCTGGGTCCCGACGGCAAGCCGGTAACCTATGGCTCGGCCGGCTACCGGTACTACTGGAATCGAAACCATCCGGACGCACAAGCCTTCTATAGGAAGCTCGTGCGGTTCGCGATCGAGGAGGTCCGCACGGACCTGGTCCATCTGGACAATTACGTGGTCGGCCCGGGCCACGACGCCCATTCCGTGGCCCGCTTCCGCGACTATCTCCGCGGCACGTTCTCGCCCGATCAGATCAAGGCCATGGGCATCGACGATCCCCATTCGGCCAATCCGCCGAAGGCCGGTTCGCCGCCGCTTTTGCAAAGGGCATGGCAGGACTTTTGCTGCCAGTCGTTGGCCGAGTCCTACTGGGACATGAGCCGCTACGCCCGGTCGCTGCGTCCCGACATCCTCATGGAGTGCAATCCCAACGGGGTGGGCAGCGCGATTCGTCCGCCCATCGACCATGGACGGCTTCTTCAGGGCGGCGAGGCCTATTGGGTGGAAAGCGGCCGCGTGGGCTACCAGGATGGGCGGCTTACGTCGCGGATCGTCAACTACAAGGTCGGCCGGGCGATGAACAACATCACGTTCGACTATACGCTTACGCCGTTGGAAATGGCCGAGTCGATGGCCTTCAACCTCGACTGCCTGGGCTGCATCTGTTGGTTCGAGTACGGCAAGATCGTGGCCATGCCAGGGGACACGCAGGCCTCCTCGCCGCTTCTGGATCGCTATGTCCGCTTTTTCCACGAACGCCGGGACTTGCTTCGCCATGCCCAGGTCGTGGCCGACGTCGCCGTGCTGCGGAGCTTTCCATCGCAGGTGTTTGGCGGCCCGAAGTTCTCCCAGCTTACCGCGAGGGCGGAAAACCTGCTCATCGAACATCGCGTTCCCTTCCAGATCATCCACGATCACCAGCTTGGCGACTTGAGCCGTTTTCGCGTCTTGGTGCTGGCGGGATGCCCGGCGCTGAGCGACGAGCAGGTGGACAAGATCCGGCGGTATGCGGCTGGCGACGGCCGCCTCTGCATGGTCGGACCGGCGGCGACCCACGACCGATGGATGATGCCCCGCCCCAAACCCGCCTTGGCCGACCTGCCGCCGACCGTCGTCGTCGAGGCCGCGGAAAACGGCGATTGGATCGACGCGATGCGACGAGCCTGCGGAGGCGCCTTCTCGCTTTCCGTCGAAGCCCCGCCAGGACTGTGCGCGGAATTGACCCAACAGCCGAACCGGCGACTGGTTCACCTGGTCAACTATCGATCCGACGGCGCAGTCCGCGACGTGGGCGTCGCGCTCCAACTGCCCAAGGGATTTCGAGTCCAACGCGTGACGCTGTCCAGTCCCGACCACGAGATCGACCGCGCCATCTCCTTTGAACAGCACGATGGCAAGGCGCTTTTCCTCGTGCCTTCGGTGCAAATCTACGAAATCGCCTCGGTCGAGCTGGTTTCCAAGGACTGAACCATCGGGCCGGGCGGCCTCGTCGCTTCGGAGACGAAAATATGGACAAGCCAAGGGGACGGGCCAGGAGAGGGGAATCCATGAAACGAGCGAAAGCGATGTGGAAAACGTGGACCGTCTTGTTGTCCTTCTGTTTGGGCCATGCGTGGTTGCCGCGGGAGGCTGTGGGACATCGTCCCATTTTCACCGAGGATAAAGCAACCAGTCCCCAGACGGCCATTGCCATCAAGGATCCGCGGATTTCCCAGGTTGTATATCGGGAAATTACCGTGGACCTGCCAACGGTCTGGTTGGCGTTCGACGCCCCCAAGGATTTCGAACTCTTCGCGCAGATCGGTGTTCCCGCGATCGAACGGCTCAAACAGTTCCGGCCAGCGATGGCGATCGTCGGGCCTGGGCTGCCGCGGAGCGACCTCCCTTTCGCGATTCCGAAGGACGCCGGCGCTAAAGTGTTCCCGACGAATGAGGTGGCCCAACCGCGCTTCTTCCACGAGCATTTCACCCAAACCGATTCGTGGATTTTGCGGAGCGAAACGGTCGTTCTTCCCCAGGCGGGCCGATACTATCTGGTTGCTTTTTCGCCTGAAAAACAGCCGGGCAAACTGTGGCTTACCTTGGGCAAAACGGAATCGTTTAGCCTGGAGGATCTCAGGGACTTCCCAACATGGAGGACGAAAATTCGGGCATTTCACGAAGTCCAAGCGAAGAAAGCCGGCCCTTGAACCGCAATTTTCCTGTTTGGCGATATGCGTCCTCGTCGGAGGTTTGCCCCAGGAGAGCGTCCGTGACGCATTGGATGGTCGCCTGGTCGTGCCTGGTCTTGTCGCGGGGCGTTCCGGGCCAGGAAGCGCGATTCGAGTTGGGGCAGAGACTCCGCGTTTTTGAAATCGCCTGGGAAGGCCAGCCCGACGCTCGGGCACGCGCACGATCCGTCCCCCACTTGAACAACGCCGTGCGAGCATTTTTCACTTTCCGCTGGGATCAGGCTGCGCACTCGATCGACCGCGCGCGATTCGCCGTCCAGGCGGAGGCCGATCCCAGCCCAGCCGTCGCTTGGGCCACGGCGCTGTCGTTGCGGCCGGCCAGTCGCCTTGTGGACAGGGCGGCTGGTTGCCTGGAAATCACTTTGGCGCCGTTTTACAAGGTCCAGGCAGGCGTGCCTGAGAAAGCCGCCGTTGATCTGGCGCTTTGCGACGGCGAGGGAAAGACCGTTGCCGCCGCTCGAGGCGACGTCTTGAATTTGCCGTGGCGGGGCAATCTGCGCTGGGGCGGCATCGCCGAAGGCGATTACCGGTTGATGGCCGAAGTCGTCGTCGGCCAGGACCGCATTGCGCTTTGCCCACAAATGATTTCCATGGTGGCCAACCCCGCGGGCCGCCTGAAGCAGATCGAATCGGCCTTGAGACAGTTGGAGGCCCAGCCGAAAACGACGCAGCGGGCCACCCTTGCTGCCCAAGCCAGCATTTTGCGGTCGTTGCTGGCCAAGGAAACCCTGGAGACCAGCTACCCGGCGGCGCGGCTGCTGGACGAATTGGAAGCGGCGATTGCGGTCGTTTCCCGCGGCGGCGAATACTATGGCAAGGGGCGATCCGGCGAGTTCTGGATCGCCTTGGCCAACGAACACGGCGGCGTTCCGGCGCGACTGATGGCGCCCCCGTCCGCCGCAAGGGGCGAGCCGCTGCCGCTGGTGATCGCGTTTCACGGGGCGGGCGGCAGCGAGAACATGTTTTTCGACGCCTACGGCAACGGCAAGATCGTAAAGCTGTGCCGGCGGCGAGGATGGCTGCTTGTTGCCCCAA
>Ga0209101_1002693_pt1 | contig 11435 bp, 8 predicted proteins | sample ConPoolayeCmetaG_FD_185481 | JGI IMG/M metagenome (GOLD analysis project Ga0209101, IMG submission 185481) | Hot spring microbial mat communities from California, USA to study Microbial Dark Matter (Phase II) - Cone Pool mat layer C metaG... ... | reverse complement strand
GCCGACGATGTTGGAATTTGGTATTTTCCGCCGAAAGCAGCAATTAATGCACCCAACAAGGCGACGGTCCCGGCAATGAACCAGAAATAACGGGGCAAAAAATATAATCTGATACGCAGTCTTTTTTCTCTCTCGATTTTTCTCCGGCGGGCTTTTTCCTCGGGCGTTACAATCTGTTCAGGGGCAAGCCCTATCTGTTTGAGGATGGCTGTTCTTTGTTCCTCGGTCAAGCCGGACATTTTGGCTTTCTTGTAAAAATGATCCGAACGTGGCGACTCCCTCAGGCCGTTGGCTTTGTAATAATCCTCTTTGATAGCACCCCTCAGGAAAAGAATTGCCGCGTCTTTTGGCCTGATTTTCAACCCTGCCTCGAGATACTTCTCGATCGCCTTGATATCCATCAGGCTCGCCAGTCGAGGTCTTCTGCCGCCCAGCATCGCGATCGATGTATAATAATAGAGGTCAGGATTATCAGGAATCAAATTGCAGGCTCTCTGGAAATTCTCCAGCGCTTCCTTATGCAGGCCAAGACGCAGGAAGCATAAGCCGAGGCTCAAATAGGCCTGGCCATCTTCGGAGTCGGCGGCGACAGCGTTGCGGTATTCTTTTATATAGAAATGAAGGGCATCGTCATTGGCTTTATCGAGTTGAGCCAGATGTCTGATTCTGAAGTAGGAACCGCAATAGTTGCAACGTTCCGCGTATGGCGGAGCCGGAGCCGTGCATTGAGGGCATTGTTCAACCTGAATCAAATCATTTCCTCAGATTTCGAGCCATTTTACTGATTTCCGGTAGTAGATTATCAATCTTGGCCGTCATTTGCCGGCATAACTCGTCACAACCAGGCAAGCCGTAATCTATTTCCGACAATTTCCGGCAAATGATTTCGATATCGGCGGCAATAGCAGGATACCCCGATTTTTCCTCGTTCAGATTGATCTGCGGCAGGGAATAATTAATTCGGTCATGAAGCATGATGACCGATTCACACAAAGCTTCGATTTCGGCCGACGATTTCTTTTTAGCAGCAAGTTTCAATCTTTCGATTTGGGTGACCAAGTCGATCGCCAAATCACCCGGTGATTTCATTGCCGCGGAAGGACGGGTATCTTTCGAAATCCCGGCGTTGACCGCGAAACGGGCGATCGCGGCGATGACGGCGGTGATTCCGGCCGTGATAATCTGGATTACCAAGTGCAGACGATTGAGGAAATCGCTCGAAGGCAAGAACGCATGAATCATCATCATGGAAAAACTCAACAGCGCATAGGCGGAAACAAGCATGACGCTAAACGGCCATAGCCCGTCGGAAATCGACCTTTCTTTGCCAGTTGAAACAAATAGAGCCTTGCGCATCACTATCCAGACGAGAAATACGAGAAATTGCGACCAGAGAAGTCGCGGCCAGAAATAGGTTGACCGATCGTCAGCAGGAACCGAGATCAACGGCACTATAAGAAAAGCCGCTGCGGAGATCAAATAGGCGATGTTAACTTCATTCTTCAGCGATTTCGACAAACCATCGCCTTTCATAAATTATATCTCCTCCAGAATGCTCTTTTTTTTCTTGTCGTAATCTTCCTGAGTTATCAGTCCTTTGTCGAAAAGTTCTTTCAGTATTTTAAGCCGGCGTTCGACATCGCCTTTTGCCGATGTATCGCTTTCGGATTTGTCGAAAAGCTTGCCGGCCTGTGCTCCCGCCGCCAGACCGCCGCCTATGGCCAGCCCTGCGGCAAGCAGATCTCCGGCGGTTCCCGGTTTTTCCACGGCTTTGTCCAGCACGTCGAATTGGCGCACCGTTTTATAGGTGTCAGTCGCCTGTTTGCCGGATAGTGTGTCGATCGTATATGCGTTCAATTGAGCATCCTGGATTTTTTTCAGCTCGCGTTTTCCTATATCGAAGCCCCGGATCTGAAAATTTTTAAGTATGATTCCGAATCGATCAAGCTGGCTTTCAATCTCCTCGCCCGCCTTTTTCGCGATCTTATCGAGATGGGCGTTGAGTTGGGTAAGCGGCAATTGATTTTCCGTTACAAACCGTACACAAGCGACGGCGAAGCCCTGCACGACCGCCCCTCGAAAATATTCGTTCAGTGTGTTCGAGTCGAATTCTCGGAGAGTGCCGACGAGCTGAGTCAGAAAACTACGTGAGTCATCGATAAAAAACCCCCACTGGCCGTTGGCCCTTATCAACATCGTCACGCCGGTTTTGGGATCGTCGATGATTATAGGATTGGTCGTTCCCCAAAGCTGATCGAGCTTGGCGATTTTGCTGATGAACCAGACCTCGGCGGAAAAGGGAGAACGGCCCCCGAAAGGAATGTTTATCAAAGCCGAGAGTATCGGCAGATTGGCTGTGGTTAAAGTATAAGTTCCCGGCCCGAAAAGGTCGCATACCCGGCCGCCGTTGACGAAAACCGCCTCTTGCGATTGATTGACTATAAGCTGACTTCCCAGAGGAATCTTATCGTTTGGATATTTTTTTGCGAATGTCGCATCGTTCTCGAAATCGATCTTTATGACCTCCAATTTTGCCATCCTGTCCCCTTTCTCCGAAAAGCATTTGAATTGGCTATCGGCACATTTTATCAGCAACCGGGCAGGGAAGTCAAAGATAATTACACCACGGCAACTGCCGTGAATAGGAGAGCCGACATGAAACGGACGGCTTGGAGGGGGGGCAGGCTTGTATTTGCCGAGACTGAAATTGAATTACGGAACTCGACGTTTCCATCGGAACCATGACAAATATTGTTGTCGGAAATAGATGACGGATTGCGTCGTCAGTGAAGGGCGTAGATTTTACCGGCCATATCGCCGACGAAAATCCGCTTTCCGGCAATCGCCGGAGAGCAATTGGAGGCGGCTTTCATGGCAAATGACGTTTCGAGGACTCCGCTTTCAGCAAGCAGGCAATAGAGCACATAATCGTTCGAGGTGAAATAGATCCGGCTGCCGTTGACGATCGGGCTCGAATAGACGATATCGCCGGCTGTGAATTGCCAGAGCAAAGCGCCTGTCGAATGGTCGAGACAAAGCATTTTTTTTTCGGTTGCGCCGCAGTAAATCCGTTCTCCGTCGAACGCGGGCGATGAAAAAACCTCGCTTCCGGCGTTGTAACGCCAGATTTCAGCACCGCTCTCGCAATCGAGGCAATAAATATGGCGGTCATGGCTTCCGAACACGACTCTATCGCCCTTATCGGTCGAAATTATCGCCGGAGTGCTGGCAATATCGGCGCCTGCTTTGAATTGCCAGATTAAATCGCCGGTATGTTTATCAAGGCAATATAGCCGCGAATCTGAGCTGCCGATAAACAAACGCCGGCCGAGAATCGCCGGTGATGAAACTACCCAGTAATCGGTTTTGAAATCCCAAATCGGCTTGCCGGTGGCCTTGTTGAGGGCGTAAATGCGACCGGTGAAATTGCCGGTGTAAACCAGATTGCTGTCAATCAGCGGGGAAACATCGAAAGCCCCGCTGTCGGCGAATTCCCAGACGATCGAGAATCGGAATCGATCGAACGCGTAAAAATTCTTATCCCATGATCCGAAATATATCAGGCGTCCATCGATTGCCGGCGTGCTGAAAACCTGCCCCGTGGTGCGGAATTCGGCGAGCGTTTTGCCCTCTCCGATATCTACCGCCACCAATCCCGAATCGGTGCCGATGTACAGCGTATCTCCGGATATCACCGGCGACGAAGCTATGGGGACACCGATATCGAGTGTCCATTTCAATTCGAGGATTCCTGTGGGCGCCGTGGCGTTCGTAAAAGATGTTCGCTGCGGGTTGCCTTTGAAACAAGGCCAAGTTTCGGTGTTAGGCACACGGCCGCAGGCAAATATCAACAGTAATGCGGAGACTAAAATAATATTTCTATCGTTTTTCAATCTTTGCCTGAACCGACTCGATATCGACATCGTGCGGAACAGTATATTGTTTTGCGGCAGAGCCGTCAATCACGATAATTGGTAGGTTTGCTAAATTTCAATGCTAATTTGTGCGGAAATGGCATTGGCGCATCAGATGGCGATCGACGGTAATAGGCCGGTATGAGATCGTAATGCCGTAAAAACCAAAACCCCTGACTGTTTCCAATCAGGGGTTTCCATTTAACCCGGCGGCGTCCTACTCTCCCACCCGGTCGCCCGGGCAGTACCATCGGCGCTGAAGGGCTTAACTGCCGTGTTCGGAATGGGAACGGGTGTTTCCCCTTCGCCATTGCCACCGAGAATTATTCATTTATCAAGGCTCTTTGACATCTTAGCAGAACATTGCGGCGAAAGCCGGTGATCCCACCGCAGGCGGTGAGACACAGACATGACAGAAAAGGCGACGTGGAAATTTAAGGTCAAGTCGCACGGCTGATTAGTACCACTCGGCTGAAGCCATTGCTGGCCTTACACCTGTGGCCTATCGACCTGGTAGTCTACCAGGAGCCTTTAGGTCTTACGACGGGATACCTAATCTTGGGGTGGGCTTGGCACTTAGATGCTTTCAGCGCTTATCCCTTCCGGACGTCAGCTACCCTGCCGTACCGCTGGCGCGATAGCAGGTGTACTGGAGGTCCGTCCATCCCGGTCCTCTCGTACTAAGGACAGCTCCCCGCAAGTATCCTACGCCCGCATCAGATAGGGACCGAACTGTCTCACGACGTTCTAAACCCAGCTCACGTACCACTTTAATCGGCGAACAGCCGAACCCTTGGGACCTTCTCCAGCCCCAGGATGTGATGAGCCGACATCGAGGTGCCAAACCCCCTCGTCGATGTGAACTCTCGGAGGAGATCAGCCTGTTATCCCCGGAGTACCTTTTATCCGTTAAGTGACGGCGCTTCCACGCGCGACCGCCAGATCACTAAGCCCTGCTTTCGCATCTGCTCGACTTGTAGGTCTCGCAGTCAAGCTCCCTTATACCTTTACGCTCTACAGCTGATTACCAAACAGCTTGAGGGAACCTTTGGGCGCCTCCGTTACCTTTTGGGAGGCATCCGCCCCAGACAAACTCCCCGCCTGACACTGTCCCCTGACCGGCTTCACGGCCACGGGTTAGGGCTCCGGCAGTATGAGGGTGGTATTCCACTGTTGGCTCCACCGATCCTGGCGGACCGGCTTCAAAGCCTCCCACCTATGCTCTACACAGACGACCAAAACTCAGTATCAAGTTAGAGTAAAGGTTCACGGGGTCTTTCCGTCCCGATGCGGGTAAGCGGCATCTTCACCGCTGCTACAGTTTCGCCGAGTCCCTCGTTGAGACAGCGCCCAAGTTGTTATACCATTCGTGCAGGTCGGAATTTACCCGACAAGGAATTTCGCTACCTTAGGACCGTTATAGTTACGGCCGCCGTTTACCGGGGCTTCAATTCAAAGCTTCTCGGGCTTGCGCCCGATGACCTCTCCTTTTAACCTTCCGGCACCGGGCAGGTATCAGTCCCTATACGTCGCCTTACGGCTTAGCAGAGACATGTGTTTTTAGTAAACAGTCACCCAGGCCTTTTCGCTGCGGCCTCTTTGGGCTACCTCCGCGGGGAGTTCACCTACTTGAGGCACTCCTTATTCCGAAGTTACGGAGCAATTTTGCCTAGTTCCTAAACGAGGGTTCTCTCGAGCACCTTAGGATTCTCACCCCACCTACCTGTGTCGGATTGCGGTACGGACGCCTGAATGCTCACATAGAGGTTTTTCTCGGCAGCTGGTTTATGGTCAGTTTATCCAGCCCTTGCGGGCTCCTCATCGCATCTCGGAGTTGCGCCGGGACGGATTTTCCTATCCCGACCTCCTACTTGCTTAAACCGGCACTTCCGATCGCCGGCTGACCTTTCACTTCTGCGTCACCCCATAGTTCAAACGCATTTTTGGCGGTAGCCGAATATTAACGGCTTTACCATCACCTACGCCTTTCGGCCTCGGCTTAGGCTCCGACTAACCCTGAGAGGATTAACCTTCCTCAGGAAACCTTAGGTTTATGGTGAACGGGTTTCTCGCCCGTTTTATCGCTACTCGTTCCGGCATAATCTCTTCCGATACCTCCAGCCGATCTTTCGATCGACCTTTGCAGGCTTACGGAATGCTCCTCTACCATCCTTGCGGATCCACAGCTTCGGTATGCAGCTTAGTCCCGTGAATTTTTGGCGCGGAACCTCTAGACCAGTGAGCATTTACGCACTCTTTAAATGATGGCTGCTTCTAAGCCAACATCCTGGCTGTTTTAGAAATCCCACATCCTTAGTCACTTAGCTGCAATTTGGGGACCTTAGCTGGTGGTCTGGGTTGTTTCCCTTTTGTCGATGAAGCTTATCCCCCACCGGCTGACTCCCGCGAAACGTGCTGATGGCATTCGGAGTTTGATTGGGGTCGGTAAGCTTGTAGGCCCCCTAACCCATTCAGTGCTCTACCTCCATCAGACTATTACGCGAGGCTATACCAAAATATATTTCGAGGAGAACCAGCTATCACCAGGTTTGATTGGCCTTTCACCCCTAGGCACAGCTCATCCCCTAACTTTTCAACGTTAGTAGGTTCGGACCTCCAGCACGCATTACCGCACTTTCATCCTGGCCATGCCTAGATCACCTGGCTTCGGGCCTACTGCCGGCTACTGGGCGCCCTATTCGGACTCGCTTTCGCTACGGCTCCGTCTGTATTAGACTTAACCTTGCAGCCGACAAGTAGCTCGCCGGATCATTATTCAATAGGCACGCAGTCACCGCCTTCCTCACCCGAAAGCAAGGAATTTGGCTCCCACAGCTTGTAAGCATACGGTTTCAGGTACTATTTCACTCTCCTGTCAGGAGTTCTTTTCACCTTTCCCTCGCGGTACTGGTTCACTATCGGTCACGGGGAAGTATTTAGCCTTAGCCAGTGGTCTGGCCGGATTCATACGGGATTTCTCGTGTCCCGCATTACTTGGGAGAGCTATCGAGGAAGGTGCGTCGTTTTTCGCCTACGGGGCTATCACCCTCTATGGCAGGCCTTTCCAGAACCGTTCGACTAAACGCGCACTTTGTAACTTCCCGACCCTGCTGCAGCCGAGTCAAATAGCTTCCCGCTACCCCGACAGCACAACGCCTGCAGGCTTTAACGTGCAGATCGGTTTGGGCAATTTTCCCATTTCGCTCGCCGCTACTCTGGGAATCACTTCGTTTTCTTTTCCTGGAGGTAATAAGATGTTTCAGTTCCCTCCGTTGTCCTCAACCCGCCTATGGATTCAGCGGGAGATGGCTCGGTATTACCCGAGCCGGGTTGCCCCATTCGGGAATCCCCGGGTCAAAGCTTGCTTGCAGCTCACCGAGGCTTATCGCAGCTTACCACGCCCTTCATCGGCTCCCCGTGCCAAGGCATCCACCGTATGCCCTTAGTAACTTGACCTAAAGTCTCTACGAAACCTTTGGTGTCAAGATGCCACAATGTTCTGTTAAGTTGTCAAAGAGCTTTCTTTATCTTAAAGCCGGATGGCTTAGATTCCCGAATCTTATGGAGATGACCGGGATCGAACCGGTGACCTTCTGGTTGCAAACCAGACGCTCTCCCAACTGAGCTACATCCCCTTCAGATCATAGTTCAATTGACAGTGCCACCAGATTGATCATTCCATAATATGTGTCCGCCTTTGGCACCGTATCGTATCGATTGCTGAAATCATTCGACTTCTTTCCGGCGACTGATCCCCATCGGGCTTTCGACATGCTGATTGTCGGTCGATATGGGCCTTAGTGGGATCGAACCACCGACCTCATCCTTATCAGGGATGCGCTCTAACCAACTGAGCTAAAGGCCCGATTGGGTTAGCAAGACAACAGTCAGCGGACACAATCGCTCTTATTCACTTGGCAAAGAACTGCCGATTCAGAAGCATCGCTCTTTTCGTCAATGTCATCGGGTCGCGGGACTGTGCCCCACGGGACATCTAAGGTGCTGCCGAATCGATTCAAAGGGCACGCTCCTTGAAGATCGAATAGCATGCACAACGCCGTTGTGATGTATTGACTCCACATTGGTGGTAATTTCCCCCCGTGAGGTGGGAGGAATAACACCGTAACTCCTTAGAAAGGAGGTGATCCAGCCGCAGCTTCCGCTACGGCTACCTTGTTACGACTTAGCCCCAGTCACCGGTTTTACCTTGGGCGCCCGCCTCCTTGCGGTTGGCAAGACGACTTTGGGTACACCCGGCTTCCATGGCTTGACGGGCGGTGTGTACAAGGCCCGGGAACGTATTCACCGCGACGTGCTGATTCGCGATTACTAGCAATTCCGCCTTCATGGAGTCGAGTTGCAGACTCCAATCTGAACTGAGGCCGCTGTTAGGGATTGGCTCCACCTCGCGGTCTTGCAGCCCTCTGTAGCGGCCATTGTAGTACGTGTGTAGCCCTGGGCATAAGGGCCATGAGGACTTGACATCATCCCCACCTTCCTCCGGCTTGTCACCGGCAGTCTTTCTAGAATTCCCGGCCGAACCGCTGGCAACTAGAAACAGGGGTTGCGCTCGTTGCGGGACTTAACCCAACACCTCACGGCACGAGCTGACGACAGCCATGCAGCACCTATGCGCCGGCTCCTTGCGGAGGGGCCTCATCTCTGAGGCTTTCCAACGCATTTCAAACCCAGGTAAGGTTCTTCGCGTTGCGTCGAATTGAACCACATACTCCACTGCTTGTGCGGGCCCCCGTCAATTCCTTTGAGTTTCAACCTTGCGGCCGTACTCCCCAGGTGGGGTACTTAATGCGTTAGCTTCGGCACTGAAAGGGTCAATCCCCTCCATCACCTAGTACCCATCGTTTACTGCCGGGACTACCAGGGTATCTAATCCTGTTTGCTCCCCCGGCCTTCGCTCCTGAGCGTCAGTATTCGGCCAGAAAGCCGCCTTCGCCACCGGCGTTCCTCCTGATATCTACGCATTTCACCGCTACACCAGGAGTTCCGCTTTCCTCTCCGATACTCAAGAAAAGTGGTTTCAGATGCAGGCCCACGGTTAAGCCGTAGGTTTTCACATCTGACCTGCTTTCCCACCTGCGAGCCCTTTACACCCAGTGATTCCGAACAACGCTTGCTCCCCCCGTGTTACCGCGGCTGCTGGCACGGAGTTGGCCGGAGCTTCCTCTGAAGGTACCGTCAAGCCGCAATCGTATTAGGATTGCGGCCATTCTTCCCTCCCGACAGGGCTTTACACTCCAAGGAGCTTCATCGCCCACGCGGCGTCGCTGGGTCACCCTTGCGGGCATTGCCCAATATTCCCTACTGCTGCCTCCCGTAGGAGTCTGGGCCGTATCTCAGTCCCAGTGTGGCCGGACACCCTCTCAGGCCGGCTATCCATCGTAGCTTTGGTGGGCCATTACCCCGCCAACTGGCTAATGGACCGCGGGCCCCTCTTCAGACGACAGCCGAAGCCGCCTTTGATCGCCAGGTGATGCCACCCGGCGATGTTATTCGGTATTAGACCCTCTTTCGAAGGCTTATTCCCAATCCGAAGGCAGGTTACCCACGTGTTACTCACCCGTTCGCCGCTTTACTCACCCTTGCGGGCTTTCTCGCTCGACTTGCATGTATTAGGCACGCCGCCAGCGTTCGTTCTGAGCCAGGATCAAACTCTCCATAATTATTGGCTCTATGAACACGCATCCGTTAAGATACGTTGTTCGACAACTCGCAAAGATCTGCACTCAAGATTATTGATTACAGACCACATCACAATTGGCTTTTGTGCATGCTATTCGGTTTTCAAAGAGCTTTGCCCTTTGCGGACTTTCTAATCCATGCCGTTCTATTCGACGGCAGACTTACAATCTATCGCTTTTTATTCGATTGTCAAGGCAAAAGTTTCAAATTTCACAATTTTTTTCTTGTCTCCACCCTTTCCCTGACAACCATTTACAAAATATTATTAGGCACAGGTAATGCCGATGTCAAGAAAAAACGAAAAATCGTTCACCTCCCATTCTTATTATCGGAATTTCGCAAAATTGCTTGACTTCACCCGACTGCCACCGTTGCATCGAGCCGCCTTGTGAATATCAATCCATCGGTTTCTCCCGTTTTAATGTTGGCTTTCTCTATCACCGTAAAATCCGCAATCTAATTTCCGAAATCGAAAGAGTACCCAAAAGGTCAGTTACGAATCCGGCGGTTAATTCATCGACGTCATATTGGCCGATAGCAAGTTGTTTTCTTTCCAAAACGGTGGGCCTGATATCAAAAGATATTGATTCGGCAACCTGCTGCAAACAAAATGGCAATACCAACAGTAGAAACGCATATATTCGCAGACCCGTCATTTTGCGATCCACCTATAAAGAACGACTTTTTCATGGCCGGTTATTCTGCCCGGCTCGTTGAAATAAATGACAAAAGCATAGATGTCACCCATGTAATTGCATTCCATTTCGGAGACTGATCTGTATAGATACCCCGGCTCATCGGGGCATTCTTCATATGGGTCAATGACAGCCGCCGCTCCGCTTTTAGGATCGATAGATATGGCTTTCGCCCGTTGAACCGCGTATTGTTTGCCTTCCATTCCAGGGAAGTCAGTCCTATATTCGGCATGTCTCATGATAAAGATTATTCTGCCGTCGATCGTGCATTTAAGGTTATGCGTCATACAGTTCGCTTCACTTTCGAAAATGAGGCGATTGTTTTCGGGGTCGATTATTCGGCAGCATCCTTTCTGGTCAATCGGGCATTTTTCAAAATTGAATTCAAGGCTATCGTAAGTCATGCATATTGCTTTCGTATGGCGCATAAATGTTCCGTTCTTGCCGATTATGCCGGCAAATGACCACGGTGCATCTTTTTTTTGCCACTCCTGAATATATAGGTCGCCGTATACTGCTCCCCTTTAATTGACAACTGGGGTTAAGAGAGTATCTTGTGGCTGATTTCACAAAGGAGATCGGTCATGAAGAGACGGCAGTGGGATTCGAAGACGAAGGCGCAGATCGTGCTGGAAGGTTTGTCGGGCAAGCCGGTCAGCGAGGTTTGTAATCAGTATCAGATCAGTCAGAATCAGTATTACCAGTGGCGGGACAAGTTCCTGGCGGAGGCACATCGGGCGTTTGAGGGTAAAGAAAACGGCGCGGAGGTGTCGCGTCTGAAGGCCAAGGCGCAGCGGCTGCAGCAGATTAGCGGGGCTTTGACGGTGGAGCTAAAAAAAAGCGAGGACGAGTTGCTATGAGGCGGCGGTCGGAATCGGTGGCAACCCGGAACGAGGCGATTTTGGCTCGTCTGCGGGAGCTGAAGGGGGAGCATCCGTTCTGGGGGTATCGTCACTGCTGGGCGCATCTGCGGTATGTAGACAAGCTGGAGGTGAACAAGAAGCGGGTTTACCGGCTTCTGAAGGAGCATAATCTGCTGGCCACGCAGACCAAGCACGAGGTGCGCCGGGCCTCGACTCGTCCCAAGCCGAAGCCGGATCGTCCCAACCAGTAGTTACCCGCATTC
>Ga0209101_1002692_pt1 | contig 11436 bp, 8 predicted proteins | sample ConPoolayeCmetaG_FD_185481 | JGI IMG/M metagenome (GOLD analysis project Ga0209101, IMG submission 185481) | Hot spring microbial mat communities from California, USA to study Microbial Dark Matter (Phase II) - Cone Pool mat layer C metaG... ... | reverse complement strand
GCTTTCTTCACCGTAGACGGGCCCCGTAGCGCCGAAGTGGACGTAGGTCTGGTCCACTTCTCGAATGAGCGACTGGGCCTCTGAGAAGCCCAAAATGTCGGCGAGATGGCCGCCGACTTCCGGCGACAGGGTGAGTTTGCCGTCGGAGAAGGCGCCGGCCCCACCCCAGCCGGATACCAGCGCGCAGGGGACGCACTGCGCGCAACGTCCACCGCTGCGCCGCGCCGGACACTCGCGCCTGTCAATGTTGGGGCCTTTGTCCAGGATGGCGATATTCAGCCCCCTACTGCGGCTTAATTCGAGGGCGGCGAAGATGCCGGCCGGGCCAGCCCCCACGATGATGACATCATAATGCTCGCGCATGTTCTTCCTCTATCGCCATGTGGACATCCAGCTCATGACAGCCGGATGGGCTGTCCCTGAGCGCGCGTAACAGGTATTCGCCGGTGAACGAGCGCGGATTGTGGGCGACCTCTTCTGGCGTGCCCTCAGCGATGATTTCGCCGCCCGCATCGCCGCCCTCCGGCCCCAGGTCAATAATCCAATCGGCGGTCTTGATGACATCCAGGTTGTGCTCAATAACGATGACCGTGTTGCCGGCGTCAACCAGGCGATTGAGCACCTGCAACAGCCGGTCAATGTCGGCGAAGTGGAGGCCGGTGGTCGGTTCGTCGAGGATGTACAGCGTCCGGCCGGTGGAACGGCGCGACAGCTCTTTGGCCAGCTTGACGCGCTGGGCCTCCCCGCCGGAGAGGGTCGTCGCCGGCTGGCCCAGGCGGATGTAACCCAGCCCGACATCTTGCAGGGTCTGCAATTTGCGCTGGATGCTGGGAATATTGGCGAAGAACTCGCGCGCCTCATCAACGGTCATGTTGAGCACTTCGGCGATGTTCTTGCCCCGATAGCGGATTTCCAGTGCCTCACGGTTGTAGCGCTGGCCGTGGCAGACCTCGCACGGGACATACACATCGGGCAGAAACTGCATTTCGATGCGCAGAATGCCGTCGCCGGCGCAGGCTTCGCAGCGGCCGCCCTTGACGTTGAAGGAGAACCGCCCGGCCTTGTAGCCCCTCATTTTCGCTTCTGGCACGGTGGCGAACAGCTCGCGAATGTCGGTGAAGACGTTGGTGTAGGTGGCGGGGTTAGACCGCGGCGTGCGCCCGATGGGCGACTGGTCAATGTCAATGACCTTGTCCAAAAATTCAATGCCTTCGATTGACCCGTGCTTGCCCGCCCGGTCCCTGGTGCGATGAATGACCTGCGCCAGACGCCGATACAGTATCTCGATGATCAGGCTGCTCTTGCCCGAACCGGAGACGCCGGTCACGCAAACGAACTTGCCCAGGGGGATCTCTACGTCAATGTCCTTCAGGTTGTTTTCAGCCGCGCCGCGGATGACCAGTTTGCGACCGTTGCCGGCGCGCCGACGGGCCGGCACCGGGATCTGCCGTTTCCTGGAAAGGAACTGGCCGGTGAGCGAGTCGGGGCAGGACATGACTGCGCCCAGGTCGCCGGCACAGACGACGTGCCCGCCATGTTCTCCCGCGCCGGGGCCGAGATCAATGATCCAGTCGGCGGCACAGATGGTTTCGGCGTCGTGTTCGACGACCATCACCGTGTTGCCCAGGTCTCTCAGCGCCTTGAGGGTGCGGATCAGCCGGCCGTTGTCTCGCTGGTGTAAGCCGATGGACGGTTCGTCGAGGATGTAGAGCACGCCCATCAGTTGCGAGCCAATCTGCGTTGCCAGCCTGATGCGTTGGGCCTCGCCGCCGGAGAGTGTGCCCGCCGCCCGGTCAATGGTCAGATAGTCCAGCCCGACATCTACCAGAAAGCGCAGGCGAGCGGCCAATTCTTTCAACACCTGTCGGGCAATGGCCTGATGGCGTTGGGTCAACGGGCTGGGCGCCGTATCGCGCCCCTGCAGCGTATGCACCCAATGCAGCGCGTCTTTGACCGACATGGCCGCTACCTGGACGATGTTCAGGCCGGTCACGGTGACGGCCAGCGCTTCGGGCTTCAGTCGCCGTCCGTGGCAGGCCGGGCAGGGCTTTTCGGTCATGAACTGCTCGAGCTCACTGCGGATATAGTCGGAGGTTGATTCCCGGTAGCGGCGTTGCAGCATGGGAATCACCCCCTCGTATGTGGTGTCATACGCCCGTTGGCGATCATACTGATTGCGATAATGGACGGTGATGATGTCATTCGGCCGACTGCCGTACAGGATGATATTGAGCTGGTCATCCGTCAGCCCGGCGATTGGCCGGTCGGTAGGGATGCCATAGAAGTCGGCAGTTGCCTTAATCAATTGATTGACATAATACTGACCGCCGCCTTCACGATTGAAGGGGCGCAGCGCACCCTGATCGAGCGAAAGCGTCCGGTCGGGGATGATCAGGTCCGGGTCGAACTCGCGCTGCGTGCCCAGTCCGGTACAGACTGGACAGGCCCCATGCGGGCTGTTGAATGAGAAGGTGCGCGGTTCGATGTCGGGCAAAGAAATGCCGCAGTGGACGCAGGCCAGGCGTTCGGAGAAGATCATGTCTTCCGGTGGGTCGCTGTCGGCGTTTTGGACGATGACCACGCCGCCGCCCAATTTCAGCGCGGTTTCGACCGAATCGGCGAAGCGCGCCCGGTCCTCCAGCGCGCTGCCGGGGTCAGTCGTGTCGGCGGCCATCTTGCGCACCACCAGGCGGTCAACGATGGCCTCGATGGTGTGCATTTTGTAGCGGTCCAGCTCGATGGTGTCGTCCACATCGCGGACCTGGCCGTTGACGCGCACGCGGACATAGCCCGCTTTCTTGACATCCTCGAACACTTTCTTGTGTTCGCCTTTGCGGTCCTTGATGAGCGGCGCCAGAATAAGCAGGCGGGTGCCTTCCGGCAGGTGTGCCAGGTGATCAACGATTTGCTCGACGCTTTGTTGCGCGATTTCGCGTCCGCACTGAGGGCAATGTGGTATCCCGATGCGGGCGAACAGCAGCCGCAGGTAGTCGTAGATTTCGGTGACTGTCCCAACCGTCGAACGCGGGTTGCGGCTGACTCCCCGCTGGTCAATGCTGATGGCCGGGCTCAGCCCCTCGATGTAATCTACATCGGGCTTGTCCATCTGGCCCAGAAACTGGCGGGCGTAGGCGGACAAAGACTCGACATAACGACGCTGGCCTTCGGCATAGATGGTGTCGAAAGCCAGCGACGATTTGCCCGAGCCGGAGATGCCGGTGATGACAATCAGCTTGTCGCGAGGAATGTCAACATCTATGTTTTTCAGATTGTGCTGGCGGGCGCCCCTGATGACAATTTTATCCAACATTGCGTGGGGGGCTAGTTAGCCTCGTCTGAGTCAACAGGACGGATGCCTTTGTAGTTTTCTGGGCTGGTCAGCAGACGGAGAATCGTTTGGGCATCTTTTCGTCCCAGAATTTCGTACAGCTCTTTGGCGCTGAGCGGCGTGTTCTCATTGGCCAGGAAGACCTTGAAGATAGCCGAGGTCAGCGGAGTCGAGCTGGAAATGTAGTCAGGCTGATGGCTGCAATGGGACTGCAACGCTTGCCACAGTCCGTCCACCCGTCTGACTTCTGCGGTTTCCGGGTCTATCCAGTCTATGTCTTTGGCTTCGTGGTAATTGCTGTAGGTCTGTCTACATTCTGGGCAAAGATGGCTGTGGAGCACGACTCTGAGATTTCGCCGGTTTTGGGCCCAGAAATCAAAGTCTATATGAAATTTCGTGTCTATGGTTGGCTTGCGTTGTCTTGCCATTTGAGTATCACCCTGAAACTGTCTCGTGTGAAATGGTGAATGCTGCACAGCTATACGCCCTCAGGCTTGTTGAACAGCCAATACCCGTCGCCGACTTCCGAAAACTGGGCGTTGGTGGCGAGCACCGCAAAAATCGGGCCGGGCGGGCAGCGGCGTGCGACGTTGACAGCGGCATACAGCGTTTTGGCGTGTACAGTGCCCTGCGGGCTCAGTTTGGCCAGCTCCAGAAACACCTGGTGGACGATTGGCTCAAAGGGAACTTGTTCCTCTGTCAGGCGCAGCCACAGGGCATCAATTTTTTCTCGGTTGTCTTCGCCGATGACCATCAGGTCGTCGTATTCGCAGCGACAGGCTTCTTTTCTCATTTCGAATCGCAGTTGATTGCCATCGGCGCTGGCGGCGCGTATCCACTCTCGTTTTTCCCTTTTGGGCCGGAAATTGATGATAACGGTAAACGGGTCGTCCGTTTTTTCCAAAGTAAGGTAACTGCCGGCCAGAATGCGGTTGGCCCTGTACCAGTGTTCCAGGCCATAGACATAACGATGCGGATGCACGACCCAGGCCGGTATATGGTTGCCGGATTGGCCATCAATCAGCGTGACCCGCGTATGCTGAGTGCTGCCCTTGGGGAACAACTGCTGAATACGCTGGGTCAGAGGGATGGTCCCGGCGCGGTAATGGGGATAGGTCAGAGTGAAACTGACCGATGACACGTCGGCCAGCTCAGAGCGCGGCCATTCGACCTCTGACCATTCATCGTCGAGTTCCTTCTCCAGGAGCAGCATCTCTCTGGTCAGGACAGAACGGTCGTAAGTTGGGGAGGTCGGAATCAGGCGATGCGGCGGCTGCTGCGCCTCCGCCGGCTCCAGGCGTCGTAAGAACCAGAGCACCCGATCATCGGCGCCAACGTCAACGAAGCGTTCGTCGTGCTCGAGCGCGTAGTTCAGCGAGAACAGGCGGGCCTCTGCTGGAATATCGGGCGGCAAGTCAATCTGGCGCAGGAGCTCTTCTGGGCCGAGGGGGGCGCCGTTCACGTCGAGCACCGCTTCGACGATGTTGCGATGCCCGATGTGTACGTCGGCCAACAGGCCCTTCAGGTACCACGCCTTGCCGAATCGCACAAAGTCGAGATTGTCCGAGCTGAACAGCGCTTGCTCGACCTTCTGTTGGATCAGCCTGCCGTAGAGGGCGAAAATCTCATCGCTTGAAGCATTGGAAAGGCTGGCCAGGATAGCGTCTGCCGAGTCGCCGCGGTTTTGTTTGTGCGGCGCCGTCAGGCGGCTGGCAAATTCGCGGGCCTTGTTTTCCCCCTCGATCTGCACCTGAATCACAGTGAAGTCGCCATATTCGGGGTTGTAGCCGGGCCGCTCAGCCACAACCACGCCAAATTTGCCGTCCAGGGCTGGGAACACGATCCCATCGCCGACTTTGTATTCATCCCGCGGCTGATAGATGCGGCCTCGCTTCAAATTAAGGCGTATCTGATTGATTTCTTTTTCGACTCGCTCCTCAATCAGGGCGCGGGCAATTTCATCGCTGAGCAGCGGTGTCCCTGTCTCAATGAGCAGGCTGTAGATGAACTCGATGTCTTCTTGCGTCACAGCAAACTCATCCTGCCAGTAGGATTGAGTCTGGGTTTTCATTTGTCCTAACACTTGCGTCTTGTCCTCGCTCAGTCTCGTCGAATCATGTCAAGTCTGGCTGCCATTATAGCAGCGTTTTGAATTATTTACAAACGCTGTTTTTTACCACAGGGTGGCGTTTGTGACAAATGGCGGCAATTATGCTAAAATGCGCCAGCATTGCCAGTGGGGGAGGAGAGTTTCATGGAAGTCAACGGTTCAGTGGTGAGTGTGGGCGTCGTCGGGTGTGGCTATTGGGGGGCGAACTATGTGCGGGTGTTCGATGAGCTGCCCGGCTCGCAGGTGGTGGCCGTCTGTGACCCGCGACGTGACCGCCTCGATTGGGTGAAAAGCCGCTACCGGACGATCAACACTTACTGCGATTTGGAGAGCATGTTGGGCAGCATTCACCTCGACGCGGTCGCCGTGGCGACCACAGCGCGGACGCATTTCGCCATCGCCAGGCGGTGTTTGCAGGCCGGCAAGCACGTGCTGGTCGAAAAACCGCTGACCACCCTGGTCGAGGAAGGACAGCAACTGGCAGAGTTGGTCGCCGCCAGTGGCAAGGTGCTCATGATCGGGCACACGTTCCTGTACAACGATGGCATCCGTCGGATGAAAGAGTTCATGCACCGGCCAGACTTTGGGCAGGTGTACTATCTTCACGCCACGCGGACCAACCTCGGCCCGATCCGACACGATGTTGATGCCCTGTGGGACCTGGCGCCGCACGATGTTGCCATCTTCAATTATTTATTGGATTCTCATCCCCTGTCGGTGAGCGCGGTGGGCAGTTGTCTGCTGGGCAACGAGCGGGCCGATGTCGGCTTTGCCACGCTGCAATACCCACACAATGTCATCGCTAACATCCATGTGAGCTGGGCCGACCCGAACAAAGTGCGTGAGGTGGTCGCCGTAGGCAGCCGGCAGCGCATCGTGTTCGATGACCTGAACAACCTGGAACGGGTGCGTATCTTCGAGAAAGGCGTGGCCCCGCCTGAACAAGAGGCCGAGAGTTTCGGTGAGTTTCGTTTCCTTTTGCGTGACGGGGACATCATCAGCCCTAAGATTGAAATCAGCGAACCGCTGAAGAACCAGTGCCTGCATTTCCTGGAGTGCATTGCCACGGGGCAGCGGCCGCTCACAGATGTGTACAATGGCCTGCAGGTGACTAAAGTGATGACGGCCATCGAGCAGTCGGTCAGGCAGGGCGGCGTACCGGTGGAGGTGCTGCCGTGAGAGAAGCCATTCTGGGCGAGGGCTGTGAAATTGATGAAAGCGCGCTGCTGGGCTATCGCACGGGGCGTCCAATCGAGATCGAGACGACGGTCATTGGCGCGCGTGCACGTATCCGGTCGAATACGGTGATTTATACCAACGTGCGCATCGGCGACGACCTGGAGACGGGACATAATGTGACCATCCGCGAACAGAACGTCATCGGCGACCGTTTCAACATCTGGAACAATTCCACCGTAGACTACGGCTGCCGCATCGGCCATCGGGTAAAAATCCATAACAATGTGTACGTCGCGCAGTTCACCACCATAGAGGACGACGTCTTCCTGGCGCCGGGGGTGATGATCGCCAACGACCCCCACCCGATTTGCTGTCGCTGCATGAAAGGGCCGACTATTAAAAGGGGCGCGCGGATCGGCGTGAACGTGACCATTCTGCCGGGCATCGTGATCGGCGAGGGCGCTCTCATTGGCGCCGGCGCGGTCGTCACCCGTGATGTGCCGCCTGGCGCGGTCGTATATGGCAACCCGGCCCGCGTCGCTGGCGCGGTGGATGACCTTCGATGTCAGCATGGCAAAGTGAAACATCCTTATTGGCATGGCCGCGATGTGGCGACCAGAGAACGCGCCGGAGAGGATGTATAGGCGGGGAAGTATGTATAAGGGAAAGCGTGTCATGGTCATTTTGCCAGCCTTGAACGAAGCCGGCAAGGTGGGCAAGGTGCTCGATAAGATGCCGACAGATGTGGTGGATCAGGTTGTCGTGGTTGATGACGGCTCGACGGACGGCACGGCAGCCGAGGCCGAAGCCAGCGGCGCGTTCGTCATCCGCCATGCGGTCAACCGCGGCGTGGGCGCGGCCATTCGCACCGGCATTGAGCATGCGTTGGCTCACGGGTTTGACATCACCGTGGTCATGGCTTCTGACGACCAGGATGTGCCGGCTGAGGTCACGCGCTTGCTCGACCCCATCATCGCTGAAGGGATGGACTACGTACACGGTTCACGTTACCTGAAGGGCGGGGCGCAGGTGCGCCACCCATTGTACCGCACCATCACCACCCGCCTCTATTCGCTGCTTTTTCGCTTGCTGACCGGCGCGCCCATCACCGATGGGACGAACGGCTTCCGCGCGTTTCGCACGGCCATCTGCACCAGGTTCAATTTGTGGCAGGATTGGCTTGACCGTTATGAGCTGGAGCCTTATCTGTACTATCAGGTGGTCAAGCAAGGCTACAGGTGGAAAGAAGTGCCGGTGACCAAGGTCTATCCACAGGACAGGAAAATCGGCTATACCAAGATGAAGCCTTTCCGCGACTGGTGGCGTATCTCTCGCCCTCTATTCTTTCTGGCGCTGGGCTTGAAAAAATGAGCTGCCGGAGCGATTGGCGTGAGTGGCGATGGGTCTTGTTGGTCAGTGCGCTGATCGTCGGCCTCAGCGTCTTGCCCTACGTGATTGTCTGGCTGCTCACGCCAGCGGGGCTGGTTTACACCGGCTTCCTCACGAATCCTCTGGATGGGCATACCTATCTGGCGAAAATGCGGCAGGGTGCGGCTGGCGAGTGGCTGTTTCGTTTGCCTTTCACCACTGAACCGCAGCGTGGGGTACTCATTTATGGGCATTATCTCGCCTTGGGCCGACTATCGGCCTGGCTCGGCCTGCCCCTGATCGGCACCTATCACGCTGCGCGTTGTGCAGGTGGCCTTTTCCTCTTGCTGGTGGGCTATCGGCTCATCGCCGAATTCGTGCCCGAAGCGAAGGGCCGTCGCGTTGCTTTCTTAATTTTTGCCTTGTCATCTGGCCTGGGTTGGCTGATGGCCGGCTTCGGGATCATGGGGCTCGACCTGTGGGTGCCTGAGGCGAACACCTTTTACTCGATTTTCGCCAACGCCCACTTCGCTCTCGCTGAGGCGCTCATGATCCTCATTTTCCTGTCGGTTGCTGCGCCGCTGGGGCAAGGTGCGGGCCGGGCGACAGGCTCTGGCGAGCGGGGGTGTCCCGACGCGCGGGCCTCAGAGCTTGAGGGGCCGCATCAGGACAATCGCCGTCTTACACCCGGATATGGCGCGGAGACCGCCGGGCGCGGCGGGGCCAGAGGGCCTTTCCCGTGTCCATCGGCGCTGCGCCTGGCGCTGAGCGTGGGGGCGTCGCTGGCCCTGGCGATTGTCATGCCCCTCATGCTGGCGGTGGTCTTCGCCGTCCTGGCCCTGTTCCTCGCCTGGCGCACCCTGGGCCGCCCGCTGGAGAGCCGTGCACGGGCAGTCGCAAGCTGGGCCAGGGCCATCGTCGCCGGCCTGGCCTGTTGCCCGTTTCTTGTCTACTACTTCATGGTCGTTCAGCGTGATGCGGCCATGGCTGCCTGGTCGGCCCAAAACGTCACGCCGGGCCCGGCGTTGTGGCAACTGCTCGCCGGTTACGGTTTTCTGGTGCCTCTCGCGCTGCTGGGGATGGGCTGGGGCCTCCTGCGAGGACGCGGCGATTTCCTGTTGATCTGGGTTGGCGTGACCGTGGCATTTGTTTATGCGCCCTTCGCCCTCCAGCGCCGTATGCTGATGGGGTTTCACGCGCCGGTGGCGATATGGGCTGCCCTGGGCCTGATCCACGTGATGTGGCCGCTGGCGCGGAGGCGCCAGTCGCTTGTGACGCTCGTCGCCTTCCTGCTGCTCACTCCTACCACCCTGTTCGTCCTCTCGATGCCGGTGATGGGCGCCATGAAGGGGGAGTGGCCGCTGTTCATGAGCGTGGGCGAGAAGGCGGCCTTGCAGTGGTTGAGGGAGCAGTCGTCACGGGACGATGTGGTGTTGGCTTCTCCGCAGATTGGCCTGATGGTCCCGGCCTGGGCCGGCAACCGCGTCATCTATGGTCATCCCTTTGAGACGATTGAGGCGGCGCGCAAACAGGCCGAAGTGGAACGCTTCTTCGCCGGGCAGAGCGACCCGGGCGAGCTTGTCAGTCGGTATGATGTCCGCTACATTTTTGTTGGGCCAAAGGAAAGGGCTTTGGGCGGTTTCGATGTGGGCCGGCTGTCTCCCGAATGGTCGCTGGATGTGGCGTATTCGAATGAGGAAGTGACGGTCTACCGGGTCGTTGCCCGCCGGTGACCGGCGTCGCCTTCTATGGTTGATTGAGGAGGTTCTGGGTGTATGCGTGAGGGCGAGCACGTTGCAGTCAGTGGGCGGGAATGGCGCTGGGTCCTGATGGCTTCCCTGTTCATTGTGGCCCTGTCTGCCGCGCCTTATCTGGCTGTCTGGTTGTGCACTCCTGCGGAAAAGGTGTACACGGGGATGCTTTTCAATCCCTACGATGGGCATTCCTACCTGGCTAAGATGCGGCAGGGCGCAAACGGTGAATGGCTGTTTCGGCTGCCGTTTACGCCTGAACCTCAGTCGGGCACGTTCTTCTACTTGTACTATTTATTGCTCGGCCACATTGCGAAGTGGCTTGGTCTGCCCCTTTTGGCCGTTTATGGGCTGGCCCGCCTGCTGAACGGCCTCGGCTTGCTGCTGGTGTGTTATCGCTTTGCTGCGGAGTTCATCGGCGATGTCGGGAACCGGCGGTTGGCTTTCCTGATCATCGCCTTGTCTTCGGGGGTGAGCTGGATCACGGCGGCCTTCGGGTTGGTTGGCACAGACTTGCAGGTGATGGACACCAACACGTTTTTCTCGATTTTGTTAAACGCGCATTTGCCTTTGGCCGAGGCGCTGATGTTGCTCATCTTTCTGACGGCCGCCTCGCCGCTGATGCAGGTGCAGCCGCCCGGAGCGGCGGAGCTGAAGATGCGGTCTGGGGTGCTGCCGCGTACATTGGTGAGTGGTGCCGCGTCGTTGATGCTGGCTATCGTGTTCCCTATGATGGTTTTCGTCGTCTTCGTGGTGCTCGGGGTATTTCTGGCCTGGCGCAGTTGGGTGCAGAGGCGGTTTCTGTGGTGGAATTGGGCTCCGGCGGTCGTCGCCGGGCTGGTGGCGAGCCCCCTGATGGTCTATTACCTTGCCTTGATTCGAGGTGACCCGATCATTGCGGCATGGTATGCTCAGGACGTTGCGTGGATTGTCACGCCGTCGGTGTGGCAGACATTGGCGGGCTACGGTTTTCTGGCTCCGCTTGCGGTGGTGGGCGCTGCCTGGTGTGTGCGCCGGCAACGTGGCCTGTTCCTGGTGCTTTGGGCTGTGCTCATCTTGGGGCTGGTCTACGGCCCGCCGGCCATGCAGTGTCGGTTGCTGACGGGGCTGCACGTCAGTATCGCCCTGCTGGCCGCGCTGGGCCTGATCCACGTGGTGCAGCCGGCCGCCGGGCGGTGGCGTCCGCTGGTGCTGCCGGCGGCGCTGATGCTTCTGGTGCCTACCACTCTGGCTTTGGTCGTGTTCCACGCCTCTGTGGTGACCCGATTGGGCTGGCCGTTTTTCATGACCAGGGGCGAAAGCGCGGCCCTCACCTGGCTCAGACATTCTGTCCCGCCCGCGGAGTTGGTGTTGGCTTCCCCCAAGGTTGGCCTGATGATCCCGGCCTGGGCCGGCCAGCGGGTCGTGTATGGACATCATCTGGAGACCATTCGCGCGGCTGACCGGGAGAAGGAATTGCAGCTCTTCTTCGCCGGGCAGGGCGACCCGAACGAGCTTGTCGGTCGGTATGATGTCCGCTACATTTTTGTTGGGCCAAAGGAGAGGGCTTTGGGCGGTTTCGATGTGGGCCGGTTGTCTCCCGAATGGTCGCTGGATGTGGCGTATTCGAATGAGGAAGTGACGGTCTACCGGGTCGTTGCCCGCCGGTGACCGGCGTCGCCTTCTATGGTTGATTGAGGAGGTTCTGGGTGTATGCGTGA
>Ga0209101_1002691_pt1 | contig 11445 bp, 9 predicted proteins | sample ConPoolayeCmetaG_FD_185481 | JGI IMG/M metagenome (GOLD analysis project Ga0209101, IMG submission 185481) | Hot spring microbial mat communities from California, USA to study Microbial Dark Matter (Phase II) - Cone Pool mat layer C metaG... ... | reverse complement strand
GCCCACGGGAGCACAGGGAGCCTGAGCGCCATGCCAAACCAGGCGGGCTGAGGTACGTTCCGGAATGCGATCCGTTGTATGATCCCCAATGCAGATCTGATTACTGGCGCGGGCGGGATGATGCCGCCGGCCGCGCGGTGGAACGGCCGAGTTTTAGCGCAGAGAGTCCAAGCGCCGATAGCTGGAAAAGAGAGGAAAACGATCGCCGGTACTGATAATCGATGGTCAGTTTAAAGTCAGAATCCGAACTGGTTGAGGCTAGAACACTGCGCGGTTTCCGGGATTTGCTGCCTGATGTGGCTATGATCAAAAGCGCCATGTTGGCTAAGTTGAGAAAGGTGTTTGAATCCTTCGGATATGTGCCGATTGAAACGCCGCACTTGGAATACGCCGAGGTGTTGTTGGGGCAGGGCGGAGCCGAGATAAATAAGCAAATTTACCGTTTCCGGCATGGGGCCGGCGAAGATGCCGCTGAAATGGCTTTGCGTTTCGATTTAACTCTGCCCTTGGCGCGTTATGCCGTTCAGCACCGGGGCGAGATTGGGATGCCTTTTAAGCGCTACGCTATCGGCGAGGTGTTTAGGGGGGAGAAGCCGCAGGCCGGCAGATATCGAGAGTTTACGCAGTGTGACTTTGACATAGTCGGCGCCGATTCCGTTACGGCAGATGCCGAGACCGCCGAGGTAATCGCCGCCGCAATGCAGGCTTTGGGAGTGACTGATTTCACCATCCGGCTCAATAACCGCAAGGTGATGAATGGTCTGGCGCAAAGCTTGGGAGTTTTGGATCGGGTGCCTGAGATTTTACGCATCATAGACAAGCTTGAGAAACTTGGTTTGGATGGTGTTAAAGCGTCTTTAGCCGGGGAAGTGGGCCTTGGGGCAAGGGAGGCCGGGAAGATTACCGAATTTATTGCTATAAGCGCGTTTAGCTCGGGCCAGGAGCTGTTTAAGAAAGTCGCCCCTTACCGTGAGCTCAATCAGAACTTTAGCGATGGGCTTGATGAACTTGAGCAATTGTACTGGATCTTGAGCGCCTTGGCGCTTGATGCGCGGACCTTCCGTATCGACTTTTCCGTGGCCCGAGGTTTGGGCTACTACACCGGCACGGTTTATGAGACTTATTTACATAAGCTTCCTAAGATTGGCTCTGTTTGTTCTGGGGGGCGTTACGATGATCTAACAAAGTCATTTTCCACGGAGAATCTGCCGGGAGTCGGGGCCTCGGTTGGCATTGATCGTCTTATTGCGGCTCTTAAAGAGCTTGGGCTGGGAGAAGCCTTAGGCACTCCAGCCGAGGTATTGTTTACGGTAATGAATAGCGAGGTGGCGCCCCTGGTGCATAAGACTGCTTGGGTTCTTAGGCGGGCTGGAATCAACGTGGAGGTTTATCCGGACCCGGTGAAACTTAAACGGCAATTTGAATACGCCAACCGCAAAGGGCATGCCTTTGTAGTGACAATCGGCCCCGACGAAGTTAAAAAAGGGACGCTTCAGCTTAAGAACATGAAATCAGGCCGGCAAGAGGAGCTTTCTTCTCTAGAAGCATTGATTGAGGATTTAAAGAAGGAGCCGATAGCAGAGTAGCACCTAAAGTTGTTTGCATACCGGCAGCTGCCCGGTCTCAAAAAACAGCTCCCCGTCTTTGACCCCGATTTGAATCGTGGCGCCGTCTTTTATACCGCCGGCGATAATGGCGCGCCCGATTTTGGTTTCAAGCTGGCGTTGAATATAACGTTTTAAGGGGCGGGCGCCGTATACCGGATCGTAACCCGCTTGAGCGATGAATTTGCGGGCCGCTTCCGTAATGGTGAGTTTTATGTTGCGATCTTTAAGCCGCGCGCGCACACTGTTTAACAAGAGATCGACGATGCGCTCAATCTCTTCCAAGCGCAGCGGCTTGAACAGCACAACTTCATCGACCCGGTTCAAGAACTCCGGCCGGAAACGGCCACGTAGCTCCTCCATGACCTTGCTGCGGGCCGACTCTTCAATTTCACCGGACTCTTTGATGCCTTCCAAAAGATAGGGCGAGCCTACATTGGAAGTCATGATAATAACGGTGTTCTTGAAATCAACCGTGTGTCCCTGTGCATCGGTCACCCGGCCGTCATCCAGAATTTGAAGCAAAACGTTAAAAACTTCTGGGTGCGCCTTTTCAATCTCGTCAAAAAGGACCACCGAATACGGCTTGCGGCGCACGGCTTCTGTCAATTGGCCGCCTTCTTCATAGCCGACGTAGCCTGGCGGCGCTCCAATCAGGCGCGACACGGCAAACTTTTCCATGTACTCACTCATATCGATGCGCACGATGTTTTCCTCGGAATCGAAAAGAGCGGCGGCCAGAGTCTTGGCCAGCTCGGTTTTGCCGACTCCGGTCGGGCCCAGAAAGATAAAAGATCCAATCGGCCGACGCGGATCTTTGATTCCCGCCCGGGCCCGGATAACGGCATCGGCCACAAGTTGAACCGCCTCGTCTTGGCCGACCACCCGCTCATGCAAGGTTTCATCAAGTCTTAAAAGCTTTTCTTTTTCGCTTTCAATCAGCTTAGCGACCGGGATTCCTGTCCAACGGGAGACGATTTCGGCGATTTCGTCATCAGTCACCTCTTCTCTTAGAAGACGTGGACGCTCAGACCCGCTTTTGAGTTTCTCCTCCTCGCGCGCCAGCTCTTTTTCTAGGGCCGGGAGCTTTCCGTGTTTAAGCTCGGCGGCTTTGTTTAAGTCGTAACGGCGTTCGGCGGCCGTAATCTCGTGCCGGGTGTGCTCAATTTGACTACGCAGTGCCTGGACCTTGTGAATAAGCTCTTTTTCGTTTTCCCACTGCGCGCGCATGGTTTGAGCTTGTTCTTTAAGAGCTGCTAGTTCTCTTATGAGCTCCGCCAAACGCTGCTTGCTTTGCTCGTCCCGTTCTTTGCTGAGCGCGGCTTGTTCAATCTCGTACTGCATTACGCGCCGCGTCACCTCATCTAATTCGGCTGGCAGGGAGTCAATTTCGGTGCGAATAGTGGCGCAGGCCTCGTCCACCAAATCGATGGCTTTGTCCGGCAGGAAGCGATCTGAGATATAACGGTCGGAAAGGACGGCTGCCGAGACCAGGGCGTTGTCCTGAATCTTAACCCCATGATGCACTTCAAAGCGTTCCTTAAGGCCGCGCAGGATCGAGATTGTATCTTCCACGCTTGGCGGATCCACCAAAATAGGCTGGAAGCGCCGCTCCAGGGCGGCATCTTTCTCTAGATACTTACGGTATTCGTCCAGGGTTGTGGCCCCGATGCAATGTAACTCGCCGCGCGCCAGCATAGGTTTTAACATGTTTCCCGCATCGATTGCGCCTTCGGCCTTCCCGGCACCGACAATGGTGTGTAGCTCGTCAATGAAGAGCACAATGCGCCCTTGGGAGTTTTTGATTTCCTGCAGCACCGCTTTTAGCCGTTCCTCAAATTCGCCGCGGTACTTGGCCCCTGCTAGAAGCGCTCCCATGTCGAGAGCGAAGATGGTTTTGTCTTTTAAGCCTTCGGGTACATCCCCGCGCACAATGCGCTGTGCCAAGCCTTCGACGATGGCTGTTTTGCCGACCCCCGGGTCGCCGATTAGCACCGGGTTGTTTTTGGTCTTGCGGGAAAGAATGCGTATGACGCGCCGGATCTCAGAGTCGCGGCCGATCACCGGATCGAGCCTTCCCTTTTGCGACTCTTGCACCAGATCGCGCCCGTAGCGTTGCAAGGCTTCGTAGGTAGCTTCGGGATTTCTGCTTACCACACGCTGATTGCCGCGTACTTCGGTTAAGGCTTTCAAAAATCGATCTTTGCTAATGCCCAAGTTTGAGAAAACTCTGCCTACCGGGGAGGTTTTTTCTTCATCCAGCATGGCGAGTAGCAGATGCTCCACAGAAATGAATTCATCTTTAAGCCGTGTGGCTTCGGCTTCCGCGCGCAGCATGAGGCGGTTTAAACGCTGCGTCACGTAAACCTGGCCGAGCGGCGCTCCCGGGCCGGAGATTTTAGGACGTTTACTCAGTTCATTTGCGAGGGCTTCTTTGAGAGCAGCCGGTTCGCTCCCTATCTTTAGAAAAAGGCGGGATATGAAGCCTCCTTCTTGGTCAATTAGCGCCAAAAGCAGGTGCTCGACATCTATTTCTTGATGACCGTGTTTAACGGCAATGTTGTGGGCGCCTTGCAGTGCCTCTTGGCATTTTTCGGTGCAGCGGTTTAAATCCATTTTTCCCTTTCAGTAAAAATGCTGTCAGTCCTGCCGGGGAAGGGCCTTCTCTGGCATTAGATTCAGAGTCAGCGCTTGAGCTATAGATAACCATTAGATGAAGAATTTTCAGCTCGTATCTTGCAAGGCAAGGTTTTCCGCCGATTTTTCTTAAAAATACTGTTTGGTTAGGAGTCGGAAAAACAGCTTCTGGCGGCAGTCTTTTTTACCGATAATAATGCCGAAAGCAGGCTGCTTTGCTTGTGAGTGATTCCGGCTATGGGTGATGATAAGGTCGGCCATAAGACTTATTACGATTTGCTGGGTGTGCCGCGAAACGCGAGCGCTGATGAAATAAAGCGCGCCTACCACCGCATTGCGCGCATTTATCATCCTGATATGCACAGCGACCAAGAGCTGGAAACGCTTAAGAACCTTGAGCTTTCAAAGACCCGCAAGTTCAAGATTCTTACTTTTGCTTATAATACCCTGATGGACCCGGATAGGCGGGCGGAGTACGACGCTTCTTTACTGCCGGAGTGGGAACAAGGCTCGAGGGGGGAAGGTCTGCGGATGCAGCCGGTTTCTAAGACCGCGTCGCCGGCATACGGCGTTTTTGGATCTATGATGCCGGCTCAAGAAGAGATTGACGCTCTTTTTGCGGACGATTATTCGCTTGAGCCGGTCTGTAATATGCTTCGGCGCAATTATGGCTGGAGATTTTGGGAAAAGCTTTTGTCTTTTTTGACGCGGCGTGTAAGCGGCTTTAGGTAAGCATATAGCAGTCCCTCATAATGCTCTAATTGGGCCGCCCAGAACAGGTTCGCGGCGCTTCGCTTTGGATATTCTTGATTCCCCACTAAGAAGTGTTAAAGTTTTAAAGCCCAAAAAGGAGGGTTCTTATGTATTGTCCATCTTGCGGGGAGCCGGCTAATGATAGCGCTGTGAGCTGCAGCTCATGCCAGAGTGCGCTGGTTCCTTTATCTCAGTATCGAACAATCTTGAAATGCGACATCTTCACGCAGGGGCTTAGAGTGGCCGGCCTCGGCGATCGGCTTTTAGCCCAGCTTCTGGATGGCGTGTTGGTGATGGTGCTTTTTTTTGTTATTGGGATGGCGATAGCCGTTCAAAGCGGGGCGCTTACGGCGGACGGGTTTTCGCTCTCCGGCAAGCCGGCTTTGTTGGCAATGGGGTTGCTGGTACTCATGACCTTTTTGTATTTCATGCTAAGCGAGGGCTTGACCGGCCGCACCATCGGCAAAGCTTTGGTTGGCATCGAAGTACGCAGGACGGATGGTTCACATAACGCGCTTAAGGCTTCGGTTATTAGGAACATATTGCGCCTCGTAGATATTATAGCCTTGTATCTGGTTGGTTTTTTAGTTGCGGTTCTTTCCAAGTATAGGCAGCGTTTAGGGGATCATGCGGCGGGGACTATAGTGGTTGATAATCGCTTAAGAAGGCCCTTCGAGATAGGAGTGCTTATTCTTTGGCTGGCGCTGATGGGCGGCGGAATTTGGGGAAGTGTGGCGCTGTATCATAATGCGCCCGGCCCGGCGCAAAATGCGGCTGCTAAAGATTTTTCCATTAGTCAGCTGAAGTTTCTCGAGTCTAAAGGCGGGCCGTTACGCAAGCCCGGCCCCTATAAGCCCGGCGACACAGTTTTTGCCGAATATCAAGTTACAGGTTTTACTTTGGGGCCCGATCGCAGAATTGAGGTGGCGCTTGGGTTGGAGGTGTTGGACCCCAATGGTCTGGCCTTGATGAAGCCTTGGCACGATAAAGTGAGCGGCTCTTTAGCGCAAGGCAGCCGGGAGCTTAGGGGGTATTATAACTTGACGCTTCCGGAATTCGCTTCCCCCGGCTCTTATCAGGTGCTTATTCATGCTATAGATGCCTTAAACAATAATAAAGAAGTTAAGCGTGTGGAAAAATTTGAAGTGCAGGCGACTGCCGGCGAGCCGGCAGGCGCCCTTGAGATCCGCGGCTTTGTAAGCGGGATAAGTAAGGATATGCTCAGTCCTGCAAAGCCCGTCTTGCAGCCTCCGGCCACGCTGCATATGAGTTTCAAGCTTTTTGGTTTGTCTTTTAAGGATGACCGCCTCGACGCCAAGGTGAGCCTTAAGCTTCGTGGCCCTGACGGCACGCTGGTTAAAGAGTGGCCGGAGTGGGCCGTTATTCAGGATGAGTTCTTCTATCATCCGCCCACTTTTTATTTGCCGGTTACCGGCTATTTTGAGGTGCCGGAGAACGGGGTGCAGGGTGTCTATACGCAGCATTATGAGATTACCGACAATGTGAGCGGGAAATCCCTCGAGTACACAGCTGAATTTGAGGTGCAGTAGAGCGCATTCGGAAAAAACATCCTCACGGCCGGATTGGAAATCTCATAAATGGTACAGGTAGAATTAATTCGTGAATAAAGTCGAGCGCATACGAGCGGTCCTAGCCGGCTGTCGGCCGGACCGTGCTCCTTATAGTTTCTGGCATCATTTTCGGCCTAAGGAGTCCTTAGGACAGGCTGCGGTCCAGGCCCATATTAGACATCTTGAGGAATTTGATTTGGATTTTCTTAAGGTGATGAATGACCATCTCTACCCCTGGCAGCTTGATGGGGTTATTGATTCAGCCGCGGGACTCAAGAGCTTGAAGAAGTATTCAGGTGATGAAGGGCCTTTCAGCGGCCAATTGGAGGTTTTAAAATCGCTGCGCGAGGAAGTCAAAGACGATATTCTTTTAACCAGCACTATATTCGGCCCCTGGACGGTGCTTCGCTTGTTGACCGGCCCGCCGGTTAAAAAACATGGACCGCCTAAAATGACTTTTGCTGATGACCCGCGGCAGCAAGTGTTGGACAAGCTGGTTAGGGAAAATCGCAAGCTGGTTGGGGAGACGCTCCTACGTATCGCTGCAACACTGGCAGACTTTGCTAAATGCTGTATTGAAGCCGGGGCGGATGGAATTTTTCTTTCGGTTCGGGATGATTGGGTTGATACGCCGGCCAATGGGGCGCAGACTTACGATGAGCTTGTGCAGGAGGCGGATTTGACAGTGCTTAGGGCTGCCGCAAGAGGGAGTTTTAATGTATTGCATGTTTGCGGAAAGCCACTCGGCTTTAAACGCTTTGCCGGTTACCCTGTTCATGCAATCAACTGGGCCGATCGTTATGCTGGACCGGCCATAAGCCAAGTCTCCGCCTGGCTCAAACCGGCTATTATGGCCGGAGTTGATAACCTTAACACGTTAGTCAACGGCACTCCAGGGGAATGCCTGGCTGAAGTGCGGGATGCGTTGGCACAAGCCGGTGCGCGGCCTCTTATTATCGCTCCCGGCTGCACCTACGATGCGGACTTGGTTCCGGAGGAAAATTTGAGAGCCATCTGCAAAGCGCTTGCGGTTTAGATCCTATTGCAATCCCCCGGCGTTGCTGTTCCAGGTGTATGCCGTAGCGAGGTTATAGTGGGAGCCGCCGGCGTGAAATGCCCGTCCCGTGAAGTGCTCTGGAATGCCTTGAGCCTCGGGTACCCGTTGCATGGCGATATCCACGTTGTACGACCATTTGAAACCTGGAAGAACACTCTGGCAATCCATGCCGTTATTACAGCTCACGTAGCGCTCATGGTCAGCGAAATAAGCTTCTTCGGCTGTTGCCGCGTTTCTTAGGTCGGACAAGGAGCGGCCATCGATGCCTCGCCTTCGGTACTCGGCATACTGCGGTATGGCAATGGCTGCCAGAATGCCAAGGATTCCTATCACCGTGAGAAGCTCAATCAACGTAAATCCCCGTTCGCTTTCCATAGGACAAACCCACTTCGATCTGGCGCTGACTGGAATAAGGCTGACCTGTTTAGTCATTTGCAGACTGTATGCCTAACGCGCCCCTGTCCAAGCATTCGGCTTCATTGGCCGTTTTTTTTAGATGATATCGCCAACGAATGAGATAGGGACAATTTTTGTCACTGGCTGCCCTTTTCCGCCCTTGTTGACGAAGAGTATTGCCGAGTTGATTAGGTTCATAAGCTCAAGCTTCCAGCCGTCCTGCCGGAAGATTGAAAACCATAGCAGGAAAGGCTAGAAGCTGAGTGAGATAATTAAAATTCATCTATTCTTAGGACCCTTGAGATGAAACTACGAGACCATAAGACTAAAATCGTTTGCACCATCGGCCCAGCCTCAGAGTCAAGAGAAGTCATGGAGAAGCTTATTGAAGCTGGCATGGATGTGGCGCGCTTGAACTTGTCGCACGGCAGTTTTGAGGTCCATAGCCGCATCATTTCTGATTTGCGGGCGGCCGCGCAAAAAATCGGCCGACGCCTTGCCATCATGACCGATTTGCCCGGCCCGAAGATGCGAATCCGAGAGGTTTCTCCGGAGCCGGTTGAGCTTCAAAGCGGTGATTTATTCACTCTCACCAGCGATGATGTGGTGGGCGATAAGAAGCGGGTTTCGGTTACTTTTGCTGACCTTCCTAAGCGCGTGAAGAAGGGTGACAACCTTTTTTTAAATGATGGCTTTATTCAGCTTCAAGTTGAATCGGTTTCAGGCACGGACGTTCAGTGCCGGGTGGTGGTGGGGGGCGAGCTTAGATCACGCAAAGGACTAAATCTTCCCGGAATTGATCTTGGCATCAGCGCTTTTACCGACGATGACTATGAATGTCTTAAATTCGCCGTCGCTCAAGGTGTGGACGCCGTCAGCCAGTCTTTTGTGGAATCGGCCGCCGATATTGAAGCGGTGCGGAAGGCGGCTAAGGCATTGGGAGGCAGCCCGTTTATCATCGCTAAGATTGAACGTTCCAAGGCGCTTAAACATATCGATTCTATCTTGGAAGCCGCCGATGGAATAATGATTGCCCGCGGGGATCTAGGCGTAGAGATGCCTATTGAACAAATGGCCTTGGTGCAGAAAAACCTCATGCGTCAGGCCAACCTGGCCGGCAAGCCTATTATAACCGCCACCCAAATGCTGGAATCCATGACGGTTAACAGCCGGCCGACCCGGGCAGAAGCTACCGATGTGGCCAACGCCATTTTAGACGGAACCGATTGTATAATGCTCTCGGGCGAATCGGCTATGGGCAAGTACCCCGTGGAGGCCGTAACCATGTTGGCGAAGATCGCCTCGGCTATTGAAGGCTATCGAACCGGCCATTATGTGCGAAAACTATTAAAAGCCTCGCGCGCGCAGGCCGGTTTAACCGATGTAATCGCCCTTAACGTCGAAAACACTTTAGAACGCATTCAACCGGCGGCGGTTTTTGTGCCGACCCGCGGGGGCCATACCCCAAGGAGTATCACCCGCTTTAGATTGCCGGTCTGGATAGTGGCAGTGAGTTCTCAAGAATCAACCTGCCAGGGACTTCAGTTCTCATATGGCGTGCAACCGGTATATGAAGGAAGCCACCCGGAAAACTGGAAGGCTTTTATCGAAGACTGGCTGACCCGGCATGAAATCAGGGGTCGATTTGCGGTCCTGACCGAAGGTCCATCAAGCAAGTACCCGGATGCCAATCACCGGCTTGAAATCGTCAAATTGGAATCTTAAGCGGTTTCGTGGTAAGCAAGGACTATTGTACGACGCTTTGGCCGGGCGGTTGTTCGGCTGTGGCTATACCTAATTATTTTGGTGGTTGAACCGTATGTTGCCGCTGGTTGAAACGGGCCTGGAATTTGATCAACTTAATCAGCGTTGCCTTGCTGCAGCTCATGCCGTGGTCTCTTTGCTCCCTTGCAAGGAAGTCAGGCGGATTATCGTGGGAGGCTCTGAGTTTTGCGCTCCTTTATCGGATTTAAGGGATTTATATCTTATTCAAGAGGGTGGGGTTGCTTTAAGCGTAGGCGACAGCAAGCTTTGCTTTTACGAAGAAGGGGACTTGTTCGGCTGGGAAGAGATTTCTAGCTTGCCGGGTGCAAAACTTTTTGCCGAAGCAGCCATTTTCGTCGACGTCTATTCCAAGGAAGATCTCTTTTCACTGTTAGGGACTAGCGGCGAGTTAAGGCGGAGTTTTAGCTGCTTTTTGGGTTGTTCTTTGGCCCGCTTGTATGCTGTTCTTTCAACACTGATGAAAGATGGTGAATTGGTTTTGCCCCAACTGAAAGCCGCCAAAGCAGGCAGTGAAATCATTGCCCAGGGCGCTCCGGCTGATGAGGTTTATTTTTTGGCGGAAGGAGGCGCCGATGTGTACGTTGACGGCGTAAAAGCGGGGGAGATCCTAGTCGATGAAATCTTCGGCGCGCTGGGGGCTTTGACTGACAACCGGCGGACTGCTCAGGTTGTGGCCAACAAGGACAGCTTATATATGGCCTTGCCTAAGGAAGAGTTCTATAAGCTCCTTCGCTTCCGTCCTAAGACGGTGGAGAAATTGATTCATGACATGGCGCGCACGATTATCTCGTTGAATGAACAGATAGTCCAACTCAAGGGCACGCCGGCTGTGCGGCCGTAAGTTTCGGCGGCCAGACGTTAAGCGGGCGCCGGCTGCGCTTTGCGCAGACGTAGCGCAAAGGTAACCATGCCAAAGCCGTAAATAGTGGCATAAAGTCCCCAAAACCAAAGAAGTGACAACAATTCCGCTCCGGGCCAGGAAAGCAGCGCCAGCCCAAAAAGGACGGACAGAACAGCGTCCAGCATCAGCAACGATTCACTTCTCAGTTCCTGACGTACTCTTAGAGATACTAAAACCTCCAACGCGCCGCTTGCCAGCGCGCGCAGTGCACTGATCAGCAGTAAAACGGCAGCGCTGACCCCCGGCCAGGAGAGGGCTCCCGCTCCGGCAATAATGCTTATAAGGCCAAGCAGAAAAAGCAGCCACCAGGAGTGATTTGCCTTATGGTCCCGGAATGACAACCACAGGTATAGCACTCCATCGCACAGAGCATAGTAGCCGAAAAGGTAAATCAAATCTATTAAAGCCAGGCCCGGCCGACATAACGCCAGCATTCCAAAGATTATTGCCAACGCCCCTCTAAGCAAGGCCACCCACCAATAGTCTGTGAGTATCTTGAGCATGGCGCTTTCTCCTTAAGGATGAATGATTCGCTTTGACCCGACGAGCTGTCTTTTCCCGCATGAGGCGAGTCTAGCAGACAATGTAAATCCTGCCAAAGAGGGTCGAAAAACCCATGGTTTTACCCTTCTTAAACGCTTTTTTGCGCCTGAGATACTCGCTTGACCGTTGGTGCGGCGGCTGTTAGTGTTCTTTGGAGAGCGCAGGGAAAGTTAACAACGCCCAGCGAATCAGCTGGAG